>Ga0307516_10010463_pt1 | contig 10191 bp, 12 predicted proteins | sample 19_EM_MG_FD_203310 | JGI IMG/M metagenome (GOLD analysis project Ga0307516, IMG submission 203310) | Populus trichocarpa ectomycorrhiza microbial communities from riparian zone in the Pacific Northwest, United States - 19_EM | ecosystem: Host-associated > Plants > Roots > Unclassified | place...
GTCTTGGCTAGTATAGTATATATAGAGTAGCCCAAAACCTGTAACTCTAGTTGTATTCTCTTAAGAACTCCACTATAACCTAGTGTGAGGACTTCTGGTCAATATAAACTTCCCCCTTCACATTTCCGTTGTTTGATTCTTGTAAGCCCGCAAAAGCCTAGTAATAGGTTTAGTGTGTCTTAACAATGATGTGAAAAGGTGAAAGAATAGAAAAAGACATATTATAACACTATCCCCTCTTTAGATCTCAACTTCTAGGTGAGAGACAGCGCTGTTCTTCAGCTCAGTTAAATTATTGTAAGGGCAGAATATGAGTCCTGTGAAAGCTTGTGCATTGAGCTTTCAGGGAGCAGAGGGGTTGAATTTGTAGAATTCATTAATGATATCGCAAGAGTTTGCGCAGTTAGCTTCTGGTTCCCAAGTGTTGTATTCATCAGTATAACCAGACCACTTGACTAGAAATTTGAGCTTTCCATGTTTAAGTCATGAATTCATGATTTCTTCTACTTTGTATTCGGGGGTTCCTTCAATGACAACAGGTTCAGAAGGGATTGCAGATTGACCAGCAACTGGTGGGCAATATGGGTGAATGCGGGATATATTAATAACATCATGAATTTTGAATTAAGCAGGCAACTTCAATTTGACAGCATTCAGAGAGATAATTTTAATGATTTTGTAGGGTCCGAGTTATTGTTCTGCGAGTTTGTGCGATGGTCAATCTACATTGAGGTTCTTGGTAGACAACCAGACCTTGTCACCAACTTTGTACTTCAGAGCTTCTCCTCTATGGAAATTTGCATAGCATGTCATGTCATCACGTGATTTAGATAGTGCCGCCTGGGCTTCTTCATGAAAAATCTTCATTCGCTCTGCAAATTCCTTACCCGGTTCTGACTTTCCAGCCCTTTGAGGTTCTATCCCCATCCTTGGGTTCATCCCATAATTAGTATAGAAAGGCAAGACGTGCATTGCTGTGTGGATTTTGTTGTTGTATGCGAATTCGGGCATGTGATCCATTCCAGCCAATCGTTCTGTCTGTGGCTGATGAGTATTCTTAAATACTGCTTGATTTCCTGATTAACCTGTTCTGTCTGTCCATTGATTTGTGGATGATATGCCGTTGATAACTTAGTTTTGATCCCCAGGATCTCGTTCAGCTCCTTCATGAACTCAGCCGTGAATTGCGGTCCTCTATCTGATAGTGCAGTTTCTGGTAAACTGTAAAGTTTTCAGACGTGGTCTCTCAAGAGCATGGCGAGGCCTCTGGCCAAGGTAGTTGTGGATGTTGGGATAATATGTGCCTGTTTTGTATGATGGCAGCATGTGATGAATAATGCATCATATCCTTGTGCTTCTGAGAGACCTGTGATAAAATCTGTAGTGATATCCTTTCAAGGCTGTGTGGTTGCTTCATTGGGCTTAAGCTTTCCTGCTGGTTTTTCCGGAAAAGATTTCATTCATTGGCATCAATTGCATCCTGATACATAGTTCTTGACCTGCATGTTAATGCCAGGCCACCAATAATTATGTGTAACCAGTTCAAGCGTCTTCCATTGTCCTGGGTGTCCTGCAACTGGTGTATCGTGGTGTAACTTGATAATTTTCAGCTGAAGTTTGATATCCTTTGGGACGTAGACCTTGCCTCTGAATAACATAAGTTCCTGTTCTTCAGACCATTCCTCTGATTGTAACTGCCTGGTTGACAATTTCTTCAACTCCTCTACTGCCTTTACGACTGACTCATCAAGATCTTTTGATTTTCTGATTTTCACTTGTATCAATTCTTCATGTCCTTCAATAAGTAAATGGCCTTGATGTAATGCACAGCCCTGTACTCGGGTTTCAAGAGGATGACATCTTCATTGTCATGTTTTATCCCCTCCTTATGATCTGTGCCCCTTGACAAGGCATCAGCTTTCCTCATAGTTGGTCCCAGTTTATGTACTATTTTGAAATTGAATCTTGATAAATAGAGTGCCCAACGTGCCTGTTGTTGGTTAAGCTTTTTGGCTTCCTTTAAAGTATTGAAGGTTTCTATGATCGTTCCAGATCTCGAACTGCACTTTTGCTCCTTCTAAATAGTGTCGCCATGATTCTAATGCCCTCATGATTCCGAGCATTTCCTTGTCATGGGTATCATAGTTTTGTTTGATATCATTCAAACCCTTTGATAAATAAGCACATGGGTGCCATTTGTCGTCATCACATTTCATGGATAATACAGTGCCAGTAGCAAAATCGGAAGCATCTGATTTGACACATAACTCCTTCATGGTATCAACTATTGTCAAGATTGGTTGTTTCATGAATCTTGCCTTCAACTCATCAAAGGCCTTTTGATGCACTGCATCTCATTCCCATTTCTGATCCTTTCTTGTTAACTTATGCAATGGTGTCACTATCTTGGAAAAGTCCTTTATAAATTGGCGGTTAAAGTTTGCAAGTCCTAGGAATGATTGGACTTCCTTCACTTTTGTTGGTATGGGCCAGTTTGTAATTCCTTTGACTTTAGAAGGGTCCATTTCTACACTGCTGGGTCCAATAATTAGACTGAGAAACTCGATTTCTTGTTGCTTAAAGAAGCATTTTTCTGGTTTTAAGAATAAACCATTGGTGCGTAACCCATGCAAGACTTCTTGTACAATTTTGTCATGTCCTTCCTCCATCCTTGTGAATATAAGAATATTGTCAATGTACACCATGACTACAACTGCCATATCATGGAAGATCTTGTTCATCATTGTTTGGAATGTTCCAGGTGAGTTGCATGGTCCAAAGAACATAACTAAAGGTTCAAATGCGCTGTCTTGGCAAGTGAACACTGCCTTTCATTTGTCTCCTTCCTTGATGCAGACATTGTTATAGCCCCATCTAAGATCCAGCTTTGTAAATACTTTTGCATCTCCAATACGATTGATGAGCTCTGGAATGAGCGGTAATGGATAATTATTCTTGATCATTCCTTTGTTCAGGTAACAATAATCCTGTACCATTCATTTCTTTCCATCCTTCTTGGGAATAAAAAACACCAGGAATGTCTGTGGTGATTTCGTGGGTCAGATGTATCCTTTCTTCAGTTGATCATCAATGAAGTCCCTGACTTCCTGTTGTTTCATTGGAGACATTGAATATAACTTAGACTTTCAAGGTACAAAGTCAGGATTTAAGTCGATAGCATGATCCCATGGTTTGTATAGGGGTAAGCACTCAGATGGAGCCTTTTCAAAAACATCGAGGTACACATGGAACTGTGGTAGTACCATCTCTTCATCTGTTTTCTTTTTGACCTTCTTTTCAACTTCTCATATGTGTTCCAGTACTCATAGATAATTATCATCCTCCATCTCTTCATCATCATCACATTCCTTCTCTTCTGCTTCCTCATCTATTTCTTCAACTGATGCCTTGTACTTGAAAGCTGATGCTTTCTTTTGTTTGTGCTTCTTGGTTGCAACATTGCATTCTCATGGACATCTTGTGAACTTGATGTCACCAGTCTTCCAATCAATCATTGGATTATGTTACAATTTTACTTACTCTGAACTATGACCACATCTCTTTTACTCATCGCTCCAACCCGATCGCTCTCGACTCATCTTATATGACACACTTACTGCGCTCTCAGTCAGCTTGACTGTGGAGTTTCCTCTTTTGAACTATTTCTCCCACGATTACTCAGCTTTACTGCGGACTTACTCATTTCCGCTTACACTGCTTACTGATTGACTTGGTCTGTGCGCCAGACCCATTAGTATATAAACCCTATTGTACAAACTGTATTCTTTAGCTTTGACCTAGGCTAATAACCTATTCTCTGTTCATCCGATCCACTCTCAAACTAAGTGCTCTTGCGAGAGACTTAGCTCAGCTGAACCGATATCAGTGATCACCTTAACCAGAGGGACTCTGACAGAACTAGTGACCATCCGTATAGTGGGGCTCTAGCAGAACAAGTGACTGTCCGTATAGCGGGGCTCTTGTAGATTTAGGCAACCAGTTCGCACGCCTACGAAGACAGAACAGGAACATGACTAGGGGATAGCAAAGCCGTTACAGATTGTGCTTTTATAACCAAGTGTATCCAATGATCACTGTTGACTTTCCAAGGTCACATACTTTCACTTTTTCCTTGTGTCCTTTGTGAGACATCATCAAGGTGACTTCATAAGTGATTGAGCCTCCTTGGTTGAGTGTGCTATCCACATTGTACACTCATATCGGCTTATCCAGTAACCACATCGTGATTCTGTTTCCTTCAGCAAACTTCTTGTCAATAAACATTCCTGTAGCACCACTATCTAATAGTGCTTTTACGTCAACCATGCAATGGGTATCCATGGTATGTAATCCAACATTGATCATCAATTCAGATTGAGGTCTGGCTGTTTGAATGAAATAATGTTTAGGTTTTAGCCAGCTGATGTGCTCCTTCAGTTTGGAGATAAATCTCTTGATGTAGCAGATTGTGATAATATAATTTATTTGACAGGGAATCAAGCATGCCTCTGCAGCACCACACTTGGTAGGAGTTGCCCCATTAATAGGTGTAGTACATCCAGTGTCTACTATATCTGAATCAGTGTCATCAATCACTAGTCCTTCAAACTTGTTCTTCAACCTCAGTGGGAGCATCCTCACTGGGTTGTGATGGGAAAATCCTTTTTCTTCACAAGTTCCTCATGATCCTTTGCAGCAGTGGCAGCAGCTTCAAGATGCTCTGCCATTTCTTCATACATCATTCCTCTGATGTCCAAGTTCCTTCGGCATTTCTTTGCCATGTGTCCTAGACTATTACACTTGAAGCACTTCATAGGTGGCCTTTGTGTCTGATTCCTGTCAATGTCCATTGCATTCAGGTCTCATTGTGGCTGTCCAGTATTCTGATGCTGTCCATATTGTGGCGGCATCTGGTTCCTGAAGAACTGTCACTGATATCCCTGTTGTGATGATGATGCTTGTCCTTGTCCTTGGCCTTGCTCTTGTTGGCCATGCTGCGGGGGTTTTCTCACAGTTCCATTTACTTTTCTATAGAAGGATTCCTCTGTCCTTGCTACTTTCCATTGATGATCCATTGTTATGGCCTTGTCATACCATTGCTGTATTGTCACAGGCATAAGCCACAGCTCCATGAGTCTTCTCCTTAGTCCTGAGTTGAGCGAGCATTTGAACTCCACAACCAGGGGGTATCCTTTGTAGCCAGCTTCCAATGCTGCTTTCTCAAATTCCTGGACATGTTCATCCACTGACCTATCTCCTTGCTGGATAGTCCTAATTTTGAGCGACTGTGTAGTCCTCTTGTCCATGTCACTGAACTTTTGGTTGATTTCCTTTAGTAACTCATCACTTGTCGAGAACAATTGCTGTTCCTTGTACATTAATGCGACGATGTAGTCGCACCATGTTTTGGCAGAACCAGTCTGCATGTACAAAAGGATCCAGTAGATCTTGGAATCCTTGTCAGGAAATTCCAATTTTTGGCTGTTCATGTATAAGCAGCATCCATTGATGAAAGATTTAGTGTTGTTTCTTTTTCCAGAAAAGGGGAGGGGAGTCGCAATCTTTTGTTCTCTGATGTGGGAAGAAGAGGGCATGGATGCTGCATAGTCCTGGGCCAGTGCGAATAGAGATGGTGATGGTAGAGGTTGGTATTGAGATGAAGGTGGGAGAGAAAAATTGCAGGGAGAGGGTTGAGGGATTGGTGTAGGAGGTGGGAGGTTCTGGTTGGCTTGCATAAGAGCCATGTTTTGCGTCAAGTGGACTACTTGCTGAGTGAGATTTTCTAGATTCGCCATTAATATTTGGATCACCGTCATGGCATCAGCCAATTGGTTTTCTAAGTTCGACAATGTGGAGGTGGTTCCTGATTCTTGAGACATGTCAGAAAAGATAGAGGAGGTAGAGCATAGTAGTGTGAAAGAGAGAGCCATAGTGAGAGAACAATAGTATCCTGGACCAGGCACACAACCCTGTTCTGGACTTTGGATATGAAAAACTAAAAGAAAAACCCAAAGAGCAGTATTGAAGGTACACTACGGAAGGGTGTGACTACCTTACCTGATTGTAGAGGGTACTTAGAAGTAGACTATGGGAGTAACTCACAGGGAAGCAAGTTAGATTGCATAGGCAAACTGGGCGCCCTTATATATGCCCAAGGTATCTAGATATGGTAGGATATGTAATCTAATCTATATATGGTGTCATTGGTATGTAAGACAATACCAGAATTATATGATGCATCATGTGATGGCATCACATGCATGTCTCAGACATTTGTCTTTCAACACACCCCTCACTAAATATAGTGGTAAGCACCTTGTTAAGCATTATTAGAAGGTCTGAAGGTAAGACCTAGTTGCTCTCAGAATTTGATGAATTTAAGGTGATTTAAGTTCTTTGTGAACATATCAGCCAGATTGTCACTTCCAGAGATGAAGACAACAGAGACTTTGTTGTCCTCAATGCATTCCCATATGTAGTGATAGCGGATATCAATGTGTTTAGTCCACTTCTCTTGTACAGGGTTGGAGCTGATGAATAGGCTACCCTGATTATCGCCACAACTAGTGATCAGCGATATGGGAAAATCAATTTCTTCAAAGAGATTGGTGATCCACATGGCTTGTCAACAGCAATCTGAGATTGCCATGTATTCAGCCTCAGTGGAAGAGAGGGCTACAGTTTTTTGGGCTCGTGAGAGCCATGAGACAGATGACCCAGCTAACTTGAAAAAGTAGCCTGTGATTGAGTGGCAATCATTAATGTCCATGCCCAATTGCTATCAGAATGCGCAATCAAGCCTTCATTAGTATTGCCATCAAAGACCATAGTATAGTCTTGAGTACCTGCCAGGTAGCAGCAAATGTACTTAGCCCATTAAAAGTGTTCTTTACTAGGATTGGCACTAAATTGTGATAGCTTGATCACAGCAAAAGCGATGTCAGAACAAATGCCTAACATCAGGTACAACAGTGAGCCAATGATGGCTTGGTACTGTGTCCAAAGTGTGGGGTCAGGGTTGCTGGTGTGTGCGATGGGTGTGTAACTGTGTGGCAGAGGCATGTTCACTGTTATAGCATTTGATATACCGAAGCAATCAAGGACCTTGGTCAGATATGCTTTCTGATCTAGTATGATTTCGTGACCAGAGCGTCTGATGGTGATTCCAAGGAACTCATTGAGTTTGCTGAGATCATGGCATTCCTATATGCCCATGAATGCTTTTTTCTTTTCTTTCATGAGGGTCGCATTATTACTCATAAAGCCGGAGTCATCAACGTATATCATAGCAACAACAATATCTCCACTAGAGACTTTGTGAATGAAGATCCCAGCATCGGATTGGGAGCACTCAAAGCCTATTTTTCTCATAGAGGCGAGCAGCTCTTTCCACCAAGCTAGGGCTGCCTGTTTGAGCCTGTAGATGGCTCAGCATAAACGGAGGACTTTCTATTCCTAGTCATAGATCTTAAACCCTTTGGGTTGTTCCATATAGATTTCTTCATCAAGATGCCTGTAAAGGAAGGCACTTTTGATATTGAGTCTCTTGATGTACTACTATTCTAAGGCAGCAGCTGCTAATAATATATGTACGGACTCGTACTGGACTACCGGTGAGAAGATCTGATCGAAGTCTATGCCTTCAACCTGAGAGAAGCCTTTGGCTACAAGCCTGGCTTTCTTACAACCATTGCTCTTAGTCATAAATATCCAGTGATTTTTGATGGCCTTACGGCCAGAAGGTAAATCGGCTAGTTCAAAGACTTGCACTTATGGAGGGCCTCTAACTCCTCCTGGCATGCCTTTTTCCACTGTTCCCTAAGCTGAGATGGTAATCTAGCTATGTCTTTATAAAAGACTGGTTGATCTGCTGCCAATAGTACCACTTTATTCAGCAGAAAGGCAATGAATTCAACTCCCCCTTCCTGGACTAGGCAGTTTAAATGCACTTGGCCTGAGGTACTCACAGGGTCTTCCCCTGTGACATCATCAGCGTCAGTTGTAGTCTGATGTGGAGGAGGCGGTGCATGACTAGATCCAGGGATAGGATTCTGTGTCGGCTGTTTAGGTGGAGTGCGGGAGCTACCCAGCTGATTGCCAACTCTCCTGCATAGGTCATTTCCTTGGAGATTGACAGGTGTTCTATTGCCATAGACGCTATCTGGATGACTGTGTACTGTTCATTGTCTCGTACCACACCTTGGAGCATCATCATTGTGCCATTGAGGCGGCAGGACTGGCGGATTTCTCTAAGTATGCAAAGGGTGTTCTGTGTCTTGATCAGGGAAAATGGGAACTTCAGGTTCAGAGGGAGGAGATGATGGTGGGTGATCATCATTTTCCAGAGGGAATGGTGGATTATTGCCAAAATTGTTTTCATCAGACTGATCTATGGGATTGTCTGGATGTCTATTCTCAGTGGGTGGCATGTCATCTAATTCTATAAAGTGTCACTGTTTGCCATCAAGGCAGTGCGGGAAGAAGGTTTCATCAAAAACGGTGGTAGCACTGATAAATATGTGCCAAGTAGTGATGTGATAGAAGCAAAATCTCTTATAGCCGGCAGGCTGTCCAAGATAAACTATAGTCTCAGATTTAGGAGATAATTTATTTGCTCTAACATCTTCTGATAGGAAAACATAAGCACCACATCCGAATACACGGAGATGGGAGACATCAGGTTTGTTGGACCTGAGTGCCTCATAAGGGGTCTGCCATTTTAGGCGATGGATGGGAGTGTGATTATAGACATGTATCATGTGGTCCCATGGAAATTTCCACATAGTATCTGGAAGACAGGCACGAAAGCACATTGATTGCACCTTGTCCATGATCGTGCAATTTAGACGTTCAGCATGACCATTTTGTTGGTGCATATAAGGCACACTGGTCTCAGATAAGATGCCATTATCACATAGCATAGTTTTAAATGCATCATTGAGGAATTCAGTCCCACCATCAAAACACCAAGTGCCAATGGAGGCATTCTGTTGATTTTTGATATAGGCAACAAACTGCCAAGCATGGATTATTGTATCAGATTTCTTCTTTAAATTAAATGACCATGTGGGGGACGTAAAATCATCAAGTATGGTAAGAACGTAATAATACTCATTAAATGACCTTTTGATTATATCCTTCAGGTCCAAATGGACTATCTGGAAAGGCTTCATTGCTCGCAATACTAATAGGGGGAAAGAGTGTGATGGCATCTTTCCTTTTGCACAAGCTTCACAGGGCTTCTTAGCCATAGGTATAGTGATTAGCTTTGATGCCCCTTTTACCATTTCAGGTAATTTCCGGAGTATGTCATCACTAGGGTGACCCATATGTTGATGCCATATGCTGTAATCAGTGGCATAGACCATTCTGGTCTTGGCCAATAGTGACTGAACAGACTCAATCATCAAGTTCAGCCAAAATGTTGTGGAGCCTACAACATGCGGTTGACATGTGAGAACAGGAAGTTTATTCCTTAAGAACATAAGCTGGTGATTATCGCCGGTGATGAGCTGTTCATTGTTCAGGAACTCCCCCATAGAGAGTAAATGTGTGTTTAATCTGTTAAAGTAATATACAGGTTGTAGGTATGGTGTTTTCTCATACGCCTTACTGTTCCACAGAAGAACAGTGTGTGTAATAAACACTGTTCCAGCCTCTTCGACTTGAGTAACGTTATTAGCTGTCTGAATCATCAGTGGCTGTGCCAATTTGAAGGCATCTACTAAGTTGGATCATTGGCCTGTAAAGTGCATTGAAGCACCAGAGTCCAATAGCCATTGATGTTATGGAATGGCACTAGCTTCTTATATAATCAGAACCTAAAGAGGGAGTAACACAAACCTGAAGAGGGGATAACATCTATCTAAAGAGAGAGTGGCATTAAAACCCCTTTTCAATATTCTCATCTTTTCATTGTTTGGTCTTGTGGACATTATTATAAGGTTTGACAGGTGCTTGGCATTACTCCACACTGCTGACTCAATGCCAAGCCATTACTTCATACTGCTTATACTCAAACCTTATTCTGATTCAGCCAAACTCTATTCTTACTCAGCCATTTCTTTATATGTTCTTTCTTTCACACCTTATCTTCTTATCTTTGACTCTCTTATCTCTGACTCATCTGATAGCAGGATCATATCCCATTGGAGGATATCTGGACTATATCCTATTGGTTGATAAGCCTAA
>Ga0307516_10010465_pt1 | contig 10190 bp, 9 predicted proteins | sample 19_EM_MG_FD_203310 | JGI IMG/M metagenome (GOLD analysis project Ga0307516, IMG submission 203310) | Populus trichocarpa ectomycorrhiza microbial communities from riparian zone in the Pacific Northwest, United States - 19_EM | ecosystem: Host-associated > Plants > Roots > Unclassified | place...
CCTAGTTAGCTGTGGTGCGCCTCCGTGTTGACATTGGTATCAAGGTTTATAACATCGACCTCTCAGACAATGTCACGGTTACAGACATGGAGACAAGCCACGCAACTCATAACTTGGCGGCGGCGTTGGCGCTGGACAACATGCCGATGAGCGCCTTATCGGATCAGACTCATCAGCATGCGCCCGTCGAGATGGTGCCTAACTTCTTGGAATTGCAAACCTTCACCCTCCCCTTGTCGACTGTTGTTGGAGCATCATCCATCGACTCGGGTGAAGGGCCGGATAAACAGTTCGAATGCTCTGAATGTGACAAACGTTTTGCAAGCAAATCGAGCGTCGGACGACATTACCGAAAAAGACATGCTCACAAGCCATGTTTGTTCTCAAATTCACTGACAGGTTGCGATTTCCGTTGGGGTGGCCCATACGATTACCGCCACCATCTCAAACGTCAGCATGATCTGGGAAATGAAACCATCAAAATAATACTAGGCAAAACGGTAGAGTCCCGTGGCAGGGCCACAATCCTCGGAAGAGATCTACCGCTCCCTCCGCCCCTTTCATTGTATATGACCGATTGAATTTAGCTGCGTTCACTTATCCAGTTCCCACACTGCAGACTGTGTCATTGTTATTGCTTTGTTATATCCGTTGTATGGAGTTGGGCTCAACTTGATCTGTGGAAGTTTGTAAATGTAATTTTACTGAATGTGGATACTTTTGTGACAGTTTTGTATGAATGGCTGTTGGGTCTGAGCTTGTAGTGGTACGTTCAAAAAGCCAAAACTGCTGGTGGTATCACCCATGGGGACATGGCTGTCATCCAAAGAAATTTAATTTTTGACTCCCGCAGTGGTGTAATATCAAGCGTCAAGAAAGGGGTACAGTAGTGACATCAAAGTCGGGAGAAGGGATCAATCGACAAGCCGGCACGAATGCAAAACGTACAAAACCCATGTGGCGACTTACACTTTTACGAGTTTGAAAAATCAGAATTCAATCAATAGTTCGTCGGCTTCCCGTCGTGACGTACCAATCACCGAAATTTGATGACAAGAAAAGGAAGGGGCTTGGCGGCGCCAGTGGAGCAAGGAGCACGGGCTTGATGTTCCTGGAATGAGGACACAGATGAGATTTTCTCTTGTACCGGTACAGTATCGAACAACAACATGATCTTCGCCTTTAATGAAACCCAGGGAATGGCCTGGGAGCATGACATTTCAGTCGGTCAGCGTGGCGAAGGATGTATACCTCTTGCCTCCCAATAAGGAAAATAAGACGAGTCTTGGCCGGGTGGTGTCATCCCTCATCGCCATCACATTCGAGATTTTTCCAGTCGCTATGGGTTTCCAAAAACACCGAAACATCTAGGAGGACTTGACGAACGATCTGAGTGGAGTTTATCGTTAGAGTGGATCATCAGGTGATTGAAAGAGGTCCGACACATTTCCACGTGACTCGGACTGAGTGTGAGGGAAAGGACGGCAGGGGAGAGATTTGAGAGACAGACTCGACGTGGTAGGATAACAATGTCCCCGAAGACAATACGGTCTTCGCGAAGCTGAAGTCAAGGCGCATGGAATTGAGCGAAGGAAGGGGGTAAAACCGTAAAAGGATGCATCGTCAGCGACTGGGGTCGCTGGCCGCGGTCAAAAAGAATGGGGAGCTATATTGCACCCGATACCTGCATAGTTTCCCGCATCACAGGGATATTGCAGTGAGGCTCACCTGCAAGTGCGATCATGTATCACGACAGCAAATACACATTGCATCGTCACATCTTTCCATGCGAGCAGGGCACACGAGGCCGCATGCAACCTTGGCCTGTCTGGTTCACAATCTCGTACGATATTTCGCCTCTTTGGATATTTCCATCGAGGGACGGGGCTGCGGCAGCAGGTATATCAGGTGTTACGAGTGTCCTTAATAGCAGAAGGGATAGGTGGGCGTCATCCGGTTCTGAGGTTCTATTGTCACAGCCCGGGTGGTGAGGGAAAATGATTGTCATTCGCGTGTTACACATACCTTTGGCTTTATAAGACTGACATCTGTGCGACCCTCCTGGATTTAAAGTGGATGGCATGTGGCAGGGAGAGAATGATGTTGTGGCTGCAAAGACGTCTACGGTCAATGAGTCTTGGAAGGTAGGATGACGGACTGTAATGCATTTAAGCGTCAAGAGAAGGATGAGTTGAGGGTGTATTTTCCGTATTTCATTTTGTGAAGTGTATTCAGCAAATAAAACAGGGCTTTGTGAATGACTATTACGCATCTAGTCATGGCGATGGTAAAGTGTTAGGAACATAGGACCAGAGCATAAGCGTTGAATAAACCTAACATTTCATGTTCACAACCTCCCACACACCGTGGCGAAAACGCAGGTGGCCCCGGGCTTCCCGGCGACGTCCAAGATATCACAGAACCCATTGTGATACCGGCGTGAGTGTAGGAATAGGTAGGGCCTGGAAGGGCTACTGGTCACTAGCTTAGCCCCAGGGAGGGCAGTAAGATACGTGTTGAGCCGAAGAACCAGCCTGAGAGCAGCCGACTGCGACGGCCAGCTCTATTTCCAGCTACGGACTGAGGGCAGTGCCAGTGGGTTGGGTAGTGAGGGTTCGTTTAGTAGATTTCGAAAGTGGTGCTGACAAATCGCATGGGTCCAGTTTCGCAAACGCCCGCTTTGCCAAACTTAGATGCGATTTGGTGGCGCCGGTTTTGAAACAAACGGGGCCGTTAGATCATGGGAGAGGAGAGGGGGTACAGTTGGAAGAAAGGTATTGAGGGGTTGGGTCTTGTTGTATCCCAAGGAGAGGGGTGAAATGTCGGGCTGAAACGTTGCCATTGCAGTCTTGATGGCTGGGAAAGTGCGTATACTCAATGATCTGTATCCTGTCACGGCGGCGACGGCGCAAGAGCGCTGGCAGCTGACAGGGTCTAGGCCATTTCAAGGCGTCCTCCTTGTGAGGCCTTTCCAATAACTGGACATAAGGAGGGAGGTACCCAGTCAAATTGAAGAGAATAGCGAGCGTGCAGGCAAATGCGAGGCCCGAGGCAAGGTTGCTTAGAGGGTCCCAGTGAAAATAGCGCCGAGCCGAAAACCAAGGAAAGGAAAGAAACTTACAAGTTCCACCTCCAACGCTGCAGAGATTCACCGAGGGAGGATATCATTTGGGAAGGGGTGACGTTCACTGTATCCAATTCCTCCGAGTCGTTCGCATGAACGGACAGGACTAACCGAGGGTCTGAGAAACTGCTCCGATCTCCTGGCGGCCCTGATGGATGACTTGTTCTCGCTCTTTGATCAAGCTGGGACTCGGAATCGGAGCGGAGGCAGGTATCCAAAGCCTGAGAAAGCAGAGGTCCTGAATGGGAAATACTAACATATGACGAAATTACAAGGTTCCACAATTGAACAAGGAACCAAGCAAGGAACGGTGAATCGTCGGTGATTGGGATCGTAGGTGCCCTTTAATTGTTGTCCACGTTGGGGCAAACCATGAAAGCCATCATGGCAACCAACAGAACGTCGCCTCGCACATTCTGTACAAACGAGTTCGGAGACGGGGTTTGCCGACCGCGCAGCACCGGGCCGCCTCCAAGCACACCTAACGGCATCTACCGAATGCGCTAACCCTTCTTGATCTCGGCAAGCAAGTTCGGTTCGGTACTGGAGTACTGTACTGGACAACCGATCACAACTGGATGGAATGATCGCAATGATTTCGAACAATTAGTTGGCCCACGTAGTTACGTCTCGTACTTCGGGAATGCGGACGATTCACCGTGAGGGGATATCATTTGAGCAAGATTGACAGAGTCCGCAGTGTTCAAATTTCCCCCTTGATCATGATGTATGTAGCTGTTACGTGACAATTGTTTTCGTAAATCTCATGGGTTGTAATCTTGATACTGTTACTAAGTAACTTCACGGCCAATCGCTCAAGTCAATCGCCGCTTAGCGATTGGCGGTACAGATGGTCCTTCGAGGTTCTTTTGTGTTCGACAGGGGTATTTTCGCAGGGCATACCAGCAGACTTAAAGACTTAAGCACCTCGCTCCGATCTCTTTGCCTTTGGTGTGGGTTGGCGCTTGTTTAACACTGCGACTTGGTTCCTTTGCCAGTGCAAATCCGCATCGCGCTTCAAGTTCGTTTTTCATGGGGTGCTGTTCGCTGCACCGGATCAACCGCTCCGACAAGGAGAATGTTTTGTAAATCCCATTGGACAATATACATTCTAATTCTAATGTGCGAGTCTAGCTTCTGATTAAATAGCGGGGTGGAAGAGATACGAAGATTGGCTCCGCGGCGAGCCCTGTCCGTTCACCGAACAATTCAATATACACTTGTCGGCACCGTGTGAAATAAAAGGTACCTGTCTTGGACGTCCCAAGCAACATCTCGAATCAAACTCTTTTTGGGTGGGCAGGGTCTGGTTAGCCTCGTGGTGTACCTCGAAACGGCAGCAGCGCACCATCATAGCTGAGAGCGTTCCATGCTGCGCCCGGTGCGCATCGGTTTGAACCGCGACCTGTCAACGTCTCGAGTACCGAATATCCATCGGAGAGAGAATCATCCATCGCGCGCCCTCCTTCGTCACCCGTTCCTACTAGACTCCCACCACCCCACCCACCAACATTGCGTAAGAGAGGATCAAGCGATGCAAGTTCATCCTTGATACTATTCCGCGCGAACACGTCCAGATCCTTAAGCAGCATCGAAATAATTTTCTATATAACAAAAAGAAAAAAAGCACCAGGTCCCACAGAGCGACCACACGATAACATATCAACATCCGTAAAGCTCACACACAAAGTGCGAATCTACGCACCTTGAACTTGCTGTCAACCTTAAGTACAAGCTCGCCCTGTGCCGCCGACCAACTCGGTGGAGGGCTATTCAGTACCCGCCCCCGCCGGCGGTACCGCCAAGTGCCGTTGAGCCAAGGGCGACGTTCCACAGCGCCTCATCCGCGGGTGTAATATGCGTCTGATTTTGAAAGAGGTATGACACGCCCGGATGCGGTGAAAGCCCGAGCATGTGCTGGGATGCGTGCGGGAAAGGCGAGGGCCCAAGCAGCTTTGCTAGCTTAGCGTAGGATGCCGAGAGGATGTCTAGAAGCGAGAGGAGAGTCTGGGTGTAATTAATCTAGCGGGAAGGGCTACGAGGGGGGGTTGGGTTGGGTTGACGTACGTACGGGCGGACAGTTAGCTCCATGCGGGTCCGGGAAAGACAAAAAAAAAAAAGAGCGGAGAAGGGGAAGGTAGTCACTCACCATGTGTGGCATAGTGAGGTATGTCGGAGGTGTCTGGCATGCCCAAGGAGAAGTCGCCCATTCCTGTTTGCCGTTTTGGCAACCATTTCCAGATACGCTAAGAAGTAACAAAGCAGAGTAACAGCGATCAGAGGCCAGGCAAAAAATATTAGGGTGGGCAACCATACTATTTTTGGACGGCCATTGTCCTCCTTTGCCTGCTCGTACTCTGTAAGCATGTTGAGCGCCGAGCGTAGAAAGTCGGAGGGGTGTGAAATATCGAAAAGCGATGAGAGGGACATTGCGAGTATCGCGAAGCGATGCGTTCTTATATGCAAGGGCACGCACTGCAGGACGGGTTTGCGAATTAGCATACCTTTCACCCATCACGGCGAGAAAATGAACGTGGGAGTGACGCACCTCTTTTTCATCGCCGTATTATTGAACGCACGGTCGAGCTCCGCGCGCGTCATCATGATGGAACCAGTGAGTCCGTCTGGGAGGATAGAACACGTGTCAGTTAGGTGAAGAAGAAACAGTAGCAAACACGCCCCGTCATTCCAGTGCACGTTCCGCGTATAAGTCAGCGTAATAACGCGCTTCTGCACCAAATCAATACTCAATCGTTGCACCTGGGCTACCACCGCTCCCGCCCACACCACCACCCGCCACGCCACCAATGCCGACAGGTGGCAAGAACATGCCCGGCCCGAAAGTGTAGCACCAACGGCTACATTTATTGGTGCTCATGCTGGAGGTTACACACTACCATTTGTTCAGTTATTGGAAAAGTCCAAGGGCGATGTCTTTGTACTAATGTACTGTGATGGCCTAGACCCTGTCGAGGACGTCCGAACCCTTAGGCTGTCACAAGCCCTGTCAGCTGCCAGTACTCTTGCGCCGTCACAGGATGTATACACAGCCATCAAAACTGCCCGTGCAGAGCTTCAACCTGAGATTTCACCCCTTTCCTTGGGATATAACAAGCCCCTAACCTTCAATACCTTTGTTCCAACTGCACCTCCGTTGGTTTTAAAACCCGTGCTACCAAATCGCATCAAAACGGGCGTTTTCGAAACTGGGCCCACTCGTATGCGATTTAGCAGCGCCGCTTTTGAAACCGGAGCTACCAAACGAACCTTTTCTACCCACCGGCCCTCGCCAACATCGCAACGGATTCTGAGATTTTGTGGCTTTCGGTTAGCGGCCACCCATCGGACATATTTTCTTGCCACGATGTGCCGCAGTAGGCTGTGAAAGACTAGGTTTATTCAGCAATGGTTGCACGTTCCTACTAAAGCTTTGCCATCACCATGACTAGATGCGTAATGGTCGTTCACGAGCCCGTTTCACAGCTACAGTACATGCATTTTACAAAACGCAAAACGGAAAGATAGATCCTCCGCTCATCTTTCCCTGCATTCCAGTCAGTCACCCACCCTTCCAGAACTACCGTCTATCCTAGCTCCTCTCTGACACCCCAACTCCTCCCCCCGGGCCCAGTGGCTCCCAATTCTTCCTACTATTCGACCGTAGACGTTTTTGCGGCCAAGACATCTTTTACGTCATTTACACGCCATCCTCTTTTGACCTCTCACAGATGTCATCCTTACACACATCGTCTCCGCACGATCACCCTCTCATGCTGTTTGTCATAATCGAAGCCAAACCTGTCCAAATTCTCGGGGCGTCTTGTTGTCACGTCTCTCCGCCTCAAAGTTCCCGATACTCCTTCAAGTGTAGCACATAATCACCTTCCCTCACCACCTGGGCTGCCATCATAAAGTCCCAGACCCGGATGACGCCCACCTATCCCTTCTACTATCGAGGAAGCCCGATATCTGACACACCTGCTGCCGCAGCCCCATCCCGAGTCCTTTGATGCAGATACCCCAGGAGGCGAGATATCATTGTATATCAGATAGGTCGGGGTTGCGTCTGGCCTCGTGTACCCTGCTCGCATGGCGAAATGTGGTCATGCAGGTCATGCCATGCGTATTTGCCGTATAAATGATCGCGCGAACAGGTAAGCCTTACCGCCTTGTGTTCATACCAGAAACCACGCAGACCTCGGGTGCAAAGTAGCTCCCCATTCTCCGACTCTGTGTCCCTCTTTCGACCTCGACCAGCGACCCCAGTCTCTGACAATGCACCGTCCAACTTCCTTCCTTCACCCAATTTTCCTGCGCCTTTACTTCAACTTCGCACCCAGACGCGCAACGACCGTCTAGTCTTTGTGGACTTCGTTCGCCTACTGCGCCGAGTAGGCTCTCATTTCTCCCCCTACTTCTCTTACCCTCCCACTTCGTACCCCCGCTCAGGCTATCTCTGGTGACTCATGGCTCTGCACGCGGTAGGTGTTCTCCAGAAGTCTTGTACGCCCTTTTTTCTTTATCGTTTCTTCAATTTTTAGTTCGCCTTGTATGTACTTTTCACTACAACCTGCCATCCAAAATTGACGTTTAAGAAAGACATCCAAACCGAAATAAACAATTTCGTACTGCTAGTGACTCGTGACTAACCCGCTCTCTTCATTTTCAAAAAAGCTTTACTGCAATTCCGATGTGTGGGTGCTAGTGGTCAAGTTGGAATGGGTGACGAAGCTGGATCCAGCTAATTGTAAGTGTGGTACGGGACCAGCTGGACTCTGCCGGCCCCCAAAACGTTCGGGAGGTAGGACGATAAATTGCGACCCTCCTAACTACCCCTGCTTCTTGCAATGTAACTGTATATGGTCCCTCGATAGAGATCCACCGAGGGAGGGCATCATTCGCGGGGTGACTCGGGTGAGGGCCCGGGTCTGCTGTATAAGGATCCGATTTCAATTGTCTCATGAAGCGGACAGGGCTGACCGAGTATCTGAGATTGTGATACCCTGGTGACCCTGAAGATGAGTTCTTCTGATGAGTTCTTCTCGCATGTTCATTAACGTTCAGCCTTCAAGCTGGCTGGGGAATTGATAAATGACTTCAAGCCTGAGAAACTGGTGGTCCTAAATGGGGGGTATGACGTACCAACCAGGAACGATGCCTGATGGAAATGAAGACTCATTTTGGGGACTGTACAGTACCCTTTTTATTAATGAGCATTGCAACGTATTGTTCATCCGGGGTCCACGTTCTGATTTCGATAACATCTAAGTCGTCAAAGCAATCAATCCAATCACAACTAGAACCGCTGGCAACTCGCATAGAATGTGCGGACACGGACACGACTCGGAGTTCGTAAGACGAGTTGACGTAGTTGGAATCGTTCGAGGAGTGGCGTTTAAGTTACTGTAACTCTGGCTCCACCGACTCGTCTGCGCCTCAAAGCACACCTAACGGCATCTACCGAACGCGTTGACCCTTGGCACGCTGTGCGGCGGATTCGGACATCGCAAGCTCCATCCCAACTAAAACTTTTTTAGCCTAGGCGGGTTTTGTCGACCTCGTGTTGTACCTCAAATCGACGGCAGGGCACCATCATAAAGATCGCCCCATACAGCGCCCGGTGCACTTCGGTTCGAACCACGACCTGCTAATATGTTTCATGTACCGTTGATGTCGGAAGATCCATCTGAGAGAGAACACAGACAAGAGAGGTATAGTACAATACATGCCCGCCGCTCCGCGCGTATCATCACGATACGGTATAACCAATGAGTTCATCTGGCACGCCCGAGGGGAAGCACGTGCAGGATGCGGAAAGAGTATTGGCGTTTGGGAAGGAATATTGGGGAGTATCAACCGTACCGCCTAGATGGCAAGAATATGCCCAAGGCTGATCGCGACAGTGCAGCGCCGACTGCGGCCAGTGGCAGAGGTGTGCAAGATCTGGTCCTATTAGCGTGCGGTCGGCGTTGCGGCTATCGCGGTTTTTGCTGTTGCTGCCTTGCAGGTGTGCTTGCGCCCGTTTTTGTGATGGTGCTGGTTGTCATAAAATGTATTAGATGGATCGGGGTGGATGTACGGCATGTGTCAGATGTGCTCGGCTTTGAATGGCGCTGAGGAAGTGGAGTACTGTACAGTATAGGGCGAGGTCGGGGGTGGCAATAAGGGTCAGTTTGGCAGCTCCGATTTCAAAACCGGAGCCTGCTAAAATGGATGGGTCCAGTTTCGAAAACGTACTTTTTGGCAAATTTAGAAGGCGATTTGACAGTGTCCATTTTGAACCGAGCTACCGAACGCCCTAAGGAACACTGCCACAGTATCTATCTCATGATTGGGCGCGCTAATCTATCGGCTCTACTAAAGCCCACGGTGTAGTGACTATGTACAGTACAGCGTGGGTAAAGCACTTGGCACTTTCTGGCCCGGTCGGGACAAGGGAAGAGAGCCTACAGCGCCACAGACGACTCGGATCAGACTGTGCCCACAGGTGTTGATGGAACGACTACTCTGGTATGACGTGGGATCATGTGTCGCACTGTCGCTGCCGCTCTGAGATGCCTGGTGCCTTGGATTTCTTATGGCGAGGGAAATTAGTGAAGGTTCGGCGATGACTGGTAGGGGGCAAGCCGTCATCTGCTCCGGGTAAAATTGCAAGAGTTCTGTGGGAGTGGTGGGAGGGGAAAGGCGAAACGAGCGAGCGACTGGGCAAGGGCTCGTTCTCCCGGGCCGCGCCTGCTCGCCCACTTTATTGTAAGTCCGAAACTCTCACGCTAGAATCACTCAAGCCTGTCGATCTTCCCCATGCGGCTGCCTGTACTCACAAGTCAAATTTTTCAGACTGTCGGCATAGAGTCTTGGTATTTGAACATTTTCACACCAGAGCGCCAGTACGAGCCTCACCTTCATCGACGGCGTCGTTGTCGACTTATCGTATAGTAATCCATCCGACATCAGCAAAACCGGAATTATGTCATAGCAACTAGGAAAATTCATAGTTGTCATAGCACCTTATAGCACATCCATAGCAGTCATAGTAGGGAGCCCATTTTATACACTCCCATAGTGA
>Ga0307516_10010466_pt1 | contig 10189 bp, 5 predicted proteins | sample 19_EM_MG_FD_203310 | JGI IMG/M metagenome (GOLD analysis project Ga0307516, IMG submission 203310) | Populus trichocarpa ectomycorrhiza microbial communities from riparian zone in the Pacific Northwest, United States - 19_EM | ecosystem: Host-associated > Plants > Roots > Unclassified | place...
TTAACTAGTTAGCGACTTGGTTTTGTTTAGGAACTTCGAGTGCCGGATAATTTAACCAGGAGCTGGTTCCATTTTGACCAATAGTTCATGGGGCTTGATAGCTTTTAGAAAAATAAATTATTCAACGTACTGGTTTTTAAATTTGAATTAAAAAAAGTCATGGAATGAAGCAAATTTCTCTAACCATTATACTTTTCCTCCATGTTCGAGAAAAGAAAAAATTAACCTCGATAGGTATAATTTAATTGATCAAATTCTAAATTTATTTTTTAAAAATTACTAATTCGAGTTTCACAAATCTTAAGAGTCATTAAAAATAAAATATTGAACCTTGATCCAAAACAATTTTCAATACGAACATGAGAAAAAGAAAATTGGACACGTGCAATTGTCTTTTAAAACTTGAAGAATAGGGACACTTAAAATTGACTTAAAAAATGATGAAGTTGGATTTGTCGACGTGACTTTACAAGGAATTAAAAAGAACCGACATTACAAGCTCATGTTCGTGGCATGCGTCAAAATTAATCTCGCATATTATTTGGGTCCAAGGAAGTATTTCGTGGTGTAAATTGTATTTTTTTAATTTTTAATTTAATTTAATTTTTTAATTTTAAAATTATTTTTTAAATATTTTTAGATCGTTTTAATACGATAATATCAAAAATAATTTTTTTAAAAATAAAAAAAATATTATTTTAATACATTTCTGAATAAAAAATATTTTAAAAAATAACCATACCTTCAAATAGTCTTTATTATTTTGATATATTAATATCAAAAATAAAATTTTAAAAATAAAAATATATTATTTTAATATATTTTTAAATAAAAAATATTTTAAAAAATAATTATTACCGAAACCCCGCCTAAGTTTTGTTGATTGGTAATTGGTTAGGAATTTTAGCTTGAAATATTTATCTTATTGAAGCCAGAACATTGAGATGTCTAGTGATGAGATTGGTCGAGCTTCAAGGACGAGTCAGTGAAATTAATTGAGGTCACAATCAAGAAATCAATCAATCGAGCTCGAGCTTCATACTTTAAATTCAAACCAAAATAAACAAGTTTTATATTTTTAAAATTTGAAAACAAAACATCAAATGAAAACCACACATCATACATAAAAAAAAAATTATTTATTTCAAGGTAATTCTTAACCTGTACACTCATTCTCAATAAGTCAAATTAATAAATTTTATCAGTCAAGTCTTAAATATTTTTCACATCTTTGTTAGGGTCCTTTTGTCAAAAAAAAAAAAAAACAATTTAATATTTTCCATTTAATGTGTATGTTCTATGCAATAAAACAATATAATTGTTGTTTTGATGGTGAAAAAATATTTTTGATTTTTAATTTTTTTTTAATTTGCTAATATCAAAAATAAATTTTAAAAAAATATTTTGATATATTTTAAAGTAAAAAAGTACTTTAAATCGCAGTTTCAAACATTTTTTAAATTAATGCAATGAAGGATAAATGTTTATCCCCTTTTAAAATAATACTTTAATTTTTATTTTTCTTTGTTTATTTTTTTAATTTAAAAATTTAATTTTATTACTAGTCACTAGGTTATTTATCGCATCATGTTCCAAGTCGAATCAATTTTTTTTAAAGATAGAAAATACATATAAAAAAATAGATGAAAAAAAAATATATGGGTCCAGAACCAGCCTAAATGACCAGTAATAAAATGGTTTGACTTTTAAAAAAGAATTTTAATATAATATTTTTTTTAAAAATAAGATATGAATATATCGGATCAATTCGGGTTAACTTGTCAAACCTGTGATTCGGGTCATAAAATATTTATAACTCCATGAAAAAAAATATAAAAAATACAATTGAGCACAAAAATTAGATATTTATAAAACTAAACACCAACTAAATAACAAGATATTAATTGAGATCGCAATAATCTTATAGGAATTAAATCAAAATATATCATGAATACCAATTCAAAACAAACTAGATGTCAAAAAATAATATTGATTTTTTTTTAACAAAAATCCAACTTTGAAAAATAAAATAAAAAAAGGTTTGGTTTAATATTTTTTTAAAACTATTTTTTATTTAACTATATTATAATTTTTTTTTTGATAAAAAACCCAAAATGATGAAAATTAAATAAAAAAGAAGTCATGTGTATGGATTTACCCGTGTTGCCTGGCATGCCAATGCTTTTTATTTTTATTTTTTAAAAGTTCAAAATTATATGGTAACGTAATATTCCCAAATACTTTTAAAAATTCAAATAAAAAAAAAATAGAAAGTGCGTCATTGTATTATTTAATGAATTTGAAATTCAATTCCATGTAATTTAGTCAGTAATTAATATGATAAATAAGATAATAATAATAATAAATTATTATTTAAAATTATATTTTAGTTGTATGTAATGTTAAAAAAAACACACGAAGAGATAAATTTGGCCGAAAAGTAAAAGCTGGAATCACACCAACAGACCGAAAAGTAAAACTCTTCAAATTTTGTGTTTGTGGTTGGGTGATTTTTAAATAATTTTTTATGTTAAAATATATATTAATGATTTTCTTTATTTTTTAAAAATCATTTTTAACATTAGCACATCAAAACAATCCAAAACATAAAAACCATATTAAAGTTTAATAATAATAAAAAATTTAAATTTTTTAGAAACATAACCGAGCCGCGTTCCCAAACATTCCCTACCATCACTTTAACCACAGGACTAAATAGAAAATTGCGATCAATTTACACCCAATTTTATTTTAACAAACACCATTTGTTTTTGAAAAAAAATAATCACATCTGAATTTTGAAAAAAAATAATCACATCTGAATTTTTTACAAATATATGCATTTCCGAGATGAATTTTTAACCGGGTTAATTTGATTCCTGCCAGTATATTTGTAGCAGAAGAAGAGAGAGTTAGCAGCCAAGAACGGAAATTCAGATAAAAGTTTAAAATAGGGTTCTTGGAGGCATCCACCCTTGGATCGTTTTAACGCTTCTCCTAGCCCTCCCCTCCCCTCCCCTCCACTCCCCTGTTTGTTTCACCCAGTTCAGCTGAGTTGATTTATTAAGTTGGGGGTGGATAACATACAGATATCTCTGACTCTATTCCCTCCTCATTTTCTAAACCCTCCCTCGCTTATTTAAATAAGTAAATGTAACAAATTCTCCAAAAAATAAAAAAATGGAGGTTCCTGTATTGACGAGCTTTCACTCCGTTTCTCTCTCCTCCAAAACCGCCTTTTACATGGATCGCTGCAGCTTCTTTCGTAAGAGATTGAATTGCAAAAAGCGTTGTCGTCTTCGAATTAAAGTGAGCTCAGAGAAGGATGATGATGATGGTTCATTGAGTTTTAAAAGCGACGCTGTTAATTTTTGCGGGGGAGGACAATCCGGCGATTTAGTAGATGTAATAAGCATTGGCAGCAGGAAGGACGCCGTTGTTGATTTCTGTTTCGACTCGCCTTTACAGTTATCGTCTTCGCTCCTCCGATTTTGGTATCACCGCAATTCTTTCTTTATTTCTTTTTTACTTTATTTTATCATAGATCCTCTTGCAATTCCTTAATTTGTTTTTGCTTTTCTTTTTCTGGCAGGAATATTCAGACCAAAGATTCCGTGAATGTTCAGTTGCAAGAAAGGGTTCTTGAAAAAGGTTTGCGTTTCTAATTTTCTTAGGTTAGGTACCAATCTTTTTGTTTTTTAGCAGTAATTCAATTTTTTGTTCTTCTTTTATTAATGTTTGCAGATGTTAATCCAAGGGTTATGGAAGTTTCGCAGTTTCTAAAGTTCCCTTCAAAGGCCATTGTCCTTGTTTGTACATTCCTTAACTATCACTCTCTTATATTTTGGGCTGCTGTTAGTCTAATTAATTTGTTATCTGCTAAAACTAAATGAGTATACTTATGAAGGTAGACTGGCATGTGAAATTATTTAGTACCCTCAGCTCTGTGTATTGTTCCTCCACTCACAACAAAAAGAGGAACTGCCTTGATAGCTACAATGGAGGGCAACTACCATGATAACTACCAATGCACAGGGAGTATCTAATACTCTATCGACTTACACATCTATCAACCACAACAAGCATGATTGGTGTTATCAGAATACTTGTCATATTGACTATCTGGCATCAATCTCGTAAATGCTTCATAGCTGCCTGCTGAAATAAGAAAAGATTCAAAGACCTCAACTTTAGAAATCTTGTCTGTTCAATTGGAGTATTTGTGCAACACTGATGAGAAGGGGAAACAATTTTAGTGCATCAAATACGAGATGTAGTCAGAAAATATAAGCATGTGAACTGAGAAATTTCTAGCTTGCCCAAATGGATTTTGTTAAGAAAGTGTATCCTCTGAAATATAATCTTTCAAGTCCCACCTTGCCCTTTTCAATTCTTAATACTTTTGCGTATCTCTTCAACGTATGCCATTATAATTCCAACACTTTTTTGGAAATAACTGGGTCTGTGAAGAAAACTCAACTGTAGGATCCGATTTTAATGAATAAACGGAAACCAGAAAAAATTATATCATGCTAATTGCTTCCTCATTCTCAACTAGAAATCTTACAATGCTGTGGTTTTTTCCCCTCTAGGTGGCTAGTGCAGGATATGGCTTGGATCATATTACAGCAATTGATATTCTTAAAACAAGGAGGTTCAGGAATGCATTTACTGTCGCTATTTTTTTAAAGCCTTTCAGTTTTGAAGGACAAAGGCGCCAAGATGAGGTATAGTATTTGGCAACTGTTGATGTCAGATGTTTTTTTACTGCAAAAAAAAAATATATATATATATTCATCAATGATAATCCACTGGAAGATGTTCTTTGCAGTTGTATCTATTCATATGTGCATTAAAATATGGTCGGGAAACTTGAAGCTACCCAACAACCTCTCCATCTGACAGTGAAAATCCCTTGTTCATTATTTTAAGTTGCATGCAATACTTTATAATGTGGTTTATTTTTTCTGATTGTGGTGATAACAGTCATTGCTCATTTTGTCATGTTAACTGACTCAATAACTTCAGGAGATAACAGGCTGAAAATATGTCATTTTTCTGAAATAGTATTAATTTGTGTAGGTGATTTCAAAGAACTGCCTTATGCTGGGGAGGCCAGAAATTTGTTGGATGTTTGTTGACTCAGACATCTGAAACCTCCTTTTGTTTTCTTTCACTGTCCTTTGGGAGAGGAAGATTTCCTTTCCATTGCACTTTAGACATGGGAGTTTAATTATATCAATTAGTAGACTCTTTCTCTTGTTGATAAAGAACCAAGAAACACATGAAGGATTATTATTTGAGTATTTAATTTTAGGAATTTTATTATTCAGTTTCTGACTCAGTTCATGGGATTTAGGAGGTAGAAAGCTGCAACTTCTTGGCTATAGATTCTACCCAACTAAGCCCTGAAAATTTGTTGGAGTTGGATATTTTAATTATTTGTTCCATTCTCTACTGTCTAATGTATATCATCAATAAGAATTTTCCATAATTATTGAGATTATACCCTTGTCACGTGTAGTGTGTCTGAAGCAACAATTTTGTGATTTGGCTTTCTAATCAAGTATTTGCCTCAGCGTTGTGATTGTCTATCATTTCACAGGTGAAAGATTTGGTAGGAAAGCTTCAAGAGTATACAAATTTCTGTATTGGTAAGCAATGCGGTATATCCTTCGATAATAACTCATCTTTTTACACAAAACCAGCTAGAAGTCTTTGTTTATTATGACCTCTATTTTTAGTTTTCTCTGGCACATTTGCCACCGTTTCATTAGTAAAATAGCAGCAGGTTGTTTGCTGGTAGCCAAAGCAATTTCTGGGAATTCACTCTTTTTTCCCCTTTAGGCCTGGATTATCTTTGTATGTCTATAAATGAAAGCTTTAAGTTATAAACGAATTTAAAAGTAAAGGGATTGAATATATAGTTTCTGAAACCATAAGGACTAGTTAATTAGTTGGATTAAACTATAGGGACTAAGTCATATTTAACTCATGTTTTTTGCTCAATATAAAAAGTAGACCATCATCGATACAACTGGGGCTGCTAGGAGACTGGTAAGCCTGATAAGCTTTATATGTTGTTTTTTGTAATTACAGATATTGACACTGATGCACTCCTAAAAAAGGACTTGGTCACTCTAGATGAGGCCTTGAAGTCTGCAAACAGTGCTGTTTTATTGGCCATAAATGCCATCTCTATTCTTATCTCGGTTAGCATGCGTTCTGTCCTTTCTCTTTGACAATCAATATTCATGCCATGGTTCCTCTAATTTGGTTATTACCGGTACGTTTTCAGGAGATGCACCAGAAAATAATTGATGCAGTGCATAATAATGTGAAAGAACTTAAAGTTTCAGAAGTTATAAAAGTAAGTCTCTGTGACTATCCTCATTTGTGCAAGTTATTCATGCTTTTTCATTGTTCTTGTCTTTCTTGTTTTGTTTTTTATTTAGGTTTTTACTAAAGATTTAAACAAATTTTCTCATTCATAGATTGTTATTTGTCTGTTTTCTTTTCTGTGTTATTTTTCTGCTTTATCTTCTGAAGCTAATCCAACCATTTACAGATACTGGAGAGCTACAAAGAAGCAAAAATTGGATTTGGCACCGGTAACAGCATTAGAAGTTCAATTATACAGGCTCTATATGATTGCCCTTTCATTGGTGCCGGTGTTAAGGTATAATTAAAACAAATTTGAGTGGAGAACTTGCAAAAGTTTTGCCTTAACTGTTTCAACAAGTGTTGATTGCACTTGTATCCTAGGCATGGCTTCTTCTTTTCTGCCTTATGCAATGATAGATATTTTTAAATAACTATTTTGCTTTACATATGAAGACTGAATAGCCATTTTTCTCGATGCATATGCATGCTCTCTCATGTTTGTCCATTCTTTGGTTGTTTGTTGTGCACAGGAATTAAATGGAATTGTTATATGCATTATTGCAAGTTCCGTTCTTATGGACGACAAAGATGTACATGCCTCTCTGCTTACTTTCCGACGAACAGCAAATTACACGGGTGAAATCATTATTTGTACATCTCATGAGCCTAATCTGGAGCCCAACATGCTGGTAACAACAGTTGTTATTGTAGGGTAATAATCCTTGCTCTGCATATAAAAACTTGAATTGATTAAATCTTGATTCTCAATTCCTTGTGCAATGGTTGGAGTTGGTATCCCATAATATGCTGTTCTGTCATTCTTGAGTTGAGTTAGTTTAGGCCACAAACTAGTGTTCGCTCCCCTTTTGCATTGACATTTGATTATGGAATATATAACAGTCTCTCAATGTTGAGAAAATCTGAAAAAGCCTTTTCCAGTGATAACTGTTCTTCTGGAAATAATGAAAATGTAAGAAAGCTACTTTGCATCACATTAGTTATGATTGTTGTAGTTCTAGTTTCCTCTTTTATTGCCTAGAGCTGTGTGGTATTTCATTTAAATTCTGTGGTTTCTTTGTTTGGTTTTATCTTCAGTCTTCCCCCACCCCCTTATTCCTATGTAAATGTTCAGTGTACCATTGCTAATTGTGATGGTTTTGTTTATATTTAGGGTCATGCATTTTCTTCTCAATTTTTAATTTAAATTTTATGTGATCACCAGCTGTATTGAGCAACAGGCTCCTCAGAAAAGTAGCATATTCTCCAAACTGGCCCAGCATTTCCCTTTTGTTTTTAAACTTCTGAGGATATCCCACCAAAAACCTTGTGGCAACAAAGGAAAAGATATGGAAGATGCACAGCTATCGAAGGGGATAGATTCACCAGACTCTGGTTTGGTGGAAAATACAAGTTCTGTAGAAGGTTTAGTCAATGGTGTTGACAAGCACTCCAAGGACTCTGAGAGGGTATCAGGCGGTGATTATGTTGACATTTATAGTTCAAGGTGCTGTTGAGCATTGGTTTATATTGAGATCTCTCACACACACAGTCCATCGTTTTTTTCTAATATTTTTGCTTTTCGGTATTTTAGGAATTACAACAATGGAGTTGAAGAAGATGGGGTTGGCCTATTAGAAGAAGATACGATAGAGTCTTCTAATTTTTACAATCAAAACATGGAAGGTTGCACCAAAAAGTTCCTTGTTGTATTTCAGTCCCTGCTGACTACACAAATTTCAATTGGTTAAAGCACCTTGGATTAATCTATTTTGAGGTCTTAAATTTCTTTGTTTGACACCATGTTTACATACGTGTAGAAACTCCTGCTTTCCAAAGGGAACCGCTCATTAGTAGGAATATGGGGCCAGGATATCAGATTGCACAGGAGTGGGCCAAAGAAAGGGCCGGAGCCACTTCAGTGCTTGATGATATGAGCGTCTTCCAACTTCCAGTTGGTGTAAGACCTTCAGAAGAGTCAAAAGGCAGTCTGAACATCTCATATGCCACAGAACTCTCAGAACCAAAAACTGAGGATGATTTCAAAGGCCAGACACTTGTTAATTCAACTATCCCTTCTTGGGGTGATGCAGGTTTTATAGCAGTGAGGGATTTTTATAATAATGCATCCACACTGTTAAAGGGTAAAAATCCTGATGTGCTTAAAAAGCAAGGAATTCTTTCTGCTCGTGCTGCATCTATGCTGGTAATTTCCATCTCATGAAAACAGACCCAAAAATGCAAGTCCAGTTCTGGGTTCTAATCTGAAAAGCTATTTTTTTGAAGCTAGACATTCTGTTTCTGTTGGCTAATTGTTGGAATAATCCTGTTTCTGGAAGAAAGTTGTACTTGCTAGTACTTTAGTATAATAATCTGAGCTGCTTTTAATTTTAAACGGAAATTCTGTCCATTTTCATGTCAGACTTGTCATCTAAATTTGCTAGTTATAAATTGGAATGTGTGGTTATTATCTGTGCATAAAAGAGAGAACCATGAAACTCTAATACTCCAATATTTTCTACTAATTCTACAAATTTATTGTTGTTGCATTTAATCTGTTTAGATGGAGTTGGTTAGTGGTGGGTTTTCTTCGCAATGGTTATCTGACATTCAAACCACGTTTGGTAACATCACCATGGAGTGAAAGATAGTGAAACACTAGTTCCTTAAAAACCGATTTTCTGAAGAAATAAAAACAGTTCAATGGCCATGCATTGTCTTTTGTTTTTATTTTTTTCCTAAGCTGGAACTCCTTTATTTGAATTCTGTAATTTTTGACAAAGAAACCATAATTTCACTCAGATATTTACAGGCAACCATGAACCTGAAATACTTTACCTTTTCTTCTTTCTTTCTGGTAATCGAGAAACTTTCCTCTATATCATTGAGATCAATCGATCTATTTCTGTTCTGATTCTGATTTTCACACAGGAAGCTGAGCGAGATTCACCAAAAAAGTGGAGTCCTATTATGGAAATGCAGTACAGGGGAGGCGTCTACAGGGGGCGGTGCCAAGGAGGTCTGCCAGAAGGGAAGGTACTTTGCTATAGCCCTAGAATGTTCAGAAAGTTCAATTTCTGGTGATATTTGTTTCATCTGTAGTAGAAGAAACCAGAACCCACTTGAATAAGTTATTATGCAGGGCCGTCTGATCCTTCAGGATGGAAGCATGTATGATGGCATGTGGCGCTATGGTAAGAGATCAGGCCCAGGTACATTCTACTTTAGCAATGGGGATGTATTCCAGGGATCATGGAGGGATGATGTAATGCATGGCAAGGTTGGTCTCACGTGTCTCACCTCTTCCTCTTTCTAACTTGACTGATGACCTTCAAAATAAGAGAATCTTTGTGACCAACTTCATCATTCTCTAGCATTATGAGGCTCTGTGTTTGTGCCAAATTTAGATAGAATTGATTCTTAGTGACTGCATTAAGGCAACATCTTGGTTATTTCTAACACTAAAATCTCTAATCTTGGATGGCTCTATAACATTAACCACCATTTGGAAGCATTTTGAAGATTAAAATATACATATATAGGTGCAACATTGTCCTAAGAGGTGCTGATTTTTGGTACACATGTTCCGACGACGTTGGGAATCTTTTTGTTAGTTACTTTAGTAAGAGGCAATATCCAAAACACATCCACAACATGTGCCTGTGCGTGGTGGGTTTGTGCGAGTGGGGGTGGTGATATGGGGGTGGCAAGGTTCCATGCACTATATCCTCTTTTCATTTTTGTCCCCACAAAAGAAAAAATGCTTCCATAAATTCAACCAAGACCAACATATATGCATTGCATTTTT
>Ga0307516_10010467_pt1 | contig 10187 bp, 10 predicted proteins | sample 19_EM_MG_FD_203310 | JGI IMG/M metagenome (GOLD analysis project Ga0307516, IMG submission 203310) | Populus trichocarpa ectomycorrhiza microbial communities from riparian zone in the Pacific Northwest, United States - 19_EM | ecosystem: Host-associated > Plants > Roots > Unclassified | place...
CGGAGGCGGAGATCCTGGCGCTCGCCGAGGGCCGCCGGCGGGCGTACCTGGAGCTGGCCAGGTGAGCGACTTCCTCGATCGGATGGTCGCCCGCGCGATGGGTGACGCCACGGCGGCGGTGCGGCCGGTGATCCCGCCGGCGGCCGAGCCGGCCGGTCTCGGGATCTATCGGGACGACACGGCCGAGCCGATCCCGACCGACCGGTCGGCCGGTCACGACTACCTCGGCCACTGGCATCCGGCCGACTCCGGGACTCCTCCGTTCGGCTACCCCGCGCAGGCGTTCGGGGCTCCGCGAGTCGTCGACCCGGCCGGGGACTTGGGCACGTCCAGTGCAGTGCCCACGGCGTGGGCGTCCGGGGCTTACCCGGAGGCCGCGCGCCCGGACGCGGCCGATCAGCCGGGCTATGACGCGGTGCCGCCGCCCCGCCGCTCAGCCGGGGAAAGCGCGCCGACCCCGCAGAGCCCGCCAGCGACACCGCCCGCACCGAATCCGACCCGAGAACCGGCCACACCGAATCCGACCCGAGAATCGGACGCGCCGAATTCCCGGCATGGTTCGGCCCAGTCGAGTCCCGCGCCGGCGACGTGGAACCCGGCAGGCCCGGCGCCGGGCCTGGGGAACCCGGCAGGCCCGGGGAGCTCGGTGGCGCGGCCGGCCCGGCTCGCACCGGCGCGGCACGGCGCGGATCCGGACCCGATGGCCAGCGACGCTCCACCGCGGGCGGCCGCGAATCCGCCCAGCGAGAATCCGACCCGCGCGAATCCGACCGCGAATCCGCCCAGCGAGAATCCGACCGCGAATCCGCCCACCGCGAATCCGACCGCCGCGACCCCGCCGGGCCGCCCGATCCCGGCGATCGGGCCGGAAGCCGCCATCCGGCACGACCCGGCCGAGCCGGCGGCCGGCGCGCGGCGGCCGGCGCCGATCGTGCGCCTGACGGTCGGCCGCCTCGAGGTGCGCGCGAGCAAGCCGGCCGAGCCGCCCAGGCCCGCCGCGAGCACGCCGACCCCGAGCACGCCGGCCGCGCCGCCCCGGCTGCGGCCGCCGGTGTCCCTCGACGACTATCTGCGCCAGCGCCGGGACCGGCGCCGATGAGCAACAACCTGGCCATCGCCACCGTGACCCGGGTGCTGCAGGGCCTCGTGCAGCAGGCGGTCGGCTCCGTCGTGCCCGGAGCCGGCGTGCTGACCCGCCGCCCGGCGAAGATCGCGGACGGCGAGCAGCAGGGCGCATCGGTCAACGTGTTCCTCTTCCAGGCCACCGCCAACGACACGTGGCGCAACGAGGACCTGCCCACCAGGTCGGCCGACGGGACGCTGCGCCGCCGGCCGCGCCTCGGCGTGGATCTGCACTTCATGCTGTCCTTCCACGGCGACGACGCCGCGTTGGTGCCGCAACGCATGCTCGGTGCGGTCCTCGCCGAGTTGCACCGCGAGCCCCGATTGACCGCGCCGGCGATCCGGGCGGCGATCGCCACGGCCGGCGGCCGGCAGGGCCCGCTGGCCGGCTCCGACCTGGCCGACCAGGTGGAATCGATCACGCTCACCCTGCAGCGGCCGACCCTGGAAGAGCTGTCGAAGATCTGGTCGGTGCTGTTCCAGGTGCCGTACTCGCTGTCGGCGTTCTATGTTGCGTCCGCGGTCTTCCTCGAGCCCGACGTCCAGCCCGTGCCGGTCGCGCGGGTCGGCGAGGCCGGCGTCGTCGTGGACGTGACCGCCCAGGTGCCCCGCCGGGAGGTGCCGGCACCATGACCGAACCCGCCCGGATCGAGATACACCTGGAGACGCTCGCCGTTGACGGCATCACCGGCCAGGAGGCGGCCGCGCTGGTCGCCGCCGCGGAGAGCGAGCTCAACGCCTACTATGCCGGCGACGTCGAGCGTGGCCAGACCGCGACGGCCGGCACGACGGCCGGGGCGTTGGCCGCCACGCTCGCCGCGGCGATCCGCGAGGGACGGGCCACATGAGCATCCTCCAGCCGCGCGCCCGCCGCGGCGCGATCGTCGCCCTGGACCCGGCCAACCCGCTGGCCAGCGTGATCCTGTTCCAGTACAACCCGGCGCGGCTGCAGCGAACGTTGACTCCCCGGATCGCCGGCGACGGCGCCGAGCCGTCCGAAGCGCTGCGTCTGTCCGGCCCGCCGCGCGAGTCGATGACACTCGACGTGGAGATCGACGCGGTCGACCAGCCGCCGGCCGTCGGCGGCGCCCGCGCCGGTCTGGGCCTGCACCCGACGCTGGCGGCGCTGGAAATGCTGCTGTATCCCAAGAGCGCCACCGTGCTGAGCAACGCCGTGCTCAACCGGCTCGGCGTCATCGAGGTCCTGGCGTCGGAGGCTCCGCTGACCCTGTTGGTCTGGGGTACCAAGCGGGTCGTGCCGGTGCGGGTGACCGCCTTCTCGGTCCAGGAGGAGGCGCACGATCTCGATCTGAATCCGGTACGGGCCACCGTGTCGCTCGGCGTCGATGTGCTGACCTACCAGGACCTTCCGCCGACGAGCCTCGGCTACGGACTGTTCATCGCCCATCAGGTGGCCAAGGAGGCGATGGCCACCGCGAACGGAATGGCCGCCGCCGCGCCGGTCGGCCTGAATCCCCGATTGCCGGCGAGGTGACCTGGCCATGTTCGATGAGACGAGTCGTTACGCCGACCTGCCGACCGCCGAGACACTGCTGCCGGACGGGCGCCGGGTCCGGTACGCGAGCCGCCGCTTCCTGCCTCCGGGCGAGAGCCTGCCGGTGCTGTCCGAGATCGCCACGACCGACGCCGACCGGCTCGACCTGCTGGCCGCGCGCACGCTGGACGATCCGGAGCTGTACTGGCGGATCTGCGACGCGAACGACGCGATGAACCCGGCCACCCTGCTCGACACGCCGGACCGCCGCCTGCGCGTTCCGCTGACCGACCAGTACCGCTGATGCGTCCCGCGATCCACCTCCAACTGCTCCTCGGCGACCCGGTGCCGCGGCCGGCGCCGAGCGAGATCGCCGACGCGGTCGACCGGATCGAAGTGTCCTCGTCGGACGCCGAGGCGGACGCGTTCCAGATCGTCTTCAAGGCCGGCCGCGGCGGCACCGGCGGACGGGTCGACCAGGCGTTGCTGGGTAGCCGCCTGCTGGCGCCGACCAGTCGGGTGGCGATCGTGGTCCGGATCGGCCCGCGCCCGCAGGCGCTCTTCGACGGGGTCATCACCCACCGGCAGTACGTGCCCGGTGCCGCGGCCGGGTCCGGCCTGGTGGCGGTGACCGGCGACGACCTGACCACGCTGATGGACCTGGACGAGCGCATCGTCTCCTATCCGGCGATGGGCGACGCCGCGATCGCCACCGCGCTGATCGCCCGGTACGCCCGGTACGGCGTCGTCCCGCGAGTGGTCCCGCCGGCCGTGCTGGACCAGCCGCTGCCCGCGGTGCGGGTGCCGATGCAGCACGGCACCGACCTCGACTGGCTGCGGGCGGCCGCGGCCCGGGTGAACCACGTGTTCGTGCTGCGTGCCGGGCCGGTGCCGCTGACCAGCGTCGCGTACTGGGGTCCGGCCGCCGGTCTCACCGGGCGGCCATTGCCGGCGCTGTCCGTCGGGGTAGGCGGCGCGGCCGACGTCACCGACGCCCGTTTCCTGCACGACGCACTCGCGCCGCAGCGCGTGGTGGGCCGAGTCGCCGATCCGGACACCGGGCGGATCCTGCCGCTGGCCGCCGTCCCGCCGGCGGTGTCCACGCTGTCCGGTCGTCCGCAGCCGGCCGCCCGGGTGGCGCTGGCGACCGGCGTCGGCGGCGTCAGCGCCTCGGTGGCGCGCGGCCGGGCTCAGGCGCTGGCGGACGCCTCCGCAAACGACGCCGTCGTCGCCGAAGGCACCGTCGACACCGGACGGTACGGCGCGATGTTGCAGACCCATCGGCTGGTGGGCGTACGCGGAGCCGGTCGCGTCTTCGACGGCCTGTACCAGGTGCGCGGGGTGACGCACGTGCTGGAGCGGGGCAGCTACCGGCAGCGGTTCCGGCTGGGCCGGCCCGGCACCGACACCACGACCGCGGCGGTGCCCACCGCCGGCGGGCTGGAGGGCTGAGCGGTGGCCGACGGGTTCCTCGGCAAGTTCCGGGGCAAGGTGATCGACAACCGCGATCCGCTGCGCCAGGGTCGGCTCCGGGTCGAGGTTCCGGAGGTGCTCGGCGACGGGACCATGAGCTGGGCGATGCCCTGTGTTCCGTACGCCGGGCCGGGTGTCGGTTTGCTCGCTTTCCCGCCGGTCGGCGCGAACGTCTGGGTGGAGTTCGAGGCGGGGATGGCCGACCGGCCCATCTGGGTCGGCTGCTTCTGGGGCAGCGGCGAGCTGGCGGTGACGGCGCCGGAGCGGGACGGCGTGGTGTTGCGCGCCGGCCCGGTGACGCTGGTGACCACCGGCGGCGCCGGACCGAACGCGGTGCCGCCCGCCGCGGCCGGCAGCCAGACGGCCGAGTTGACCGTCTCGGCCGGCGGCCTGGTGCTCTCCCAGGGCGGCCGCCCGGTGCTCACCGTCGACCGGGACACGGTGACGATCAAGCTGGCGGCGCTGCAGGTCGCGCTGTCCGCGCCGGACGGCACGGTGAAGCTGGCCAGCCAGGGCTCGACGGTGACCGTCGCCGCCGACTCGATCGAGATCGCGCAGGGACCGTCGAAGGCTCGGGTCTCCACGGACGGCGTCGCACTGAGCAGCGGCACCGGCAGCGCGAAGGTGGAGCCGTCCACCGTGGAGCTCGCGAATGGCTTCGGCAAGGTCACGGTCTCCCCGGCTTCGGTGAATATCAACAACGGCGCCCTGGAGGTGACCTGATGCCCGGCCCCGTCCTCACCGCGGTCGCGACGGTGCTCTGCGCGCACGGCGGCCAGGCCCAGCCGGTGGCACCGGATGGACGGGTACGCGCCGGCGGCGCGCCGATCCTCGTCGCCGGCGCGCCCCTGCTGGTCGCCGGCTGCACCAACCCGCCGCCGCCGACCGGCATCGGCCCCTGTGTGTCCGCCGACTTCGTCACCGCGGCGATCCGGGTACGCGCGAACGGCCGGCCGGTCATCCTGCAGGACAGCGCCGCCACCTGCGTGCCGACCGGCACCCCGCTGGCCGCCGTACCCGCGCAATTTCGGGTTCGGGGGGTGTGAGATGCACGTCGCCCATCCCTTCCGGGTCGACGGCCGCGGCCGGACCGCGGAGGCCGACGACGAGGAATACCTGCGCCAACTGGTCGAGCTGGTGCTGTTCACCCAGCCCGGCGAGCGGGTCAACCGACCCGATTTCGGCACCGGGCTGGCCGGCCTCGTCTTCGAACCCAACAGCGCGGAACTGCACACGGCCGTCGAGTACGTGGTGCAGGGCGGCCTGCAACGCTGGCTGGGCGACGTGATCCAGGTCGAGGACGTCACGGTCGCCCACGACGACGGCGTACTCACCGTGACCGTGCAATACGTGACGCTACGCCGCCAGCAACGCACCGTGGTGACCCTGCAGCCACCGGCGGCCCCGGCATGATGGACCAGGGCGTCGGCACCGAGCTGCTGGCCCGCCGGCGCGCGGCGGTTGCCCGCCATCCGACGCAATGCGGGATCGACCGGGTCGAGGTGGCGCCGGCCGGCGACGATCGCCTGGCGATCACGGTGTACTTCCTGCACGGCGAAGGTCCCGCGGCCGGCAAGGTTCCGCGGCCGCCGGGCATCGGCGCCGCACAGGTGCGCCTGTGGTCCGACGACGGCGCCGGCGGGCGGCTGCCGCAGGCCCAGTTGCAGGTCGTCGACGTGGCCGCGCCGCCGGACGCGGACGACCGCGTCGTGGTGATGGCGCACACCAGCGTGCGGCGGCCGGCTGCGTACGTGCTGGAACTGGTCGACGTCGCCGGGCTCGACCCGTTCTTCGCGGCCGCGCCGATCGCCACCGGGCCGGTGCTGCTGGCCGAGACCGCGCCCCCGGCGGCGCCGGCCGACCCGGACACGACGGCGCCGGTGCTGGACTACCTGGCCCGGGACTTCGCCAGCGTCCGCCGGTTCATGCTCGACCGGCTGTCCACGTCGATGCCGAGTTGGCGGGACACCGAGCCGGCCGACGTGCTGCATACCGTGGTCGAGATCCTGGCGTACGCGGCGGACCAGCTCAGCTATTTCCAGGACGCGGTGGCCACCGAGGCGTACCTCGGCACCGCCCGCCGCCGCGTGTCGGTACGCCGGCATGCCCGACTGCTCGATTACGCCATGCACGAGGGCTGCAACGCGCGGGCCTGGCTCGACGTCCAGGTCGACGGCGACACCGAGCTGCGCCTGCCCGCCGGGATCCAGGTACTGACCACAGTGGGCGACGAGGACGGCCCGCTGCTCGACGAGGCGGCGGCCGAGCTTGCGGTCGCCGGCGGGGCGACGGTCTTCGAGACCACTCAGGACGCCGTACTGCACCCGGATCGCAACGCGATGCCGCTCTACGACTGGGATCTGCCCGGGTACGCGCTCGCCGCCGGCGCCACCACGGCCGCCCTCCGAGGCACCTACCCTGGGCTGACGCCGGGCCGGGTAGTACTGCTGCGGGCCGCGGTCGGCGCGGCGACTGAGCTGCCGGCGGTCCATCCGGTCCGGCTGACCGCGGTGGTGGACGGCGGCACCGACGCGCTCGGCGACGGCGGTGCGGGCGTACCGATCACCCGGATCGCCTGGGACCCGGCCGACGCATCCCCGGTTCCGCTGCTCGTGTCGCCACCCGGAGGCGGGTCGCCGGGCGTCGCGCACGGCAACGTGGTGCTGGCCGACCACGGCCGTAGGACGCCACCCGAGCAACTGGCCGGGCCGGCACCGGGGCGCGAACCCGGCCACCGGGCTCGCCTCGCCCGCGCCGGCCTCACCTGGCGCGAGCCGTACCCGGCGGACTCGGCCGACCGGCCGGCGGCCGCGCTGAATCGGCGCGACCCGGCCCAGGCGGTGCCCACGCTGACCGTCACCGGCGGTGCGACGCCGGAGGTGACCTGGGTGCCCCGCCCCGACCTGCTCGCCAGCGACCGGCTCGCGGCGCACGTCGTGATCGAGATGGAGGAGGGCGGGGTCGCTCAGGTGCGCTTCGGCGACAGCGTACACGGCCGTGCGGTGACCGCCGGGCAGCCGCTGGTCGCCACCTACCGGGTCGGCAACGGCGTGGCCGGCAACGTGGGCCGGGGCGCGCTGTCCCGGCTGGCGGTACCGGCCGGCGGGTCCGCCGACCTGACCCGGATCACCGCGGTCGGCAACCCGCTGCCGGCTACCGGTGGCACCGACCCCGAGCCGATCGAGGCGGTCCGGCTCGCCGCGCCGCACGCCTTCCTGGTACAGCGCCGCTGTGTAGTGGAGGACGACTTCGTCGCGGTCGCGCAGAGCCACCCGCAGGTGCGCCGCGCCTCCGCCGCGATCCGGTGGACCGGCAGCTGGCACACGGCCGTCGTGGTGGTCGACCGCCGGGACGGCCGGCCGGTCGACGCCGCGTTCCGGGAGGAACTGCTGGCCTGGTTCGAGCCGTTCCGGCTGACCGGCGGCGACATCGACGTACGCGGGCCGCGCCCGGTCGCCGTCGACATCCTGGTGGAGGTGGGCGTCGCCGCCGGGCACCGCGCCGACCTGGTCGAGCGGGCGCTGATCGCGGCGTTCGCGGCGCCGGCCGCCGCCGACCGCACCATCGGCCAGCCGCTCTACCTCAGCCAGGTGATCGCGTACGCCGCCGCGGTGCCGGGGGTGGCCTGGGCCGACGTGCTCCGGTTCCAGCGCCGCGGGCAGCGACCGAACGGCGAGATCGATCTCGGCGTCCTTGCGGTCGGACCGCAGGAGTCGCTGCGGCTGGCCGTGGGTGACGTGTCGTTCTCGATGAGCGGAGACCGCTGATGGCGTCGGTTTCCCAGGTCTCGTTCGCCCGGGCCGACGTGCTGGCCCGCCTGCTGGCGCGGCTGCCGGCGCACGCCGCGCTCGCGGCGCTGACCAGCCGCGATCTCGACGACCCGGCGATCGCCGTGCTGGACGCGTGGGCCGGGGTGCTGGACGTCGTCTCCTTCTATCTGGACCGGATCGTCGAGGAGGGTTACCTGGGCACCGCCCGCGAACCGCGGTCGGTGCTCGAACTGGCCCGCACCGCCGGTTACGAGCTGCGTCCCGGCCTGGCCGCGACTGTCGGATTGGCGTTCGGTGTGGCCACCCAGCCGGGTCTGCCGGCGACCGTGACCATTCCGGCCGGCGTCAAGATCCAGGCCATTCCGGGCCCGGACCAGCAGCCGCAGGTCTTCGAGACGGTGGAGGACCTCGTCGCCCGTCCAGAGTGGAACTCGCTGCGGATCGCGCCGCCGGACGCGTTGCCCATCGCCGTGGAGGCCGCCGAGCTGCCGCTGAGCGCGCCCGCCGCGGTGCGCCCCGGCGACAGCGTGCTGGTCGTCGGCGCGACCGCCGCGCAGCGCTACGCACCGGCCGTGGCGCAGGCGGACGGCCTGCTCGTCCGGCTGTCGGCGCCGCTGCGCACCGCGCACGCGGGCACGGCCGAGCCGGTCCCGCCGGTGATCGACGCGCCGGCGGTCTTCACGCTGCCCACCCGGCTGCGCTTGTACGGGCACGACGCGCCGCCGGTGCCCGATGAGCGCAAACGGCGGGCCGGCGGCCTGTACCGATACGACCCCGTGACAGATGCCTGGACCAGGCTGCACGGCGATCTGCCGTCGGTGCCGGTCACCGCGGTCGCGGCCCTACGGCGCGACGACACGTCGCTGATCTGGGCGGCCCTGGACGGGCGAGGCTTGTACCGCTCCGCCGACCTCGGCACCTCGTGGCAGCCGGTCGGCACCGGGCTCGCCGGCCGATCCGTCTGCGCGCTCTGCGCCGACCCGGCCGGGGTCCTCTTCGCCGGCGGTGACGACGGAGCCGTATTCCGGTCCCGTGACGACGGCGACACGTGGCAGCAGGTGACCCAGGGCGGCGCGCTCGAACGCCGGGTCTACCGGCAACGCAAGCCCGGCACGACGGGGCAGAGCCCGGCGGACTATGACCAGGCGCCGCTGCCCGACCAGGTCGTCACCGCCTCCGGTCTACCCCGCGCCCGGGTGTACGCGCTGGCCGCCCGCGACGGCCGGGTCTTCGCGGCGACCGACGACGGGGTGTTCCGCAGCACCGACGGCGCGCTCACCTGGAACCGGTGCCTGGGCGAGCCGGGCGCGCGCTCGCTGGCCGTCACCGACGCCCGGCTGGTGGTCGCCGCGACCGCGGGCGGGCGGCTCGCGCACGGTCCGGTGGACCTCGCCGACCCGGGCGCCTACATCCTGGAGGGGTCGGGCGGGCTCGGCCCGCGGGTGCCGCGCGCCATCGCGGTCAGTCCCGGGCCGCCGCCCGCCAACCCGGCCCAGCTCACCTGGTACGGGATCGCGATCGGTGCCGACGACCTGCTGCTGCCCGCCGGGCTGATGGGCCCGGTCGTCGGCTTGCCGGCGCCCGGCGTCCGCGCCCTGGCCGTCGACGGCCAGGGCGGTCTGCTCGTCGCGCTCGCCCCCGGAGCGCCGATCGACGACGACTGGCCGTCCCTGGCGCCCGTGCCGGGCCAGGACTGGGTCGATCTCGACCGGCTGGCCGGCGACGTCACCGCCGGCCGGTGGCTGGTGCTGACCGGCGCCGCCGGGGTGGGCGCCTGGCCGGTCGTCGCCACCAGCACGGTCACCCGGGCGGACGTGGGCCCGGCCGTGCGCCTCACCCGGGTCCGGCTCGGCGCCGGCCCGCCGCTGGACCGATTCCTCGCCAACGGCGGCGTACGCGGCGCCGAAGTGTTGCTCTCCGGGGCGCCGCTGGCCCTGGCCACCGGGCCGATCGGTGGCGGGCGGATCGTCCTCGACGGGCCGATCCCGCCGCTGCCGCCCGGCCGGCGGCTCGTCGTGACCGGCGGCGACCCGGACGCGGGCGGCGAGAACGCCGTGGCGGCCGGCATGCCCGACGACCGGACGATCGTGCTGGCGGCGCCGTTGCGCAACCGCTACCCGGCCGGCTCAATCGAGATCCGCGCGAACGTGGCGCCGGCCACGCACGGCACCGCGGTCGATGCGGAGGTGCTCGGCAGCGGCGACGTGACCGCGGCACACCAGCGGTTCACGCTGTCCCAGGCGCCGCTGACCTATCTGCCCGCGCCGACCGGCAGCGGAGCCCGCGACACGCTCGTCGTTTCGGTCGACGGCGTGCCCTGGCGAGAG
>Ga0307516_10010468_pt1 | contig 10187 bp, 7 predicted proteins | sample 19_EM_MG_FD_203310 | JGI IMG/M metagenome (GOLD analysis project Ga0307516, IMG submission 203310) | Populus trichocarpa ectomycorrhiza microbial communities from riparian zone in the Pacific Northwest, United States - 19_EM | ecosystem: Host-associated > Plants > Roots > Unclassified | place...
CAGCCGGTCACCCCGTCGATGCCGAGACCGACGGCATCGCGGCGGATTCGCTGGCGCCCAGGCGCGTCGGCACGATCATGTTTCCGATCGCGCAGGCGTTCGTCGAACGCTCCCTGCTGATCTCCGACGACGACATCCGCGCGGCCCAGATCGCACTGTGGGACAAGGCTCGGATCGTGACCGAGCCAGGCGGCGCGGCGGCGTTCGGCGCGCTGCTGTCGGGCAAGTACGCACCGGCTCCGGACGAACGCGTCGCCGTGCTGGTCTGCGGAGCGAACACCACCGCGGTCCGGTTCGAGTGACGCGCGGTACTACTCCGCCGCGGTCCTGATCTCGACCCGCTCGGCCCGCGCCGCGCAGAACTTGAACTCGGGGATCTTGCCGAACGGATCGAGCGCCGGATTGGTCAGGAGATTGGCGGCCGCTTCCGCGTAGCAGAACGGCATGAACACCATGTTCTCCGGCACGTCGCGATCGGAACGGACCTTGACCTCGACCGCACCGCGCCGGGTCTCCAGCCGGATGAAATCGCCGGGATTGACCTTCATCCGCCGCATGTCCTTCGGCGACATGAACGCGACCGCCTCCGGCTCGATCTGGTCGAGCACATTGGAGCGGCGCGTCATCGAGCCGGTATGCCAATGCTCGAGCACGCGCCCGGTGGAGAGCACCATCGGATATTCGGCATCCGGCAGTTCGTCCGGCGGCAGCACATTGGCCGGCACGATCTTGCCGCGTCCGCTCTCGGTCGGAAATCCGGTGGTGAAGATGATTTCGTTGCCGGGCTTGTTCGGATCATCGACCGGATAGGTCACGGCGCCCTCGCGCACCAGACGTTCCCAGGTGATGTTCTTCAAGGACGGCATCACCTCGGTCATCTCGGTGAACACGTCGGCCGGGCCGCTGTAGTTCCAGGGCAGCCCCATGCGCTTGGCGATCTCCTGGATGATCCAGAGATCCTGGCGTGCATCGCCCGGCGGCTTGATCACCTCGCGCGCCAACTGCACCCGGCGGTCGGTGTTGGTAAAGGTGCCGGACTTCTCCGCGAAGGCGGACGCCGGCAGGATCACGTCAGCATGGAACGCGGTCTCGGTGACGAACAGGTCCTGCACGACAAGATGGTCGAGCTTGGCCAGCGCCTCGCGCGCGTGCTGCAGATCGGGATCCGACATCGCGGGATTCTCGCCCTCGATATACATGCCGGTGATGTCGCCGCCGTGGATCGCGTTCATGATCTCGACCACGGTGAGACCGCGCACCGGATCGAGCTTCTGGTGCCAGAGCTTCTCGAACGGTTCGCGCAGGTCGGTGCGCCCAACCGGCTGATAATCCGGCAGGAACATCGGGATCAGGCCGGCGTCGGAGGCGCCCTGCACGTTGTTCTGGCCGCGTAGCGGATGCAGCCCGGTGCCCGGGCGGCCGACCTGGCCGGTGATCAGCGCGAGCGCGATCAGGCAGCGCGCATTGTCGGTGCCATGCACATGCTGGCTGATGCCCATGCCCCAGAAGATGATGGAGGCGCGCGAGCGCGCATACATCCGCGCCACTTCGCGCAGGGTTTCCGCCGGGATGCCGCAGATCGGCTCCATCTTCTCCGGCGTGAATTCCGTGATCCGCGCCTTCAACTCCTCGAAGCCCTCGGTGTAGCCGGCGATATATTGTTCGTCGGTCAGGCCCTCGGTGATGATGGTGTTGATCATCGCGTTCAGCATCGCGACGTCGCTGCCGGGCTTGAAGGCGAGATGCTTGGTGGCATGGCGCGACAGCGATTGCTTGCGCGGATCGATCACGATCAGCTTGGCGCCATTCTTCACGGCATTCTTGATGAAGGTCGCAGCGACCGGGTGGTTCACGGTCGGGTTGGCGCCGATCACGATGATGACCTCGGCGTCCATCGCCGCCGCAAACGGCGCCGACACCGCGCCCGAGGCCAAGCCTTCGAACAGCGCGGCGACGGACGAGGCATGGCACAGCCGGGTGCAATGGTCGACATTGTTGGATCCGAAACCGGTGCGCACCAGCTTCTGGAACAGATAGGCCTCTTCATTGGAGCCCTTGGCCGAACCGAAACCCGCCAGCGCCTTGACGCCCTTCTCATCGCGAATTTTCACCAGGCCACGCGCGGCGATATCCAGCGCCTCCTCCCAGGAGGCCTCACGGAAATGCGTGAACGGATTGGCCGGATCGACCTGATCGTTGGCATCCTTTTTCACATTCGGCAGCCGCACCAGCGGCTTGGTCAGGCGGTTGGGATGATGAATATAGTCGAAGCCGAAACGGCCCTTGACGCAGAGCCGGTTGTGGTTGGCCGGACCGTCGCGGCCCTCGGCATAGATCACCTTGTCGTCCTTGACCTGGTAGGTGACCTGGCAGCCGACGCCGCAGTAGGGGCACAGCGAATCCACCTTCTTGTCGGCATAGGTGACGCGGGTCTGCTTCTCGTCCAGCATCACCGACGGCATCAAGGCGCCGGTCGGGCAGGCCTGGACGCATTCGCCGCAGGCAACGCAGGTCGATTCCCCCATCGGATCGTCGAAATCGAACACGATCTTGGCGGCGTGGTTGCGGTAGGCCATGCCGATCACGTCGTTGACCTGAACCTCGCGGCAGGCGCGCACGCACAGACCGCACTGGATGCAGGCGTCGAGATTGACGCTCATCGCCGGATGGCTGGTGTCGGACTTCCAACGCTCGGCGGCAGGGAAGCGGCTCTCGGTGACGCCGACCTTGTCGGCCCAGTTCCAGAATTTGGAATCCGGGTCATGCGAGGTCTGGCGCGCCGGCTGGTCGGCGACCAGGAGTTCCATCACCATCTTCTGCGCGGCCGTGGCGCGCGGGCTCGTCGTCTTCACTTTCATGCCGACGCTGGGCGTCCGCTTGCAGGACGCCGCCAGCACCCGCTCGCCCTCGATCTCGACCATGCAGGCCCGGCAATTGCCGTCGGCCCTGTAATCCGGCTCCGGCGAATAGCACAGATGCGGGATCTCCTGGCCCTGGCGTTTCGCCACCTGCCAGATGGTCTCGCCAGCCTTGGCTTCGACCTGCTTGCCGTCGAGTTCGAACTGGATCTTGGTCATTCTGCAGCGTCCCTGAACTCGTCTGGGAAATACTTGATCACGGAAGTTAGCGGATTCGAGGCCGCCTGGCCGAGGCCGCAGATCGACGCATCGCGCATGGCCTGGCCCAATTCGTCGAGCAGCGCCCGGTTCCAGACCGGCTGTTGCATCAGGACCGCCGCCTTCTCGGTGCCGACCCGGCACGGCGTGCACTGGCCGCAGCTCTCGTCCTCGAAGAACCGCATCAGGTTGAGCGCGGCATCCTTGACGCTGTCGTGCTCGGACAGGATCACGACCGCGGCCGAACCGATGAAGCAGCCGTATTTTTCCAGCGTGCCGAAATCGAGCGGAATGTCGTCCATCGATGCCGGCAGGATGCCGCCCGACGCGCCGCCCGGAAGATAGGCATGGAAACTGTGCCCCTCGGCCATGCCGCCGCAGAACTCATCGATCAGTTCGCGCACCGTGACACCGGCCGGCGCCAGCTTCATGCCGGGGCTCCTGACGCGGCCCGACACCGAATAGCTGCGCAGGCCCTGGCGGCCGTTGCGGCCCTGGCTCTTCCACCAGTCGGCGCCCTTCTCGACGATGTCGCGGACCCACCACAGCGTCTCGATATTGTTGATCAGGGTCGGCAGGCCAAACAGCCCGACCTGGAACGGATAAGGCGGCTTGTGCCGTGGCAGGCCGCGCTTGCCCTCGATACTCTCCAGCAGCGAGGATTCCTCGCCGCAGATATAGGCGCCGGCGCCGCGCCGCATGTGCAGCACCGGACCGCCCGCGGGGAGTCTTGCGATCTCGCGCTCGAGGATCTCGCGCGACGCCGGATATTCATCGCGCAGATAGATATAGACGTCGGATGCTTCGACCACGTGGGCACCGATCAGCATCCCCTCGATGAAACGATGCGGATCGGTTTCGAGATAATAGCGGTCCTTGAAAGTTCCCGGCTCGCCCTCGTCGCCGTTGATCGCCATCAGCCGCGGGCCGGGCTCGCCCAGCACCGCGCGCCATTTCCGTCCCGTCGGAAAGCCAGCCCCGCCGAGCCCACGCAAGGAGGCATCGTCGAGCGATTTCAACAGATCGTCCTTGGACAGGTCGCCGGCACGCAACCGCTTCAGGAGCTGATAGCCTCCGGCCGAAACATAGGCATCGTAGCCGACATAGTCGGGCAGATGCGCATGGGTGTCGCCATGCGTCGTCGCGGCAGAAGACACGCTTTCGACGCTGGCGTGATCGACGAAATGGTGACCGACTTCGGCGGCCGGCGCGGTATCGCAACGGCCGACGCAGGGGGCGCGAACGACGCGCATGCCGGGACCCGTGCTGGCCTGCAAATCGTGCAGCAGTTTCTCGGCGCCCAGCATCGCACAGGTCAGCGAATCGCAGACGCGGATGGTCAGCGGCGGAATGTTGGCTTCGCCTTCCTTCACCACATCGAAATGCGCGTAGAACGTCGCGGTCTCAAACACTTCGGCGAAGGACAGCCTCATCTCGTCGGCGAGTGCCGCGAGGTGGGCGGCCGAAATTTGATGATACCTGTCCTGGATCAGGTGCATGTGCTCGATCAGCAGATCGCGCCGCCTCGGCCGATCGCCGAGCAGAGTTTCAATCTCCTGTGCGGCCGTTGGGTCGATCTGGCGCCCCTTGGGCGTTGATTTTGCTCGCTTTCGTCCCACGCCGGGATGTTCGAACGAACGAACCTGATGCACGTCATGACTCATTGGCGCGTCTCGGCCTCCCTTGATCACGCAACTCTAAGGGCTGGCATGCCAGATGCCAAGGAAAAATATACCCTCCAGCGAACCGCTCCCGCTCCGCTTGCAGCGTCCCGTATGGGGACCCTACTCCTCATAAGCAAGAGACCGAGCAAAAAAGAAGGGGCTAGCAGCGATGCTGCACGCCCCTCGATCAGGCCGCTGACGGTATGCCGCGACCTCAGGCCTTGGTCATGCACTCTTCGATATAGAACCAGCGATCGTCGCCGGTCAGGCCCTTGGCCTTCACGTCCTGGCGGCAAGCCTTCAACTTAGGCTTGTTGACGTTCCATTTGGCACGCATCTCGTTCAGCTTCTCGATCGACAGCCTGACCTTCGACGGCTTCGCCGTGGTCTGGGCGGAGACTGTCTGAAGGGGTCCGGCGACGAGCAACACGGCAAGGAGACAGGCGCTAATGCGATGCATAAAATCCCCAGATCGAATGTCATTGATTGATTTGAGAGCAGACTGCGGGGGCGACAGATCGCCCCCGCAGCATGAACTGCAATGATCAGAATATCTTGACGGCGCTTTCCACGGTCTTCCAAACACCCCAGGCCAGTGGAACGCCGACGAACAGCCAGAACAAAGCCGCCTTGCCGTCCAACCCGCCTTTGCCGATCCCGAACGAGCCATGCTGGATCGCCGACTCGCTCTTGGCGCTCGCCGCCTGCAGCTTGGCAACGTCGTCAGCACTCATATGCCATTTGTGATCGACCGGCTTGATCAGGAGGTTGCAGATCAGCCCCGCGATCAGCATGGCGCAGAGAACATACATCGTGCTGTTGTAAAGCTGGTCACGAGGAACGCCCGCGGCGAGTTGGAATTCGCGCAGGTAGTTCACCACCACCGGACCGACAATGCCGGCGGTTGACCAGGCCGTCAGCAGCCGGCCGTGGATGGCGCCGACGAACTGGGTGCCGAACATATCGGCGAGGTAGGCAGGCACCGTGGCGAAGCCGCCGCCATACATCGACAGGATGATGCAGAAGGCGACCACGAACAACAGTTTCGAACCCATCGCGGCAAAGGTCGGCGCCGAGGCGTAGAGCGCGATGCCGAGCAGGAAGAAGCAAAAATAAGTGTTCTTCCGGCCGATATAGTCGGACAGCGAAGCCCAGAACACGCGCCCGCCGATATTGAACAGCGAGATCAGGCCGGCAAAACCGGCTGCGATGCCCGCTATGGTCGCCTTCTGTGAGGCGTCAAGCTGGTTGAAGCTGACATCCGGCAGGCCGATCAGTTTACCGGCAAAGATCTCCTGCAGCATCGGCGAGGCCATGCCGATCACGCCGATACCGGCCGAGACGTTCAGACACAGCACCCACCAGATCAGCCAGAACTGCGGCGTCTTGTGTGCGTCGTTGAGGTGAACGTTGTTCTGCGAGATCATCGCATTGGCCTTGACCGGCGCGGTCCAACCATCCGGCTGCCAGCCGACCGGTGACACCCGATAGGCGAAGGCGCCGATGATCATGAAGGTGAAATAGACCACCCCCATCGTGGCGAAGGTCTCCCAGACTCCGACCGAAGCCGGGGTCTTGAAATAGTTGATCAACAAGTTCGCCAGCGGTGCGCCGATCATCGCCCCGCCCCCGAAACCGGCGATAGCGAATCCGGTGGCCATGCCGCGGTGATCCGGGAACCATTTGATCAGCGTCGAGACCGGGGAAATATAGCCGAGCCCGAGCCCGACGCCGCCGATCACGCCGGCGCCAAGCCACATGATCCAGAGCTGATGCACGTAAACCCCGAAGGCGCCGATCAACAGGCCACCGCCCCAGCAGAACGCCGCGACGACACCGGCCTTGCGCGGACCGACCCGCTCGAGCCAACCGCCCCAGATCGCTGCCGAAACGCCGAGCAGCACGAAGAACAGCGTGAACATCCAGCCCATGCTGGCGACCTTCCAGTCGCATGTGGTGGTGAACAGCTCGTCCCACAGCGACATGTCCGGACAGACCTTCGGCGCAGTCAGGCCGATGGCACGCGACAGCGGCAACCAGAACACGCTGAAGCCATAGGCCATACCGATGCACAGATGGATACAAAGCGCGGCAGGCGGCACCAGCCAGCGATTAAAGCCAGCTTTGGCAACCGTATGTTCGCGGTCTAGAATTCCCCCACTCGTACCCACGACCGAGCGGGCACCTTCAACTGTAGCCATTCATCCCTCCCTGCAGCCTCCCTTGCCGGGCGCACCGCGAAGACAACACCTTCCCCAAGATCCCACGCAGCGCCCCGGCAGTTGCTGCTTTACGACATAGTACGAGATGCGCCAGGACCGAAAAGCGCATCCGCTTATAACACCCATCCTAAAGCATATGCCCAGCCCATAGCCGCCAAGTTGCAAAATCCTGGTTCCCGACCAGGGTGCGAACTAATGACACACTAACCTTAGGCGCATCCACCTGTGACAGAAGCACAAGTTGATATCGATACGCAAAAGGTAGCACTGTAGTTTCATCTGATTTTTGGGGACGAGCCAGGCCGCATCGGGGATGGCGTCTCGATTCGCACCGTGTTTTGCTCGTTTTTCTGCCAAAAGTTGGGCTGATCGTGATTTCCGATATGCGACTCGCGTATTCGTCGTTGACGTCGACGGCACCGCAGCAACATTTCGTGAGACGTTTGCACTGCAAAACGCGCGTTCCTGATTCGGGCCGCAGCACCTGCTACCGCTGCCGTTTTGAACGCTCTCCGCTCCGCGCGCATCAGAACCGGAGCTAGGCCCGGCCGATATCCGCGGACGGATGGCTCGACCGCTTTTCAATCAGAAACACGATGCGCTGGTCGGTCCGCTCAGCGATCTCGACGCGGTCGCCGGTCTCTCCGATCAAGGCCGGGATATCGATCACCGACAGCGGATCGGTGCAGTGGACCTCCAGCACATCCCCAGGGTGCAGCGACTTCAGCGCCTTTCGCGTCTTCAGCGCCGGTAACGGACATTTCAGTCCGGTGAGATCCAGTTTGGTCGTCATGCCGAAGGATGACCAGCACCGGAAAGACCGTCAACCGCCATCACCATTAGATTTTTTTTCGTCGCCATGAGATTTTTCTATAGGAGGCTCGCATAGCCCAGAAAGCCGACGGTTTGGCCGGGTTCGACCTGCGTCACGGCTTCGGCGAGTTCGACCAGCCCGTCCGTCTCCACCAGCGATGAGAGCAATCCGGCCCCCTCGCGCGGGAATTTCACCGCTTCGAGCGAGCCATCCGCCGCCCGGCGCAAGCTGGTCCGAACATATTCGCGGCGCCCGACTTTCTTCTTGTAGGTGAAGGCGGCGCGAACCGGCATCGCGACCGGGAGCGCCTGGGTCGCGCCCGACAGCGCCAGGATGGTGGGACGCACCACATGGACGAAGGTGACGAAACTCGCCACCGGATTTCCCGGCAAGCCGATGAAGACGGTGCCGTCGATAATTCCCATCGCGACCGGACGGCCGGGTTTGATCGCCATCCGCCACAGCACCAGCGAGCCTGCGCTCTGCACACCGGCCTTGACGTGATCCTCCTCGCCGGTCGAGACACCACCGGTGGTGAGAATCAGGTCGTGCTCGCCCGCCACCCGCTTGAGCGCCTGCGCCAGCGGGGCCGGCTCGTCGCGCAGGACGCCGAGATCGCTGACCGCGCAGCCCAATCGCGCCAGCATCGCCATCAGCATGAAACGGTTCGAATCGAAGGTTTGCGCGGCCGCCCGCGGCGTTCCGGGCGAAGCCAGTTCATTGCCGGTCGAAAACACCGCAACGCGGATGCGCCTGACGACGTCGAGTTCGATCAGCCCGAATGCTGCGGCGAGCGCCACATCCTGCGGACGCAGGCGTTGTCCCGCCTGCAGTGCAACATGGCCTTCGGCCACGTCCTCACCCGCAGGACGCACATTCGCCCCCCGTTTGAGGCCGGGAGGAAGCACCACCTGCCCCGCGGCATCAAGCCGCACGTCTTCCTGCATGAACACGGTGTCCGCGCCCTCCGGCATCGGTGCACCGGTGAAAATCCTGACCGCGTGCCCCGACCCGATCGGCGCGTGCGCCGCAGCACCGGCCTGAACCCGGTCGCTCACCGGAACCGCCCGCTCGCCTGTCGTCGGCAGGTCGTCGCCGCGCACGGCATAGCCATCGACGGCGGAATTGGTGAAGGGCGGCAGCGGCAGCGGCGCCGCAATGTCGCGTGCGAGAACCCGCCCGTCAGCATCCCTCAAGGCAACGGTATCGACGTCCTGAACCGCCGTGACCTTGGCCGTGATGATGTCGACGGCCTGGTCGACGGACATCATCGGTCCCCCGAAGGCAAAGCAATCGTCGGACAACTGCACCATCTGGCTTTCTCAGGCTACGGGCGCGCCGCCCGCCAGGACGTCTTCGATCGCGATCGCGAGGCGCTGCATCATGGTGGCGACCGCCGGGATGTCATCGAGATGGGCGGTCGGCAGCGCGGTTGCAACCGCAATGTCCGTGACGATCCCGACGATGGCGGCGTCCTGCGGAAACAACAGCGGCTTGCCGTTGGCGGCGCGATGCACCTCGATCTTGCGGTGGGAGTCGGTCTTGTACCCTTCGATCACGACGAGATCGACGCGAGACATCTTTTTGAGCAATTCCAGAACAGGCGGTTCCTGCGCGTCGCGCAGCTCATGCATCAGCGCCCATCGTTTGCCAGACGAGACCAGCACCTCCTCAGCCCCGGCCTCGCGGTGCAGCCACGAATCCTTGCCGGGCACGTCCACGTCGAACTTGTGATGGGCATGCTTGATCACGGACACCCGCAGCCCCCTCGCAATCAAGTGAGGGATCGCGCGCGTCAACAGCGTTGTCTTGCCGGCGCCGCTCCACCCCGCCAGCCCGATGACTTTCATTGCAATCTCCGCGGCTCCGGAGGAACCGGGCCCATCTTCTGTCCAAACGTGCTTTATATCGGCTCATCGGGAATGTCATGATAACCTCACCAATATGATGAAAACCGAAACGGCCACAGCCCCTCGCATCCTTCCCGATCCGCACGATCCGCGACTGACGGAGCGCGTCACCGGCACCGACCAGGCCGGCGCGACCGTGGAGATCAACGTGCCGGTGGAACGGCCGCTGACGCTTTACCTGAACGCGCAGGAGATCGTCACGATGATGACGATCGGCGACTATCCGGAATACCTCGCGCTCGGCTACCTGCTGAACCAGAACATGCTGAAATACGACGATGTCGTCACCGAGGTGGAATATGACGACGACCTCCAGGTCGTCGTGGTGCGCACTGCCCATCACACCAATTTCGAACAGAAACTGAAGAAGCGCACGCAGACCTCCGGCTGCGCACAAGGGACCGCGTTCGGCGATCTGCTCGAGGCGGTCGAGAGCGTGGTGCTGCCGCAGGGCGAACTGC
>Ga0307516_10010469_pt1 | contig 10186 bp, 4 predicted proteins | sample 19_EM_MG_FD_203310 | JGI IMG/M metagenome (GOLD analysis project Ga0307516, IMG submission 203310) | Populus trichocarpa ectomycorrhiza microbial communities from riparian zone in the Pacific Northwest, United States - 19_EM | ecosystem: Host-associated > Plants > Roots > Unclassified | place...
CTTGATAGTTCTTCGTCTTTCCATTTTCAAGTCAGCAAGAGTAGGATTCACACTTGAAACCTTCCATAATCCTATTTAAATATGCAAGATTTAAGAGCATCGTAGTTTTTTTACATAAAACCCAAGTCCCTGATCATAGATAGAATGGTTGAACCAGTTTAATTTAATTTTTTTATTAAAATGATATTTGAAAAAAATTAAACTAAATTTAACTGGATTTTTATTGAATGAACAAGTTGCGAGTCAACCAGATTTTTTTTATTATATTATATTAAATCAATTCCTTTTTTTATTTTTATTGAAACTTTATCTCAAATCACTCTCTAAAATAATCATAAATGTATGTCAATAAAGAATGTTGAGTCTCTTCAAGCACTGTTTGACCAGAACCTTTGTCAAGCAAAGAAAGTACATTCACATGACGTTAATCGGGTGATTTTGTATCTTTTCCTTCTTTTCTTGCAACCATTTGCATAAAATAAATCTTTTTTTTTTATTTAACGATAATTTATTCCTGAATACACACTACTATATCTTTCGTCAGCAAAGACGCGGCCACAATTATTTTCTTTTTTGGTCTAGATAGTGGTTTGTAGTATCTTCTTTTGTGTGTGTGCGCCCATATATATTATCCTAAATATTAAAACAAGTGGGAATTTCCCGTAGTAGTTGCCATTGTACATCCACACACAAAATATTATGGATATATAACGTTATATATTTTTTTAAAATTTATTTTGATTCATGAGATTTTATTTTATGCAATTTAATTTTAATTGAAAGTCAATTGATTTTAATTTCTTAGTTAATTGTGAAATTAAAAGAAAATAGATCATAATAAAAAAAACACCAAACATGGGTAGCGTGTGAAAAGTTTCAGGAAAGATACATTAATTTTAGTCCTCTAACTTTAAAAATTACATAAAATTTTAAAATTTTGGTACCTCATTTTTCTCCAATTCAATTTTGATATAAAAGTTTATTTTTGTTATTTTTTAGTTCTTGGTTGAGAAAGGAGAGAGAGAAGTTGCCGGATTCCAGCAGTAAAGAGAAAAAAACACTGTTGACATTGATTTAGACCACCAAAATAGTCGGTTCATTTGATTAGGGGAATTCATTTTAGATATTTTTTTACCTTGAAAGTTCATGAAAAACAAGATCTAAACTCGGGTAGAATTTTTATGAGATTAAATATCTTGATTTGTATTTGCCTCTCAATTTTCCTAGTTTTATAGTTTTTTTTTTATTTATTAACACATATATTTCTCAATTTATTTGATTGTATATATGCATAAATTTTTTTATTTTCACTTAAAAATTTATTAGCTATCAAAGCATGTTGAAAAAGCATATATATATATAAATTCTGGATCACGGCGAGTCGCGAGTAAAGTATCTGGTGTACATATTTAATTACATAGCCCTGAGATATATATGTTCTAAATTAATGTCAATAGATTGGTTTTGAATTTAATTTATGTGCAAATATAATTTAATGACACTTGGATTTCTACCATACACTTGAAATTAAACATACAATTTTATAACGTTCTTAATTAGCTTTCTTGTTAAAATAAATTTATTTTTCGGTCGTTAATTATTAGGGATTAATGTGTACAGGTAATACACATACTAGTGACAGTTATGTGGGACATAAGACCACAAAAATGTTGCATGAAGCTGCCGAATATATCAAGAAGTGCTTAGGTGGTGGCCAAGATGATGCCGTCATGTTTTGTGGCTCAGGCACAACCGCAGCCATTAAGAGATTACAAGAAGTAATGGCCATTGCCGTGCCATCAACTTTGAGAGATAGGCTAATTAAATGCCTAAGTAACGAAGAGAGATGGTTGGTTTTTGTTGGTCCTTATGAGCACCACTCGAATCTGCTCTCGTGGAGGCAAAGCTTGGCAGAAGTAATAGAGATAGGTTTAGACGACAATGGCTTGATAGACATTGAAGATCTAAGGCAACGACTTGAATCATATAAACATGCAAACAGGCCTATTTTGGGTTCTTTTTCAGCTTGTAGTAACGTGACTGGGATTTTCTCGGATACTCGAGGAATTGCTCAACTTCTTCATCAACATGGTGGTTTTGCTTGTTTTGATTTTGCTGCAAGGTAACACAAAATTTATTCTTGTGTTTCCTTCTCCTTTTTTAACCATTTATGCCTGAAATGCACTTATATTTTGTAATTGTTTATTGCATCATCAAGCACTAACTTCTTGGTTTATACACATATATATTTATGTAGTGGTCCATACGTGAAAATTGATATGAGATCCGGAGAGATTGATGGTTATGATGCGATTTTCCTTAGCCCACACAAATTCCTAGGAGGGCCCGGATCACCGGGAATACTTCTGATGAGCAAAGCCCTGTATCAGCTAGGATCCTCAGCTCCATCAACTTGTGGAGGTGGAACTGTTGATTTTGTAAATGGCTTCTGTGAAAAGGTATGCCTTACATGTTTCCTCTATTTGCTTCATATCAATGGGATAAAAAGTGGGATGTCAACCTAAATTAAAGTTTCTTCATTAATTGCAGCATACATTGTACTTGAATGAAATAGAGGAGAGAGAGAACGGAGGAACTCCTCAGATAATTCAAACCATTAGAGCAGCTTTAGCTTTCTGGGTTAAAGAATACATTAGCTACAGAGTGATTGAAGAGCAGGAGAATATGTACATCGCAAAGGCAATCGACAGGCTTCTCCCAAACAAGAATATATGGGTTTTAGGTAACACTACTGCTAAGCGACAAGCTATACTGTCCTTCCTCATATACTCCACTACAAACTCTTCATCAACTCGCATGATACATGAGAGCAGCACAACTGATAGAAAAAACATCAACGATGAGGTTCTTTACATGTGGGGAGAGGTAGGAAACAAAAGAGACAAGCCTCTTCATGGACCTTTTGTCGCAGCACTCCTTAACGACCTATTTGGCATCCAAGCTAGAGGTGGCTGCGCTTGTGCTGGCCCCTACGGTCATAGTTTGCTCCATGTCAATGAGCCAGGCTCCCTAGCCTTCAGATCTGCCATAAATAAGGTAGATAGTTCTTCTAATGTTTCTCGACAATGTTCAATCAACAGCTGCTAAAGCACTGCAGCTTGCTGTGATTTCACTAAATGTCAACGTTTGATGCCATTAATATAATTCTGATGCTTCAATTGCAGGGTTATGTTGGAGTAAAGCCAGGTTGGACAAGAGTTAGCTTCCCCTACTACATGTCCAGTGAGGAATTTGAGTTCATTCTTGCAGCGATTGAGTTTACGGCCATTTACGGCCAGCGATTCCTTCCACTGTATCACTTCAATTGGAAAACAGGTAGCTGGACGTTCAGAAACAACGAATTCAAGAACCCAGTAGACAAAGAAAACAATAATGATACCAACAAGTTTGCGTCATATTTTACGAGGGCTAAACACATTGCAAATCTGCTTCCCAAATTCCCTTCCCAACGAAAGATTCCTCGGGACATAGACCTTAACCTCTTGTATTTCCGAGTCTAGTACCCCTCCACCTCCTGCTGTTGGCGGCTACTGATTGTTCCTGTGTGGAGTCATGTTGGCATGTCAATTTTTCTTCTATTGAGGTATAATAATTAGTATCACATTGATATATATATATCAAGAAAATATACACATTTTTTTTTAATTCTTTTTATAGTTTATTGTTACTTGCTGCTGTCTATCCATAATATTTAACCATGTGCTCAAATAAATGTGTTTTTAGAATTATGATGTAAAGTAATTTTAAAAAATATTTTTATATAAAAATTTATTAAAATATTTCTTTTACTTTTAATATTAATATATTAAAATTATAAAAAATATTAAAAAAACAACAATTTATTATTTTTTAAAGACAAAAATACTTTTAAAAATGCTAAAATATATAAGCATTTTTTTCCTTCTTCTGGAGCAATTTATGAGATTAAATATTATCATAGCAATTATTTTTTTAAGTAATTTTTATTGGAAAATATATAAAAATAATATTTTTTTATTTTTTAAATTTATTTTTAATATAAATATCAAAAACAATTTAAAAACATAAAAAAAATAATTGAAAATTAAAAAAAAACTAAAAAATATTTAAAAAACAAAAATAAACAAATTACGTATAAATAAAACTTCACCTATCTTCTTCTTCCTCCTCTTTCTTCTCAAGATGGGTATTCATTATCAACATCAACACAATTTAAAATAGACTCATTTAACTGCCAATCTCGATACAACAATGATTCATTAGAAATCCTCCATCTTAACAAACTTTCATCGTGAAATCTTAACTCTCTCTTCAGATCCACAATCATTACCTGGGTTTTTACCAGTACTAACAAAATTCGGATTTTGAAACAAGAAAAGGAAACATGAATTTTTTTGTTTTGGTTTAAGTTTTTGGGTTGTTGGGTTTTAAAAATAAAAGTGAGTGGGATGCTAGCCAAAAAGGTAAAGAAAAGGGTGGCTATTGAGTAGTTGATTGGGAAGGAAAGGATGAAAACATATACGGGAAAAAAGAAAGAAAGTCGGGGGGAATAATGGATTTGCTTGCTTGGCAGAAGAGGGAAATGGAAGAATTGATTGAAAGGGAAATTTGGAGGCCAAAAGGGAGAAGAAGAAGAAGAAGACGACGACGACGACGACGACGGGAAGTGGGTGTTTTGAGAGAAGGAAAACGTGCCGGAGAAGTGAAGTGACAGTAAAGGGAACTAGGCAAGGCAAATAGCACTTGTCCTCTTGGACAAAAATAAGAGATTGGTATTCCAAAAATAGCAAAGTGGCTTTCAATTTACAATAACAATCATACCCTTTTTAAAGAGTTATGCTATTTTAATTATGGATACGTAGTTTAATTGCCTATATTTTAATTTTATTTTTTAAAAATTATTAATTTAATTGTTATAAATTTTAAAGTTATTAAAGATTTATATAATTATTAATTTTAAAATTTTAAAAAATTAATTAAAATACACGTATGTTAGTTCAAATATCTACAATTAACCAAAAAACAAATTGCTCAATTTTCATGTTGAAAATCAGTGGTGTAAGTCATCAAGCTGTTTTATATATATTATGTTTCTGTTTTTAAATATCTTTCAAGAATATTTTTAATTTTAAAATATATTAAATTATTTTTTTTAATTATTTTATGACAGTTTTAATGTAATGAAATTTTAAAAAAATTATTTTAATATATTTTTAAAAATAAAATTATTTTATAAAACAATAAACACTTATGTTGAATCAATTAATTCATATAGTATGTTGTATTGTGTCAAATCACATATGCTTTAAGGCTAAATTAGATTATTTTAATGTATTTTTTCTTTTCTCTTTACTAAAACAATTTATATGTTATTTTAAATTAATTAAAAATATATTTTTTATATTACTTTATTAGATTATTATTACTTTATTTGATATCATTTGACTTTTATTGTGCCTTCAAATAAAATTATAATTTTTTTAATTAGAAATTTTATTTTTTTAACTAAGTTACTAGCTCAACTAGCAATAGTTAAGTGGTAAGGAATTAATTAGGAGGGGAGGACATCCATGTTTCGAGTCCTACCACTTGTATTTCCCAACCTGTATGTAAGTGTGTGGTCAACTGGAAATCTCGAGCTAGCAGGCTCTCTTCTGTGGTTTGGCTTTTAGAAGTGACCGCTTAACCGTGGATCGCATCCAGGAGTGTATCCATAATATTAAGAAAACTGTTATTTTTTGTATAACCCATTGTATTTTTCCAGTTTATTCAATGTCTTTGTTTATGATCTTTGATTTTCCTCATCGTATTATGAAACTCATTCGGGTTTATAATCCAGATCTTAAATTCAACAAATTAACATGATTAACTCTAAGATTTCATCAATATTTTAAAAATAATATTTTGAATTTTTTTTAAAAATCAAGCTGAGTTTTGAAAGGTTATTTGACCTATCTTTGGATCATGCATCATTATCTATCCATGTCTCTCAACTTCACGGCATAATTAATATTTGGTTTGTAGCAGAATCTCTTTTCAATATTTATTTGTGCATGTCAATATATTTTGTTAAATGCATGTATTAGGTTTTTAGCTCATAGTTCAACTAGAAAAACAATATTGAAAACGCCTAACATTCTTTATTTATGTAAATAAAAAAGAAAAGAAAAGGATATTTAGCATTCTATATATAGTAACAGGGGGTGATGGGACTTTCTTTCCTTTTTTTTCAGCAGCAAGCAAGCAACCACAGAGATTTAGAAATACCCTATTAATAATTAATTCCATATTGTTATGGTTTTTCCATATTGACGTTGGTGATGAATTTTGTTATTATGTTTGATTATTTCTGAATAAGGGTTTTTTCTTTCTTTTTGACAGGCTTTCGAATTATCAACATGAATTTAATTACATCAGGGCGAATAAACTTTTGATTTTGGCCTTTCCATGTTACAAGTGTTTTTCAAAAAAATTATTTATTTTATTTTTTATTTTAAATTAATTTTTTTATATTTTGATATTATTTTGATGTGCTCGTACTAAAAATATATTTTAAAAAATAAAAATAAATATTATTTCAATATATTATTTTTTAAACTTAGAGTAAGCTTTGAGTATTTCTATTGGAATGACAGCTAAGGTTATATAAGGGAAGAAGATGAGTACGATATTTTATTTATTCAATGGGGAATTTGCAAGGGAAAAACAATGATAATTTTATACATAATTAAATATTTTTTTGTTGAACTTTTTTTTTTTGTGAGAATGTTAATTGTTAGTGTGTAGAAACTTATGATGTCAAATCAAAATTTTTAAATTATAACGGGTAATTATAACATGGATTATAGGATATTAAGAATAATTTTTTTAAAAAATAAAAAATAAAAAACTTGAACCAAACCAAAACACTTTTATTTAATCCCTTTTATAAAATGAGTTTGGAACTAAAATTGATATAGAATTAATTCTAGTAATTACTAGAATAAATTACATTTATTATTATCTTTGATTGTCCATGATAAAACCATAATTAAACCTAAAATTTTTAGCTTTAAATCAAATGTCTTTTAAACTCAAAAACTATTCAGATTAGAGAAAACTCTTCTAAAAAAACTGATTTAATGGGGTAAAAAAATTAATTTATGTGAATAAGAGTGTAAAAGTTCCGCAAAAACCTGTGCAGAAGAATCAACCACAAAACACTTTTCTTCAACCCTTTTTATAGATGAGTTTGGAACTAAAACTGATATAGAATTAATTATAGTAATTACAAGAAAAAATTCCCTCCACTATTAGCTTTAATTATTCATCATTAAATCAAAATTAAACCTAAATATTTTGAATTTAAATAAAAGAAAACTAATCATATTAATGGGTTGAAAAAAAATTGTTCAGGTTAGAGAAAACTAATCATATTATATTATTAATGGGCTGGACTAGACAAAACAATTGGCTAAAAAAATTAATTTAGATGAAGAAGAGTGCTCAAATATCTATAGAATTTTGTGTAGAAAAATCAACTCCAAAACACTCTTTTTCAACCGAGTTTGGAATCAAAACTGATATAGAATGAATTCCGGCAATTACATGAATACATTTCATTAATTATCAACTTTTATTATCCATCATAAAACCATAATTAAACCTAAATATTTTAATTTAAAATCATATATCTTGTGAGCTAAAAAAAACTATTCAAGATTAGAAAAAAAAACTCTTATAAAATAAAACTGTTTAGATTCTATCTTTCATGAATTGGATTAGCAAAACAGTGAGGTGAAAAAAATTAATTCTTTATTGGCCAAAGAATTATAAACCCAAGCCCATGTACATAATAGTTTAGCAAAAAATAATTTTTTTATAGCTCTAAAAGTTATTTTATAATAAATCAATCTATTTTTTATATTTTCACTAAATAAACCATTAAAAAAACTTGTTTCTCTTCTATATATAATATAACTTTTAGAAGGTTATGCATTTCTTCAAAAATATATCAACCATATTAATTTATTATTTATTTAAATCAAGTTCAAAGTTAAAAAACCAAGTTGAAGATTAAATTTCATTAAAATTTCGACCAAGAAAAAATTAGTAGACCCCATTTTTTAATTGACCTGAAATATACTCATTATCCATGATTTAAAACAAAATTGCAGCCCTTCAGACATGCATGCAAACAATCTTTCACCTCAATCTCAACTGTCTAAAGCATCAATGATTGCATCAATGGGTGCTAACTTTTGGTATTTATTAACTTTGTGAATTAGTGGTCCATATGTGGAAATTGACATGAGGTCTGGGGTGATTGATGGATATGATGCTGTCTTTTCTAAGCCCCCATAAATTCCTGGGGGACCTGAATCATTAGGAATACTTTTGACGAGCAAAACTCTTTATCAATCCAGATCTTCATCTCCATCAACTTGTGGAGGTGGAACTGTTAATTACGTAAATGGTTTTCATGGAAAAGTATGGTTTATATATCAACCATCAAGTGACTGAAAACAAGAGGGTTTTCCCACAAGAAAAGCACTAAAGAGGCTTTTACCATGTAAGGACATGTGTGTTTTAGGGAATAGCACTGCAAAGAGACAAGCTATACTGTCCTTCCTCGTATACTCTACTGCAAACTCTAGGAGTGATAGCAAGAATAGAAGGAATATGGGGGTTCTTTACATGTGGGAAGAGACAGGAAAGACAAGCTTCTCCATGGATCTTTTGTTGCAGCACTCCTTAATGACTTATTTGGTATTCAAGCTCGAGGTGGGTGTGCTTGTGCTGGTCCTTATGGTCATACTTTGCTCCATGTCGATGAGAGCTCCTCCCTTTGCCATCAGATCTACCATTGAAGAGGTAATAGCTCTCCAAATATTTGCTTTCATTTATAAGATATTCGTGTTTCTCAATCACTTGTAAACAACATTAATATTTGAGAAAATGTCGCTGCAAGTCCATGCTAGACATTTATCAGCAAAAACGCTATTCAACTTTTGATCGCACTGGCTCGGGGCTCCTTATAAAAGTTGCTAGCTATTAAAATGCTGCCAAAAATTATTTTTAATTGCAGTTGTTATAAATATTCGATGTCCCTTGTTAACTGTACTAATGTTGATGTTTTGTTCTAGGGTTATGTTGGAGCAAAGCCAGGATGGACAAGAGTGAGCTTCCCTTGCTACATGTCCGACGAGGAATTCAAGTTCATTCTTACAGCTATCGAGTTTATAGCCATTTACGGCCAGAGATTTCTTCCACTGTATCACTTCAACTGGAAAACTGGCAGTTGGACTTGCAAGACAAAGGGATTGAAGGACCTGATGGGTAGAGAAAGCAGTGGCAGTATTCATTTTCTTGCCATTGGAAAATACTAAACACCCTGGGATTGTCAATATAAGGGGCCTCGTGTTCAACAGCCTTGAATCTGCAGATGATGTCGTTCACAGAAGTAATTACAAAGGGGACGCAACAGCGAGTCCTTCTATAATGAAAACTAGTGATGGACAAGTCAACTGGCTTGTTGCATCGACTTATAATGGGATGGTAGCAAATTGAAGATGATTCACAAATTCACCAATTTGTTTAATTCTGGTAAGCTTTGACTTGCTAAGATTCAAATAATTGATCTGCCTAGATATCTAAACTGATAGCAACCAATTAAAAATCGACCACTGAAAAAAGTCTTTCCATTTCCCACTTCCATGCTGGCCGGTGTAGTAATCATAGCATACGACAACAGTTGATACTGAACAAATTGTCTGCTGATGGATTCACAATTAGCACCTGTATCTTTGAGATTGACTGAATTCAACCCTTTCTCAGATTTGACAATCCTGCTTAATCTTGGAAAATTATGATAATAATGCAAGTAAAAGACCTGTTACCTTGGAGACATAGCCTTTGTGAGATTGCAAGTCCACCTGCACATAGGAGCTGAGAGTCTCAGACCAACATATTAGTGGCATGTCTTTTGAGTATACAAAAATAATGTGCTGCTACTGTTTCAACAGAAAAGAAGCTTCAATCATATTGTAGAAAAAGATAAACAGCCACAAAGTTAGCGAACAAGACTGTGGCAGCAGGACCATAAACTGTCACCAAGAAAAAGAAAAATGCTCAGCGGATATCATAACAACAAAGTTGTTTCTATATCAACATGCTTGATTCCTATTCCATGCAACACTTAACTTGG
>Ga0307516_10010471_pt1 | contig 10185 bp, 12 predicted proteins | sample 19_EM_MG_FD_203310 | JGI IMG/M metagenome (GOLD analysis project Ga0307516, IMG submission 203310) | Populus trichocarpa ectomycorrhiza microbial communities from riparian zone in the Pacific Northwest, United States - 19_EM | ecosystem: Host-associated > Plants > Roots > Unclassified | place...
AATGGCCCATCCCAGGAGGGATGCAGACCTTCCCTGGGATGACCATGGTTTTATAGGCTATTTGGCTGAATTGTGATACTAAACTATTCAGGCTAAATGCTTATCAAAAGTGGTTACCTGAAGTGGTCAGCGAGGGACTGGATACAATTGCCCATGTCACTGAGAGTCTGACGGAGATCACCTGTGATGGTGGTTTCCAACCTTTGCATTCCCACATTTATGGACGTGTGAACTGCACAGAGCTCCTCTGTGGTTGCCAGATGTGCAAGTGCTGCTTCCCCAGCAAGCAAGAGGGTGGCTTCTCAGGAAGTTGGCCCAAGTGCATCACTATGGTCATTTTCATAGCAATGAAGTTCATTGAGGAGATAATGCATGAGGGTGTCATGCTGTAAACCCCGGTGGAGTTTGGTTTAATTTAAGGCAATTTGATGCCTGAGATCGGAAAAAGGTGAAAACGACGTACCCCCTCACCATCAGCCCAGCCACCCCACCATCAAACCCTCACTAGGGTCCACTGCTGTCCAATCGGAGCATACATGAACCAAAATTGTGCCCCACCATGGCGGAAGCAGTGCATGGAGAAGGATCCAGAGATCTTGGCCCCAGCTACACTCTGCCCAATCCATTTCTGGATTGTATCATGGATAAGAGACTCCCCTGGGCATAGGATGCTGTTTGCGCCCACTGCAGGGAACATGAAGTCAGTCGCCTTCATGGGACAGTCAAGGTGAAACATTTCAACCCATTTGATCCAGAGGAGGATCCATAGGAACACATCGCATGTGGTGCCTATATCTGGATGTGGATAGATTTTGTACTGGTTACCTAATGCAATGAAGAGCATCAGGAACAAAGGTAGGACGGAAGTCGGGAAATGATGGACTTATGGCACAGATCAACTTCTTGTGCTCCTTGGTCAACTTTCTTCTGCCACCCCTTGCGGTTTGACAGGTGGACTCCAAAGTAGACATTCAGATCGTCGAATGTGAACAAACTTGCTTCACCCTGCAGGTACTTGATGAGTATTCCATCAACCAAGTGGGTGGTATCTGAGTCAATCTTGATGTCATCTTGCTTGAGCTTTAAGAGCTCAAAGTTCCTGTTGACAGGAATTGATGTCATGTCGCACCAAATTCATGCACCAATAGGAGCACTTCAGGTATGTATATACCTTGTCCATAATATCCACACAGTGGCACTGAAAGCCAGCTGCTCCAAGTGTCATGTGACAGATGTCCACATCTCCATATTTGGTCCCTCACATGGCAAGCCCTGCATCATGTGTAAGACATACTGAGATGCAGATGCAAGCTCTGGACACTGTTTTTTTGACCAGGTCATGATTCATTCAGCATATTCCCTGCTCATTGCACTTGAATGGGTTCTCATCATGCCTTGAGAATTGATCTTGTGCTTTACTGAAACCATCATGTTGTCAACTTCAGCAGACAGTGTTGGGTTCCCCTTGCACTGACCGTTCAAATTGTTGCAATGCCACCTGCCACGAAATGCATTGCCACTGATGAAATTGATCAACAGTGAGTTGGTTTCAATTCTTTCAAGAGCTGAAAACAACTTGGGACTCACACGTCGTCCCAATATGATTTGAAGGCCGTGCGAATTCCTTCAACCGTGCTCTGGCCCCGACCTTCCTGGAATCCCTTCCAGGAAAGATAAAGGGAGAGTGCCTTGTCTGAACACTGATTCAGGATGCTTGCAAATGCATCCTGAAAAGCTAGGTCTTTATAGACCTCCTCACCACCATTGGTTGCCTGGGACGGCTGTCTCCCTGGGGCGTCATCATGGGTTTCTGAGGCAAAGTGGCTGACCAGCCATTTCTGTCCTCAGGCAACATGGCCAGCATATGCATTGCTCGTGTTCTCTTCCTGCCGGTACTTCTGCTTCCCAGCTTCTTGGACCCTGACTGCTTCCTGCCATTGGGACTGGTCTGAGTCACCAGATGTGGAGCTCTTCTCCTTCTCTGCCTTTGGAGAGCATTTGGCTGATGCCTTCTGCCTGGCCATCAGGTCAGTGTGGTTTCTTGGCTTGGTGTCAAGATTGGTTCTCCTCAACGATCTTACTAGAAGGTCCAGGGTTGCAGGGGACTAATGAGGAGGTAAGTCCAGACACTAGTAGGTGCTAGTTAGTGTGGAGAGTCAAGTCCAGGTCATACGAATGAAGTCCGGGCACTAGAGGAGCACTGGGAGTAAGTCTGGGTTTTTGCGGAGTAAGTCCGGACCGTGGGAAAGTAGTCCAGAGTTGAGCGCAGCTTGTCCAGAGCAAAGGACATCCCAGAGGTGGGATAAGTCCTAAGAGGTCTAGCGTCGAGTCTGGGATAGAGGTGGCTTTTGCCCTTGTGTGAGTAGGAGACTTGCTAGGATCAGACATAGGACCAAGGGGATGAGATAGGACGGAGGCTGGAGTTGGCCGGAGTTCAGGAGAACAAGATGGAATTAGGAGAGCATGGTGGGTAGTACAGACTGAGGAGTATCTTAGTTGAGATTTGATCTAAGGACTACTAGGCTGGAGTTTGGTAGTTTATATAGTAAAGAGAACTAGAGGTGAGTATATACGATGACAAGGGACAGAGCAGAAGTGGACAGGAAAATAATCCAGGTACAGGAAAATAAAGCAGGGACAGGAAAATAAACCAGAGTGGAAGCAGAAACAGGGAACTAGTGTTACAGAGACGATGGAGGAAAAGCAGGGACAGTGAAGTAAAGGGAACTAGGTCGGAAGAGGACAGGTAAGGGTCAGAGGTGGACTTAACTAATGTTAAGTCCGGAGCGATGTCCAGGACCGGAGGAAGTGCAAGAGCAGAGGGAGTGCATGAGCAGAGGGAGTGCACGAGCAGAGGGAGTGTAAGAGTGAAGGGAGTGTGCAGGTGGAGGAAGGGTGGAGTAGCCGGAGGAAGGTCCGGAGTTGGACATAGAAATGTCCTGAGCCATTGGTGGACCTGACAGAGGAAGCAGAGCAGGAGCAGGAGCAGAACTGAGCCAGAGTTGGATATACTATCTGGAGTTGAGCTATGTTGCAGACAAGGCTAAGGGAGTGGCCAGACTGAAACCGGAGTAGCAACTAGTGGTAGGTACAGGTCCAACATGGTGGAGTTAGACCACAGATCTGTCTGCAGAAAGACAGGGGTTAGTCCTGAGGCAGAGATGGACGTAGTGACCGGAGTTGAGCTGGAGTACAGCTATGGGGCTAGAGATGGCCGGACTAGATCCGGAGTTGTGTCCATGCCTAAGGAGAGGTCAGGCAGGCCAAGGTTGGTTAGACCAGAGTTGCGACTGGGAAAAGTATGGATATGACAGACTGTCTGATAGTCAGACAGTCTGGTTGGTCTGACTGGCCTTGTCTTACTTGTCTGGAGTGGTCTGAAATGTCTGACTGACTTATCGTTTTGGGGGTCTGACTGCTCTAACTGTTTTGGGTAGTCTTAGGTGTCTGCCCAACTTATTGTCTTTGGGGTCTGATCGGCCTGACTGGTCTGACTGGTCTGGACAGTCTGACAATCTGGGGGGTCTAATTGGTCTGACTTGTCCAGACTCTCTGATAACCTGACAGCCTGAGGGTGTCTGACCACTCTGACTGATCTGACTTGTCTGGCAGAGTCTTAAATGTCTGACTGACTTACTGTCTACTTGTCTGAAAGTGTTTGGACAGCATAAAGAGCTGACCAACTTACTATCTGCCTGGCTGGAAGTGTAAAAACAGTCCAGAGGGCTGTTCTACTTATGATCTGCCTATTTGGAAGTGTTTGGACAATCCAGATAGCTGACTAGCTTACCAACTTCTGTCTGAAAGTGTCTGGACAGCATAATGAGCTGACTAACTTACTATCTGCCTGGCTGGAAGTGTAAGGACAGTCCATTGGACTGCCTTACTTATGATCTGCCTCGCTGGAAATGTCAGGACAGTCCAGAGAGCTGACTCACTTATCATCTTCCTATCTGAAGGTGTCTTTACAGTCTGGAAAGCTGGCCCCTTACTCTCTGCCTAACTGAAAGTGTCAGGACAATTTAGATAGCTGATTGACTTACCATCTGCCTATCTGGGAGTTTCTGGACAGTCTAAGGAGCCAGCTTTCTTATCCTCTGCTGCCTGGAAGTGTCTTGAAAATCCAGCTGGCTGGCTGGCTTATCATCTGCCTGTCTAGATGTGTTCAGATAGTCTGGAGAGCTGACTAACTTATTATCTGCCTCTTCTGCAGTGTTTGAATAGTCCAGAGGGCTGACTGACTTTCCATCTGCCTGTCTAGAAATGTCTGGACAGCCCAGAAAACTGGCCCACTTACCCACTCCATGTCTGGAGAGCTGACAGCCTGACATCATTACCATATGCCTATCTGGAAGTGTCTGGATAATCTGGAGAGCTGGACTACTTATCCACTGCTTGATTGAGTGTGTCTGGATATATTGAAGATCTGGCTCACTTACCTTCTGCCTGTCTGGAAGTGTCTGGATACTCTGGAAAGCTGACCCACTGAGCCTCTGCCTGTGTCTGATTGTCTTAAAGTGTCTTAAATGACTGTATGGACTTACTATCTGACTATCTGATCAGCTGACAGTCTAGTGTGTCTGATTCCAGACACTTTCAAACATGTCAGACACTTCCAGACAGTCAGACAAATTGTCATGTTGCTGATGCAATGACCGAGTGCACAGATGTGTTCCCTTGATCCCCCGAGCAAACTTCAGTCTTGCAGACAGTTCCACTTTGTATGAGGTCTGGACACGAATGCTCAATGACCATTGCTGGAATGGCCACACAGAAGGTTTCACAGGCAGGGCCCTTGATGTCTGCCGTCCCAGAAAGGAGGCACTTGGGTACGGAAACAGTGCACTGGTCAAAGTGCAGGGTGGAAGTTGGCTGGCACTTGAAGGACATGATGGAGAGATCAAGCATCAGGTCAATCTTTCCTGGCATCTGGAGTTTGGGTGAGCTAAATCCTGACCAGACACCCAAGCAAAAGGCAAGAACCTGCTTACCTGGAGAAGGGCACGAGTGATTGCACCAGCACACACCTTTGTTAGCTTGTGTGGCAAGTCATCCAATGGCCAGGAGAAGTGGCGGATGCAGAAGTCAGCAATGGCTGACAGGTCAGGTTGGTGAGATGTAACTGGACCAACAAACGCCTCCCTGCCTGTCGACCACAAAGTAGTGGGATTGAGATATGCTGTGATGACAGCAGGATTGGGGAAGTCTGTGAGATCTGTCTCTTTCTTAATCATGTTGGCAAGCTGGTGGCAGCTTTGCTGCAAGAGGCCACAAGGGTCAGTGCAAAGGATCTCACAGAGGTCGCGATGCCACTGGGCACTATACATCATGAACTCGACACATGGAAGACTCATGGCTGCCTGCAGAAGCCTATCACCAAATCTGTAGTCTGACAACCAGAAAGGGACATCAAGACCACACCCCAGGATCCCCTTCTGTTGAGCATAGCAATGAACTTCTGAGCAACCAAAAAAGAAAATGAAATGAATGGAGTGCAATGAGAAAGGCTTACACTTACACCATAATCCCCTCCACACATAAGTGCAATTAGAAGGAGTCCCCCTCTCGAAAGGTTAGCACCACGCCTCATGGCATCTGCTGTGTAGATTTCCACACCATCATCATCCAAGCAGGGCCAAGGTGCTCTGAGTGTTTATCAATAGGGCGAAGGCAGCACAGGGGGGAAAGTGTCATGCTTACCTCCGCACCACACTCATTGCACCAAACAAAAATGCATCACCTTTGCACAACATCACGGCATCAAGATGACCCTGCAAGTTAAGTTGTGCAAGCTCTGCTTGTGCCTCGCCTGGAGCCTGGGCAATTCAACTGCCTGCATGGAAGATGATGAAGCAGGCAACTTACCACATGCCAGCAAAAGCCAAACAATCCAAGTAGTTCTTTGAAACACCAAGTGAGATCCACCGGACCCATTGGCAGCTCAAATTCTCTGGCGAGCTGCGAACAATTGGGACCTTCAAAGACAAAATATGCATGGATTGCCATTTCCAAGAGGTTCATGAGGCGCCCAAATATGGTCCAGGTTTCAGGTGACCCTCCAGTGCCAGCACTATGCCATGTGAACATATTGGTGAGCTGATGCACCCACAAACTGAGAAGCAATCATCATCAGATGAAAAAGGTAGGCAAGTGAGAGAACAGGCACCTTACCTAGCATCAAACCCAACCTGCAGAATACAAGGAGGACCTGTCTGACTCCATGGCCCATGCAAGCCCTTGTTGACTGCAAGTTCACTGAGAGAGCAATGCCAGGCTGCTGGTGCAACAGCCTGGGGGTGGTGCACGAGTCAAACACCAAGCTGTACTGAGTACAAGTTCATGCACCATCCATATTCCATGAACCACCATGTCAACACCTCACACAAGAGAGCACGAAGCCAGGCAGGTAACTACAGCACACTGTCAGAGCTCACTGCCTGGATGACAAAGACACAATATAGCAACATACATGACATCACCAACTATGGGCAGAGCTTGATTTAGTTCACCCTCAGGATGCAGTACAGTACTGGGGTACACTTGCAACCAATCTAATGGGACATGACACTGGGTGACAGGGACAGAGAAAGTACATCAGAATGCATGCTTGCACAAAGTCACCTAACGAAGGGGACACCCACATGACCTCTTTGACCACACACACTCAGGTTGGGGGTACCTGGCCTCGCCCAAGTCAGGTGAGCATACTTTGCCTCACCCAAGTCCAAGCTGAGCATACTTTGCCCCACCTGAGTCAAGAACAGTATACATCACTCAGTTGGTTAGATCAAAGGAAGATCCACTGGAGACAGTAGATGCAGCACTGTCATCATAATGAAGCTGCAGGTTAAAATGGAAATTTGCGTGAGCACAAACGATCTGCAGAAATGTCAGTCTCTACACACACAGCAAGTCCTGAGACTTACATCCACATCGGTAAAGAAATATGAGCCCCTATAGTAAATCACTTTGAAAACCTCCACTTACAATAAACTGGAGTGGGAATGGATATGGAATGAGTCACTCAAGCATAAGCGTGACACAAAGAAAATGCCAAGTTTTGCAGGCTAAAAGGCAGAAATCAGTCACCTTAACACTCAGATCCACCAGAGAAATCACCCTTCAACATTCTCTTCCAAATTATCATCCATACAATCCTGATGGATGCTGCAGGAGATTTTAAACCTTGACAAGAGGACAGTTAGTAGGGATGTATGTTCCCCAGTTCTTACTCCTCATAGGTTACACATGTGGACTCACAAACCAGGTGGAACAGAGCATGCAGTGAGGTCATACTACACATTCCATAATCTCCACACCCAACTGGACAAATGTCCTGCCCGACAGAGTGGGGACAACAAGCACATCATAGGGGAAGTTGTAAATTGGGATATTGTAGTGTTTAATGTCTTCTGTGATCTATTCCCCCAAGTCAGCAAGGGAACATTCGCTTGGGGTCAAGGACCCCACCTTACCAATGACAGGAATCATGTTGACACATGGCAATAAGCAGTGCATCAGCTCAATGTCCATCTCCCTGAGGCTGTTAGACAAAGAACATCAATGGGAGGTATACTTTTCTTCAATGTACCTTCAGATGACTAGTGGGTGGGATGAAGTAAAGCAGAGCATGCACTTGGCTGTCCCTGAACTGAGGATTGTGCTTGATACAAGACTCTTCAGCCAAAATGTCATTGTATTGACACTGAAGGTAGCAAACAATTTCCTGGAACCTGAGAGCAAGATTCAGACAAGGTCAGGTAGGACAGAAAGAACTACAAACCCAAATTCATTGTCAATATTGTCCCCAGCTCTGGGGGTGTCAATGGTGAGTGCAATGTGGACACCATCTTTCTCAAGCTGTGCATGACACGTGTTAGCATGATGCGGTAACGTGGGGTAAACCAACATACCAACATTAATGGCAGGCTTGATCCTGATGCCTTCCTCGATGTATGCAGTGTCTGGGTTGTCGGGTACCTTGTGAGCCAACACCTCTGAGGAATTGGCAGTGCGACCCAGTGTTCCAGACACACCTACAATGCAGACAAGGGCCTAATTGTCTACACTGACCAACGACAATCATGGGACCTTAATCTTGCTCCCTTGAGGGAATGACGAAGGACGGAGATTGAAGGGTGGAAAGATGGGGGTGGACAAAGAGAAGGGAGCCTGCAGAGATGGAGACAGAGACGAGTGTGGAAGCATTGACATGGCTGACATAAGCACCCCGTGGTTGTACCATTGTGCTGGCCACCAGACTCTCGGGTCAGAAATTGTAAAGTGCAGTGCAAAGGGGAGTAAAGTCCTGTAAAGTCAAGGACAGGGAAAAATTTACAAGAAATTTACAGGGCGAACAGAGACATTTACAAGTTGAACCAGCAGCCGCATTTACATGGACTGTGGTAGGTCACCATCACCATACGAATCTCACAATCTGTGATCACTTGTGTGGTTGCGTTGCGTGCAGGTTTGACAGTGTTGATGCACCACATTGCACGTACTATGATGGCATGAGCGCTGAGCATTGAGCAGCATCCCTTCATGAATCCCAGTGAAAAGTGGACATTACCTGGTGTGACCCTATGTGATGAAATATGAGTTTGATCATGGCTGTGAACGCCAGACATATACCATCATATTTCCGTATGAAACCTTGCCAAATCTCATATTTGCAATATTTTGGGGCAGAGTCCAGTGTGACGACATATGGGATTTTTGTTTCAAAAACAAAACATCATAGCTACCAATATACTCGTACTAGACCACTTTGTGATACAATATTCCCAGTTGTGATAGGTTATGATCTCGACAACCATTGCAAAGCGCTACCAAATATGTTCCAATATGACCAAATCTTATTGCATTCCAGACATAGTAAATACAGGATACTAATACCGGTGCACCCTAATCGAAAGCGGAACACAAATGGTGTGAGCGGATGACACAAAGCTTTAAAGCAGGGCAGGGCAACATGCTGGTCCAAAGTCTAAATGGGATCCTAGAGGAATGCTGGGTTATAAACGAGATTTGTGTGGCGTCCAGAGTGACTTGACCAGGAAGAAATGAAAGTGTTCAAAAGCATGTGAGAGAAGTCTTGAATCTAGTAGAGTGCGCCATTGGAGATGTGCTTCGTGTCCCAATTATTGCTTGTGACCTGTCCGAAAAGTTAGACTTCTATTACCTGTCAATGAAAACTTACCAGCGCTGTGGCCTTGTCGTCATATGCCTGAGTCATATGAATTTTCGAACACCTTGAAGAGCAATGGGCTCACCTTGCATTGTTCTGCGGTCAAGCCATTGTAGTATTTTTGGAATTCTTCCGTCAATCCACTCGATTGGACTTGCTTGTGCCACCGGTGAGCACATAGATTACTGGGAATGTATGAGGGGAGCTTTAATGTACACTGTGTGGAACGTACCGTCTGTTCTTAGTCGGACCTGGCCACATCTTTGCCTTTCCACCGCCCTTGGTAGACTTGATGACTGACGTTGTGGTATTGTCAAGTGCAGCAGGTAAAATGGCATCTGCAAGTTCAAGAATTTCTGCATTCAGCTGCAGCTCAATCGCTGCCATGGAGTTGGCTTGAGAGGTATCAGGAAAGGGCAGTGGTGGGATCTCTCGTGCCTTGTTGGCAGCGAGAGCGAGAGCCATGCTAGAATGTACGATTGTCAGTAACACCACTAAAAATTAGAGGCCACCCACAGTGGATTTATGGAGACAGCAGTTGCAGAAGGATCCGAGTTGCACTCCTTCACCATGTCAGCACATGGAGTCTCAGAGAAGGGAGTGGCCTTGTTGTCATCAGCAGCACCAGTGTGCGATACACCAGGCATCGCTGGTGGAAGATTCTCAGTGGATAATTTGGATGATATCTTGGACGTGTTGGAAGGGGGAGGGGAGAGTGAGGGTGTTGAACTGGATGGCATCAGGTCATCCATCAAATTGGGGAGGTGCTGGCATGACCAGATATATCTTATAAATAGATGTCAGGATGCCATAGATGGATAGTTGCTTAGCAGCCATTACCTTCCACTGATCAGGCTGGTGCCAAAAGGTTGTGTGATTGATCATTTAATGCCAGATGGATGACTGAATGATGAGGATATATACCTGCAGGGAGACTTGTTGTGAGTTTATAGGCCATTATCTTCTTACCCACAGTCTGATGTTTATTGACAATA
>Ga0307516_10010472_pt1 | contig 10185 bp, 14 predicted proteins | sample 19_EM_MG_FD_203310 | JGI IMG/M metagenome (GOLD analysis project Ga0307516, IMG submission 203310) | Populus trichocarpa ectomycorrhiza microbial communities from riparian zone in the Pacific Northwest, United States - 19_EM | ecosystem: Host-associated > Plants > Roots > Unclassified | place...
TGAGTGACTGTCCGTAAGGCCGGGAATATCTCTACCTGTTGTACGAGGGTGCCACTAGCCGAGGTTTATTCCATAATATCCACCGCTCTCCGCATAGCGTAGGTCAGCGAAATTGAGAGTTGAAGCGTAGAGATGACACCAGGATTTGGTGAGGCCGAAGGGGGCGTGGTTGCGGGTCCTTCATAGGCGCCACAATTTCGCCGGTTGTACGAGTTTCGAACGAAACGGCCCCGGCTTTGCGATTCCAGATGCGCGGTTTAGAGCAAATATCCGGAACCCGACACAGCGGACGGGGTCCTGACAGTTCCCTTATAAGGGGGTAGATATTCGTGTGCACATGTTGTAGCCTTACGGACAGTCACTCATGCAATCGAGAGTACTAACGACGTGTTACTCACGGTACCGTCAGACTGGGAATTGGAAACAACAAATATATCCACACAAAAACCCGTATACAAAACAGTGGGGAATAATCAACAACCAGACAATGGTCAGGGCACACACAACAGGCGGTTTGATACTTTCTCCTTCAACTTGCGTAACTTACAAAGCAGGCCCCCCTTCTCCTTGGGCGGTTCCTGAGGTATTTCCTCCCTTCTGGCTGTCTCCTCTTTCAGGGGTTCCTTAAAAGACACTTTCACCGGCTGATCTCTGACAACCTCCTCGTCCACAACCCTGTTTAGTAGCGGAGTAGGAGGTTTGGGAATTCAGGACGAAGAGGCAACCTTAGCCTTTATGGCGTCGACAACGCTAGGATCGGCCAATGTGCTGAGGTCACCCAACTGGTCGCCCTCTCCGGAGGAGATCTTGCGCATGATACGACGCATGATCTTGCCGGACCGGGTCTTGGGAAGATCGGGGACGATGAAAATCTTCTTCGGAGCGGCGAACGGTCCGATGACCTTCCTGACCTGGAGGATGAGCTCCTTCGTAAGGGAGCCTACGTCGTTGGGGTCGTAGGCGAATTCACTAGATAGCGGACCACTGTTAACTCCAAACCTCGGAAAACTAGGAGGGGATCTTACGGCTTGAGAGTAACAAAGGCGAAGACGGTCTGGCCGGTGAGGTCATCAGCGACACCGACAACGGCAGTCTCTGCGACTCCCTTGTGGAGGATCAAGGCCGACTCAATCTCAGCGGTGGAGAGACGGTGTCCCGAGACATTGATGACATCTGGGTCCTAATTAAGCCTATACTCAGTGGAGTGAGAACTGACAAGAGACACACCGTCAAGACGACCCTTAATCCAAATATATCCGTGTTCGTCTCGGGCGGCACCGTCACCAGTGTAGAAAAATCCGGGGTATGGCTGAACAGGACAAGGTCAGGAATAGCAGCGCACATTACACGCATGAAATACGAACCCTCATGTAAGTATCGAGGTAACGGTTATGGTCCTGATTGATGGTCCTGGCGATCGATGGCCAGGGACTTTTGATACACAAAACACCCTCAACGCCGTTGCCCTCGAGGACCTTTCCTGAGTGAGAATCAAGGATAACCGGCTCAACACCAAAGAAGGGCACGGTGGCAGAACCTGGCTTGGTTTCGATGGCACCAGGGAATGGCGTCACAATGATGGACCCGGTCTCGGTTTGCCAGAATGTGTCAACAATGGCACATTGCTTCTTCCCGACGTGGTCGTTATACCAGTGCCAAGCCTCTGGGTTGATAGGCTCGCCGACACTACCCAACACTCGGAGAGTGCTAAGGTCGTGGGGGTGAACATGGTGCTCACCGAGACGGCGGAGGAGACGGATGGCGGTGGGAGCGGTGTAGATGTGGGTAATCCTGTGCTTCTCAACGGTCTGCCAGTAGCGGGATGGGGTGGGATAAACGGGGGTGGATTCGAAGACAGTGGTAGAGACACCATTGAGGAGGGGTCCGTACACGATGTAACTAGTGGAATAGGTGAGAATGGAGAAAGTGTCGACACAAGATATGGAACGCACGTGTGACCGGTGATCCAGCCGACATCAGCCATGCAGGCGAACCTGTCCTCGGGGTGGACATCAAAGACGTACTTGAGGGTTAAGGCAGCTCCGAGAAGGTAACCGCCAGTGGTGTGAACAACGCCCTTTGGCTTGCCAGTAGATCCGGAGGTCTAAGGAAGTCGGGGTTCGCCGTCAAATAGAGAATAAATGGTGGCTTTTACTACTCACGTAGAGGATAAACAAGGGATCTTCAGCGGCCATGATCTCCGGTGGGCAATAGTTTGAGACCTTAATGGTCTCCTCGTGCCACCATTTGTCACGTCCCTCCGTCCAGGCAACGGGGTTCCCTGTCCTCTTGAGGACAAGGACGTGCTCTACCTCGGAGCATCCGACGAGAGCGGCATCGACGATAGCCTTAGTGGCGATGGTCTTTCCGCCTCGACGGCCCTCATCAGAGGTTACCAAAACGCGGGACCCGCAATCCTTGATGCGGTCTCGGAGTGACTCTGACGAGAAACCGGCGAAGACGACCGAGTGGACTGCACCGATACGAGCGCAGGCAAGGAAAGTGGCGACAGCATGCCAGGTCATTGGCATATAGACAGAGACGGTGTCACCCTTCTTGACTCCCATGGCCTTGAGGACGTTGGCAACGCTGCAGACTTCGCGGAGAAGTTGAGCAAAAGTGATTTCACAGCCCTCACTCGGCTCATCGCCCTCGTAGATGATGGCAGTCTAGTTTGAGAGCAAATCCCGGCGGGAAGAGGAAAAAAATTGGGGCGTTAGCTACTGAGTGATCCGATAAAAGTTTGGTAACCGGGTAACCGAAAAGGTAGGCGCTGAAGGGTTTCAGCCTCTCTGAGCGCTGGCGCTGATTGACCGCCGATCGCCAAGATAATGACAGGAAAGAAAAATAAAAATAGATGTTCAGGACCAACCTTATCGGGGTGGGTATATACCCATCGGTCGACGCAGTTGTACGATGCGTTGAGACCACCTTCAGGGAACCAGACGATGTCCCCATTTTCGAAGCCCCCAGCACGAACGGTCTTGAAGGGGCGATCCCAGTGGAGGGTTTCCCTGGCGATCTGTAGGCGCAGTGATCACGGGTCAGGTTATGGGGTCAGGTATGGATGGGCAGCAAAGAGACGAACCTTTGCCCACCATTCGTCCGAGCCCTCTCCGATGGTCTGTGCATGGTGACCGCGGTAGGCGTGGATATCAGGGCCAACGTGTGACTTCTTGTGATGCTGCTTAACGCGGGGAGCGACAGGGTGAGTCTTTATGGGCTGGTTCTCAGTATCGGCCATGTTGGAGGATGGAGGAGATGAAGGAGAAGTGGATGGAAACGAAGGTTGATATTTCCGTCCTTTTATGGGGAAAAAAGAAAGAAATATATTTTATTTTTCTTACGGCGTGCCGCTCACTCACCTTCTCGACTGATATGTCCCCCTTTCATCATTCATTGAACCCGGGGTCGGTCAGGGTCCTTCGAGCCCAGGATCTAACCCATTTCTGGCCCTTCCGACTCTCTGAACCTCCATACACGTCTTGGAATAATCCGCAAACAATAAAAAAATCGCAAGAACCCGACAGCGCCCTTATGGCGCCGCGAGTGCGACGCGCGCGTAGGTCTCGGCCTTACCCAAGTAGCAAAACCGAAAACCTAGCCTCGAGATCTTGTACGTAACTTGTGTTGACTAGCAGGGCGGCAAACCCGAGCGGCCACAGGCCTCGCATCGGCGACGCGCCCAGGGCGTGCAGTCGACTGGTGATGCGGTCATTTCTGCCACTGTCATCCTGTCGCCCTTATGTACCACCCTTGTGTTGGGATGATCGCGTCAGTACAGTGTGCATTCGTTTCGAATGGTAGCACCCGCAGGGATCTGATTTTTGCCGCAAGGGGCAGCGGGAAGTGCTCGAGACACATGCGGCCAACACCGAAAAGTGTGGAATGCAAATCGTCCCACGTGCGACTCATCCATTGGTGAGATCACCCAAACTCGTCGAACCCGGTCGTCTCTCCCGTCAGCTCGGTGGGGCTTCTGGTATGAGCTGGGTACTATTTATTCGAGGTGGATTGGAATCCCAAGTTTCCCTTCACTGCCATTTGGGGAAGCTTCCGGGAACGAAGGTCAGGCTGTGATATCGATATGCAATCCACGGGCGTCCATCGTCGAGGGTTAGCGGAAGATCCTTTTCACCCGCCCAACTAGATCCGTGACACTCGATGACCGCGCCAGAGCGGGCATCCCGATCGGCCCAATCTACACTCGCAGATCTCACCCCAACTTGGATGTGAACGCCCCTGAGCATTCACAACTTACGAGCTACGCTCAAAGACGCGACGTCCTCACGCAACAAAGGAGAGCGTGAGACTGCGGTCTCCAACACCGCAGACCTTAATTTCGAGCCCCGACCGTGCGTGTTCGGCTCGACCCGCCGTTGGCTGGCCTATACTAATAGGGGTAACCCAAACTAGGAACCTCGAAGATTAACCTCCTCCCCGCCGAGACACCCACGAGATTTCGCACGAACGGATCGCCGTGATGCCTCCAAGGCAAGCGAACGCGCGGCCAAAGAAGATCGTCATCGTCGGTGGAGGAATCATCGGCTGCACAACGGCATACTATCTCTCCCATCACCCTTCGTTCCGTGGAGGTGTTGACAAAATCACCATCCTAGAGGCATCCACCACTGGCGTCGCCCAAGGAGCTTCGGGAAAGGCCGGTGGGCTCATTGCGAAGTGGGCCTACCCCACTGAGCTCGTTGACATCTCCTTTCCTGAGCACATTCGTCTCGCCGAGTTGCATAACGGCGCGGAGCGTTGGGGGTGGCGATACGTTGACTGTGGAATGTGGGGAGGTCGTGGTGAGGACAACCTTCCACTCGCCGACGCAGGTTTGGAGGTAGGCGACGGAGGTGGTGGAACAAGTCTTGAAGAGACTGCTGGGTTGGAGGGTTCCGATGCAGAACAGACGGGAGAAAGGAAACTCCCAGGCGACCTGCGCTGGGTCAAGGAATCACTCACTGACTCATACTCGACTATTTCCGCCAATGGCGACAGTGCTCAGGTCCACCCGTACCTCTTCACCACCTCCATGCTCGAACTCGCCCAATCTAAAGGTGTAAAACTCCGGCTCGGAACCATCGCAGCCGCAATCGAATTCGACATGGAAAACGTGACAGGGGTCCAATACCAAACCCGGACGGCCCCAATGGGATTCATCCCCGCGACACACACCATTCTCTGCGCAGGGCCATGGACTCCTAGTATCCTACCCTCCGTCCCCATCAAAGCCACCCGCGCTCACAGCATCGTGATCCGACCACGAGCCGGCGTCCAGCTCTCCCCCCACGCTCTCTTCACGAGGATCAGCCTTCCAGAGGGGACTGACGATGACGAACGGGCATCACCAGAGATCGGTGCGCGTCCCAACAACGAGGTTTACGCAAGCGGGTCTGAGGATAAGTCTCCACTCCCACACCTCGTGGACAACGTTAAGGTGGACGAGGCCGCGTGCGAGGCCATCTTTCGACAAGTTGCAAGTATCAGTCCTGAACTCCGGGCTGGAACCGTGGTGAAGAAACAAGCTTGTTTCCTACCGACTGTCAAGAAAACCAGGCTTGGGGGCCCGATAGTAGGGCCCGCCCCTCGTATGGCCGAGGGCTATTACATCGCCGCCGGACATTCCTGCTGGGTGAGCATCATTCTTACCCTTCCCGCCAAAAAGAGTTTAATCTCATCATCACCATCTTATCTCGGAAATAAATCGGAACGACCGTGCCCCTTCCCCGCATGACGTCTTGGAAAAACCCGGGGCCGCGCGCTGTGTTCGACGATTCAATACTGACGGTGACGCCTTAATTTCGAAGGGTATCTGTAACGCTCCAGGAACGGCCAAGGTCCTCGCAGAACTTATATATGATGGAAGGATCACCAGCGCGAACCTCGATGACTTGGCGCCGTCTAAATACGCCAGAACCCTCTAATCCGCCCGGTCAACAGATCTCCCTTCCATCGTCTCGTTTCACCCTGTGCCACGACCCTGCGCAACTCCAGTACAGCCGCTCACCGTTCGTATGGATATCTAATGGTGTATTATGGCGATGCCTCTAATTGGTGATGTGATGAAGGGCCAGACTCAATGGCTCAAGAGTTTTTTGGACGTACACTATTCGTTTCTACGTCTCACGGACCCTTTGCCCAGCCATCTCAGGTCCAGATACAATAAAGGAGGAGGGTATGTCACAGTTGTTTGTGCGAATATGCCTGTACAGTATCTAGGTTTTATGGAGTATCAAACTACTTTGAAATGCATGAACGAAGGCAAGGCAAGAACGGGATTGAAAGTTCTGGGGGATTACACGAGTTAGAGTAAGGGACGAGGGGATGTTGTGTACAAGAGGACGGCGAAACTCTGCAGAGCTGGCTTTTTGGAGCATGAGCGGGGAACAGCATGAGGAAAATGAAGAAGGGGGTGCGGGGGTATGTCTGGGGGATCAAGCAGCCGGCAATTGATCCACAATGAAGGGGTAACATCGGGTGGGGGTGGAATATCCAGCCACACGCGTCTAGAAGTCAGATAACGAAGGACGGGCAGACCCAGTCAGAAAATCGGAGGTTCAGGAACCCAGTCGCGGGAACCCTTCCTTGAACACAAGTTCATCCCAAAACGGTCTTTCCCCGATGGTTTCGGCACGGACTGTTGCGGTTCCATCACCGCGGTTCAACCAAACCCACTTGTACTGCTTCGCGATTGTGACGAAAGGTCCCCATCTTGGCCTCTCGGTGTTGACAGGATCCTCCCAAACGATATCGTTGCCAGGTTGGCAGTTGCTGTGAGAGAAATTATGAGCGGTGTTGGGCGGATATAAAAATTACGGCGGTGGCGGCGTACAAATGCAATAGGGCGGGGTATAACTGACGCCACCTATCGTAAACCTTGCCTTCTCTCATGAAAATCTGTTTGGACACCTGCTCCGATTCGTCCATACTGTCGCCACCATCGGCCAAAGAAAGGCCATAGCTAGGACATTATAAGCGATGGCTACGACGGACAAGGGCGAGAGGACCCACGAATAACGACAGTGTGTCATGTCCCACGAGATGCTCAAGTCTCTGAACAGCTTTCGGCCGTGCCGTTTCCAGATTGCAAAATAAAGGCCTTGGTCGCCGAACTCGGGATCCTCAGGGTCGATTTCTTGGCGTGGATTGAGTAAGACGGGAAAACGGGACAGGCGAAGCCAAGGAACATACCAGCCCTCGCCCACGTTTTATTATTCCCGAGAGTCACCGTGCCAGCCGGGAAGCTCGTTGAGGGCATGAAGAAACGTCTCCGCATCTGTTCAAGGTCTAACAGCCTGTCGAGGCCGCATTAGTTAAGCGAATGCCAAGGCACGGGAGACGAGCACGCTCACATGACACATGTACAAACGACGTCCGATGTGCTGCGCTCGCCTAGAGTCGGGAAGGCAACCATGAAGTCCCGGCTCTGGTTCCAATACCGCTCAAAGTCCCTCCAGAGAAGGTAAGGATCGACCAAGAATAGCATATCTGTGTCCAGATAAATCACACGTTTGACATCGTGTAAAACTTCGTGAAGGAACGCCTTGACAAGACCACCGTAGCCGGCAGTGTGCTTCGAAGCCACTCCAGCCCGGCGGGCCCGCTCGCGGATCGAGTCCTCGGATACTGGGTAATACTTTACGGAGACCGAGTACGCAGGCCTATCGACGGGTAAGTCACGTGAGCAAAACTGTGGCAAAGGTGCTGGTAACAGGCGGAAAGGACGCGACGTGTGGCGTACATCATCAAAGCAACCGATGAGCGGAGCGCCGGGCGGGCACCACGAAGGGAGGGAGACGAAGTGTTTGCCAACTCACCGCGAGAAAAGGTTGACCTTGTTCTGGATTATAGGGATCGCGTCTGGAGAACAAATGATGTGGAACTCGACTGGTCGGGAAATGTGCATCAAAACGGTCTTGAAAGCGAGAAGTCCTTCTTTAGCGGACGACTCTCCGTACATGACCATCGCAAAGGAGACGGGGTCGACCGGCTGCTGGGCTGATTCCACTGTCCATGGCGAGTGCGTGTGGGTTTTTGCGTGGGCGTTATGGGGCTGGCTGGATCCTGGGAAGTGAGGGAAGCGAAGGGTGCCGGAGTAGATGAGGAAGGCGACGTTGAGGAGAAGATTGGCGATGAAGGCGAGGGGGAGAATCTTGCGAGTTGCGAGACCCATAAGAAAAGAGTGGAGTGGGAGGTTGCCACCGTGGACGATCCAGTCGAACAGAATATATATATGGTGTATGAAGGGTGGGCGGCATGATCGGCCCCTTGCCGCTCTGGCGACCGGTCATCATCTCCCACTGTCACCTACATGTCCGACAATCCAGAGATAAACCCCTACGAGTTGCTCGGCCTCTCTACCGACGCAACCGACCAAGACATTCGCACGGCCTATCGGAAGCTTTCTCTCAAAGTACACCCAGACAGAGTACGTGCAACTCATCCATCCAACCCTCGATTTCGCTCATCACATCACCTCGAAAGAATAGGAACAACCCAGAAGCAGGTCCGTCCTCTTGAATTCGTTTTCGCCAAAGACCAGCCTGGTACTGACGCGTGCACCTGGATACAGGACGAAAGTTTCATGAACTCACTCAGGGCTATGAACTGTTGCTCGATCCCTTGCGGCGGATGGCCCTGGATGCCAAGCAACGGCTGAAAGAGGCCCAGCAACGTCGGTATGCTTCCGCGAATGACAAACGAAAGCACATGCTGGATGAGCTGGAACAGCGTGAACGCGAGTTCAAGAAGGCTAGGGTGGAGCAAAAGAAGAAGCAGCAAGAGATTTATCGGGAGAACGAAACGCTAATGGAGCAAGGGAGGCAACTTCGCGAACAAAAAGAGAAGGAGATGCGACAACGAGAGGAGGAGGCGAGGAAAGCAGCCGAACCTCAGGAAGACGAGCCCCCATCACTGGGTATGTGCGATCTCATTCGTCCGTCTCATCCGTTCCGAGCATCTCCTAATCCATCACAACACAGGCCCCCTCGATACAACCGTCCGGCTCAAATACTCAGCCACGGCCCTCCCTCACCTGACCACCTCAGAATCGCTCGCTACCCTCCTGCGACCGTTTGGCGAGACCGACGGGGATTCGATTGTGCTTTCGATCAAGGCGAAGACCTCGAAAAAGAAAAAATCATCCTCGGACGAAGTGAAACTTGGAACAGCGCTTGTACCATTCAAACGGATCGGAGATGCGTTTGCGGCTGTATGCGCGAGTGGGGTGAAGGGACGTGGGCTGGAGGGGGTCCAGATCTCCTGGGCGGGCAATAGTGGGGGAGAACCAGAGCTAATAGGCTGGCTGAAAAGGCACGGGAAGTTGGGAGCGCCTTCAGGAGCTGCAAATGAACCGAAGCCGTCAACTTCGACTCCTTTGGTGAGCCTTTCATTTACTCGTTTGGATTTAACTTTCTGACACTTGACGGAAGGGAATACCTTTGTCGGTACCGGCGCCGCTTTCAGTACCTGGATTAGATTATGAGTCGCTCACGCTCATGAGGATGCGAGAAGCTGAGCGGGCAAGACTGGAACGCGAGATCCTGGAACAGGAAGCCGCGGAAGGATGAGACCGTCCTTGTTTGCCCTGCGTGTCTGGTCGCCGTTCCTTGTACTATCGTTTACACAACTGTGGAGGTATTGCCGTATCAACTCGTGCTGATTCACGAGGCGGATGATCAGTCCTGCGGCTGCTTCCTGTACTGCTACCGCTGATTATACAACCTCCCCAACATTATCATCACGTTAGTACGGCATAGCGTTGCGTGGAGTGCCACGTCCATCCGCTGCCGCGTTCGTCATGACTGGCCTCTCAGATTTGGTTGTGTTGCTCGTTGGGAAGTTCTATGGGGGGATCCAAGAGCACGCTCCTTTGCCGACATCCATCTTAGCTCTGGTAAGCCACACATTTATCTCTCCTCGGAAGCACTCGTAACATTCACTGACGTTCGATTGCGCCCGCTCTATGCAGCTCGTACACAAATTCTTCCAGAAATATGAACCACAATCGCCAGGAATTTGCGCATTCCTCCTCTTTATCATGCCAGCTGTTGTGTCGGGCGCCTTCGAGGAAGGTGCATCATCCGTCTTGGGCTCGCTCCTCCGAACTCTCGCCATATTCCACACGACGTTGATTTCGTCAATCGTTTTGTACCGCCTGTCGCCTTTCCACCCGTTGGCGAA
>Ga0307516_10010473_pt1 | contig 10185 bp, 13 predicted proteins | sample 19_EM_MG_FD_203310 | JGI IMG/M metagenome (GOLD analysis project Ga0307516, IMG submission 203310) | Populus trichocarpa ectomycorrhiza microbial communities from riparian zone in the Pacific Northwest, United States - 19_EM | ecosystem: Host-associated > Plants > Roots > Unclassified | place...
TTTGGCATTGCAAATGCCCAGACAATGCTGTGCCAGTGGCATGACCCTGCATTAGCAGGCACCCTCCAACATCGATGGATGCGATCAAAGAAAAACATCAAACCGGAAATCATGTGGTCACAGTTTCAGCGGCGTTTCACACCTGGTTTTGAGACTCTGCTGGAACAGGGGGTGCAATGAGGTTGGTATGATGTCGATAATACTCTCCAGCAGTGAGTGGGGGTTGTCAAGTCTCAATCATTTACTGAGTGGTTATGGCCACTTTTCAGTATGGTATTTCATTGGGTTTTTATCCCATGGCTCCAGTGTGAACTGGATAGATATCGAGAACGTGTCAATCACATGGCCAAGCACCGTGATTGCAACAAGGTTAGGATTTGGATTGCATGCTTACTTATGAACTGATGCCTAAGCCAGATTCTCCCTCATGGTGTTTCCAAATTAATTTTTGACTCGCCAGAAGACTATGGTGCATTGGAGTTCAAGGTAAGCAGACCTTTCAGAAATGGGATCAACTTGATTGATGAAGCCATAGTTCATGGTTGATGACGAGGCAGTTACACACGTCCGTGAACTATACATCAAACCAGGCCTCTCAGTATTTGATTTGGTACCAGGTCTGTTGAACGAGCACCTTGAGGAGTGTTACAATCAAATTGGACGACCCTCCGTCACTCGTTCAACAGTGTGGGATATTTACCTTGACATTCTCCATACAGTTCAAGCTCGTGCTACTTTGTTGCTGTCACTCCCCACCCTTGTGGCAATACAAGCAACAGATGCAGCTGTGGCCCTGCCATTACTTCAAGGACAAGGTGATCTTCCATTCAATGAAGAGACAGATCGTTATTACATGGGTGGTGTTGGGGGGGGGCTGGGTCTTGGTGGGTTGTGGGTACACTTTGAGCTGAGAATGGAAGAAACCAATAGTACTGCAGATGCAATTCATGTGCAACGCCTAAATGAGCTGGATGACGAAGAAGGATGGGATGTTATTGAGGGGGGGCCTGATGTTGTAGTATCTGACTCTTCGGATGATGAGCCAGGTGATGACGAAGATGACTACAAAGATGACTGGGCTTGAGCTTAGGTTTGCGAGGATGCAATATTGTAACACATGACTTTTGTCTGTACGAAGTAGGGTTGGGCATGATTTTCGTCTGCACAAAGTAAGGACTACATGACTTTTGTCTGTACAAAGTAGGGTTGGCGGGACTTTCGTCTGCATGAAGTAAGGATGCCGTGACCTCCTTCTGTACGACTTTACGACTGCGGTGACTTTCGTCTGCATGAAGTAGGGTTGGCGGGACTTACGACTTTACGACGGCGGTGTCTGGTGTCCTTCGTCAAACCCAATATACGTACTTTCAAATGCGTGATGTACGGCCAGACGACTTTCGCCGATTTTGCCCCAATCTGGAGCACGATTGTCCAGCTTTCCATATGAATGTGCCCTCACATTGAAGATCTTATCCTGCAATACCCAGTGGTCGAGTCAGTGCCCTCAAATGGAACCATTCCAGTATGGAAGTGCCAACAAAGGCTCCAACAATCGTCCTTGTCGTAATGTCCCAGTTATTTGTTCACTTTGCCATCACCCGGGTAGGGAGACAGACACTTGACCTGCCATTTGGCGTTACAATATGGAGGCCCACCTAATGGAACATCACATGGAGTATGCCCATCTGGGCAAAGGAGATGGTCTCCCCCTTCCACAGGATGTCTATGATGCTGTTGCATTAACAACGCTCAAGGAGTCAAAGTTCCCCATTCCTCCTCATTCACCTTTCATGAAGATCCAACAGAAGGAAAATGTGCGGCCTGCGACCAGTGAGTGTGGGTTGAAATGCCGGTTGGACACTTGTCCCACACCTGCAGCAATGTTGCATGTGAAGAGGGGCCATCTTAGTAACTGAAACTTATGCTTTGTTGATGCAATCATGAAGCTCTATCATTCATGCATCATTTACCCTGGTCTATGCTATGTTTGTCTGTCTGCAACGCTCTCTGTACTTCGTTTAGTTGCAATCATTAGTACATTGGTAGTGCTGTGTTAGTAACTAGGCGGTTGCGGGGTCCCAGATCTGGTGAGATCAGCGTGACAAGTCAGCTTCTAAATATGGTATGGTTTGTGTTACAGTAACGGTCACACACCCCCCCCCCCCCCACCCCCTCCTTGAGAATTCGGGTGTCAGTGTCTTATGTCTTTACATCACACCTCTTGACGCCATCCACAAAAGCTTCATTTGAGAACGGTCTGCAGGGGCTGCTGTCATCGCAGGCTACATTCATAGTGTTTGAGTTCTGGCACGCGCGCGATATTCTGCCACAAAGCTCTATACCAAGTTTATCACATCCTGCCACCCATACGTCCAGGTGTGTTTCATATAAGTGACATCGAAGTATGCCTGTTCCTGTCTTCAAGCCAAACCTCCTGCGACGAGTATTTGGTCTTGTCGAATTCTGCTGCCTATGCAAGTCAAGTCAAGTCACCCTCTGAAATATAGATAAAGCATTCAACTCACTTGCAAAAAATACAGTAGTTCTTGCATGCTTCTTCAACAAAGAAAGACCATATGTCATTTTCCCTGAAATGCTTTGAGTTACCTGCAGGATTACCCTGTGTCAAAGATGAGCAATGATGACGTCTTGGGAATGGAGCGTGGATTCCGGTGCCTGTGACATTGGTCTTACAGGCATTGCAGAGAGTCGACTGGGTTGGGTACACTTCTTGTAGGCTGGGGCAATGGATTAGTATGTGCAGCAGGCTGTGTGCCAAGAGGTGATGTAAATTGAACCCGTGACCACATTGGAGTCTGGAGAAAATCCATATCATGAATACATTGTTCTGATGGAGGATCGGGAGGCTGGTGCCCTTGACAGCGACCTGGTGGCATGGAAGGCATATTGATACTAGCGATTTGGGCACCCATCTGTGCTGGATGAACTGGCCGGGTTGGTGTTTCATATTCACATTGAGCTAGAGCTTTGGTAAAGTCTGCAATAGTCAATCGTTAATAACGGTCGTTACAAAGTTCAAGCCATACCTTCAACTTGATTGACTTCAACAGAAAACATAGTTTGCAGTGCCCCATTGGGCAATACTTGTTGGGTATCTTTCTTTGTGCAACGCTGAGGGGGCATTGTGAAATCTGGTAAACTCGACAACCTGTGACTCAATCATATACCTACCTGCTTTCCCCTGAAACTGGAACATAACAGAGCTAAAATACATGTGTGTTATCATGTAAGCTCTTAGGTGTGGTCATGCTGGCTGGAGCACACAGAGTCACAGACTGTAAAAAATGGAATGACACTGCTTTCAAAGTTGACTGAATTATGTGCCTACCGGTGCTACCCATGTTCCTGCTCGTAAACCCTAAAATAATGAACTAAAACATTTGTGTATCATCATGTGAGAGGCACGATCCTTGATGGATCATGTCCACTGGAGCTCAGGCTGTAAATCATGTAATTACACTGCTTCAAAGACAATATGCTTACCCACATTCCTGCTTGTGCACTGGAAAATAACATGTGTGTATCATCGTGTGAGAGACGTGATGATCATGCACGATCTACACGGATCATGTCTAGCGGTGTGTAGACTGTAAATCACTACACTGCACAGACTCACTATACCCATATGACTCACTACACCTGTGCAGACTCACCACACCCACATGAATCACCACACCTGCATGGATTCACTACACTGTGTGGGCTCACTACACCTGTGTGGACTCATTACACCTGTGTGGACTCGCTACACCCACATGGACTTACTACACTGCACGGAATCACTATACCCACACGACTCACTACACCTGCATGGACTCATTACACTGTGCGGACTCACTACACATGCATGGACAAACTGCTACATGCCACTACAGGAAACCACAAGCCCAATCTGACCACAACAAGTGCACCACACACATGGGGCATTCCATCCATTCACTACCACAGCAAGAATCCATGTTGTATGTGTGAAAAAGTATGTACAATGATGTGATGTAAGTAAACTTATTGCATACATGAACAAGTGAAAAATGAAAGGTAAAGAGGTATGAAAAATGTTTGAAAAACAAAGGTCAAGATAAAACATGTAACAAATAAAATGATACCTTCAAGTGGTATCCATTCTGTCACTTGTTTCACCCGCTACCCCCTCGCCATCTGAAGCATGCCCCACTTGTGTTCCCTTCATCAACTTGGAGGCATCATCTGGAGCACTTACCATGATGACAGGAGGCGCAGTCATGGCAGGACTCTCCTCAGCATCAATATGCTCACCAGTGAACAGTTGGATAATGCGAGGGGACACATATCCAGGGGCAGCGGGGACAGTTGACGGAACAGTGGATGAAGTGGTGACCAACATACTATCATCCAGTACCAGGTCCATGGGAACAACAGGTGCTGCAGCTTCTGTGGGAAAAAGAATGGGAGGTGGGGAAGGGACATGCTGCTGCAGCGATGCAGGCAAGAGGGACGGAGAGGGGCTGAGGTCTGGTCATAAAAATGGTGATGGTGGGTCAGTTGGGCTGACACACCACAGCAGTAAGTTTGCAGCAGATACAGTAGGAATGGGGGGCTCAGGCTGGAGGTCTGCATCTGCAGAGACAGTATGCAGTGGAGAGGCAGGTTGTGAGTGTTCAGTTTGAATGGGGGGCAGAGAAGTTTGCATAGTGTTAGGGAAGACCTTGACCCACATTCCTTCAATGAATTCCCACAAAGTGTCAATTTCCTTCAGAGCTTCTTCAAGGCAGGCGTCCCTGGCAGCCTGGGTTTGTTTCATGTTGACCAATTCCTCCTTCAGCTTGTCAATCTGGCTCAAACATTGTGTACACCCGCTTGTGTATGATGGTGTTGTAGGCAGGTTGGTGCCAGATTCATCATCCGAGTGCTGACTCGCTTCTCATTGGCGCTTTTTGCCCAACCATTTTGGTGTGACTATCACCACTCCATTGAAAACTAGTTAGGTGTTCAGTAGACCATGAAATAAAATTGAGATCACTTACTTTTGCGACCAGATTTCAATTGCTGTGGTGCCATGCTGGTGCTGTGAGCCTTCCATTTGTGAGAGACCCGTGGTGCATTCATTTGAGGCGGTTGCAATTTGGATGGCCCAGGTGATGGCGACTGGTGATGGCAGGTTTTGGTTGGAGGTGGGTGGGATATGGAACATGAATGACCATGCTTTGGAATGACATGGCTGCAGGCATGCTTGGTGTGCATGCATTGTTAGCATGCATGCCCATCTTCTTTCACACCACATGGTAGGGCCTGCCTGATGCAACAATCACAGCAGGTAGAGTCAACAACTGTCAGATACTCCACAGATGGGTTGTGGAGATTGTACTTTGCATTGCTAGGTCGCACCACGGTAATCAACTTGTCTGCTTCCTGGTCACTGTTGACATGTGCTATGGATTTCCCTCACATCTTCATCATCCTTGGTTAGCTACATGGATGGCTCTGCACCCATCTTCCCCTTCCAGTCTGTCAACCTCTCACATCTTCCACTACACTCGGCTGCAATGGACCATCAACTGGGGTACTCACATCAATGGCCTTCTCTTTCCCTTTATCCACACTCTCCCCTGTTTCATCTTTGACATCTCCAGTGTTTGTGGCAAGTGACTCACAAGTAGCACCATGGTTGGACCATGGATGGTCAGTGACAGCAGACACAGGCCATTAAAGAAATTCTTGCCAGTTTGGCCATGCCATGAATGGGATGGCTGGGTTGCTCAGGTCGTGATCCATGACAACGAGCATGGTGGGGATGCTCAATCTGCAGGGTAACTGAGTGTTACGACCATGTCCAACTCCGGGCCTTATCCGGTTACTCCGGTCGCATCGCAGCTCTACAGCTCAACTCCGGTTGCGCATCACTTACTCTGGTCACAGTCGTGTAGATATACCTCCGTTAAGTACAACCCTTGGTCTAATCCCTATACAGTCCTTACTACACCTTGCCGTCTACCCTGCCTTGACATGAGTTCTCCGTGTACTCAATATATCTCCTACCTTGTATCATTTTCACCGGACCTGACCTAGTCCCAACTCTGGTTGTTCCTTGTTCGCCTTTAAGGCTGTTTACTTGTCACCGTAAATACTTGTCCCTAGTTCTTACTTAGTATAAGTACTCTGTAGTTTATTCTGTATACCTCAGTCTGAAATCAACCATAGTCACTACTCCAGTTTCTGTCTGTCTCTGTCTCTGTCTCAGTTTCCATCTCCAACCTCTTGACCGGAACCTACGCAAGGGATCAACACTCATTGTCCTTAGTCGTTGAATCCAAGCAGTCACCAACTCTGGCCAGACTAACTCCTTGTCCAGCCCCCTGCCCTTGTCCTTTGTCCGCTTTCGTCCAGACTTGACCAGACCCCCTACCGGAGTAGACCCGGACTTGACACTGAGCCACAATGGCTTGGACATGGTTCTGTATTTTGTCAGTAGTAATAAGCTAAATAGAGTCCTTTACCCACCAGCTGAGCCCATACGAAGTGGTGTGCTTCCATCCAAGCAGCCACGTCACTGTTGGTCTTGATAGCAGCCAAGCAGGTGCTGATCAGCATGGTCACATCTGCAACGACCTCAGAAGGTGTAAGAGATGGAGGGGAGGCAATGGGAATGTTGTTCTCCATGGGTGCAGATGGTAGTGGGAGGGGTGAAGACTGGCGGACACAACTGAAGCTTGTGGGAAAGGTGCAGTGAGGGAACTGTCCCACAAACAAGATGGCTCATGTCCCAACAATTCTCATGCTGTCAATCCCTAATTTCCATTTACAGAATCATTATATTCCACTCAATGCATGCCAATGATCCAAACAATGCAATCAATTAGCTTAACCACAATCATTTCCCATCCTTGCACTAACTCCACATTGCATATTGTCCTGCAGTTGAATCACCCCTCAAGATTGTGCAAGGCTAGGGTCGATCCACCCTCAATAACTGTGCATATATCCACTTATCATGTTCCACACAACATGTGGATCTTGTTCAGAGCCCTAGATGACATCATGTATTACACGGCCATCATTTCCTGTGGTGGAATAATTACCCGCAATCAATGAATGCACAACAGTTTGTATTGTTGGATCAATTTAATTTAGATGAATTTGAAAGGTGATTGTGTTTACCCTATTCCCTGCTTGTCAAATGGAAGACCTCGTGCCCATTCACTTGTGGGATGGTAGCAATGAGGCAAGAATGACCAATTAAGAGGATTGATTCCCCACAAACCAGGGTTCAGTATGTTCCATATATGGACTTACAATAATCTATTGTAAACCTGGCTATCATCCAAGATCCCTGGTCATGTTCAGGAGGACCAGCACAATCATTTCCCACAGTTATAGCCTCCACAGTTAAATAAGGACAGAAAAATAATTATTTTTCTTTTGTATCAAGCTGCACAGTTTCCTGTTAGACATAGGGGAAAAGTCCACACTGATAATTAGTACCACAGTTGATTTTGTGCTTGCAGAATTGCCATAAATGTGAGTGTTCATTGAGATGTCTGCCTTTTTGGTGCTGTCAAATGTGGACATTTGCCTGATTAGTAGAATAATTATGTTCCGCACTGCACATGGGAGTGATCTTGCCCAACAATCCACTGGTGTCCTATCACAGTTATGTTCCACTGTTGTATGACTTCCAAGCATTGCTGTTGTAACTATCAATTAATTCACAATGGTCAGAAATTAGTATTTTAGAAAAGGTCTGTGGGTGAAAAGTAGGAACATGCAACTTGGGAAAAGGGAGCACTGGAGTGGATGCCAATGAGGTTGCAGGGTGGTAATAATGAGGCACAAGTGAACCTTTAAAAACAACCCTATTCTTTTTGAAAATAGAAAATATTTTGTTTCACAATTTATCTTCAACAACTTCTCCCATTCCTGCTATCATCTGCGCTCTACAACTCAATATGGGCCCCAGTGAGAATGTGAGGTTTATTGATGGCGGGGCAGCTGACTCTGGTGAGTACCAGACTAATACTGAGGCATGCATTCTAATGCATGAGAATTCAGGCCTGCTTGAAGGGCCTGGCTGGTTGCTGCTCACAAAACCCCCAGTGGTGAATGATTCCATGGATGTTGATGGTGACAATGCAGGACACCACATTGCCAGAGTCTTGTCTCAATGAATGGAAGCCATCAGCCTTGTGTCCGCCTTGGGTATGTGAGGAAGGCTGGACACCCCCAGCACAACTACCGCCATTCAATGCAGTGAGTGCTGCAATGTTTTCAGGGACATTGTCTTGTGCACAGGGTGACGGTTAGACTCCACCTCCAAACCCACCACCCTCATCTGACCAGGCCAGGCACCCACACATCTGATAACCTCCCCAGATGAAATGATCTGGCCACAACAGTTCTCTCCCAAACATACCCCAGGAAACAGTAGGCATAGCCCAGCTTTGACACCCTCCACTGTTAACACCCTGATCTTAGTCAACTCAGCAGATCACTCAATGTCCACGGATTCATTTGGTTTGACAGTTGTCAAGACTGGTTCTTCACCGATCTGATCTCTACGAGGGGTCTGGGGGTCAGGGGTTGGTCTAGCGGTAAGACCGAGATGCTACATAGCGTAGTCGCGCTTCCCAAATGATAGGAAGGCCGACCAAGGGTTATACGGGGTGTCCGAGGGTAAACGGTCAACGACCGAGTACTTGCACGAGACAGAGATGGGGAGTGCGAAGGGAGAACAGAGGAGAAGTATCTTATTCGATATTCGAACTGAAACTACAACAGACCGAGTATCTAGGTATTTATACTAAGTAGAACGGATGAGGCAATGTACAGGGAGTCGGGATTACTGACGAACGACGAGCGCAGTCGCGCTGCGCACTGAGTAAGTACGGTAAGTGCGATAACCGGATTACCGATAGACATCATATTAGTAATGGAACGGGAACGGGAACGTATAGTAACCGGAAACGAGAAAGGAAACATATTAGGTAATCGAACAGAGAGACAGATTGGACAATGCGCTCACCAATTGGTGGCGCTACAAGACAGATAGAGAGAAACGGAAAAGGGGAGTACATACTATAAACAGACGGCGAACGTGTGGACACGATCGGACAATAGGGTACAGGGTGATCGGATGTCACGGTCGTGACAGTATCCCCCTCTTAGGGCCGAGCCCACGAGGCTGCAATGCGTATTCCACACTGATTGTGCGTGTCCATTGTCTGGGTTTGAAAATTGGTTAGGGCATATTTAAGACTGGCCTTCGGTGACGGTCAACCCATCAATACTTTCTTTCTCATAACTACTTGACTAAGCATGTCCGCTGGCAACACCAACAACATCAATTGGATGCGTGCCCCCTCGCCTGAGTTGGAAGGGAAACTGACCGATTCGATCCAAGTTCAAATTGCCAAGTTCGACGAACAGTCGCGTCGACGACGGGAGCGATTGATGAAACAGGCGGCCGAACAGGAGGCGAGGAGATTGGCGGAAGAGGCCGCGAAGAAGAAGGCTGAGGAGGAGGCGAGAAGGGTCGCTGAAGACAAACAGAAAGCTGAGGAGGTGGCGAAGCGAGTCGCCGAGGCGAAGGCGCGAGTGGATTTCGAGGCGAGGCGCAAGGCCGAGGCGGAAGTGAGAGCGAGGGAGAAGGCCGTGTCGCTGGCGGCGGGTGAGGAGATGCGGGCGCGTCTGGGGGCAAAGCCCAAGGTGCGTGGCCGATGACTTTTTCTTTTGTTTTTTGCTGACTTACTGCTTCATTAGCCTCATCAGGTCACTGCCCGTTCCAACACAGGCATAATGGGGTTCAGGCCCCCTTGTGACCGATGCCGGCGGAGTGGCGACAGCGGTGGGTGCGAGCTGGCCGACGGAGCGCATACACCGACGTGCGGTCGGTGTCAATGGTCGAAGGTCAAGTGTACCTTCAACGTGTCGTCGTCGGCATTGGAACGGTCGGCGAGTGGAGAGAAGAGGAAGCAGGGCGAGAAGACGGTGGAGGTGGAGACATCACTGAGAGGAGGAGAGAAGCGGAAGCGGACAAAGAAGGCGATCGCCGATGCCACAAGTATGGAGGAGATCGAGGCGGCAATGGGAGGGTTCTCGGTGGCTGGGCCATCGAGTCGGCCAGACCCAGTCGCGCTGGTCTTGGACCGCCGACTCGGGGAGATCGTGGCTGCGCTCGACCGCAACACCAGG
>Ga0307516_10010474_pt1 | contig 10185 bp, 8 predicted proteins | sample 19_EM_MG_FD_203310 | JGI IMG/M metagenome (GOLD analysis project Ga0307516, IMG submission 203310) | Populus trichocarpa ectomycorrhiza microbial communities from riparian zone in the Pacific Northwest, United States - 19_EM | ecosystem: Host-associated > Plants > Roots > Unclassified | place...
CCGAGTTGCATGGCGAGCGCGTCGAGATCGCGGCGCGAGGCTTTCTCGAGTTGTTCCACACTTTGCTTCTGCTGCTTGATTTGGGTTCGCAACGCATCCACGTTGCTGAGTGTGCTTTGGCGCGGGCTGGCCAGCAGCAGGGCGGTTGCGAAACCGGCGCCGCCGAAGCACAAGACGCAGATTGCAGCAGCGGCGAATAGCTTTGCGCGCATCCGCCAGCACTTGAGATTCAGCGCAGTCGGTGTCGCATGGGGTCTGGCGACGATTATGATGTTCATGTCGTCCGAGCTTCTTGAGTTACGCCATGCAGCCTACTTCCAAGCGATCCAGAGGCTCACCTGCAAAAACCATCGCAGAGTGTGGCCCCGTTGCCGCGCTCGCCCAGCGTGCGCGTGCATTGGATGCGCTCGATCGAAAACTGCGCCAACCGTTGCCGGACGCGCTGCGTCGCCAGTGTCGACTGGCAGACGTGCGTGCCGGACGGCTTGTCTTTCTGGCGTCTTCCTCGGTCTGGGCAACCAAACTGCGCTTCTACCAGACTACGCTGTTGGCCGAGGCTCGAGTCGCCTCGGGCCTGAAGATCGAGAAATTCGCCGTGAAAGTGGCACCCCTGCCCCCCGTTCCCCCGGAGCAGATCAGGCGTAGGCCGCTTTCATATGCCGCTGCTGAACATCTCAAGGCAGCGGCACGTTCCCTTGCCGACCCGGAACTTCGGGCCATTTACCTCCGTCTGGCATCCCTTGCCGAAGATTCTTTTTCCACACGGCGCAAATGATGCGCTCGCCAGCCGCCAATTCCGTGACGGCTACTGTAGTTTTACAATGCCTGGGCAGGATGGGCGTACGAAATCGGCGCTTTTGCCGGATCATCGAAGCTCACCTCTTCCCACGCCTTGGCATCTGCGATCAGGGCACGCAGTAGTTTATTGTTCAATTCGTGACCGGACTTGTAGCCATAGAACGCGCCGATCAGGCTATGTCCGAGCAGGTACAGGTCGCCGATGGCGTCGAGGATCTTGTGTTTGACGAATTCGTCCTCGTAGCGCAAACCATCTTCGTTCAGTACCCGATAATCGTCCAGCACGATCGCATTGTCCATAGAGCCGCCGAGTGCCAGGTTCTTCTCGCGCAGCATTTCAATGTCACGCATGAACCCGAACGTCCGGGCGCGCGACACTTCTTTGACGAACGATGTCGTCGAAAAGTCGATTTCCGCAGACGAGGTGCGGCGCGTGAAGATCGGATGATCGAAATCAATCGAAAACCCGACTTTAAAGCCGTCAAACGGCTCGAAACGCGCCCATTTGTCGCCATCGCGGACGATCACGGGCTTTTTGATACGCACGAAACGTTTTGGGGCGGACTGTTCTTCGATCCCCGCGGATTGCAGCAGGAACACGAAAGGACCCGCACTGCCGTCCATGATCGGCACTTCCGGCGCCGACAGGTCGACATAAGCATTATCGATACCGAGGCCAGCAATGGCCGATAGCAAGTGTTCGATCGTTGCGATCCGAACGTTGCCTTTTACCAACGTGGTGGAAAGGCGGGTATCACCGACGTTTTCACACGAGGAGCGGATCTCCACCGGATTGGCGAGGTCGACGCGACGAAACACGATCCCTGTGTCCACGGCGGCAGGCCGTAGTGTCATGTAAACCTTTTCACCAGTGTGAAGACCGACACCCGTCGCACGAATCACGTTCTTGAGCGTACGTTGTCTGATCATTTCTTATTTGTCCCCTGGGGCGGGAGCTGCAAAACGCGCGGCATCGTAGCACAGGGGGGCAGACGATAGAAGTAATCCGGTGCAAATCCCCCACATTGTCGCGAAAGCGCAACACTTTGGGTCTGCTGGAAGTAGAGCCGCATCATACAAAGGGAGCCGATGACGCGCGGATCGCGTCACCGGCGGCTGGTCTGCACGACTGCGCCGCCGTGCTCGCACTAACTCCAATGGTCCAAGCTGGTTCGTATCAGTCTGCCTGTCGGCGCAGGAACGCCGGAATATCCAGATAGTCGATCTGGGCTTCGGCTGCGGCGACCGCAACCTTTTTAGGTGTCTCCTGCAAACCGGGGCGGCTCAGCCGCGACGGGTGCGCATAATCCGCGGGCAGATCGTCCGTACCGGTGCGAGCCACGATGCGCGGCCGCTGTGCCATCGCAAGTTCCTCGCGGCGTACCGATTGGCGCAATGCACCACGATTGAGGCCCGTGGCGACTACTGTCACACGCACGTCGTCTTGCAATTCCGGGTCCAGTGCGGTGCCGACGACGACGGTGGCGTCCTCGGAAGCGAACTGGTGCACGACCTGGCCGATCTCGTCGAACTCACGCATGGTCAGGTTCGGTCCGGCCGTTACGTTGACCAGGATCCCGCAGGCGCCGGACAAGTTCACATCCTCCAGCAGCGGGTTGTTGATGGCGGCCTCGGCCGCCGCCACGGCGCGGTCGTCGCCGCGCGCCATGCCCGTGCCCATCATCGCCATGCCCATTTCGGACATCACTGTACGCACGTCGGCAAAGTCGACGTTGATCAGGCCGGGACGCGTGATCAGGTCGGCGATGCCCTGCACCGCGCCGAGCAACACGTCGTTGGCCGATTTGAACGCCGACAGTAGCGTGACCTCACGGCCGAGCACCGTCAGCAGCTTCTCGTTCGGCACCGTGATCAGGGAATCGACGTGCTGCGACAGATCCTCGATGCCCTTCATCGCCACCTGCATGCGGCGGCGGCCTTCGAACGGAAACGGCTTGGTCACGATCGCAACCGTGAGGATGCCCATTTCCTTGGCGAGTTGCGCGACCACCGGTGCCGCACCGGTGCCCGTACCGCCGCCCATGCCGCAGGTGATGAACACCATGTCGGCACCGTGCAGCATTTCCACGATGCGCTCGCGATCTTCGAGCGCAGCCTGACGACCGACTTCGGGATTGGCGCCGGCGCCAAGCCCCTTGGTGACATTGCCGCCGAGCTGCAGCGTCAGCTTGGCGCCGGAACTCTTCAGTGCCTGCGCATCGGTATTGGCGCAGATGAAATCCACGCCATCGACGTGGGAATTGACCATGTGCCCAACGGCGTTGCCACCGCCGCCTCCGACACCGATCACCTTGATCACCGCATTGGGTGCGAGCCTTTCGACCAGTTCAAACATTGTCCCAACCTCCGCTAGAAATGCCGCATTCATCATCAACGCCACGATCGCGCTCCACGCGCCGCGACTGCCGCCGGACAGGCGCATGTCCGGTTGCATTTGCCCTCTTCGGGCCGGATCCGTTTCGGACCCTGCCGCGCTTCCCTGCGCGACAAATCAATTCGCTAAAACTCACCTTTGAACCAGTGCAGCACGCGCTCCCAGGCGGTACTCACGCCGCTGCCGATGCCCGGCGCAGCGACCGGTCCACGCACGCTCTCTTGTTTGCCGCCGTACAGGAGCAGGCCTACGCCGGTGGCATAGATCGGATTGCTGACCACGTCGGACAGACCCGTGACGTGCTGCGGCAGTCCGACGCGCACCGGCAGATGGAAAACTTCTTCGGCGAGTTCCACCACGCCTTCCATCTTCGACGCGCCACCGGTCAACACGATCCCCGCAGCGACCAGGCTTTCGTAACCCGAGCGACGCAGCTCCGCCTGCACCATGCTGAACAATTCCTCGTAGCGCGGCTGCACCCATTCGGCCAATGTCTGCCGCGCCAGCCGACGCGGCGGACGATCCCCCACGCTCGGCACCTGGATGGTTTCTTCCGCATGTGCAAGCTGCGCAAGCGCACAGGCGTACTTCACCTTGATCTCTTCGGCGTGTGCGGTGGGCGTACGGAAGCCCTGTGCGATGTCGTTGGTTACCTGATCACCGCCGATCGGCAGCGAGGCGGTATGGCGGATCGCACCTTGCGTGAAGATGGAAATATCCGTCGTGCCGGCGCCGATGTCGACGAGACACACGCCGAGTTCGCGCTCGTCCTGCACCAGGATCGCCTTGCTCGAGGCGATCGCCGCAGGAATCAGATCGTCCACCTGCAAACCGCAGCGCTGCACGCATTTGGTGATGTTCTGCGCGGATGAGACCGCGCCGCTGACAATGTGTACATTCGCTTCCAGGCGCACGCCGCTCATGCCGATCGGATGGCGGATATCTTCCTGCCCGTCGATGATGTATTCCTGCGGCTCCTTGTAGAGCACGCGCTGATCGGCGGGGATGGCCACGGCACACGCGGCGTCGAGCACGTGCTCGACATCCTCCGGCGTCACTTCGCGATCGCGGATCGGCGCCGTGCCATGCGAATTGCGTCCCACGATGTGGCTGCCGGAAATGCCTGCATACACGGAGCGGATCTCGCAGCCGGCCATCAGTTCGGCTTCCTCCACGGCACGTTGGATCGACTGCACGGTCGATTCGATATCGACCACCACGCCGCGCTTGAGCCCATGCGACGCATGCGAGCCGATGCCGATCACCTCGACCGTTTCGCCGGGCGCGTATTCGCCGACGATCGCCACCACTTTCGAGGTGCCAATATCGAGTCCGACGATCAGCGATTTTTCGCTTTTCGCTCTCATGCCGTCCTCGTGATCGGAAAGGTGCTCGGAAAATTCATATCGGTGTTCCGTTCGAGGCAGGTCTTGGTGCGGGCGTTGCGGGCTCGCCCGCTACCCACTGGATTGCGAAGCCGTTGCTGTAGCGCAGATCGGCGCGCTGGAACCCGCCGGGATGTTCGACGGACAGCCGCGGCAGCACATCGAGAAAACGTTGTATACGCGCGTCGACCTGTTCGTGGCCGAGCAGGATCTCGGCACCGCCGGCGAGCGTGAGTTGCCAGCTGCCGCGGCCACTCACCTTCGCGCCGGCCGGGGTCAGGCCGCTGCCGGTGAACGACTTCTGCGCGCGAGTATAAAAATCCACAACAGCGGGCAATGTATCGTCCGGGCCGTCCAGGCGCGGCAATCCTTCGATGGTTTCGGCGCCGGGCACGCTGAACAAACTGCCATCGCGGCCGATCAGGCGTTTGTCGCCCCAGCGCGCGATCGGCTGCCGCTCACGCACTGCAAGCACCAGCGTATCGGGCCAGCGCTTGCGCGCCGCCACCGCTTCCACCCACGGCAGGGCTGCAACGCCGGCACGGACTTCTTCGAGATTCAACGCGAAGAAGCCCGCACCCAGGTGCGCTGCCGCCGCCGCGCGGATCTGCTCGGCGCTGACGTGGTTGTACTCGGCTTCGACCTCGACGAACCGCACCGGCCAGCGCTCCACCGCGAACCAGCCGTTGAGCACGCCGACAACGGGCAATGCCACGAGCGTGAGTGCTATCGTCCACGCGGTGAGCTTGAGCACGACACGGCCGCTCATGCGCTCTCCTCCGCGAACGAGGTTTCGAGGATGCGCCAGCACAGTTCCTCGAAGTCCACCCCGACAGCGCGCGCCGCCTTTGGCACCAGCGAGTGACTGGTCATGCCGGGAGTCGTGTTTACTTCCAGCAGGAAGAATTTTCCGGCGCGATCGCGCATGACGTCGACGCGGCCCCAACCGGAGCAGCCGACCGCGTCGAACGCACGCGAGGCAAGCGCGCGGATCTCGCGTTCGCCGGCCTCGTCCATTCCTGGACAAATATACTTTGTGTCATCCGCGACGTATTTCGCGTGATAGTCGTAGAACTCGCCGGCAGGCACGATGCGAATCGAGGGCAGCGCCGCACCCTGCAGAATGCCGACGGTGTATTCCTCGCCCTCGATCATCTGTTCGATGACGAGTTCGCCGTCGTAGCGCGCGGCGAGCGCGAGTGCCGCAGCAAGATCGTGTTGCGAGCGCACGCGCGTGATGCCGACGCTGGAGCCTTCGTGCGAGGGCTTCACCACGACTGGAACGCCGAGCTTCGCGATGGTCGCGCCGATGTCGTCGCGGGTACCGCCGTTACTCGTCCGATACCGTGCGTATCCTGGCGTTGGCAGACCGAGCGCTTCCCAGACCTGCTTGGTGCGAATCTTGTCCATCGACAGGGCCGAGCCGAGCACGCCGGAGCCGGTGAACGGCACGCCGAGCGACACCAGCGCGCCTTGCAGCACGCCGTCCTCGCCGCCGCGGCCATGCAGGATGTTGAACACGCGCGCGAAGTGTCCCGCCCGTAGTGCATCGAGCAAGGCCGGAATGCCGTCGATGCCTTGCGCATCGACGCCGCGAGCGCGCAGCGCCTCGAGCACGTTGCGTCCGGAATCGAGCGACACTTCGCGCTCCGCGGAGCTTCCGCCCATCGCGACCGCGACGCGTCCGAATTGTTTGGGGTCGGTGATGCGCATCAACTGGCCCCCGCCATGGTCAATTGTCCGCCTGCCGCGATTTCGTTGATGGCCGCGCCGATATCGCCCGCACCCATCAGCAACAGCAGATCGCCGTCCGCCAGCAGCGCCGGCAACACGTTCTTCAATTCGCGCGGATGGTCGACAAACACCGGATCGACCTTGCCACGCGCGCGCACGGCACGCGCCAGCGCACGGCCATCCGCGCCGGTAATCGGCGTTTCGCCGGCGGGATAGACGTCGGTGAGCACGAGCACGTCGACGTCCGCCAGCACGTTCGCGAAATCGTCGAGCAGATCGCGCGTACGCGTGTACCGATGTGGCTGGAACGCGACCACGAGACGCCGCTGCGGCCAGCCGCCACGCGCGGCGGCGAATACCGCAGCGAGTTCGCGCGGATGATGGCCGTAGTCGTCGACCAGCAGCACCTTGCCGTGCTCGAGCGTGAGTTCGCCGCGGAATTGAAAACGGCGCCCGACGCCTTGAAACGCACCAAGCGCTCGCGCAATCGCGGCGGGTTCCACGCCGAGCTGCCAGCCGACCGCGGCCGCGGCCAGCGCATTTTGCACATTGTGGAAGCCGGGCAGGTTCAGCGCTACGGCTTGTGGCGCCGGCGTTTCCGGCAGATGCAGCAGGAAGTGCATGCGCGCGCCGTCCTGGTGCACGTCGCTGGCGCGCACGTCGGCATCGCGACCGATCGCGTAGGTGAGCGCGCGCCGCGTGGTCGACTCGGCGAGCTGCGCGACTTCCGCATCGTCCACACACAACACCGCCACGCCGTAGAACGGCAGGCGATGCAGGAAGTCGGCGAAAGCCTTTTTCACCAATGCGTAGTCACCGCCGTAGTTCTCCAGGTGGTCGGCATCGATATTGGTGATGATCGCGATGACCGGATTGAGCAGCAGGAACGAACCGTCGGACTCGTCCGCTTCGGCGACCAGATAGTCGCCGGTGCCGAGACGTGCGTGGGTCCCGGCGGCAAGCAACTGTCCGCCGATCACGAAGGTTGGATCGAGTCCGCCTTCGGCCAGCACGCTCGCGACCAGGCTGGTCGTAGTGGTCTTGCCGTGCGTTCCGGCAACCGCGATGCCGCGCCGGAAACGCATCAGTTCGCCGAGCATTTCCGCACGCGGCACCACCGGCATGCGGCGCTCGCGTGCGGCGACCAGCTCGGGATTGTCCGGCTTGATCGCGCTGGATACGACCAGCGCGTCGGTGTCGGCGACGTGCGCGGCGGCGTGTCCCTGGTGGATTTGTATACCAAGTCCGGCAAGGCGGCGCGTGACGGCCGAATCGGAGCGATCCGAACCCGACACCGTGTAGCCGAGATTGTGCAGCACCTCGGCAATGCCGCTCATGCCGGCGCCGCCGATGCCGACGAAATGCACGCGGCGAAAGTCCTGCCTGATCCAGTCGAACGCGGGATCGCCGTGCGCGGCGTGGCGGCGCGTGATCATGCGGCGACCTCCAGGCAGGCGTCGGCAATCCGTGCCGCGGCATCCGGCTTGGCGAGCGTGCGCGCGGCTTTCGCCATCGCGACGAGTTTGGTGCGCTCGCCCAGCCGTTCGAATTCTTCGCCCAGCCGCTTCACAAAATCGTCGCCCTCCGGCACGAGGCGCGCGCCACCCACCGCGACCATTGCTTCGGCATTCCTGGTCTGATGATCGTCCACTGCGTGCGGATACGGCACGAGGATCGCCGGCGCACCTGCCGCGGCGAGTTCCGCCAGTGTGAGTGCGCCCGCGCGGCAGATCACCAGGTCCGCCCACGCGTAAGCGCCGGCCATGTCTTTTTCGAACGGCACCACATCGGCTTCGATCCCGGCGCTGAGATATGCCGCGCGCGCCTTGTCGAAATGTGCTTCGCCGCATTGATGACGCACGACAACCGGAAATTTCGATCCGCGTCGACGCAACACTTCCGGTACGGCGGCATTGAGGCTCTGCGCACCTTGGCTGCCGCCAAGCACAAGCAGCTGCAACGGGCCGTGGCGTTGCGCGAAACGCTGCTCGGGCGGCGTCAGTTGCGCGATCGAGGCACGCACCGGATTGCCGACCCACTGTTCGTTGCGGAATGCGCCGCTGAAGCCGGTCAGCACGCGCTGCGCGAAACGCGCGAGCAAGCGATTGGTGACGCCCGCGATGCGATTTTGTTCGTGCACGATGAGCGGAATGCGTGCCATGCGCGCGGCGAGTCCGCCGGGTGCCGCCGCATAACCACCCATCGACAACACGCTGCGCGGCAGGTGGCGCTTGAGCACGCCGCGCGCGGCGATCACCGCGCGCGCCAGGCGCACGGGCATCGTCAGTGCGGTGAGCACGCCCTTGCGGCGCAGGCCGCGGATGGCAATCGTCTCGATGGGCAGATCGTGTTGCGGCACCACGCGCGTTTCCATGCCGCCAGTCGCGCCCAGCCACAGCACCGGCACGCCACGCGCGCGCAGTTCCTGCGCCACGGCGATGCCGGGGAAAATGTGTCCGCCCGTTCCGCCAGCCATGATCAACACGGGCTTGTTGTCGACAGGAGCGTTCATGCTCGTGCTCCGCGCAGCAAGGCTTCAGGCTTGACGAGTTGCGCTTCGGTCGGCCGTGGACGTGTCACTTCATAGCTGACGCGCAACAGCAGGCCGATCGCCGCACACGTCATCAACACGCTCGAACCGCCGGAGCTGATCAGCGGCAGCGTCAGGCCCTTGGTCGGCAGCACGCCGAGGTTCACACCGATCGAAACCAGCGTCTGCAAACCGAGCAACAGCCCGACGCCGAACGCGCAATAGCCGGCGAAGCGCTGTCCCTGCTCAACCGCGCGCAGGCCGAGCATCAGCGCGCGCCCGACCAGTGCGGCAAAAAGGAAAAGCACCAAAAGTATACCCGCGAGGCCGAGCTCTTCGGCGATCACCGCGAGAATGAAATCGGTGTGCGCTTCCGGCAGGTAGAACAGTTTCTGCACGCTCGCGCCGAGTCCCACGCCGAACCACTCGCCGCGCCCGATCGCGATCAGCGCCTGCGTCAACTGGAAGCCGTCGTCGAACGGGTGCTCCCACGGGTTGAGGAACGAGGTCAGGCGTTTGACGCGATAGTCCGACGTGAGCGCCGCCCACGCGATCGCCGGCATCACCGGGATCGCCATGTACATCAAGTTGCGCATGCGCGCGCCGCCGAGCCAGACCATGCCGATGGTCACGGCGATGATCAACGCGGCGCTGCCGAAATCCGGCTGCGCGAGCAGCAGCGCGACGAGCGCGACCGCCATGCCGAGCGGCTTGACCACGCCGAAGAAGCGCCCCTGCACGCTATCGCGCTGACGCACGAGGTAGCTCGCGATGTAGATGATGAACAGCAACTTCACCGCTTCGACGGATTGGAACCCGACGATACCGAGACGGATCCAGCGCCGTGCTCCGTTGATGCGCATGCCGAGTCCCGGCACGAACACGAGCAGCAGCAGGATGATCGCGAACAGCAGCAACGTGAATGCGTTGCGCTCGAACCAGTCGAGTTCGATGCGCATCATCACGCCGCACAGCGCCACGCCGAGCGAAAGGAACACGACATGACGGATCAGGTAGTAGAACGGGCCGACGTGCTGCCCGTCGGCGATCGCGATCGAACTCGAGCCGACCATGATCACGCCGACGCTGGCCAGCGCTATGCCGGCAAGCATGAGGCCGAGATCGTAACGACCTCGGGTCTCGTCGCGGCGTGTCGCCTGTTTGCCGAAGCCGAACATCAGCGCACCTTCAACGTGGCGAGGCCGATCAGCACCAGCACGACGCTGATGATCCAGAAGCGCACGATCACGCGCGGCTCGGGCCAGCCTTTCAATTCGAAGTGATGGTGGATCGGCGCCATGCGGAAGATGCGCTTGCCGGTGAGCTTGTAGCTGGCGACCTGC
>Ga0307516_10010475_pt1 | contig 10185 bp, 7 predicted proteins | sample 19_EM_MG_FD_203310 | JGI IMG/M metagenome (GOLD analysis project Ga0307516, IMG submission 203310) | Populus trichocarpa ectomycorrhiza microbial communities from riparian zone in the Pacific Northwest, United States - 19_EM | ecosystem: Host-associated > Plants > Roots > Unclassified | place...
GCGCTTCTTCGGGGGTGAGCGACTCAACGTGAGACGAGTGGATCACCCGCATCGTCGACGGGTGTTCCGTCTTGAGCCTCGCAAGCAACGAGGCGCCGCCGAGCACGGGCATCTGTAGGTCAGTGACCACGACGTCATAGCTCTTGCTCTCGATCAGCAGCAGGGCCGCTTCGGCGCTCTCGGCCATGTCGATTTCCCAGCCCGGTCGGGCACCTAGCAGCAGTCGGCGCAGCGCCCGCAGCACGATCGGATCGTCGTCAACGAGCAGAATCCGAGGCAGCCGAACCGAGGGACCCGAGGTAGGGGGAGCGCTGAATGCCATGCCGTGCCGCTAGCTACAGCAAGAGGCTTGCCAGAATCAGGCGGAGCTCGGCGCCGGGTCGGCCCGTGGGCCCATTGCTTGGCCTTGCCACCGTGGAGGGCACGGCTATGGTGCGGGCCCCATGGTCGAATCCGGGCTGGTCACGCTGGCGAAGATTGTCGGAACTCTCCTCTTGGCGATGGGCGTCATCCCATTTTTGTTCCTGCTGTCCCCGGGTGGCGACAGGGCCGAGCCGAAAGACAATTTCGACGACATCTGAGCGGCTCGGGCCCTCGGGTCGTGGCGCCTTCGCTGAGCATCTTTGCGAGCGTTGAAACCGATCGACGAAAGATCCGTACAGCGAGCAGATTCGTAACGCCGCATGCCGCGGCCATCGAGGGAGAACGTGATGCAGCGGAATCGGATGATGCTGGTTTGCGTGACGGTGCTGTGCACCGCGCTGGGCTGTAACAAAGACAAGGCTGCCGAGCAGAAGCTTGCGCCCACGGCGTCCGCGCTCGAGGCGGCGATGCCCAAAGCGCCGACTGCCACGGCTTTCGCCGTCGACAGCAGCACGAGCAGCTTCACCTTCTTGATGGATTCGCCGCTCGAGAAGATCGACGGCGACGCGCCCAAGTCGCTGCAAGGTGAGCTGTACATCGATCCCGCCGATTTGACGAAGTCGACGGCGCTGGTCAAAGCCGACTTGAAGCTTTTGACGCTGTACCAACAGAAGCGCGGGGACGACAAGGGCGACTACAGCGAGCGCAAGAAGAGCGACTTGCAGAACGAGCACGCGCGCGGCTGGCTGCAGCTCGACGTCAAAGAGGGCGAGGTCACGCCCGAGCAAGCCGAGACGAATCGCTGGGCGGAGATCAAGATTCTCAAGCTCGACAACTTGAGCGCTACGGACGTAACGAAAATGACCGGCCCAGAGCGCAAGGTAACCGCCACGGTCAGCGGTGATTTCCGCCTGCATGGCCGCAAGGCGACCGAGAGCACCAAGGTCGAGCTCGACTTCAAGTACACGGGCGACAAGCTCGACGCCGTGGCGGTGAAGACGCTCGAGCCGTTCGTGATTCCGCTCGAACAGTTCGAGATTCATCCGCGCGACGCCGCCGGCAAGCTCGTCAAGAGCTTGAGCGAGGCGCTGTCCAGCAACTTGAAGGGCAAAGTCTCCAAGGACGCGCCCGTCGTCATCAGCTTCGTCGCGCAGGCCAAGTAAAGCCGGCCAGCGTTACTTCCGGACCGCTTCGCGCAGCACGGAGAGCCGCTGTACGGCCTCGGCGCGCGAGACGGAGACCACGACGTCGCTTTGTAGCGGGCCGCTCAGGCGTGCTCGCGCATCGTGCATGCTCGACGGCTTGGCGTCGTTGATCGACACGATCACGTCGCCTGCTTGCAGCCCGGCGCGCTCCGCTTCGCTGTTTTCGGAGACGCTTACCACCACGACCTCGAGCGCGTCGCCCGCTCCCCGTTCACCGAGCGTCACCGCGACGCCGCCGGGCGCGAACGGATCTTGCTCGCTGCCGCTCGGCCGCACCGTGATGCGAACTCTCGATTCCGTGCGGCCGCTACGCACGTCGACGCGCGCCGAGCCGCGACCGCGATCTGGTGAGAAGACATCGATGCTCGTAGGGCCGCTGGCCAGGCCTTGCAGGCTGAACGCGCCGCTCGCGTCGGTGACGGCCACGCCGCGCGGTAGTGCGCCTGCCGGCAAGTAGCTGGGTGCGTGTCCGACCGCGACGCGCGCCCCCGCCACCGGATCGCCGCGCTCGTCGAGCACTTCGCCTTCCACGGCGCCCGGCTCGTCCAGATCGATGGCAGCAAGCTCGAATGCTCGATCGCGCCGACCAGGATTCTCGACCGTCGTCGCCAGCTCGCCCTCCGCGAACTCCGGATGGCTCACGTGCACTTTGATCGGCCCGACGGGCACGTCGGCGATGCGGTATTCGCCGTCGGCGTTCGTGGTCGCGGTCTTGCGCAAGCCTTGAAAGCTCACCGTGACCAGCGCGCCCTCGACGCCGCGCCGTCCGCGCAGCGCCGTGACCCGGCCTGTGACCAAGGCGCCGCGCGAGAGCTTGAGCTCGACCGAGCCCTTCGCCTCGTTCACGCCCAGCACCAGCACTTGGCGGGCGAAACCGGGCGCCTGTACGGAAATGCGTAACGCCAGGCCCTGTGCGTCGCCGACCTGCAGTTGGCCGCGCGCGTCGCTGAACGCCGTGGTCCGCAGCGGCGACGTAGGATCGAGCGACAGCACGTTGACCTCGGCCAGCTCGAGAGGATGACCCTCGTCGTCGAGCACCGTGACCTCGATCGGCTCGCGCAGCGCCGGCAGCGTGATGTCGAGCTTCTCTTGTTTGCCTTCTTCGACGGTGAGCGAGATACGTTTGGCGACGCGCGACGGATTTTCCGCGCGACGCACGTTGACGATCACCTCGCGCGGCAATGCGCTGAACGCGAACGAGCCGTCGCTGGCCGTCACGGTGGCTCGCTGAAATGTGCCGTGCTCTGCCAGCACTTCGACTTCGGCGCCTTCGACGGGCTGATCGCGGTCGTCTTTCAAGCGACCTTCGAGCGAGCCGCCGTGAAGGAGCGTGACTTTGACGCTGGCTTCGCCGCCGGGCAGTAGCGTCACGGCCTCGCTCACGCCTTCCACGAAATCGGGATGACGAACCAGCGCGCGGACCAGGCCGGGCGTGACCGGCGCCGCCCGAAATCTGCCGCCCGAATCGCTGATCCAAGGGGCAAGCTCTTCGTCGGCGTCGAGCGGCTGCGCCGCGGAATCCAGCGCGGCAGCCGCCAGCGCGGCGTTGCTACCCGGAATCGGCGGGATCGGGCCGGGCATCACGCCCAGCTCGCCGGCCGCGATCAGCGGCGGCGGACCTGCCAGCGCCCAGCTGAAGTGAGAGCGACGAAAGCGCAGTAACTGCGGCGTCTCCGAGATCGGCAAACCCGAGCTATCGGAGCCGACCACCTCGACGGACGCGCCGTCGATCGGAAAGCCGCGCGCGTCGACGACCTCGCCTAGTAAGCTGCCGCCGCGCAGCAGGGGCAGTCGCAAGGGCTCGCTCAACACATCCGGCACCGCGACGACGGCGCTGCCGACGAATTCGGGGGCGCGCCCCGAAAGCGTGGCGGGCCCGTTGGAGATCGGGCCGAGCGTGACCTTGCCGTCGGTGCCGCTACGGCCACGCAGTGGAAAAGTGCTGAGCCCCTCTTCCGCCAGCACCACGTCGGCATTGGGAACCAAGTGCGGGCTGGGCCCCGAGCCGTCGGTCACGAGCGCGGTGACGAAGCGACCTTGCTCGAGCGTCAGCGTGACTTCTTGGCTTTCGCCACGGGCGAGCACGAGGCCCATGAGCACGCGCGAAACCAGCTGATCTTTCGTGGCGCGCAGGTCGTAGCTACCCGCGAGCAGCCCGCCTATCTTGCAATTGCCGTTGGCGTCGGCCACGGCGCTGCGCGCCGGCCAAAGCGTGGCCCCACCGATCTCGACGCTGCTGCCGGCGGCCGCGGCGCCGCCCGGAAGCTTTACGTGAACCAAAATCGAGCCCAAGCGTCGCAGCGCGATCTCGACCTTGCCCGTGACGCCGCTACGCGTGACGCTTTCGAAGCCAGGTGCCGACACCTTCACGGTGAACGGCGCTGCACCCAGCCGGTGCAGGCTGGCGGTGCCGAGCGCGTCGCTCAGGGCGCCGAATGGCAACGGGTCGGCCGTCGTCACCAGTACCGTCGCTTCGGCGAGCGGTACGTGCGCCTCGTCCGTTACCTTGACGGTGAGCTCGCTGGCTTTCGCCAGCGTAAGCTTGACCTGGCGCGTGCCACCTTCGACGACGAGCTGCGTCGAGGCGCGTGCAAATCCCTCGGCTTCCGCCAACACCCAAATCGGGCCACGCGGTACGCGTCCGAGCGTCGCTAGGCCGGCGCGGTTCGTCAGGCCTTGCCCGGCGTCGAAGTAGCGCCGTTCGCGCTCCCAAAATAGCCGCACCGTAGCCGAAGCAAGCGCTTGTCCGTCGAAGGCTACGACGGTGACTTGCAAGACGCCGTCGCGCTCGGTCTCGGCGACTTCGGCGCTCGGGGCTACCGGAGCGGTAGAAACCACCGCCGGCCGGGCGCGCGAGTCCGCCGAAATCCCAAGCAAACAAACGAGTAAGGTCAGGGCGCCCACCAGCACGACCAGGGCATCGAAGGCGCGCAGCAGCGGGCCCGAGCGCCCATCGGCCGCGCGCGAGCTTCCCCCCGGATCGGGCGGGACGGGGGCCCCGCCTGCTCGGGGGACCGAAAGCCGAAGACGGGGGCGGACCACGGCCAGACCATAACGCGGAAGCCCCCTCGGCTTGTTTCCGCTATCTTTGACGGATGCGTCCCTGGCGCGCCGTCGTTCTTGCGCTCGCCGCGGTTTCTCTGCCGCTTTCGTGCGCCAGAAGGCGCGCGCCGTCGCTGCTCGATACGGTGGTGCGCGACGCTGGCAAGGGCGGGTCCGATGCCGGCCTCGTGCTCAACGACGCTGCCGAGGAGCCAAGCGGGCCGTGTGGCGCACAAAGCATTCCGGTCGTCAGCAATCCCCCGAACATCAGCTTCATCATCGACCACTCGGCCAGCATGGGCGACGAGCTGGCCGGCAGCGGTCTCAGCAAGTACGAAAACGCCCGCGTCGCTCTGCGCGACGTGCTCAAGGCCGTCGGTCACCGCATCAACTACGGCGCGACCGTGTTCCCTGGTCTTGCCGACGTGACGGGCTGCGAACCAGGCGACGAGCTGATGACCATGGGTCCTGGCGATCCGCCGAGTTTCGCGCGTGCCGGCACGAGTGGCCCGCGCTTGAAAGACCTGCTGGGCCGCTTGTCGATTGCCTCGATAGACGGCGGCACCCCGACGGCCCCGACGCTGAGCAAGGCGCTCACGACCCTGAAGGATCTCGCCGGCACCACCTTCGTCGTGCTCATCACCGATGGCGCGCCGAATTGCGATGCGGAGCTTTCGTGCACGGCGCAAGGCTGCATCCCCAACATCGAAGGCCTGACGTCGGTCGACGGCGCCTGTACGCCTTCGCTGAATTGCTGCGTGCCGACCAGCCAGAGCCCCGGGGCAAACCTGTCGTGCCTCGATTCAAAGGCCACGCTGGATGCCGTACAAGCCCTGACGGACGCTGGCATTTCCACGTTCGTGGTCGGCATGCCCGGCAGTGAGCCGTACGAGCAGCTGCTCAGCAGCATGGCCGAGGCCGGGGGCACGGCCCGGGCCACGAACCCGAAGTACTATTCGGTTGCAGACACCGCTGCCCTGGAAGCCTCGCTCAAGGCGATCGCGGCGTCGGTTTCAATCAGTTGCGACATCCCGCTCGACTATCAGCCGCCCGATCTCGACTACGTCAATGTGTATTTCGACGGTGCGCTGGTCGAGTACGACCCGGAGGCGGGCTGGGAGTGGACCAAAGACGGACATGTCGCAATTCGAGGCGCCTCCTGCGACGAGCTCAGCGCCGGTGACGTGCTGGAGGTACAAATCCTGGCGGGGTGCAAGACGGTGGTGAAGTGACGTCGGGGACACATTTATGTGTAGGATGCGGGTCGTGACGTCCCCGCTCGACCTCGATGAGCTCCGCCGCGGAATCGACGCGGTGGATCAGCAAATCTTGAAATTGCTGCACGAGCGCGTGCGGCTAGTGATGGCCGTCGGCGAATACAAACGCGAGCGCGGCATCCCCGTCTACGACCCCGCTCGCGAACGCGCACTCTTGGATCGACTGTGCAGCGCCGCCGAGCCTCCGCTCGATGCGGACACGATACGGCGGATATTCGAGCGGTTAGTGGATGAGTCGCGGCGTATCGAGCAGCATCATGTTGGCTAGCCAGTTTGGTTTGGTTTCACCTCGGCGGTCCGAAGGTCGATGCGACTCTCGCGATCGGACCACGGGTTTTGCGCCCGGCCAGTTTGGTTTGGTTTCACCTCGGCGGTCCGAAGGTCGATGCGACTCTCGCGATCGGACCACGGGTTTTGCGCCCGGCCTCGCCGGGGTCTCGACCCGCCTCTCTCTTTCGATCGTGATCTTTCCTTCCAAGGACTGTTGACCACCTGGCAGCGCCCGCGGCAAGCCGCGGTCGCGGACGACTGGTGAGCTAACGGCTGCGACTGCCAACTTCGTCGGCGCGAGCAACTTGCACTCGCGACCGCGGCTTGCCCGCGGGCGCTGCATCGACCTCAACGGACTTTGGAAGAACAGATCACGATCGACCCGGGAGGCGAAGGTCTCGAAAACCCGGCGAGGCCGGGCGCAAAACCCGTGGTTCAATACACCAGAGTCGCCATCCCGCTCGGGCTACCGAGGTGCGAACAAAACTAATGTAGCGTGTGCCACTGGCCGTCGTGCTCGACTTTGGGGACTTCGATTTCGGGGAGCCTTTGCAGCATGGCGGGCGGTACCGAAGGTGGCGCGTCGTCGTTGGGGGTTTGGGCCAAGACGATGTGAACGCGCGGTGACGGAGCGCTCGGGTCGGCGCGTAGCGCGAGGCGACGGCGCACCTCGTCTTCGGCGGCTTCTTCGCGCTCCCAACGCGCGAGCGTGGCCGCAGCCTTGCGGCGCTTCTTGCGCCAGCCGACGGCAAATAGGCCCAGCGTGCCCGCCCAGATCACGCTGCCCGAGAACAGCACCGGCCAGAACGTGTAGCGCTTGGCGACGTCTTCGCGCCATTCGCTTTCGAGCGTTGCTGTCTGCTCGCCGTAAGAGTTGAAGAGCGCGCTGTCCATGGTTTCGCCGTCGCGTAGGCGCGACACCAGGCCGCGGAAGCGATGCTTCTCTTCGCGTCGCACCAAGAAGCGGACGACGTCGGCCGCTTCGGCGTACGCGATTTCCGCGTCCCACTCCTTGGCGGGGAAGGTGCGATCGAGCTCGCTGAGCGACAGCAAGTGATCGGAGACGGTCGCCGACCAGAGTGTGCTCATGCGCGCGAATGCCGTCTCGCCCGACGCCATCACTGCGAAACCCTCGTTGAACCAGCGCGGGATCGGGCGCCCGCTCACGGCGTCTTCGAGCGCCACGTGTGCCAGCTCGTGCCGGAAAACCTCGGCCAAATCGTGCTGTGAGCTCGGATGCACGGGCAGCACCGTGAGCAGCACGAGATGCACCTCGGGGTAGGCGACGCCTGCAGCCCATTCGGGAAACGGAGCGTTCACGGGAGCCAACATGGCCATCTCGCCCGGGGTACGGGCGACGACGACGCGCACCTCAGACAGCACGGGCTGCCCGACCCACTCGGTGAGCGCCGTGCGGGTGGCGGCCGCGTCGGCGATCAGCGGCTGCACGCGCTCGCGAATGGACGGATGGTAGACGAACTTGATCCAGCCGCCATCGTACGTGTTGTAGCCCGCGGGCACGCCCGGTAACCGCAGCGTGCCGGCGGTCGTGCGCGGCGCGTCGCCCGGCGCTTCGCGTCGGCTGTCGACCGTGGCGCCGGACGCGTCGGTATCGTGCACCTCGGTCGTGCCGGTGCGGACACTTGGCTCTTCGAGTGCCGGCGCTGACCAAGCTGCCTGCGGCCACACTGCCGCGAGCCACACCAGGAGCAGACCGGAGAGGCGCATCCTGAGCAAATATGATGCGGTCAGGAGCCGTCGCCAAGCCAGGACAGCGCTGCGAACGAAACTGGAGCCTGGGTAGTCAATGACCTCACGAGCTCGGGGCTCCGGAGGCCGAGCAGGGCGCCAAGCAGCAACACTGCCCACCCGGCCAGCACCGCGGCTAGCCTCGTTCGCCCCAGCCATGAGGGCATTCTGACGAGCCCGGCGCCGATTGCGGCCGCTCCCAGCGCGAGAAAATCTAGCAAGCTCGGGCGGGCGGCTCGTGCGACCCCCAGCAGCATGGCGCAGGCGAGCGACAATCCACAGCCAAGGGTGAAAAGGTTTTGCCACGCGGATTTCACGGCGCCGTGGCTTTCGGTCCGCAGGACCCGGAAAGAAAGCCCGATGCACAGCGCAAGAAAACACAGCGCCGCCACCGCGAAGGTAGCGCCGCCAAGAGGACGATGGTGAGTCGTCGATTTGAGCACGCCTCCGAAAAGCGCAAGGGGCAACGCCGACAAAGCCGTCCCACACGCCAGCGCGCGGTCGGCGCGCGGTAGGCCCGCCTCCCTGGCGCGCCTCAGCCAGCATCCCACAGGAACGACAACCACCGACACCGCGCCCACCAGCGTCAGCGCCGCCAGGACCGCTCGACCGCTACTCAGCACGCGCACGAACGCAGGTAGCGCTGCCGGTACCGAGCAGAGCAGGCCCAGCGCTACGGCTCCCGACCCTGCGCCGGGCGAGCGCTCGCTCAAACCGGCCGCAGCTCCAAGCGAACGCGGCTGGCGGCTTGCTCGGAGACGTAGCCGTTGTCCAAGAACCAGCGCACCGAGCGGGCCAGCGACTCTCGTGCGCTGCGATGCGTGTAGCCGAGCTTGGTCTCCGCTTTCTCGCTCGTCACCCAAACGTTGCTGCCCACGTAGTCGCGCGCGATGCGTGACGTGATGGGTGGCTCAGTGCCGCGAAAGCGAGCTGCCAGCTCACAAAGTGAACCGACCAAGCGCGCGAGCCCCGGACTCGTGGGGCTGCCGGGCTCGGCCAGACCGGTGATGTCGGCGAGCGTCTCGAAAATTTGCGCGAAGGTCAGATTCTCGCCGCCCAAAATGTAGCGTTCGCCGGAGCGGCCTTTTTCCATGGCCAGAATGTGCCCGAGCGCGACGTCCTCGACGTCGACGATGTTGAGCCCGCCGGACACGATCGGAAAGCGCATCGACGGCGAATGCTTCAGGTAGCGGAGCAGCATCTGGCCGTTGGGCGTTGGCTTGCGATCACCGGGGCCTGCCAAGGTGCCGGGCAGCACGCTCACGATGGCTTGCCCGTCTTCGACGGCTTGCGTCACGACGGCGTCGGCTTCGACCTTGGCCCTCACGTACGCTTCTGGGTCGGTCAGGTTGAGCTCGTGCTTTTCGTCCATCTCGTCGCCTTGCGTGGTGCCGAGCACGGCCACGCTGCTAGTGACGACGACCTTCTCGACGCCGCGAGCCTTGGCGGCGCGTAGCACGTGCTGCGTGCCGATCACCGCTGGGTCGATGATGCTTTGTGGGTTCTTGTCCCAAAGCTTGAAGTTTGCGGCGCAGTGGTACACCGCGGTCACGTTGGTGAGCGCGCGGTAAACGCTGCCCTCCGACATGATGTTGCCCACCGAGAGCAACATGCGATCTTGGGGCAAGCCTTCCAGCGAGCTCAGGTTCGTTTCGGGCCGCACGAACGCCTTCACGCGCTCGCCACGCTCGAGCAGCTTCCGCACCAGCATGGCGCCCAAAAAGCCATTCGCTCCAGTGACCAAACTGTACGGCTGCTGCTTCATGAACCGGTCTCCTACCACTACTTGTGTCGGGGGGGCCAGATGGACGAGGCGCGCCGGCTCGCCCCGGGTAGACTCCGCCCGTGGCTGGCTTTTCGCGCTGTGCGTCGTTGTCGCTGCTACCGATTTTGGGGGCGCTCTGGGCGTCGCCGGGCGTCGCTCGTGCGTCGCAGCCGCTCCCCGTGCACGCTCCAGCCGGCGCCGGCCAGCAGGCGCTCAGTGTCTTCGTCGCCAAGGGCGAGCTGGTAGCGGCGACGTGCGCCGCTCCGCCGTGCAGCGCCGGCGCCGTACCGCTCGGCGTACCGGCGTCGCTGCGCTCCAAAACCGCGCACGCCGACTTGGTCGCGCTCGGCTCCGGCAAGCACGCCGTCGTGGTGACGGTGAGCGACGTCTCGCAGACGTTCGAGGCCGTCGTGACGGCGCCGCTCGTGCCCGGCCCGCCGAGCATCGTGTTCGCGGGCTTGGTCGGCTTGCTCACGGGTCAAGACGGCGAGCGCAGCGGGCCACTGGTGCAGGT
>Ga0307516_10010476_pt1 | contig 10184 bp, 11 predicted proteins | sample 19_EM_MG_FD_203310 | JGI IMG/M metagenome (GOLD analysis project Ga0307516, IMG submission 203310) | Populus trichocarpa ectomycorrhiza microbial communities from riparian zone in the Pacific Northwest, United States - 19_EM | ecosystem: Host-associated > Plants > Roots > Unclassified | place...
TTATAAGATCGCGTCCAAACTTGAATACTTTCTCCATGCTTGCCTATCCGCTCCATTTTTGTAATGTCTCGCAACTCCGACTATCCTGTCGAAATGTTTATGGCCTAAAGAACGATGAGCCATGTTTCTTACTCAAGAGGATGCCTTACCATGATTGCAGAAGGGTGGACTCGGAGGAAATGTTTGGTCCAAAACAGTTTCGGTTTCCTTTCACGGCCTGTCAAACAGCACCTGCTCGCTGTTTCGCTGTTTCGGACATGCATAACGTCGTCGAAAACCAGGTCGTCTACATATCTTCAGGCGCGGCCACCAGCAATCTCTACGCATTGCTACGCTATCCAGGTCGAAAAAAATACCGGCGAAGCCGCTCTTTTCCAAACGTACAAACCCATAACTCCCGGTATCCGTCATCTCGAACTACCCCTTAATGAACATCTCTACGAAGGACGCGTGAGGCTACTCACCATCGCCAAGTGCAAGACCGGGGGCCGTAACGCGCACGGAAAGGTCACCATTCGTCACCGAGGCGGCGGCCACCGGCAACGAATACGCACCGACTTCATGCACGAGGAGTCTGGAGTGTACGTCGTCGTTAGGATCGAGTGTGACCCTGGTCGGTCGGCGGGAATGTCCTCCCGGTCAAGTTGATCCCCGCCGGCACTGTCTTCCACAATATCGCGCTCAAGTCTGACGGACCGGTCGGCAGGTTCATTTGGGCAGATTGTCTCTCACGAGGAAGCTGGATGGTATAGCCATGTTCGCTTGCAGAGCGGCGAGGTGCGAAAAGTATTGCAGGAGTGCTGTGAAGGTCAGCAATCCTTTGTGGGAACAACGAAATCTCGGAAAGGCTGGAAGATCAAGGTGGCTTGGTTGGAGGCCCTCCGTTTGGGGTGTGGCAATGAACGCGTACGTCCATCCGTATTTTCTTTGTCAAATTCTATCCTGATACGCGTAATCCGCAGATGTGACCATCCTCACTGTGGTGGACGTGGAAAGTCAAAGTCGAACAAACACCCTGTCTCTATCTGGGGCTGGGGAACCAAGGGGACACGTACGAAGAAGCCAGGGCCCAAGTGACCGAAAAATAGTAACAAGATGGTTATTCGCGAGCGTCCACGAGGATTGGAAAAACGCCGTAACTAGGGCTATATTTTCACGAACAATAGGGACAGCAATTTGGATAATTCTCCTGCATTGGGCTCCTCATCTGCTTCCCCAGACGGCGGCAGCGCTGAGCGATTTTGTGGAATTCATCATTGCTCCTCCACTTCTTCTTCTTCTTCTTCCTCTTCACCTGTATCTTCATATTTCAGCGTCTTCGGCGTCTCCTTGCTCAACTCTGCCTTCCCGACAGCTTCCTTCCAAGCCGTCAAATCATTCCCGATATCATTCTTTGCTTCAACGATGGCCTTTTGCAGCGAATTGTAATATTTTTTCTGGCCCTCCGATGGATTGGCATTTACTGGGAATGCGGAATCCTTCGAGGAGTTCAGGCCTCCAGCTTCAGCTTCTGTCGGCGGATTGAGTTGGTAGGCGATGGTTATCGCCGACATTTCGAGGCCGTTGTTTACGGTTGTTGGTCATTGCCCTCCGTGATTGCGAGGCACGTGCTCGAACGATTTTTCAGTACCCCGCCCAAGTCGCCAGTCGGCTTTATTCCAAACGCCCTCCTTCAGTGTCCAAAATGCCTGTCCTTGTGCTTTAACGCTAGCCAGTTGGTCCCGACTCAATATAGACGAAACCCATAGACCCTAGACTCCATTTTTCACTCTATACCCTTTAGATTCCTCTCAAACTTTCTACAGTAACCCTGCACCGTAATGGACGTAGAATTTTCAGCACATCCGACTTCCTTTCTGCCGCCCCTCATCCGGATCTCGTCCCACAGCGCTGGAGAAATCGCCACAGCCATTCACAAACTAAAAGCCCTTTACTGGTCTCCGAAACCCCCTCCACTCCCAGCCACAATTTCTTTACTGAAACGCTCTTTTGCGAAACCTATTCACGATACCTCGGTTCCCGACTCTGGGTACGCCTCCGCCGAGGAAGACGAAGATGACATGAACGTACAAGAGGACATCAGACACGTTGCTGATCCGGCGGCAGAAGCCCTCCACGTTCTTCGGGCAGAACCTATGGAACGGGCATTCGCTGTGAAGTGGATTACAGGCTTCATCGCTCGGTCCGATGCATGGCGTGATTTGGCCGCCTGTGCTGAGGACTCGGATGCGCGTGACCGCGTTTTGGACGAAACTAGCGCGCTTTTGGCTGCGTTTAGCATGAATCCGGACGAGTATGATGAGGGGGTAGACGAAGCCATCGTGCGCTCGTTTTGCTTTCCTTCACCTGAGGGATCTGTCGTCTTGGAGCTCAACGACGCTCCGCTATTAGACCACGACCATACCTCCGTGGGCCTTCAGAGCTGGGGGAGCAGCATTCGACTCGGGGAAAGACTCTGCGCCGCCCCTGCCGAGTTCTCGCTGGCTACAAGTCATGTCGGGAAGCCGAAGCCTTTGCATATCCTCGAATTAGGCGCGGGTACGGGGTTGCTCAGCATTCTTGCCGCCAAGATACTTGGTGACCAGGGCCCTTCTCCGTTGATTGTCGCCACGGATTACCACCCGGATGTGCTGGAGAACTTGAAGACGAACGTCGCCGCGAATTTTCCGCTCTCACGAGAGCCACCTGTGGCTGTCCATGTTCTTGACTGGGAGTTCCCTGTATGCTCGCCGCCCCTAAATATGCCTTTCGATGTCATATTAGCGGCGGATGTAATATATGAGGACGACCATGCGCGGTGGATCAAGGGATGCGTTGAGCGCCTCCTCGTTCGTCCGAGTGTTGACAATCCAGAAGGTGGGGTGTTCTGGATGATTATGGCACTGCGGGAAGCCGGTCGTCGCGAGGGATTGGATGGTACTGTGCACAAGATCTTCCCAGATGTTGGCCAAATGGAGGAGGGGGTTGAAGCGGGGTTGAAGCTGGCTGTGTTTATGATGGAGGAGCTAGAGAAGCTAGATGGTATTGGGAGGGCCGATGAGACTGGATATAAATTATTCAAGGTGAAATGGGTAGATTCTTCTGCAGAAGACGATTAATATCGACTCTAGTATTTGAATCCCATGGAGACTTTGACCGGAAGGAGCAGTGGCTATTCTCATCTGGCGGCATGACAGAACACACTAGGCTAGTGCTTCTCATCTTCTATAATCAAATGCTGTTTCGTCAATCCTTCTGCAGGAGACGATTGATATTGACACTAGTACTCGTTTGGATAAACCGTGAAGTGTGTCAGTGTTTCTCATTCCATTCCGTGGACATCGAAATACTACTTCCCGTGCTGTTTCGGGCTAGCGCCCACTTTTCGGTTTATGGCAAGAACATCATCCGGCTCCAAAGGATCATGGACTAGCTGCGGTTCGCGCCGAACTGGTTGGTGTACTACACCTTTTGCATGCGTCGGCCAACGTTCTCAGGCTGTGGCTGTATTCCCAGTCTTCTTTGGAATATCTCACACTATGAAATCGTTCAATGCTGCTTCCCGCAGTGTTTTGTTCTAACGCCCACGTTTCGGTTTATGGAAAGACCGTCTTCCGGCTCCAAAGGATCGTGTGCCAGCCGCCGCCCGCGCCGGCTACTGTACCTACACACCTCTCCGCACGCACCGGCCAATAATGTCAGGCCGTGGCCGTATCTGGATCGTATGCAAGTATGTTGTTCACCGTTTGTGCTCCCCTAGAGGATAAAAAGCCGTGAAGATGCAGCTCGGGATCCCCGGTCCTCTTTGGAATCTCTTACACAATGAAATCATTCTTCGTCGCAAACTCGCTGGCTCTTGTATCCGCGGTGGCTGCTCGCACCTTCACGGTATGTGCAGTCATCGCGTATGAATTCTCGCTCACGTTTATCTGCTAGGTTCGCAATAACTGTCCATTCACTGTCTGGTATGTGCATTGAAACTTTTTGAACGGCAATAGCTTATCGTGGTTCAGGCCAGCGGTAAGAAATCGCCGAAATAAACCCATGTCTTTCGCTGAACCAGGTGATGGTCTCGGAAGATATTCACTGGTGGTCCCGACAAGCCAGCCTACACCACGGGGTGAGGAAGACTATGCCTCGTGTTTATGTACACGTGTTTCAATACCATCATTCCAGATGGCAAGCAAGCCCTTCTACCGCTGTGAGCTTCTCAGTTCCTAACAACTGGAATGCCGGAAGAATCTGGGTATGATAAATCATTTTCCAGGTAATGAATGCCTTGAAACACCTTCATAGGGTCGACGTAACTGCGATTTTTCTTCCAATCCGGGTCCAAACTCGTGCTTGGACGGGGGATGCAACGGTGGACTCGTTTGTGATCCCAACACTGGGACCGTCAGTATACCAACGATCGGTGCGACCGAGGCATACACTCATATCTTCTTTGCAGGGTGTACCGCCTGCCACACTTGCCGAGTTTACTCTGAGCGGAGCTGGCGGTCTTGACTACTACGACGGTATGTGTTCGCAGCCACGTCATGGAGGATTGCCAATGACCAACAATTCCGGTAGTGTCTGTGGTGGATGGGTACAATCTCCCCATGAGAATCGATAATAATGCAGGGTGCGGAATTCCGTCCTGCCCCGTGGACCTGGGACCAAACTGTTCGTTTTCTTGCATTTCATCCGATCACAGCGCTCAAATCTCTTCTAGGTCCTGCGCCCTTGAAGGGACCTATTGACTCCAGGGGTGTCCCCATCGGTTGCAAGAGTGCGTGCGAGGCTAACGTCGATGGAAACCCAGGTTTGTCCGCGATACTTGAATGATATTCTCATCTCATGATCGTTTTCAATTATGAAGCCAATTCACCCCACTGCTGCACCGGCTCCCACAACACCGCTGCTACTTGTCCTTCTTCTGGTAAGTGTGACTTCGCGTGCCCCAGTCAGGACAAATTTAATTCAACTGGTTTTGTATCAGGCGTTGCATACTACAGCTACTTCAAGGACAACTGTCCCAACTCTTATGTATTTGCTTACGACGAACCGAGCGGCACTGCTATCTGGCACTGCAAGTCGTCTCTCAATGCCGACTATACTGTCACCTTCTGCCCCTGATCCGCGACACCAAGTTCCGACGCCCCTGTACAATTTTTCTGAACCCAGTAGTTTTATGAATGTACACTCTGGACTCTCTGTATTATTTATATACCGTATAACAACCTGAACCTCGGGTGCGATTCAGGTTCGAACCGGGTCAGTTTACTTACACCTGCGTATCTTGAACAGAACTTCACGGCACAGGTTGAGAGTGTGATGACTGAATGCCATGGATAATGAGAAGCAGGTGCTGGCTTCAAGATCATGCTTCCCCCGATTTTCAAGTTGGTAGGAAGCTATAGTAACGGTGTGCAGGGGAATACAAACTGGGTATATATTATCATCCATCCGGTTCCAAAAAAACTGTACATAAATACCAAAGGAAAAACCGAGAGCAAGTGACAGCATCGAAAGCAGCACGAAAGCAAACGAGAGGAAGGGTATAGTAGCATATATTCAATATGTAGCCAAATACTGGTGTTCAAAGAGGGGAGGTAATTCGGGGAGCCGGGACAAAAAATGGGGACAGGCTGCACATCAGCCCGATCAGGCTTCGGCTCCCAAGGAAGACTCGTCGCTCGCCGAGGATGGATGAGCTACGACGGCCGGGAGAGCTTGAATTGGCCTACAGCAAGTATTCCAAGTCCACCCGTAAGGCCGCCAACACCAAGTCCACCTGTAACGCCCGGGTTGATGACGGTAGGCATGCTGGCTGCCTTTGTTCGAGCGCCGACCGGAGTGACGTTGTCGATGCTCGGGGTCTGTGGCTGCGTCTTTCATGTCAGCCAGAGGAGTGCTGAAGGGAACGCCGTGAAGGAGGCGAAGGAGAAAAAGGTTTTAAACGAGGCTGTCGTCGTGATGAGGAAGTGCAGAAAGCCCGGGGAGGTGTTCAACTGTCAACCGCGAGACAAGGTACATAACTTCTCTTTCTGGCCGGATTGACTCCTGGGAGGATCCTTAGTTGCATTATGCCCCAGGCGCCGGAAGATGGCGGCAAGAAGAAGACGAAGGCTGTAGGACGGCAGGACACGCAGGCGGCCTCAAAGGCGAGGCCGGAGTTGATATTGTCGTCCATACATGCAGCACAGGCTGGCCAGACACAAGAAATTGTGCGGAGTGCAGCTGACATGCCCCGAAGGAGGAAAAAAAGCCGAGTGCTCAGTGGACGATGCCGGCGCGCTGCTGGATCAGATCCTCTTGAAATTAACATCAAGACCCAGGCCGATGACTTGAGGTTGCGAAAGGCTTAAGTCCTTCGGATCTCGACTCTTCACTGAATATATAGGTTTTTGAACGATCGTCCCGGATACACTCGACTCAGGATTAGGACTCGAGGTTGAATGTTGAACTTTTGAGCTGTTGTTTACGGTTGTTGGTCAATGTCCTTGTTGAACGCCCGCCCACGCCAGCCCTCTTCATGATCACGTCCTTTCTGCCACCCCTCATTCGGATCTCGTCCCAGAGCGCTAGAGAAATCCCCAAAGCCATTCACAAACTAAAACCCCTTTATTTGCCTCCGAAACCTCCACACCCTGCCCCAGTTTCTTTGTTTGCCAAACGTATTCACGATACCTCAGTTCCCGACTCTGGGTACGCCGAGAATGGTGAGGAATTGGACGATGTCATTCTGCGTTCATTTTGCCTTTCTTCACCTGAGGGACCTGTCGTAGTGGAGCCAAATGACGTTCCGTTACTAGACCAGGGCCTTCCGAGTTAGGGAGCAGCATTCGACTTGGAGAAAGACTGTGCGCCGCCCATGCCGAGTTCTCACTGGCTACAAGTCCAGGTGGGAAGCCGAAGCCTTTGCGTATCCTCGAATTCGGCGCGGGAACGGGGTTGCTCCTCATTCTTGCCGCCAAAATAGTTGGTGACCACCCTTCTCCGGTGATCGACTACCCGGATGCGTTGGAAAACTTGAAGACGGACGTCGCCGCAAAATTTCCGCTTTGCCTCGAGCCGCCTGTGGCTGTCCATGTCCTTGACTGCGAGTACCCTGTATACCCTGTGCCACTAGATACGCCCTTTGATGTCATATTAGCGGCGGATGTGATATATGAGGATGACCATCAAGGGATGTGTTGAGCACCTCCTCGTTCGTCCGTGTTGACAATCCGGAAGGTGGGGTGTTCTGGATGATCATGGCACTGATGGAAGCCGGTCTTCGCGAGGGATTGGATGGTACTGTGCACGAGATCTTCTCAGAGGTTGCGCAGATGGAGGAGGGGGTTGGAGCAGGGCTGAAGCTGGTTGTGTTGATGATGGAGATGGAAAAGCTAGATGGTATCGGGAAGGCGGAAGACTGGATATAAATTATTTAAGGTGAAATGAGTAGATCCTTCTGCAGAAGACGATTAATATCGACATTAGTATTGGACCCCATGGGGCCTTTGGAGTCCACTTGACAGGAAGGACTCCGCAGTATAGTATGTCATCAGGCTCCAAACGATCATGGACTAGCTGCGGTTAGGGCCAGTTGCTGCCATATCTTGCACACGTTTTTGCATGCATGGCCAGTGTTACTAAGGCTGTACTCAGATTGTATGCAAGTACTTAGGAGCTGCATCCTTACGACCAGGTTCCCAACTCTTTGGAATCTCTTACGTAATGAAATCACTCTTCCTTGCAAACTCGATCGCTCTTGTGTCCGCAGTGACTGCTCGCACTTTCACGGTATGTGCAGTCATCCCGTACGAATTCTCATTCATGTTGTGTTGCTAGGTTCGCAATAACTGTCCATTTACTATCTGGTATGTCCACGGAAACTTTTGAATGGCGACGTGCTCATCGTGTTTCAGGCCAGCGGTAAGAAATCGCGGAAATAGACCCATGTCTTTGCTGACCCAGCGAACGATCTCTGAAGACAATCACTGGCGGTCCCGACAAGCCAGCCTACACCACAGGGTGAGGAAGGTCATGCCTCGTGTTTATATACACGTGTTTTACCATCATTCCAGATGGGAAGCAAGCCCTTCCACCGCTGTGAACTTCTCAGTTCCTAACAACTGGAATGCCGGAAGGATCTGGGTATGATAAGTGGTTATTTTCCCAGGTAACGACTGTGGCTGAATGCCTTCAAAATCCTTCATAGGGTCGACGGGACTGCAATTTTACTTCCAATCCGAGTCCAACCTCGTGTTTGGGCGGGGGATGCAACGGTGGACTCGTTTGTGATCCCAACACTGGGGCCGTCAGTATACCAATGATCTATATGGCCGACTCGATATTGACTCATCTGTTCTCTGCAGGGTGTACCACCTGCCACACTTGCCGAGTTTACTCTGAGCGGGGGTGACAATCTTGACTACTACGACGGTATGTGTTCGCAGCCATGTCGTGGAGATTTGTCGAATACCAACACTTCTGGTAGTGTCTGTGGTCGCTGGGTACAATCTCCCCATGAGAATCGACAACAATGTGGGTTGCGGCATTGCGTCCTGCCCTGTGGACTTGGGACCAAATTGTTCGTATTCTTCCATTTCTTCCGGTCGCAAGATTCAAATCTCTTCAGGTCCAGCGCCGTTAAAGGGATCTTTTGACTCCAGCGGTTTCCCTGTAGGTTGCATGAGTGCGTGTGAGGTCAACCTCGATGGAAACCCTAGTTTGTGCACCATATCTGCGTTACTATCATTGTCTCATGATCCTTTTCAATTATAAAGGCAATTCACCCAACTGTTGCAGTGGCTCCTACAACACTCCTGCTACTTGTCCTTCTTCTGGTGAGTGTAACCCCACGTGCCCCAGTCAGGACAAATTCGATTCAGCCGGTCTTGTAACAGGTGTTGCATATTATAGCTACTTCAAGAACAACTGTCCCGACGCTTACGGATTTCCCTTCGACGAACCGAGCGGCACTGCTCTCTGGACCTGCAAGTCGTCTCTCAATGCCGACTATACTGTCACCTTCTGCCCCTAATCCGCGATGCCGCTCTACAATTTTCTGAACACCGCAGTTTTTTGTAACTTGTAACTGTACACTCTGTACACTCTAAATTCTGTATATACCAGATATCCTTCCATAGCTGGGGGCTACTGGGCCTGGGATTATCGCATATGCGTGGGTGTCTTCATCTTGATTTTGCGGCAGATGACCGAGCGTGAATCTGATCTGAGTTCCCCAAAATATTATCACACCTACCCTCGGTGGCAGTGAGAGATGGGATGGAAACGGAAACGGTCCTAGGGAAGTAGGTTCGAAGACTCATAGGTTGGCAAATTAAAGACAGGTTCATCAGTTAGCTTCATTTTGTTGATTTATCGGGTAGGCATAAACCTCGTAAAGCGACGGGGAACCCCTTTGGAACGATCGATGTTCGGGAGGTCAGCCCGTTTGGATCGAGATGGTGGGAGGCAGCACGGCACAAACGTATTCGGCCCTTGGTCGGTAGGCATTCTCTGAACGCCCCCGCTGCCCAACCGCTACCTGAATCTTTTTCCGCCTTCATTTGCCCTATCCCGCCACTTCTATTGTCTATCTTGAGGTCATGTGGGCCGGGAGTATGTGCCCTGCGCAGGTCGGGGATGTCCGTTGTTGGACGTTGTTGGATGCAGGGTCGGGAGCCACAGGTCGTTGCCTATGAAGCAGGAACGGAAGGTCAACAATTCTACGGTGGAGAGTACTAATATTGGATACTTACAGGTGGAAAAGAAGTCGATAATTGGCTGTGAAATGGGTGGGATAGGCGGGCGATCTGGTCGTTATTGCCTAATAATAATGAAACATCGTCAGTAAGCACTGGACGACGCACCTATCGTGCCGTATGGAGCAGAAAAAATGCTAATAGATGCACCCGGAACTTTTCAACAAGGCCCCCAGTTGCCGATAACGGGCTACCCCCAATCCGCTCGTTTCCCTAAGTCCACGGCAGATCTGCAAAAATGGTGAGCACAGGGAGTTAAGCAGAATAGCAGGTAACGATATATAAGTGCAGTTAGGCATATGGAACCTGCACGGGCACGCCCACAAATTGTACAGCGTGTCAATAGCAAGCAGATAGCAAGGTCAATAACGCATAGTGGCCTATTGACAAAGTTCCGTCGCAAGTAAATGCTGAGAAACGAGTGTCGCGCCGTCGATGGAACAGAAAGGCTAATAAGCGTACCTTAAA
>Ga0307516_10010478_pt1 | contig 10181 bp, 6 predicted proteins | sample 19_EM_MG_FD_203310 | JGI IMG/M metagenome (GOLD analysis project Ga0307516, IMG submission 203310) | Populus trichocarpa ectomycorrhiza microbial communities from riparian zone in the Pacific Northwest, United States - 19_EM | ecosystem: Host-associated > Plants > Roots > Unclassified | place...
ATGTTTATCTTGTAAATTACATAGCATGATTGAAGACATATGAGGATGAAATAATGCAAATATTAAAAATTAATTTTACTTTTAAAAAAAATGAAGATAACTTGTAAAAAATAGAAAAATAATATTTAATTCTGTGCAACTAACCTTAATTACCAAGTAAGAGTTTGTTTGGTTATATTTTTTCAGCTCTTTTAAAATTCAAAAAATATAATCATTCATAATTTAAAAAATAATTTTATCATTCATAATTTTTAAATACCGTTTAATTATAAATATATAAAAATACTTTATCATTCATAATTTTAAATTTATAATCATTTAATTTTAATATAAATATCTAAATTTATCATTAGGACTACAACCAAATCAAAGATCACAATCTTGAAAAAACAAAAGCTAAATTTGATAATGAAAAGGAATAGGAGATGTTATGAAACTTAAGCCACAATATATTCTAAATCTTAGATTAAAAAAAATTGATCGAATTATGATCTTAATATAATTGAAACAATATAGTTCTATATATGACATTTTTAAAAAGAAAGTTTAAGGGTAAGTTATAACATCTAATGATGCCAGTTTTAATCTTTTATATAAATTCTTATCTTCATATAATAGAATAATATTACATTTTAATACCACATGTATTGAAATTTTTAAATATGTATTGATTAAGAGTCCTAATTTATTGTTCATAAAGTTAAGGTTTCTTGTTAAGTACTCAAGATGTCTTGTTTTTTTGACATATTCTTCCTTTTTTATTGTTGAATTTTGTTATTTCTATTAGGGTATTAGAGTTGTTTGGCTTTACATGATCATATGGTTTCTTGTGTTCCTGTGGTCTTTTGAGTGCAATGTTATTAAATCTAGCTTAGATCACCAGTTTAATTGGTTGATCATTGATTAAATTATCAAGTCACTTAAACTATAATATAAATATATTTCTTTTTACATACAAAGCATAAATAAAAAATGATGAAGTGATAAGTCTATAATTCTATAAGATAAAGATATCAAGTTCAAACTCTAATTTTCATTTTGTTTTAAATGAATAATGTTTGGTGAGATTTGATGAAGATTCTTTGCAAATTTTAAATTTTAGTGTCAATTTAAATCAATTAAATAGTCAAATCATCAAACTTTTAATCAAACTAGCTAATATGAATTTAATAACATTAATTAGAAATATTTAGTAATAACAAATGAAAATGTGTGCCTCCTCTTTCTCTTTCTAGGATAACTAGGCTTTCATTAACTTGCATGGTGAGGATTGATGTTGTAACAAATTTAAAACTTATGGGGATGATTTTTATAACATATAAATATTTTAAGAGAGCAAAATGAAATTTATCCTAAAGTAGAAACAATTGTACTAAAGAGTGTGATTGTGTAAAACAAATCTGAATTTATGAAATTTGTAAAGAAAAAACAAAAGATTTTAGATGAGATTGAAACAACATATAATTAATAATTGTTGAAGCTTTGGACGAAGACACTTACCAAACCATGTTAGTAGCATTCAAGTATAATTTATCCATACCCAATGCGTACCTTAGTGGAAGAGATGAATCTCAAAATCAGAAGACACTTTGGATGTAAAATTAGGACTCAATCTTGCTATATATATATATATATATATTATGTGAAGAAAGGAGTAATACTACATGGAAAGTATATGACACTCACTTAGGTTAAAGTATATCACTTCCACGGGTAAGAAAAATGTTAAGCTTCAGTGTTGAGCGTCATCTAGATACTCCTGCGAAGGAGATGAACAGGGAATACAAATAGTAGAGTTGCCGAAATCCGGACTATAATGATGTCAAGGCCGAAATCTGGCGATAAGTAGCAAAAAAGAAAGGCAGAGTATCTCTTACTGTGTGCCACCTGGGAAAGGAGGGTCCAAACAAGCATTAAGAAAGCTCTCTCTTTCTCTCTCAAGGATCTACTAGGGCTCTGCCAATAACAGTTGAGTTGAGATTCATTTCAATTAGGGTTTTAAGATTTTCCGGTGAGTTCAATTCTTTCCAGTTTTTGTTTCACTGTCGATGGTAACTAGGGTTTTTCTTGCCTGAAGAGAATTTCAGATTTTTAACTCAGCTTCATACTGACTTAGTTGTAGAACTTGGATTTGATTCTCAATAATTGAATTTAGAAAAATAAGAAATAGCAACAATGGCCTCCTATAGGCCATTCCCTGCACCACCTCCACCTCCACCTCCACCACAGCAACCACCACAACCACAACCACAACCACCGCCACCACCACAACAACTGCAAAGACCAAATCAGTATCCTCAAAACTACAATCCTCAATTGGCCCCACCACCACCACCACAAAACTATCAGAATTTCTCGCAACATTACCCTCAGCCGCCCCGCCCTGCTCCACCTCCTCCATTGCCTCACCAACAATACCCTTATCAGCCACCCCCTCCTCCTGAATCCTCATACCCACCTCCTCCTCCACCAGCACCACAACAGCAACGGCCACCACCACCTAATTTGTACTACCCGCCTTCACATTACGGTCATCAACCAATGCAGCATCCACCTCCACCTCCACCCCCTCCCCCTTCATCTCCTCCACCTAGTTCTTCAGCTCCACCCCCACCACCTCCCAGCTCCCCACCCCCAGCCCCTCCTGCTGTTGAAAGAGATAAAGGGGTATATCGGGAGAGTAGGGAATATGATAATTCCAATCATGGGAAACATCATCATCAACAACACAAGCCACAGCTTCCACCTGTGGGAAAGAAGGCGAATGGGCACTCTGGGAGAGCGGAGACAGATCAGGAGAGGAGGTTGAGGAAGAAGAGAGAGTTTGACAAGCAAAGGCAGGAGGAGAAGCATAGACAGCTGTTGAAAGAGTCACAGAACCCAGCTCTGCCGAAGAACCAGATGATGTCTTCTCAGAAAGGGCATGGTTCCATTGCTGGTTCACGATTGGGGGATAGGAGGGCCACTCCATTGTTGGGTGCGGAGAGGACTGAGAATAGGTTGAAGAAGCCAACGACCTTCTTGTGCAAGTTGAAGTGAGTTTGTTGTACTGAATCTCAATTTCATATCCGGAGCTCTTAATCATGAATGATGTTTCTTGTCCTATAACCAGAATAACAACAGAAGTTGTAGTCAATCCAATTTGTCTCAGCCTGCTTTCATCAGCGAAGTCTGTAGCCTGCTATTGTTGTTTTAACAGAATTTGACTGAAACACTTAGGCTTCTTCTGGAAATTGAACTTTAACTAGCTGGTCCTTTAGCACTCCAGTGACCACTTTTAATACTATTATTAACTCTGGTAGATTAACCATGTTAGTTTGATGTGGTGTGTTAGTGGCCTCGGGTTTGAATGAATGGATTTTTGGAAATTGTTTGTTATTTTCTTAAAATTAGGTGTTACCAGGACTTGCAGTAATGCATGATATATTACAGCAATTTATCAACATCAAGCTCTACTTCTATGATATTGACTTGCTGTTGTTGTCTTTCTTAATGTTTCTACTCTTTGGAAGTTAGCAGCAATGTTGATATGAAACCTTAACAATCAACTGTTTTTGTTCTTCAGTATACGCTTCAACTTTCTTTTTTATTAACTAATGATAGGTTTTCTGTTATGCATGTGGTAATTTCTTGTGCATGTTGCATGTCTAAGATCTTCATGTATTGTATGGACGTTCCAGTATGTCGGTAAGGGCATTGAATTCTTAGGTTATTCAATAAGGAAAATTACCTGTGTGTCTCATCTGAAAACCACTTCTATTTTCTATGGGAATGTAGATAAGACTTACCAAATGCTTTGCTTTGAATCTGTTGGTAACTTAGTTGTGTGGATTAGGTGGGTTCTGTATATGAATTTTGAAGAAGTTTCTCCTATGCCTATTTTTCTTATTCTACTACGCCTTCAAACCCATTTATCTTATTAGGAAACCTATGTTATCTAATGCCAGCACTTGGGTTTGTTATACACTTTTGATTTTATGGATCCTTTGTGATGATTTTTAGTACGAGTATAGTTTAATACTCTAGATATGTCATCCAGGTGACAGGCAAGTAACATTTGGTGTACATTTTAGTTTTTGCTTCTTCTTCTTCTTCTTCTTTTTTACATAAATTTTTACTTGCCTACTTCCAGTACTGATGCTATTTTGACTTGCTTGCTTTTTGAAGATTCCGGAATGAACTTCCTGATCCGAGTGCCCAACCAAAGCTGATGCCTTTAAAGAGAGATAAAGATCGGTATGTGCATGTAGCATATGAGTTTTATATATCTGCATTTAATTAATATAACTTAAAAATTTAATTTGAGGCGTGCCTACAATCTTTCCCAAAAAATGGACATGATAAATATCTGTTTGACCTCAAGGAGAGTGTTGAGAATACTCTTGTATAAGTTTATTTACATAGGAAGAAGCTTGTACCAAACTTAGATTGTGATCAATCTGCTGTTCTCATAATCTGCCCTCCCCCAACACACATGCAACAAATATTCCTAGGTTACTATCTAATTTTGGGAGTTTACCTAATTAGCTTTATTATATTTTTCAAAATATATTGTCACAGTTATTTGAAAGGAAGAATCTTGGTTAAAGAGGTGTCACTGTGTCAGTAGGAAGTGTTGCATTTAGTTTATTGGTATTTGACACAGTTATTTGAAAGGAAGAATCTTGGCTAAAGAGATGTCACTGTGTCAGTAGGAAGCGTTGAATTTAGTTTATTGGTATTTGAGCTAGGATATAATAACTGTTGCATTTCTTCAGTGCTTGCATGATTCTAAAATGTTGTAATCCTGCTTATCCTGCAAGCTGGTGGTACGAACATGAAGAAGCTTAAAGAGTGCAATGGGATACAATTATGTTGGAAAATGACTGGTAAATTAGTGAGATGGATAGCATAAATAATAAGTTTTATAAGTTGTATAAAGCTCTAGTAAGGCAGGCAATATACATATAATTAACATATGGAAGACTTGAAACAATGCTGGTCTCTTATAGCATTTTATATGGCTATATGATGTTGTGAAGAAAGCAACGAGTTGCTAATAGAGTTTAGAATTGCATGGATGGACAAACTGGTGATTAATGAGCATGGCCATGCACGTTGCTGTCATTTTTGTAAGTGGCAACTCCAGTGATCTCATGGTGTTTAGCAGATAGATTTTATTAGGATTGAGTTTATCTCCTATTCCATCTTACACTGGCATATGATTGATTTTTATGAAGCTCTCTGTGTAGATTTTTTATACAGAACAATTTCAAGCTAAGGGTAAAAAATTCTCCAGAATTTCTAGTTGCCTAATTTCTGTTGATATGCTTGGATATCATGCTATACTTCTACTATGGAACTATTGTAGTTTATATCAGTATTCTTATTTGCAGATATACAAAATACACAATCACATCTTTGGAGAAAATGTATAAACCTCAACTATATGTTGAGCCAGATCTTGGAATACCTCTGGACTTGCTTGATCTCAGTGTATACAAGTATAATCTCTCAACAGCCTAATTTTTTGGGGTCTTAGTAATCTGTACACATGACAGTGCTGATCACCCTTTTCTCTACTGGTTTTGTTAGTCCTCCTAGTATTAGACCACCTCTTGCTCCTGAAGATGAGGAATTGTTGCGTGACGATGAGACAGTCGCCCCTGTAAAAAGAGATGGCATAAGAAGAAAAGAACGGCCAACAGATAAAGGTGTTTCTTGGCTGGTTAAGACACAGTATATATCTCCTCTGAGCATGGAGTCAACCAAAGTGGGATTCTTTTCATGCACTTCATTGCATGTTATTTACTTCACAAACTGCTGAAAGCTGTTTCGTAATCAAATACATTTGAATTTGCAGTCTCTGAACAAAAACCAAGCTAAAGAACTGAGAGAAATGAAGGGAGGTCGGAATCTTTTGGACAATCTCAATAACAGGTTTGTATTTTTCTACTTTGCCTCTGTGAAGAAAATGTTGGAAGACAAGTAGAAATTATATGACCCTTTATTTTACATTCTTAAAGAATTAGTAATGTTTTCAGGGAGAGACAGATCAAGGAAATTCAAGCATCTTTTGAGGCAAACAAGTTACCTCCTGTGCACGCAACTAATAAAAACTTACATCCAATCGAGGTTCTGCCTCTGCTGCCTGATTTTGATCGGTATGGTGTTATTTATTGCTTTTTATATTGTGCTGCATAGAATGAAAATAGAATCTCTCCCTGCTGTCTGTCTCTTCCTATCTAATTTATCATGTAGCAGTGAAGTAAAGGTCTCCAATGCTAGCTAGTTCAGATGTTAGATTCCTTTCTTCTCATTCTTGGGTAGGAAAAAAAAAGGGCACACAATGCTTCTTTTTTTCAAGAAACATTTGTTGTACACATCTACATACATGCACAGAAATGATATTTTTGCATAGATTGCTTTCTTTTGCTTCAAATATTATGTTACACTCTCCATTCCATAACTGTTAACTATTTAATTAACAATTATGTTCGAAAATTATTTATTAAGAAAGGGTTTAGTAACATTAAGGAATTAATTTTTTTACTATATATACATTTTGAATTATCAATATAGTAACAATGACACTCTCTCTGGGATGTAGGAGGTATCATCTATGAAATGAAGAATTAGAATTTGCTGATTGCTGACCAAACTTTGGAACTTGTAAAATAGTGGATGATCATATTGCATTTTTCACTTTTTGATGCGACCCACACCATAGATTGTTTTGGACTACTAACACCCTAGGCAGATGTTCAGCTTTAACATATTATTTATTGAAATTAAAAGCTGTGAGTTTTCTCCAAGATTGAGTGTCTCTCTCTTGCTTTTTTACCTCAAGATCGAGTGTATCTCTCTTGATTTGGTGATCTTGTTCTTGGCTCAACATCACTTTTAAATCTTTAACTTTACAGCTTTATGACATTGTACTAGGTATGAAGATAAATTTGTCACAGCAACATTTGATGGTGCTCCTACAGTTGATGCAGAAAATTACAACAAGTTCGATTCATCTGACCGTGAAGCCTATGAATCACGGGTATATTTGTTTAAGTGGATGTGTTGCATTGGAGCAGGCAAATGAGAGTTAATTTAGAATGTTTTTTATGCCCATTCAGATACTTTAGTTAAGTGTGTACGTAAATTAGAATGTTTTTATGATGCCTATTCAGATACTTTAGTTAAGTGAATGTATAGCCAGAAGCAGCAAAATAATATAGGTGCAACATTTATTTTTATTTATAATTTAATAACTAGGACCAACAATTGAGAAATAAGCACCAGAAAAAGTTTTCAATTGAGAAATAGGAAGTTGAAGTACTAATCAAAAGTGAATGGTAGAATGTGGTGAACACAAGACAATAAATTTTTTGGGTTAATGTAAAGTAGATGTCTTGAAACAAATCAGAAATTTTATTCTAACCTGTCATTAACCCATAGAATCTGGCATGACCTGTCCTAAAAAGTGAACACTTAATGATGCATTTAGTTGAGTGGTTCTTAATGTTTAATTACAGGCTATTATGAAAGCTTGTGTGGCAACTGGTTCAGATCCAACTAACCCAGAAAAATTTTTGGCATACATGGTACCTTCTCCTGATGAGGTAAGATTGTACTTTATCCAGAGTCCCAAATATTATACATGCATATCAGCACTTCAGTTTTAGATTTCTCCTTATTGCTAATATTCCAATGGAAGGTTTTTTTCATACTACACGGCTTTAATTATTTTTCTGTTATGTTATGGTAACAGATGTCGAAGGATATGCATGATGAGAGTGAGGATATCTCATATTCTTGGATTCGCGGGTATCATTGGGATGTAAGTGCCTCTAGTTGTTTACATTTACTTAGCAAGCTTCTGTATGATCGCTGAACAATTTTTTCTTCATAACACCTCATTCAGATACGGGGGGATGATGCCAACGACCCTACAACATTCCTTGTTTCATTTGATGAGGCTGAAGCTCGCTACTTGGTATCAATATTCTCTCCCCCACATTTTTTCTCAGTGTACACATTTTGTGTTGGTTACTCTGGACTTTTACATTTCATTTTTTATCAACAGCCTCTTCCCACAAAGATTAATTTAACAAAGAGGAGAGCCAGAGAGGGAAGATCAGGTGACGAGATTGAACATTTTTCTGTACCCTCAAGAGTAACTGTGAGGAAAAGAGCCATTGCTGCTACAATTGAACAGAGGAATTTGGGGGTAAGGACACAGAACCATCCATATGAATATTCATTTTTAGTCTGTCGTTGGATATTAGGCCTCTATGACTTGAATTAAATTATGCTTTCAGGCTGCTTCAAGTTCAAGGGGTAATGATTCAAGGATGGGAGGAAGGTTTGAGGATGATGATGGCCTTGGAAGATTACAGAGGGTTGCTCAAGATGAGGACCTTGAACAGTCTAGTGAGGCAGAAGATGAGATGTCTGAATGATTCTTTGATTCAAATGTCACAGAAACTTCTGCATTTGCCTATTTGGGTTGGCAAGTGACTGGATGGAGATTGTTTTATGTATTCAGATGCTCATGATGAGAAACTGAGATGGTAATATTTCCCGCAATCCTTGCCAACACTCAAAATATACTTTTTGCCCCTCAGATTGTAGTTTGTTCTAGTTGATATAGATTTTCTAATAACACGAGGGCTAGAGAAAAGAAGCTATGAAAAAAAGGTTGGACATTATAGAAATCCTGTTTCATTTCATGTAATGTGTTCAAAACATTAAAATATTTTCGTTTCCTTTTTCCTCCTTGTTAAAAATAATTCTTTAAGCTATTTTGATTGGATGTTGCTAGGAATGGAAAATAATTATATCCCTCATTATTCTTTAGTTTGTACGAGATGCATGCCCAAACAAATATATTTAATAGTGTTATAATTGTGAACCAGTGCTAGATAAGTAATAGAAACTAAAGGTATGATGGAGCCAATATTTCATGACGGAAAAAAAAATCGTGTTGATGATCAAAACTTAGAGATTTAACAAAATGATTTATAGCAATCCACAGTGTTTTTGGAGGAAAGATACAGTGCTTTCGTCACATGATTTAGTTTTTCTGTTAATAAAAAGCAAAAAAAATTACAAAGCTAAATTCTCTACTAACTTAATATTAAAAAAAAACCAACAAAGATAATTTTAGAAGGAAAAAAACCCATAAGGAAAAATGTTGTAGCAATTGATAATATTTTGTGAGGAAAATTAGAGTGTTTTCCCAAATAAAATAAAATAAAAAACCATTTAGAGAAATACTGTAGCAATCCATAATGTTTTGTGAGAAAAACTACAACGCTTTTCCCATATGATTTAGTTTTATTGTAATTATAATTCTTAACCAACTTAATATTAAAAAATTGGACAGATAATTTTGGAAAAAATAAAAAAAAATCATATGGGAAAACACTGCAATAATTTACAGTGTTTTAAAAAAAAAATTATAAAGCTAAATTCTTAATCAGTTCAATATTAAAAAAATAAAATCGACAGAGATAATTTTAGGAAAAAAAAACTAAAAAAAAAGGGGAAAAATCATGTTAGAAACACTGTAGCAATATTGTTTTGTGATGAAAGCTACAGTGCTTCCCCACATGATTTAACCTTATTTGTAATGACTTGTAATTGTAATTTTCAACAATGTTTTGTGAGGAAAGCTACAGTGATTTCCCCACATGATTAAGTTTTATTACAACGTTAAATTTTAACCAACTCAATATTAAAAAAAATAAAATCGACGAAGATAGTTTTGGAAAAAAAAGTAAACACAAAAGAAACTGGAAAAAAATCATGTGAGGAAAAACTGTATCAATCCATAGTGTTTTGTGAGTAAAAACTTGTATTTACTTGTAATTGCAATTCTTAACCAGCTTAATATTTAAAAAATAAAATTGACAAAGACAATTTTAGGAAAAAAGATAACAAAACAGAAAAAAAATCATATGAAAAAAAACATTGTAGCAATCCACAGCAATTTGCGAGGAAAGTTACAGTGCTTTCCTCACATATTGTAACTGTAATTTTTAATCAGTTTAATATTAAAAAATAAAAAATAAAAAAATAATTTCGGAGAAAATTATAAAAAAACAAAAATAAAAAAAAACCATGCGGAGAAACACTGTAGCAATAAACAATGTTTTAAAGAAAAAAATTACAAAACTAAATTCTCAATCAGTTCAATATAAAAAAAA
>Ga0307516_10010479_pt1 | contig 10181 bp, 6 predicted proteins | sample 19_EM_MG_FD_203310 | JGI IMG/M metagenome (GOLD analysis project Ga0307516, IMG submission 203310) | Populus trichocarpa ectomycorrhiza microbial communities from riparian zone in the Pacific Northwest, United States - 19_EM | ecosystem: Host-associated > Plants > Roots > Unclassified | place...
CCGCGGAGCCCGCCGGGCTCCGCGGCAACCTGCTGATCTGGGACGGCGGCTGGTTCCTGAGGGTCGCCGAGGGCTATCCGAGCGGCTACACCTACGGCACCGACGGCACGCTGCAGGGCAACGAGCTGGCGTTCTTCCCGCTGTACCCGATGCTGATCCGGTTGCTGTCCAGCCTCGGCCTCAACGCCGGCACCGCCGCGATCGCGGTGAGCTGGCTCGCCTCGATCGGCGCGGCGGTCGCCCTGCACCTGCTCGGCACCTCGCTGCACAGCCGCCGGGCCGGCTGGGCGCTGGTCGGGATCTGCTGCGGCGCGCCGATGTCGGTGGTGCTGTCGATGGCGTACTCGGAGAGTCTCTTCCTGGCGTTGGTCGCGGGCATGTTCGTCGCCGCCCATCGCCGGCTCTGGTGGGCGGCCGGGCTGCTCGGCCTCGGCGCCGCCCTGACCCGGCCGACCGGCGCGGCCGCCGCGGTCGCCCTGGCCGTGGCGGCGGTCATCGCGGTCCGCCGCGACCCGGAGCGCAAGTGGCCGCCGCTGGCCGCGGCCGCCGTCGCGCTCGCCGGGGTGCCGGCCTATCTCGGCTGGGTCGCGTGGCGGGTCGGTGACCTCGACGCCTGGTTCAAGATCCAGACGGCGGGCTGGGGCACGTCCTTCGACTTCGGTGCCAGCACGATCGACTTCCTCGCCGACACGCTGACCGTCGGCGAGGGCTGGGTGCCGATGAGTGTCGCGCTGATCCTGCTCGCCGCGCTGGCCGCGGCCGGGGTCGCGCTGGCCGGCCGGCCCTGGGCGCCGCTGGCCGTCTACGGGCTCGTCGCGATGGTGCTGGCCTATGGGCAGGCCGGTTTTTACCACTCCAAGCCGCGGCTGCTGCTCCCCGTACTCTTGACGCTGCTGCCCTCGGTCTTCGCCGCGGCCCGCGCCCGCCCCCGGGTCGCGGTGCTCGCGATCGCGGCCTGGGCGGCGTTCGGGCTCTGGTACGGCGCCTACCTGGTCGCCGTCTGGCCCTACACGATCTGACCCGACTCCAAAGGACCACCGTGCCCGAGCTTCCCGAGGTCGAGACCGTCCGCCAGGGGCTGGCCAAGTGGGTGACCGGCCGGCGCATCGGCACCGTCGAGGTGCGCCATCCCCGGGCGATCCGCCGCCACGTGCCCGGCGACGTGCACTTCGCCGCCGTCCTCAAGGGACGGACGATCACCGACGTCGCCCGGCGCGGCAAGTATCTGTGGCTCCCGCTGGATTCCGGTGACGCGATCATCGCCCACCTCGGCATGAGCGGGCAGCTGCTGATGCAGCCGGCCGAGGCCGAGGACGAGGTGCACCTGCGGGTCCGGGTTACCTTCGCCGACGACGGCCCGCAACTGCGCTTCGTGGACCAGCGCACGTTCGGCGGGCTGTCGGTCTCCGAGGGCGGCGCCGAGCTGCCGGACGAGATCGCGCACATCGCCCGCGACCCGATCGACCCGCTCTTCGACGACGAGCTGTTCGTCGCCCGGCTGCGCGGCAAGCACACCGAGATCAAGAGGGCGTTGCTGGACCAGACGCTGATCTCCGGCATCGGCAACATCTACGCCGACGAGGCGCTGTGGCGGGCCCAGCTGCACGGCGTGCGGCCCACCGACGCGCTCTCCCGGCCCGCGGTGCGCCGGCTGCTCGCCCACGTCCGGGACGTGCTCGGCGAGGCGATCGTCGCGGGCGGCACCACCTTCGACGCGCTCTACGTGAACGTCAACGGCGAGAGCGGCTACTTCGAACGGTCGCTGAACGCGTACGGGCGGGAGGGGCAGCCCTGCCACCGGTGCGGCACGATCATGCGCCGCGAGCAGTTCATGAACCGCTCGTCCTACAGCTGTCCGCGGTGCCAGCCGCGCCCCCGCCTGCCGCTGCGCTGACGTACGGGCTGGCGTCGGTGGCCAGCCCGAAGCCGGCTCCCCGGCGGCCCAGCAGCCGCCGGGCCGCGGTGAGCAACGGCGTGGGCACGCCATGCACCAGGTGCCCGTCGCCGGGCTCCACCCCGTCGCCGGCCCAGCCCTGGTAGGCCGACCAGGGCCCGTCGAAGGTGCAGATCCGCACGCCCAGGTCGCGGTAGAGCGGGTGGGTCGGCACCCCGGGGTTGAGCACGACCCGGTGCAGCCCGCGCCGCGCGGCGAGCCGGACGGTCAGCGCCACCGGCCCGACCCCGCCGGAGCCGGCCGGCGCCCGGTCCAGGAAGAGCCCCTCCGCGCCGTCCTTGCGCCACTCGTCGACGTCGGCGAGCACGTCGGCCAGCGAGCGCCCGCCCCAGTCCAGGTCCACGCGGCCGAGCAGCCGGTGCGCCGAGCGGCGCGAGCCCGGCCGTTCCTGCACGACCCAGGTGTCGGCGTCGGGAAGCAAACCCGGCGAGGGCTGCGCGTACGGGGGGAACAGGGTCTTCACGACGTCCTCCGGGGGTCTGCGGCGGTGTATGCGACGGTCAGCAGTCCGATGAGGTGGGTCGCCGCCAGGAGGGCGACGACGGTGCGGAGCGGATCCGGCGGCAGCGCCGGGACCAGCGGTGTCAGAACCGCCGCGAGCGGCGGCGCGGCGGCGAGCACGGCGGCCGCGCCGGTCCGGCCGTGCGCGGCGAGCAGCAGGGTGATGGCGAGTACGCCGCTGAGCAGGATCCCGCCGGCCACGGCGAGCACCGGCTCCCGCGCGCCCACGACACCGCCCGGCAGCCGGTAGGCAGCCAGCGCGAGGGCGATCCCGGCGGCCAGCGGCGGCAGCAGGCCGGCGACGGTCACCGCGGTGACGCCGCCGAGGTGCGCGCGGTGTTCCGCATCGCTCTCGGCGACATCGAGGCTGGTCTCGACCTGCCGCCGGTGCCAGCCGATCAGCGCCTCCAGTACCGGCCCGGCGGCCAGCAACGGCAGCACGGCGGGAGACGTCGCCGCCGGCGGCCCGGCCCTCCAGAGCAGCACGGCGCTGGCAGCCTGACCCGCCCCGAGCGCCGCCCGCCCGACCGCTCCCCGCCAATCGGCCCGCCCGGTGTTCAGCGTCACAGCGCCCCGGAAGGCGGGCCGGAAAGCGCGGCCGGCCGCGACGGCGACGGCGAACGGCAGGAGCAGCGTGACCGGCACCCGGGCGGCCCAGGTGTCACCGATCGCCCCCGCGACCGCGACCGCGGCGAGCAGCCAGCACGGCAGGCTCCACCGCACGACCGCCGCCTCGGTGCGGCTCACCAGCGCCGCGGTGACCGTGGCCAGGCTCAGCAGCCCGCACCCGCCGACGGCGATGGCCCGCCCCGGCGCGGCACCGCCGACCGAGGCCGGGACGAGCAGCACGAGCGCGACCCACAGCGCGGCCGCGGCCAGGAAGCCGATCCCGACCAGCCGCGCACCGGCACCTGCCCCGCCGCGCCGCGCGACGCCGGTGCCGGCCGCGGCGAGCGCCTGGGCGGCGCTCCAGCCGAGCACCAGCGTGCCGGCCGGCACCTGCCAGGGGAGGCGCCCGAGCAGACCGGCGGCGGCGATCACGACGCTGAGCGGTCCGAGATAGAGCGCGCAGCGCAGCAGCAGCGTCCGGCTCAGGGCGGGTGCCCGCCGGGTGGCGGGCGGTACGGCCAGTCCGGTCACCGGTCCTCCCCGGCCTCGGCGAGCCAGCGCAGCGTGGCCGGCCGGGCGTCGCGTGGCGCGGGCACGGCCAGCGCGAGGTCGTAGGAGGGCGCCGGCGGCGGCCCGGCCAGGTCGGTGTAGAGCGCGCCGTAGACCCGGACGACCCGGTCGGCGGTGAAGTAGGCCAGCGCGCGCCGCCGGGCCGCGTCCCCGAGCGCGCGGCGGCGGGCCGGGGCACGCAGCAGGTTGATGCAGGCCTCGGCGAGGAGCGCGGGGTCGCTCCCGGCGACGATCGTGCCCGCGTCGCCGAGGGTCTCGGCGACCGGACCCACGTCGACCCCGACCACGGCGCGGCCGGACATCATGGCCTCGATCAGGCGGTACGGCGGGTCGGCCGGTCCCGGGACGTGCACCACGAGGTGGCCGGACGCGTACCGGTCGCGGGGGTCGGCGGGCAGCGGGTGCTGCCGGATCGCCCGGCCCAGCCCGGTGCGTTCGACCTGCTCGGCGCAGTGGTCCTCGTGGGCGGCGGTGACGCCGACCAGGTGCAGGACGGTCCCGGGCACGGCGGTGACCACGGTCGCGAACGCCTCCAGCAGGCCGCGCAGGCCGCTGTCCGGGCCGCCGTTGCCGGCCCAGACGATGGCCGGCTGGGTCCTCGCCTCGGGCGCGGACGGGAAGTCGACCGGATCCACCCCCGCCGGCACCGGCACGAGCCGGCCGGGCTCGGCGCCGTGCCCGAGCGCCCACGAGTGGTGATACGCGCTCAGCGGCGCGATGAGACCGGCCTCGGCGTACCCGGTGCGCGCCACCGCCCGCCGGAACCGGCGCAGCACCGTGCGGACCGCGGGGGACAGCCGCTCCTCGCCGGCCCGGGGCCGGGCCACGGGTGCCCGCGCCTCGGTGAGCAGCAGCGGCATCCCGGTCCGCCAGCGACCGGCCAGGGCGGCGAGCAGCGGCGTCGTGCCGCCGACGCAGTGCACCAGGTCAACACCCGGCACCGGTACGGACAAGGCCCGGGCCACGTGACGCAGCAGCGTCGCGGCGGTCCGGGCGTCGCGCAGGCTGAGCCGCGGCAGCCGCTCCTCGCCCTCGGACGCCCGGCCGGCCCGCCACGTGTCCAACAGCACATCGGTCAGCGGCACGGCGTGCAGCGGGTGGCCGGCGGACTCGGCCAGCACGGCGAGCCCGAGCAGCCCCTGGGCGAACAACTCGTCCGCCGCCGCGGGATCGGGTTCGCTGAGCAGTCCGCGGCACAGCAGGACGGCGGCGGCGGTCGCGTTGTCGTCGCTGCCCTCGCGCCCCAGGGCCTCCCGGTTCAGCGGGGCGGCGGTGGCGGAGGCGACGTGGCGGGGCAGCGCGTACGCCGGCCCGCCGGGCGGCTCGCGGTCGGTGACCGTCAGCAGGTCGAAGGTGAACCGGCCGAGGCCGTCGACGAGAGTGCGGCACCAGCCGCCGAGGGCGTCCCGGCGGAACGGGTAGCCGCCCCCGGTGAGCAGACAGATGCGCATGCGGTCAGCACCACGAGCGCGACGGGGGTGATATCACGATGGCTGCAACGACACAGCGGGGAAAAGTAACGGGATCCTGTCGCCTAGGCGACAGCTCGGCGCACTATTTGTCTGTTTTTCTGCCTTAATTGCTCAAGAACGTCCGAAAAGCTGGCCCCACACGATCGTGCCGTCCACGCCCTTGACCGCGCCCACCCCCAGCGCCTTGAAGTCGCAGTTCAGGATGTTGGCCCGGTGGCCGTCGCTGTTCATCCAGCTGGTCATCACCTCCGCGGCGTCGCGCTGGCCGCGGGCCACGTTCTCGCCGCCTGGATCGCTGTAGCCCTGCTCCTTGGCGCGGGCGACGAAGTCCCGGCCGTCGTCGCTGACGTGGCTGATGTAGAGGTCGCCGTGGGTGCCGAGCTCCTGGACGTGCAGCCGGATGGCCGTCCGCAGTTTCGTGTTCAGCTGCACCGAACCGCAGCCGGCCTTGCCCCGCTCGACGTTGACCAGCCGGATGACCTCGGTCTCCTGGCCGGCCAGGCCGGCGCCGACCTTGGGGGCGCTGGTCGTGGGCTTGCGGGTCGGAGTCTTCTTCGGCGTGGGCTTCTTGGCGGCCGGCTTCTTCGCGGTGGTCTTGCCGGGTGCCGGCGCCGCGGCGGAGGGTGCCGACGACGGCGGCGGCGGAGTCGAAGGCCGCGCCACCCCGGCGCCGGGTGCCCCGCCACCGGCACCCGGCACCAGGGCGGCGACGGCGGCTTCGGGCAGCTCGGCTGCGGTCCCCGGGCCGGTGAAGCTCGCGGGCAGCAGTGCGGCGCCGGTGCCGAAGAGGGCGAGCAGGGCGGTCACGGTGACGCCGAAGGTCACGGGTGACGGCATCGTCCGCTGGTCACGGCGTCGCCCGGTCGGCCTCTGGTCTACTTCGCCCTGCACGTCGTGCCTCCGCGGTCCGCAAGGGATCGAGAGGTTTCGACCCGGCTGACGGTAAGCAGCCGTCTGAAGGCCGGGCAAACCACCTAAGCAAGAAATAAGTCCTGGATAAGACCCGGGGCGTGGCGTGATTCACTGGTCAGGCGGGTGCAACGCGGTTCCCACGGCTTGACGGACTGTGGGTATCGGCGCACCATGGAGGTGTCGCCAGTCGCGCCCATCTGTGTCCAGTCGAGTCCTGGGCACGGGTAAATCTGCATCCACAGCACGTTCCGGGTGCAGGATTTTGTGCTCACGCGTGTCCGTGGGTATGTGTGCGGTACCACTGAGCGCGCGTTTGGCCGGCCGTTCCGGCAGCGCTTCACAAGGAGACGCGGTGTCTCACAAGGAGAAAGTCATGGCGAAGGCCCTCTATGGCCACGTAGGTGCGGCGCCCGACCGGCGGCTGCTCGACGAGGTCACCCGACTGCGTTCCAGGGTGCAGGCTCTGGAGTTCGAGATCACCCGCCTCCGGGCGGAGAATGATCGTCTCGCGGCTGCCGCCGCGGAGGCAGACGATCTTCTGCGGCTTACCGAGCCGGCGCTGACCTGAGCTTCTCCGGGCGTTGCAAACCGGCGCCCCTCATCCCCTAGCATCACGTGACGCACCCCGCACAGCGCGCCTCCACCCACAGTGGCGGCGCGCGTCTTTTTGCTCCTTCTGCGACCCGCCCCGCTCGCCAAATCAGACAAACACTGCTGATTAGCCAGAGACAGGCACGATCCGGGACGCGCGGCGTGCGCGGACAAGGCGCGCACCTGCGGGTAGCCTGCTGACCAGCAGAACACCGCCGACCCCCGGAGATCCGTGCACCTCAAGAGCCTGACGGTCAAGGGCTTCAAGTCCTTCGCCTCTGCTACGACGCTGCGGCTGGAGCCGGGCATCACCTGTGTGGTGGGTCCCAACGGCTCCGGCAAGTCCAACGTCGTCGACGCCATCGCGTGGGTCCTGGGTGAGCAGGGCGCCAAGGCGCTGCGCGGCGGCAAGATGGAGGACGTCATCTTCGCGGGCACCTCCGGGCGGGCCCCGCTCGGCCGCGCCGAGGTGACCCTGACGATCGACAACGGCGACAACGCTCTGCCCATCGACTACACCGAGGTCTCGATCACCCGCCGGATGTTCCGGTCCGGCGAGAGCGAGTACGAGATCAACGGCAGCTCCTGCCGCCTGCTCGACATCCAGGAACTGCTCAGCGACTCCGGCATCGGCCGGGAGATGCACATCATCGTCGGCCAGGGCCGGCTCGACGCGATGCTGCACGCCAAGCCCGAGGACCGCCGCGCCTTCATCGAGGAGGCGGCCGGCGTCCTCAAGCATCGCAAGCGCAAAGAGAAGGCGATCCGCAAGCTCGACGCGATGCAGACCAACCTCAACCGGCTCAACGACCTCACCGCCGAGTTGCGCCGCCAGCTCAAGCCGCTGGGCAAGCAGGCCGAGGTCGCCCGCCGCGCCGCCGGCATCCAGGCCGACCTGCGCGACGCCCGGCTGCGGCTGCTCGCCGACGACCTGCACACGCTGCGCACCACGCTGGACAAGGAGATCGCCGACGAGTCGGCGATGCGCGACCGGCGCCAGCAGGTCGAGGAGGAGAACCGCGAGGTCCAGCGCTGGCTCGCCGACCTGGAGGCAGCGCACGCCGAGGACGCGCCGCTGCTCGCCGCCGCCCAGGACACCTGGTACAAACTCTCCGCCCTGCAGGAACGCTTCCGCTCCACCGAGCAGCTGGCCAGCGAGCGGCTGCGGCACCTCGCCGCGGCGCCGGACGACGAGCGCCCGGGCCGCGACCCGGACCAGCTCGTCGCCGAGGCCGAGCGGGTCCGCGAGCAGGAGGAGGAGCTGCGCGAGGCCCTCACCGACGACCAGGTGCGGCTCGCCGAGGCCGTCGAGCACCGCCAGGAACTGGAACGGCAACTGCTGCAGGCCGAGGGTGCGCTGCGGGCGGCCGCGAAGGCGATCGCCGACCGGCGCGAGGGGCTGGCCAAGCTCACCGGCAACGTGAACGCCGCCCGGGCCCGTACCGGAAGCGCCGCCGAGGAGATCGAGCGGCTCGCCGTCGCGCACAACGACGCGCTCATGCGGGCCGAGGCCGCCCAGACCGAGGTCGACGCGGTGTCCGCGGAGTCCACCGAGGCCGATCGCGACAACGCCGAGCTCGACGAGCGGCACGCCGAGGCCGTGGCCGCGCACGACCGCGCGGCCGCCGTCGTCAAGGAATTCTCCGACGCCGAGCGCGCCGCCGAGAAGGACGCCGCGAGCTGGAAGGCCCGCGAGGAGGCGCTCGCCCTCGGCCTGCGCCGCAAGGACGGCGCCGGCGCGCTGCTCGGCAAGGCCGACCAGATTCCCGGCCTGCTCGGCAGCCTCGCCTCGATGCTCACCGTCCGGCCGGGCCACGAGGCCGCGCTCGCGGCTGCGTTGGGCGTGCTCGCCGACGCCGTGGCCCTCACCGGCATCGACGAGGCCGTCGAGGCCATGCGGAGCCTCAAGATCGCGGACGCCGGCCGGGCCGCGCTCGTGGTCGCCGGTCCGGCGTCGCCGGGCATGCGGGGCCCGCTCGACAGCCTGCGGCCGGCGCTGCCCGAGGGCGCGATCTGGGCGCCCGACGTCATCGAGTGCCCCGACACCATCCGCCCCGCGCTCAACCGGGCGTTGCGCGACGTCGTGCTGGTCCCCGATCTCGCCGCCGCGACCCGCCTGGTCGCGCAGAACGCCGAGCTGCGGGCGGTCACGCCCGACGGCGACGTGCTGGGCGCGCACGCCGCCGCCGGCGGTTCCGGCAAGGCCACCAGCTACATCGAGGTCCAGGCCGCGGTCGACGAGGCCCGGGCCAACCGGGAGACCGCCGAGGAATCCATCGGCGTGCTGAAGGGCCAGCTTGCCGACGCCCGCGCCGACGTCGCCGAGCTCAAGGAGGCGGTGAGTGTCGCGGCCGCCGCCAAGCGGGCCGCCGAGGGCGAGCGCAACGCCGCCGCCCGCCGGCTCGCCGAGCTCGGTGCCGCCGCCCGGTCCGCCAAGGCCGAGTCGGAGCGGCTGGGCGCATCTCGGCAGAAGGCCGAGGCCAACCGCGACCGGGACCTGGCCGGGCTCACCGAGCTGGAGGAGCGGCTGCGGCTCGCCGAGGCCACCCCCATCGACGAGGAGCCGTCCACAGAGGATCGCGACACCCTCTCGGCCCTGGTGCCGCAGGCCCGGCAGAACGAGATGGAGGTCCGGCTCGCCGTCCGGACCGCCGAGGAGCGGGTCTCCTCCATCGCCGGCCGGGCCGACTCGCTGATGCGCCAGGCCACCCAGGAACGCCAGGCCCGCGAGCGCGCTGCCGCCCGCCGGGCCGCCCGCGCCCGCGGCGCGGAGATCGCCAAGGCCGTCGCGCTGGGTGCCGCCGCCGCGATGTCCCGGGTCGCGGTCTCGCTGGCCACCGCCGTCGAGGCGCGCGACGAGCTGGCCCGGGCGCGGACGGCCCGCGAGGCCGAGCTGCAGGAGGTACGCGCCACCGCGAAGCGCCTGGTCGCCGAGCTGGAACGGCTCACCAACGAGGTGCACCGCGACGAGGTGGCCCGCGCCGAGCAGCGGCTGCGCATCGAGCAGCTCGAAGCCAAGGCGGCCGAGGACTTCTCCCTGGACGTCGACACCCTGGTCGCCGAGTACGGCCCCGGCCAGCTCGTCCCGCCCACCCAGGCGGAGGCGGCGCAGGCGGAGAAGGACGGCAAGGACCTCCCCGGGCCGGTGCCGTTCCACCGGCCCACCCAGGAGAAGCGGGCCAACAAGGCTGAGCGCGACCTGGCGCTGCTCGGCAAGGTCAACCCGCTGGCGCTGGAGGAGTTCGCCGCGCTGGAGGAGCGCTTCAAGTTCCTCTCCGACCAGCTCGAAGACCTCAAGGCCACCCGCAAGGACCTGCTGACCGTGGTCAAGGACGTCGACGACCGCATCCTCGAGGTCTTCACCTCGGCCTTCGAGGACACCGCGCGCGAATTCCAGGGCGTCTTCCAGGTGCTGTTCCCGGGCGGCGAGGGCCGGCTGGTGCTCACCGACCCCGAGGACATGCTGACCACCGGCGTCGAGGTCGAGGCCCGCCCGCCGGGCAAGAAGATCAAGCGGCTGTCGCTGCTCTCCGGCGGCGAGCGCTCGCTGACCTCGGTCGCCATGCTCGTCG
>Ga0307516_10010480_pt1 | contig 10180 bp, 13 predicted proteins | sample 19_EM_MG_FD_203310 | JGI IMG/M metagenome (GOLD analysis project Ga0307516, IMG submission 203310) | Populus trichocarpa ectomycorrhiza microbial communities from riparian zone in the Pacific Northwest, United States - 19_EM | ecosystem: Host-associated > Plants > Roots > Unclassified | place...
TTTTTCCCAACAGGTGATGGATTCAGCTCGGAGCTTCCGATTTTGCAATTCCCCCCTCGTTGCCAGGTGTTGACGCTGACATACGGGTTTGATTGGTATGGAGTACACGCATACTCTTACAGCATGATCCCTGGATCGTCCGGTCCCCCTTTGAATGGCTCTGCGTCTTTTGCACCGACTCGGGAAACGATGATGCTTTTCCTCTGCCTCGAGGCCGTCTAGAAAGTGGCCGCGAGTGGAGCTCTCGGTAATGATGGCCCGGCCGAAAGCACTCTCGGCTGAGACGGAAAGGTCCCGATGGAATGGACCGGCCACACGGGACTGGGACTAGGGAGGGAAAAGATTACATAGTTTATTTGTCGGGCGCGAACGGCGAAGGTGAGGGTGCAGGACGGCCTCGCGCCGTTTGTGCCACAGATTTGTACAGCGGAGGCACTCAGCCGACCCAACGATAGTAACTTTTACGAGTTCTTACGTCAGTCGATTGATCACGACGTTCCCGATTTTGACAAAACTGGTGCGAAAATACGCTGACCACACACACCTACAAACAAACGCGGGCGGGGTGTGAATCACGCAATGGGCTAATGTATCCTTGATCCTTGATCACTATCTGGTTCACGACAACCACGTTGGAGGATCGGAACTGGCCTCCCCTGCCAGCAAACATCGGCACGGCTGACCCAGCCACTACCTCTGAGCGGCCGTGGGCTTCCGTTTTTGCCAGCAAGCTGCTGGATGCAGGTGGCGCTGATGGGGGCTACGCGTGGCGCCCGCATAACCACTCTCAGTGTGGCTCGAAACCAGCGCGCCCCGGCACAAAAACCCGGCCTGTGATTTCTTGTGAGCCAAGTTCCCGAGACCCGCATACCACCTTTCCTGGTGTTAGCTTGGAATACGTGTGAGGTAAGTGTTCTGGGAGAAATTGTTTTTTTTACTCAGGCAGAACGGTCCAGCTCACCGACACGATGTTTTCATTTCACGGGGATTGTATTTGGACGCATCGGTTAGGCTTAGGCGGAGGCACATTCATCCATCACATGTGGAAGGTGTAGGTCCGGGCGGCTGGCCATTATAAGGCGATCTCAGAAGTCGCTATCAGGTCCCAAAGTACCCTGCTCCCCTCCCTCCGCCCCCAGCATCTTTCGGCAGGCCCTCGGCGACCATGCAGCAGTTCACCCTTCCCGATCTTCGTTCTATGTGCCCCTTAAAGGACGCAACGAACCCCCACCACAAATCAGCCGCCGCCGAGTCTCGTGCTTGGATCAACAGTTTCAAGGTATTCAATGATGAAAAGCGAGCGGAGTTTATCGCGGGCAGCAACGAACTCTTGGTCTCCCACGCCTATCCGTTCGCCCCTTACGAGCAATTCCGAGTCTGCTGCGACTTTATCAACACCCTATTCGTCGTCGATGAGATCAGCGATGAGCAAAACGGCGAGGACGCCCTGACCACGGGCATGATTTACCTCAACGTCCTCAAGGATCCATCTTGGGATGACGGCTCCAAGCTTGCTCGAATCACCAAAGAGTTAGCGTTTCACGCCGTTCATCTCCGACTCATATTAATGACCTGCCTCCTTCCAGATTTAGAGCCCGTCTGCATAAGTCCGCCAAACCCAATTGCCAGCGCCGGTTCTACCAGACCTGCGCTGACTACGTCGACGCCGTTGGGAAGGAGGCCGAGTACAGGGTACAAGGGAAGGTCCTCGACCCTGTCTCGTACGAGAAGCTTCGGCGGGACAACAGCGCGGTTTACGCTTGCTTCGCCCTGTTCGAATATGCCCTGGACATCGATCTCCCCGACGAGGTGGTCGAGCACCCGTCGTTCAAAAATCTCCAAGACTGGGGTTGCGACCTCGTGTGTTGGGCCAACGTAAGCCTTCGTCATCCCCGCCCTGTCTCTGATCCGCCAGCTGACTCCCTCCCCTATTAGGATATCTTTAGCTACGACGTGGAGCAGTCGAAAGGTCTGGAAGGAAACAACATCCTGACGGTGCTGATGGAGGCGAAGGGTTTCAACCTCCAGGAAGCGAGTGACTACGCCGGGACGTTGTTTGGCGACCTCGTAAACCGTTTCATCGCGGAGAGGAAGAAGCTGCCGTCCTGGGGACCAGATCTCGACCGAGACGCCAATCGTTACGTCGACGCTATCGGCCATTGGGTAGTTGGAAACCTCTGTTGGAGCTTCGAAACCACGCGCTACTTTGGGTCCGCTCTCGAGGACGTAAAACGGACACAAATCGTGAAGTTACGTCCTCGCCAGGTCAAGACGAAGCCCGATACAATCATCCTCTACGACAAACGTTCGAAGAACCCATCACGGTCGCCTTTCAACGTTCGTTCAGTGCAGGCGTCGATGTCGTATCTGCTCATCTGCACATTGTTCCTTGTGTACTTCTACCATGCTCCCATATTCGAACCACTGTAGGTTATCACCGTAGCCATCAGCCTTCCCCGCCCCCCATCTATGATGTATGATATGTTTCCATGTCTGGCTGTATTTTTAGCGCGACATATGCCTCATGTATCGATCCCCCTGAATACAAGGATTGGGTTGCTTTTGCGTCTCTACTCATTTGGACCGCCCAGCGGAGGCACTCTTGGCGAAATCGGCCACGTCAGATTGTGATGCATCACCGAGTTTATTGGGGCAACGTGTGTGGAATACAACTATCACCATGCGGCAGCGTCAAAATGTCGGGAAAAGGGGGGAGGCAGGCGAGAATTCGCGTCGCGAGGTTGCCAGAGATTACGAGGATCTGAGTGGGTATGCCATTCAAACACACCCGGTCTGGAAAAAAGACGGTTTCATGTTTTTGCTCGACCGTGAGCGCTCGAGCGATCAAGAGAGGGCGTTGAGTTACCACCCATTGGGTGTGCACACAAAACCCAGTGGCGTAGACACGCTTTCAAGTCCGGAGTCACGGAGGGCCGGATAAAGAGAGATGTAGCAGTTGTCCCCCAATCGCCACTCATTCGCCACACCCCGGGAAGAGGGCGGATGGACTACGGACCCCAATTCAATCTGGGCTAAGTGAATACAGGGATTAGTCTGTGGGCTCCCAGGCCATGCAGTTTTCCGCCTGCGTGGGTTGTGGGCTGTACAGGGGAGAGACTTAACCGAGAACGGGTTGGGCGTCACCACGGTGGTAGCCTTCTCCGATTCGAGGGGTATTTCCAGAGTTGGAAGATCAACGATCACAAAACTCTCGCATCGTGGCGTACACGCCTGCTCCGAATATCACAACGAGGGCACCCCCTGCAGAAACGTGGCCATGTTGCGGTGACGTGAGGGTTTTGGTAAGCATCAATAGGCCATTGATAACAAAAATGTCCCAGACCCGGAGGTATCATGTGGACCCGTCCGCCTTCGAGACCTTGGCGTGGTGGAAGACGTGATAGTTGGAAATCGGCGCCAGGAACGAAGATAAAATGAGAGTCGAATATGCAATTAGGCGGGATTATATGATATGTGGGACATTAAAAGTGGTGGGTAGACGGATAAGTGGCCGGAGGGGGAAGACGTGGAGCGGGGAGCGGGAACCAAGAAACCATCGTACCAGGGGAGAAGAATTCCATCGGCAAGAAGCTAGCGGAGGCGGATCACTGAGTCCGGCATTCGGGCTCATCGTCATCATCCTCTTCGTCTTCCCACTCGTCTTCATCATCGTGATCAAAGAAGTCGGAGGACGTGGGGAACGGCCGCCCGCGAGCGTCCGCGATGTCGCTGAGCTCGAATTGTGCCTCGTCTACCACAGCGGGTCTCGGCTCGACATCAACCCGCTTCGGTGGCAAAAGCTTCTCCAGTTGCTAAAGGGGGTGGTGTGAGCTGGGACACGGCTGAAATGATGTTGGACGTACAGCCTGGTCTACAGTGTTCAGCCATTCCTCTCCAGGCATGTCGATCTTGAAAACGATATACAGGTCGCCTTTTGCATCCGGGTGCTTGTATGTTGGCATGCCTTCGCCTCTGGCGACAATGGATTCTCCTGGTTTGATGATCTTTCCAGGGGGACTGTTTACGTGGATACCCCTCCCATCAAGATGCGTCACTAGAATCCGAGAAAAGCCGAAGAGGGCTTCTGAGAGGGTGATGTGTACGGCAGTCAGGAGATCATTCCCAGATCGCTGGAATGAATCGTGTGGGGTTTGCTTAAGAACGAAGACCACATCTCCGGGAGGAATTCCGGGCTCTTCATCACCTGCACCGGCAAGGACGATCCTCTGTTGGTTTGCCATGCCTCTCTCGACGAGCAGTTCTTGTCGTGTCTTTTCTTTGACAGTTTTGGCGCCTTTGCACTTCTTGCACCTGTGCGTTTACCAATGAGTCGATGATAGGAATGCCACACCGTTGAAAGCGTCCCACCTGTCTTTCTCTCGGAGTTTCTCGCCTTGACCGTTGCATTCAGTGCACATGGCTCTCGACGTGCCGATCTGGTTCCTCCCAACCTATGATGGATTCGTTCGTTTCTCGCAATGAATGTGCACAGAATGAGGAACTCACCTGCGAATGTACAAAAGTCCACCCCTTTCCTTCGCACTTGACACATTTCCTGGGTTTGGTGTTTCCCTTGGCTCCAGAACTAAGGAATGGCATCAGCGTCACCCACGCACGGGAGGGTCGGGAACTAACCCCGAGCAAGCAGAACAGAGGGCGTCCTTTTCGAGGTTCATTTTTACCGATTTGCCATTGTAGAGGTCCTCGAGGGTGACCTCATATGGAATGACGGAATCTTGGCCCTTCTTCCGCCTTGGGGCACCAAACCCGCCAGGACCAAAGTCAAAACCAAACGGGAAGCCACCGCCAAACATCTCAAAGACGTCGTTCGGGTCCATACCGCCACCCCCACCGCCCGAAAGACCTTCCATTCCGAACTGATCGTACAATCCTTTTGTTTCCGGCTGGCTCAATATTTCGTACCTGAACCGAGATTAGCCGAATAGTTCGGAGGATGGAAGGGGTCCATGCGACTAACGCGGCGGCCATCTCCTGGAATCGCGCGGCGGCTCCGGGGTCATCTCTGTTCTGAATGGGTCCATCAGTGTCTCCCCTTGTTCAGTTGAGGTAAATTTCCGGCTGACCTTGTCCTTCAGAAAAGGGCCTGTGGGTTAGGTTTGTTTGTTTGCAGACGCGCCGGACTCACAGGATGATGCTCTTTGGCCTGGATGATGTGATCAGCACTGACAATATAGCACACGCGCTCCAGCTAGCAGACGCACCTTTTTGCGGTACGCTTTCTTGATGTCGTCTGCGTGGACGTCATTTTCCCCCCAACGCGGAAAACGACGGTGAACCGTACCTTCTGATGCGTTCGGCGACACGTCGAGCAAGTCGTAAAGTTCCGTGTCAACCGGCACTAGCCCAACACGTCAGCCATCCGACGCGACTTCCAGCATGTGGTCCGTACTTTGTAGTGAGCGAGTGAAGGAGATTCGTTAGGAAACGTGAATCGTCGACGAAGGGTCAATGGAGGGCGGGTGGTGGCGTGGACAAAGCCACGATGAAGAACCCGTGGCGGCGTTCAAACTCTTTTTGCCTCTCATCCGTCATCACCCCGAAACGGCATGGCCGAAGACTTCCCGTCACGGGGACTTGTGCACGTTTCTACCCTCTATAATGAAGAAACCGATGAGAACTGGAGAGGCTTGGTCACACGTAGCGAGAACCGTCGAATGGATCCAACAACAAAGATACATGCGACAAAATCGCGAGAATCTCGTTTTTACAGTCGGTGGACGGCCTGTTTGACCTCAAAGTTCTTCTGGAACGCGGGCCAAGCGGGGGCCCTCACTCGCACGTTTCCGTTTCCTTGCATCGTGGTCGGACTGGTCACGTCTCCCTGCACACCTACCTTCGCTTTTGCCTCTCTGCGGATGCCTACTACCCGGTTCAAGTGTCGTGCTGCTCGTTCTGGAAACGACTCAGGCCTGTTTAAATGTATCTCGGGGCCACTCCAAAAACCCCGCGCGGTTTCCCAGACCTTCTACGGGTTTAACGTTCTTCCGGGGTTTGCACAGCTCCCTCCCTCTCGGGAAACGTACGGGTCGGGCGGGTGTTGGCGACCAACAGGCAGAGAAACCCGCGATGGCGTTCCAGGCAAAATTCTGATGTTATACATGCTTGTCTAAGTCCTTCCATCCATTCTAAAACCCCTCCGCCTCTGACACTCCGTATTGCCATTCACAACCTGAACAATACGTGGGCAAAGGGGCCCGTCTGGCGATTCACAACGTCCACAGAAGGAGGTTCACCCGCCCATTGGGGAACGGAGTCTATGAACAGCACACCGAGATGTCAGCGATCCAAACCCAATGACCAACGAATCGGGGGGTGGGGGTATACTTACATGAAACAGAAGCAAATTATCTTCTGAAAAACACCACCTCTTTTCACCCTCGTCCGCGGTTCCGTGTCCCAAGTTTAACATAATATCGCGGACCGGAGGTCGATTCTGGTATCGCCCACTCCGCGTCCCTGGACTGAAGTCGTAAATCCGCAAGAGCTCGAGAGAATTCAACCCTGAAAACCCTTTCGTCATCGCGAAAAGCCGACAGCCGGAAATCGTAGTGGTTTTCGTCATCGAGGGCGCGATTTTTATCACTGTGGCAGAATGTTCCCACTCACACCAAGGAACCTTCTCCGTTACCCTGGCGTTCCTGGATGTGTGGGTACGCACGTCTGCAGCGTTAATGACTACCATGTAGTCACCGCCCTGGTGGACTTTGTCCCGGGTCCCACGACATATGACACCCACAGCCCGTCTAGCTGGATCGGAACGGTGTAGTCCCACGGCAGTTGGTGCCCAACTATGGTCCATAAGGCTCTTTGGTTCATATACCATGTCAGCGTTTCTCGTCGGCATCTCGAATATCAGTTGTCGTTCCTCGGTTGTTGTCGTGTCCCACACGACCAACAAACGCTCTGTGCTCTCTTCTTCGGGCCTTATGATTCCAACGAGTCGGTAATCGTCGACAAATTGGACTTCGTCCACCCAACAACACGAGGTTTTCTTTATAATATTGGTATTAGTAATGCTTCAAGGTGGAGGCGGGAATAGTTACAAGGACTCTCTGACCACTACGCCAATCCCAGACAACGAGAACGTTGTAACGTCCAGAGTGGAACGTACCCTGAAGGGCAACTATTGCCACGAGCCTGTGCCCGCTCACCAGGATGGCGAGATTTGAGACGGTCTTCCCTGACCCATGGCCAACGCAGAGCATGGGGAGATCAATGGGAGCCAAGGGATGAGGAAAGCCATCGGATAGCTGAAGGGTGTGTATCCAAAACACGCTGAGTCTAGTATCACCACAATGCACACGGTTAATGAACCGAGCGGCGTACCGTCCCTCCTCGACTACTTCTGGTACGACAAGTAGATCCGCCTCCGGGTTGATCTTCAGAGCGGCATCACACTTTGGCAATTCTAGGACCACCCACTGCTTCAACCGCACTTCGCGGGAAACAGACGGAAGTTGAATAAAGTGGACGTCGAATCTGCCACCTCCAGTCTCCACGATACACCCAAGTATATCTCCTTCGAGCACCCGCTTTGTATGGGCGGGGAGGGCAATTATCTCCCGCTTATCTCCTCGAAGTTTATCCCATCTCGAATGGTATCGCTCCAGCAGGGCCCGGCGGTCCGCCACCACGACAGGGCCTTTTCGTGGGTCATCTTCTAATGAAGCCGCGAGAAGCTCAAGGCGGTACTGTATGGTCGGAGACGCGTCGATAAGGTTGCGTATTCTGTGGTTCAACTAACAGGCGTGAGGGTTAGTTATAAATGCCGAAATCAAAGTTTGATGCAGAAATCCCCTCACAACTCTCAGCCTCAGCATTGCTGTGGCAGGTAAGCACAAGATCACATTCTCCAGTATTTCTACAGGAAGGCCCAAGAGGCCGAAGCAGGGGTTCCCAGTGGTGCACATAAGACGGTGGTCGGCGATTGCCGAAGTCAGTATGGCGATGGAACGGACTGAAGCCTGAAGGGATTGACCGCTTGATAACGTAACTGAGAGCCTATGGCCCGGGTCGCAACGGTATTGGACCCTGTAAAACGCTTAGAGTGTCATCCAGTCTCCTGCAGACCACACCCAGAAGTACGCCAAGTCAGGGCTTTGACGTCCCGCAATTGCATGAGGCCTCACAAGCTGGCGAGGCCACCCCTTTCTGCGAAATTGAACCCGGAGCTACGATGCTCCGTCCTGAACTGTACACGGCGGGAGCGGCGCGTAAGAATTGTCCTGCACCCCATGCCTTCCAACATGGAGTAAGAAGTCCCGAGTCCGTGCTGCTGGCGTTGGCTACGGGAGTCGCAAAATGTAGCCAGTCCTGCCATGGAGCATCAGCGACCGTTCCTGCTTTGTGCACGGTACTATAAGTGGTCCTGGCTGTAATTATTAGAGGTACAGTTTGGCTGGGGTCGCAAGCGTTGGAGGAACCCCCAACGCCACCACGGGTTTACGGTCCGGTCGGGCCAAAGAGCCAACGTCGATGAAATGAGCGGAGAGCGTTCTTGCTCGAGTGCGCTCCTCGAGTGGTTCCGTGAGGTTCGTTCGCTTGAGGGGAATAAAATGGAGCAGTTAACCACACACAACCTCTCGTATTTTGCGATCCCGGCGAAAGGGTTCGTGGCGGCTGGATCTAGCTCTAGCCACCTATCCTGCCATGCTGTCGCGATCCGAGCGGCAAACCTGTAGTTAGTTACCTGAAGTTGGGCGCAGGCGACCCGCGTCAGGGTGTTTTAGCCATCTCCCATAACGGATGAGCGAACGCCGTGGGGATATGACGTCTAGATAGCTCGATTTGGGACCAGGTATTTCTGACCGTGAGTTAAAGAGTGACAATCGCCGGAACACTGAAATGGGCCTACCGCTCTCCTCTGGACGACGTCAGTGCGCCGGCAAGTTTGAGGGTGGGGGAATGGCCCGCCAGTGGCCACGAGTAGCACTGGCGGGAAGTCCTCGGTCCGCTCCTTCTATTGTATTTCCATCGGGGCAGACGGGAGGCGTATGAAGTGGGTACTCACTTTGCCGCCACCCGTGGCTATGTCACAGGAGAAAAAACCGTTACCGATACATTCTTTCAAACCTTCGGGAATTAATGACGGGCCGGTAGGTGGAGGTCGCTCGGCGCGGTCGAACTCTCCCATCTGGAGCAATAACCCCCTAGTTTCTGCCGACCATCTTGAGGGATCGATGAGTCGTCGATCAGCGGCTCCCGCTCCCAACTAAGGGACCCAACCCGACCGAAAAGCGGTCGAAACAGTGTTTGATCGCAGGCGAGGGTGGACCCCTGGGTCCCAGGGCTCATACACTCAGCTCATGATTGAGCTAACCGATCGGTCCATATCGGTCGACAGTGTACCCCAAATCAGCGGATCTGGGATTTCCTAATGCCAGCCCGGGGTCATTCCAAGTCCCATCAGCAGGATATCGAACAGAGACAACCGCGGCGACGGCGTGATCCCCTTCCAAACCCACTGGTGGCTGTTCTATGTCGTGGATGTAGTCTGTTCGGCGATCACCGGCACCAATCGCAACTTGCCCTTCACCCAGACCAGGGATGGGGTTTCCACAATCCAATACTTAGACTGGCATTCAGCACAGGTACAGCTATAGCGATTCGAATAAAGAAGACCATGGTTCTTGCACTTCAGCCCAACTTCACACTATGACACGTGGAACCGGCTATGTCACGATATGTCCAAGAATCTGATGTGTGCAACTTCCCGAGTCGGGCCCCTTATCTGCCCTGATCCCTGATTCCCATACCCCAACAAATCCACGGCTAATCTGACTCGCGCCGAAAGCGAGGGGACTGTCCTCCAGTACAAAGAGACCCCCTCACTTGTATGGGTTGGGGGCGACCTTACGGGAGAGATACGGGTGTGTTACCGTAACTGTGCGTCTCCTGCATCCGTCCGTGGCGGGCGGGGTCGACATTGCGCATCGCTGGCGGCTCGTATGTGTCAGCAGCGATCGCGAGTGAGTGGGAATGTAGAATGAAAACCAAGGACAGGGATCAGATCAGCAATGCTAGGCGAAACCAATATGTGGGTCCCAGGTTCCAACTTCTTTTTTTTTTGCATCAGGTTCCGACTTCGCGGCGACTGACTGCCTCGTGGTATTCGTACCGCATGGAGCGAGTCGTTTGACTGAAGTTGCACGTACCGAGG
>Ga0307516_10010482_pt1 | contig 10179 bp, 12 predicted proteins | sample 19_EM_MG_FD_203310 | JGI IMG/M metagenome (GOLD analysis project Ga0307516, IMG submission 203310) | Populus trichocarpa ectomycorrhiza microbial communities from riparian zone in the Pacific Northwest, United States - 19_EM | ecosystem: Host-associated > Plants > Roots > Unclassified | place...
GGCTTTGGCGTCTGAGGCAGACGAGGTATTGCCGGCGCGCGACCTGGACAACGAGGTTTTCGCAGCGTTCGAGGCAGACAAGGTTTTGGCGGTGCGCAACGAGGTGTTGCCAGCGGGCGAGGCGGATGACAAGCTGTTGCCAGCCCGTGAGGCGGGTGGTGGGGCTTTGAAGTCGGAGGCAGACCAGGTATTGGCGGTGCGAGACGCGGACGACGAGGTTTTGATGGCAGGCGATGCGGACAAGCTTTTGCCAGCCCTCGAGACAGTCGATGGCGCTTTGGCGGTGCGCGAGGTGGACGACAAGGTTTTGGCAGCCCTGGAGGTGGGCGGTACGGCTTTGGTGTCTGAGGCAGACGAGGTATTGCCGGTGCGAGATGCGGACGATGAGGTTTTGGTGTTGCGCGATCCAGACAACCTTTTGCCAGCCCTCAAGGCGGGTGGCGGGGCTTCGGAGTCTGAGGAAGACGTCGAGGTATTGCCGGCGCTTGACGAGGTATCGCCGGCGTGTGACGAGGCATTGCTGGCGAGTGACAAGGTATTGCCGGCGTGCGACATGGACGACGAGGTTTTGGTGGCGCTCGAGGCAGACAAGCTTTTGCCTGCTCTCGAGACGGCAGGCGGGGCTTTGGAGTCTGAGGCAGATGACGAGGTATTGCCGGCACGCGACGAGGTATTGCCAGCGTGCGATGAGGCATCGCTGGCGAGTGACGAGGTATTGCCAGCGTGCGACGTGGACGACAAGGTTTTGGTGGCGCTCGAGGCAGACAAGCTTTTGCCAGCTCTCGAGACGGCTGGCGGGGCTTTGGAGTCTGAGGCAGACGACAAGTTATTGGCGGCACACGACAAGGTATTGCCGGCGTGCGACGTGGACGACGAGGTTTTGGTGGCGCTCGAGGCAGACAAGCTTTTGCCTGCTCTCGAAACGGCTGGCAGGGCTTTGAAGTATTAGGCAGATGACGAGGTATTGCCGGCACGCGACGAGGTATTGCCAGCGTGCAACGAGGTATCGCTGGTGAGTGACGAGGTATTGCAGGCGTACGACGTGGACCACAAGGTTTTGGTGGCGCACGAGGCAGACAAGCTTTTGCCAGCTCTCGAGACGGCTGGCAGGGCTTTGGAGTCTGAGGCAGACGACGAGGTATTGCCAGCACACGACAAGGTATTTCCGGCGTGCGACGAGGCATTGCTGGCGACTGATGAGGTATTGCCGGCGTGCGTCCGGGCTTCGGATTCTGAGGCAGACAGCGAGGTATTGTGGCCGCGTGACGAGGTATTACCAGCAGGTGAGGTGGCCAACGGGGTTGAGGTGCCATGCGACGACATATTGCCGACGGGCGAGGCAGGCGAGATGGGCGACAATCTTTTGGTGGCTGGCGGAGTGTTTATGGTTGTACCTGAGGCATTACCTGGAGCAATGGGGAGGACCCGCTTCCGCAGCTTGCTATCCACTTGCTTCAGGAACTCCATGTTGCCGAGATTGTTCGCAACATTGATGACATCTCCCGGTATGACAAGATGGTGCATTTGGAATTTCACCCTTTGGGGTAGGCCATTACCCCTTATCCGCCAGTCCTGTTGTAGCCCCAAAACCTCCATGGCATACCCCATATCGCTGAAGGCTGGGTGCTGTATGATCTTCACTAGCCTATACCAGGCAGATCTGCTCATTTCCATCGGATTTGAACCAAGGTCTACACAAAGTAAGCCATGCTCGCCCAGCAGGAGGATTCTTAACATACATGGTTCAGCATATCAAGCCCAGTTCTGTCCCCAAACAGCTTGGATCTTCTCATTTACCCGCAACTTGTCACTGAGATTCGATCGTGATATTTTTGCTGGATGCCTGATTGTGCGTTTGTACTGGGAGGTTGATATTATTTGTACGATCAGGTCATGTTTCTTAAGATGCCGATCGAACAGAATGTGGACTTTATTTGCAAAATCCATTTAGGGTTCGCCTGCCAGTTTAAATCGCTCCATGAACCACTTCAGGACTTCGCCGGATTGTGCTGGGGGCAAATCAAGCAACTTCTTCAACAGGATCTGCAGAGGACATTCAGCAATAGAGGCAAATAATTCCTCTGGAGTAGCCGGTTGCTTACTCACCTGGTCGGACATCGTCAACAGGATCTGAGACTCATGGATTAGTAATCTAGTTGTACGCACTGTTCGATGTGCTACAAACCATTTGAATCGCTTCATCCAGCTCGTTGGAAACTTTGGTGGCAGCAGCAATTGATCGAGTGCTTGTTTCTGGCATCCTGAACTGAGTAGTGTCTGCAATATTGGCGTCATTCAGCTCACGACGCGACCTCAGATAGGATCTGAGTCACACAAACCCAGCAAGAAAACCACGGGATTTATTGATCCGTCAGGGTGGACAACTAGAGATGGTTGTGGTGGAGTGGTGGTGGTGCGGTGGTGGAGTGGTGGTTGTGGTGGTTGTGGTGGTTGTGGTGGTTGTGGTGGTTGTGGTGGTTGTGGAGGTTGAGGCGGTTGTGGAGGTTGGGGTGGTTGTGGAGGTTGGGGTGGTTGTGGAGGTTGGGGTGTTAGTGGCATAGCAGATACGTTGGTTACCGGGAAGTATCCCCACACTAGTGTGGGGACACTTCCGGGTAACAGTATGCAGACTAAACTTTGGTGGACAGAAATTGGATTCCTGGTCAGAGTCATCCTCTGAGTACTCATTGGAGTGCTCAGGAGAAATCCAACAAGTAATCCAACAAGCACTCCAAGGAGCACTCCAACGAGTCATCGGACAAGGACTCCAACTAGTGATCCAACAAGGACCCCGGACTCCTACAAGTGATCCCAGGAGTGATCCAACAGGCACATTGACAAGACATCCAACAAGTAAGCCACTGCCAAAGCTGTTAACGAGTGTAAGACATGAGATGGGCAATCCAACAAGTGATCCGACAAGTGATCCGAGGAGGTGTCCAACGAGTGATCTGAGGAGGGGTCTGTCACATGATCCGTCAAGCTCAGTAACAAGACATCCGACTCATCAGCCATGTCAGCTGCTGTGAAAGCTGCCCACGGGAGTAAGGGATGAGAGGGGTAGTCCAGCCCAGACTCCGTCCAGGGCTCCAGCTGGTGAATCAACAAGACATTCAACACATGAGCCACAGACAAAGCCGTTGACAAGTAACAAATGAGACAAGCAATCCGATGATCAGTTTCAGCAAACAAGCCACCTACTGATGTGGACTGTAATCCACTAAGCAATCAGACAATGGTATCACTGCACTAGCAATCTTCATTTTCATCACTTCGGCTGCACACTTTTCCACCCGGGACCTGCTTGAGTCAACATTTTCGGATGTGTGCTGCAACTTGAAAGCATTCCCAACTTGAAATTCCATGTTAGTGCAGGTGACTCATCTTGTCCACATTATGTACATCTTGCATGGATGGATGGAGACATTATAATGGCGCTCGCAGCTCGCTAGTAATCTATTATATCAAAGAACCCAAACGCTATCTATCATGAACAATGCACCACCCGCTGGTCAACCCCAGCCCCCACCCGGATCGATACCATTGCACCATCCAGGTCCTGGCCGTCACCCTTATCTTACCTACCTGCACCCACTACCAGTGCCACCAGCAGTGCATGTTAATGCCAACGCTCGCTCTTGGTAACTGGGGACGAGGGTGTACTTCTGTGGCGCGTTCCTGCTTCGCAGGGACTGGAAGGGCGGCAACCTTCATATTCTCACTGATGAGCTGCAATCCCATTGGCATTACCTCCAAGGCGTCCTTCTCAGGGAGATAAGAAGCCTAATGGTCCGGCTTTCCAGCCGGTTCCGTCAGCAGCTGGTGGACAACATAACGGATGTTGTCCTGGAATGGCTTAGGGGAAGGCCCCTGGGCCTGTGGTGGCTCAGTCAGAGCCTCTCTACTTGGCCAGATAACCCGGAGAGTCACCTGCCCGCTACATGGCATATATGGTTTTCGGAGACAGTGACACAAGCTGAGTTCACTGCCGGATTCACTGGAACCAACGAACAGCGAGCATTTGTCGACTTCCATGCCTGGTGCCTCCGACCCGTGAATGTGGTTCGCATCTGGTCACATGCAATCGGATACCTTGAGCCTGGCCTGGTGACCAACTGGGTGAACGGCGGTCCGCAACCCCTGCGCCTATTACTGGCACTCCGTGCAGTTACTGCAAACATGCTCAAATCTACCTTGCAGCACGTGATGCAGAATATATTTTGCCGACATTCAATGCACCGCTATGTATATAGCGGGACTCTCATGCATCACCTATATCACCAAGACGATATGACTGTGGGACACCACGGAGACTTGGTACCAGCTAATGTCAACCTGGATGTTGGCTGGCACCAGGCCAGTGCCCTACATATGGCTTGGATCGATGGCCTCAACAATGAGTTATAGTTTCTTGCGGCCTTCTAGGGGACCGCCAGTAATGAGTGAGCGGCTGTGCGCAGTACAGAATGGAACTAGCATGTCAGGTAGGGGGCAGGTGCGCGCAGGTGGGTGGGGCAGCTGCCAAGTGCGCAATGGAATGGGAAAGCATGTGAGCGAGCGGCTGGGGGTGCTGGCAGATCTATTCAGCACGTGTGGCTGTCGGCATTAGGGTGAGCAAAGGGAGAGTTTGTGATGTAGCTGCTGTGCATGTAGTGGGATGGTACAAGGACTTGAGTAAGCAAGCACGGGCCTGCTGTAACCGGTGTGATGGTGAGGTCCGGAGACAGTGTGATAAAGTGGGATAGCTTGTGAGTGACTGAAAGAGCTGGTTGAAAAGGGGCTGTGCATACGACTGGATCTAATACACAGGTGCAGTAGCCGGTGAGCAGGTAAGGGAGCAGGAGACCGGGTGAGTTAGCTGTAGTACCATACCGGGGATGGTGATGAGGTTATATCAGTGACATGGAGCACTGGGACAAATGGGGGGCACCTTGCGGGGAAACAGTCAGTAGGGCTCCAGGCTTTTCCTGGCAGGCAAGCCCGCTCGGGAAGGAAATTAGCAGTACCGCTCGCAAGCAAGCTTGTATCCGCGACCTGGAGCACTGGGACAAATGGGGGGCACCTTGCGGGAAAACAGTCAGTAGGGCTCCACGCTTCTCCCGGCAGGCAAGCTCGCAATGGAAGGAAATAAGCAGTAGCGCTTGCAAGCAAGCTTGTATCCGTGACCTGGAGCGCTGGGAAAAATGGGGGGCACCTTGCGCGGAAACAGTCAGTAGGGCTCCAGGCTTCTCCCGGCAGGCAAGCCCGCTCTGGAAGGAAATAAGCAGTACCGCTTGCAAGCAAGCTTGTATCAGCAACCTGGAGGGCTACAACAAATGGGGCAACTAGTGGGAACCGGTCCGGGAAGGATTCGATGTGACATCAGACGCGGCACGACAAAGCCATGCTGTCATAATGATGGGCGGGATCTTGGGGGAAGGAATCGATGCTGCGAAGAGGACTTGGAGGTGGGAAGGACTCTACACGACATCGGGCGGGGCGCGGTCAATACATGATGAAGGATGCGTTGTAGGGCGAAAGAATCGACTCTGGCGACAAACACTCAAGGGTGGCAAGGACTCGACGCGACATTGAACATGGTGCGGTCAAGTCATGATGAAGGATGCGTCGTAGGTCGAAGGAATCGACTATGGCGAAGAATACTCGTGGGTGGTAAGGTCTCGACGTGACATTGGACGCCATGCGGTTAAGTTATGATGAAGGACTCGCCATTTGCGGAAGGAATCGATGCGGGCGGAGAGGTCTCGCGGGTGGCAAAAACTCGACGCGACATCGCACGCGGTGTCAAGTCACGATGAAGGACTGGTCGTTTGCGGAAGGAATGGATGCGGCCGCAGAGGACTCGAGGGTAGAAAGGACTCCACGTGACATCGGACGTGGCGCGGTCAAGTCATAATGAAGGATGCATCGTAGGGCGAAGGAATCGACTCTGGGAAAGAACATTCGCGGGTGGGAGGGTCTCGACGCCACGTTGGACTCGGTGAAGCGAAGAACTCGTCGGGACATCGGGCTCAGCACAGTGAAGTTATGATGAAAGATGCGTCGTAGGGCGAAGGAATCGACTCTGGCGAAGAATACTCGTGGGTCGGAAGGCCTCGACGCGATGTTGGACTCGGTCAAGTGAAGGACTCGACCGACATCGGACTTGGCGCAGTGAAGTTGTGATGTCATATTGAAGGACTTGCGGTTGGGGGAAGGAATCGATGCGGCCGAAGAGAATTTGCAGGTGGGAAGCGATCGGACGTGGCGTGGTGAAATCATGATGAAGAACTCGTCCTTGGCGCAGATCAGTTCACCGTTGCAGAAGGCAACTCGGTTGCCTTTTGAAGGATATACCTGCAGCCACCAGGCAGCAAGTGGTGTGACTAATCCAGCTCCGCTGCCACCAGGTGCACCATTCAGTTATGCCAAGCAAGCACCTGCTGTCCCAGACCTAGCTTGGCACGATGTTTCCGCTACGTGTACTTCAAGCTTCAAGTCACGCGCAACTTGAAGCTTCGTGTAGAGCCCGGCTCGAGCGTCATGTAAGGCCCAAATTGAAGCTTTGTGTAAGGTGCAACTTGAAGCTTTGTTGCGGTAGGTGAGGTTCATCTCGTCACGTTATGTAGAACTTGCAGAAGGGACGGAGACATTATAATAGCACTCGTCACTTGCCATTAACCCATTATATTGAATAAGCCAAACCGCAACATGAATCAAGCACCCGCTGATCCACAACCGCCACTGCACCATCCCGGGCCTGGGCATCACTGGTACCTAACCTACCCACACCCACTGCCAGTGCCTCCAGTTGCGTACCTAAACAACAACGTTCCCACATGGCAATTGGGGACAACGGCATATTTCTGCGGCGCTTTCCTGCTGCGCAGGGACTGGAAGGATGGCAACCTTCACATGCTCGCCCACGAGCTCAAATGCCAGTGGCACCACCTTCACAGCATCCGTCTCACGGAGGTGAAGAGTCTCATGGTCCGGCTCGCGAACCGTTTTCGGCAGCAGCTGGTGAACAACATAATGGATGTTTTTCTTGAGTGGTAGAGGCGGAGGCTGCTGGGCCAGTGGTAGCTCCGGCAGAGCATTTCTACTTGGCCTGCTAACCCGCAGGGTCACCTGCCCCCGACCTGGCAAATATGGTTTGCTGAGACTGTCACCCAAGCCCAGTTTACTACTGGCTTTGTTGGAACCAACGAAGAACTGGCGTTTGTGGATTTCCATACCTGGTGCCTTCGACCAGACAACGTGGTACGAATCTGGTCCCACGTGATCCAATACATCGAGCCTAACCTCGTGGCCAACTGGGTAAACGGCGGCCCACAACCCCTGCCGCTGCTCGTGGCACTCCTTGCCGTTACCGCAATACTATGCTCAAACTGACCTTTGAGCATACGATGCAGAAAATATTTCGCCGCCACGCCATGCACCGGTATGGATATGGGGAAACCCTCATGCATCATCTTTACCACCAAGATGACCTGACCGCCGGCTACCATGGAGACTTGGTGCCGGCCAACATCAACCCAGATGTTGTCTTGTACCCCGCAGGCGCCCGATGTCGTGCCTGGCTCAACAGCCTCAATGATGAGGTGTAGTCTCTTGTGGGCTACTATGGACCAGCAGGGAACAAATAGCCAAATGCGCTGCAAATTCGACTGAGCTCACGGCTGTGAGTGAGGTGGGAACTCTGGGGACGGAGGGAGCGGGAGGCTGAGGAGTTGGGTACCGATAAAGGGAATTACAGGCAGGTCATGTTTTCCTCTGTTCTTTCCTTTGTCTTTCCTTTGTTATTTCTTTGGTGCTCGCTTCATGTCTTCTTGGTATAGGCCTGGGTGGTGTGCAAAGGGGAGCCTGCAATGTACTGTCACTGTGCCGATTGTGGTCTAAATGTATGCCTCCTTATTTTTGCTCCATTAGCACGAACACGGTAGTACGCTATGGTGATAAGGACCCATTGGTTTCCGTCCACCGTGGTAGTCTAGCTATTCTCTACCAAAGTTGCCAGTAACTATTAAACCCTCCCCGTGAAATCCAAATGTCGACGTCTACATTGCAGGATTGTTATCAAACTCAGCCAGATTCTCGCCAATACGTGGATCCATTTCCTCCAACCACCGACGCAGCTGCCACTCGTCCGAAGCCAGTGTCGTGCGATTTAGACCACCATTTTCCGTTGAGGGATTTGAGGCCGCGGTTGCAATGGTCAGGTGGTCGTGTGGTAGGAGGGTCAGCAGGAGCTGTGCCCAAATGTTGAACCTCACATGCTGCCAGAAGTGGTGCGTGCGTACGTAGTGGAATACTGGTTCTAACATGTTGGCGGTCACCTAGCCCAATGACACAAGGTAGGGGTCGGTGAATTGATCGAGCCGGTATGGGTCTAACGAACCTGGCGCGACAGGCTCCTTGGCGCTGGCATCAGTGCCACTCTCACCCTTGTCGCCCTGCGGCTCGTCCTCATTTCCGCTGCCGCAGCCGCGGTCATCCTCCGCGCTTAGGTGCCTCGACCGATCTCCGCCATATCACTCCGGTAGCGATATCCCCAACCGCTGGCCAGTCTAGACCTCTCTCCTTCGTCTCCATTATGTTACTTGCGCGTCCTTCTCCTGTCATCGTTATGTATGTCGTTTCCTGTTGATTATGCTTGCACGTCCTTTCTCCTGTCCGCTACGTTTGTTCTCTCCCATTGATGAAGCTTGCACATCCTGTTCCCTGTTCCTTACCTTTACTGCTTGCACGTCCTTTCTCCTGTCCACTATGTTTGTTGTCTCCCATTGATTGAGCTTGCGCGTCCTTCTCCCATGTTCGTTACAAGTATTGTTTTCCCTTGATTAAGTTGTACATCAGTCTTCCTTTCCTTTACTGTTACTGCTTGCGCGTCCTTTCTCCTGTTGCCGCGAGTAGATTGGTGGCTGCGCGGCGGCCGACTGCGATCATGTGTTTCCTTGGGCGCGACGATTGAGTCATGATGTGGGAACTGTGTCAGTCTTGCAGCCAAGCTGTGATTCCACAGAGGGAAGGAAAAGTATAAATAAAGGGCGTGGTAGCTAGTCTGGAGATTCTTCTCCACGCAATATATTATCTATACACCTGGACCTACCTTTACCCATCTCTGAGCGGCGTGACGAAACCAGTGCCGGGATCTCAGATCACTTGCACCGATGACCACCGGGTCATCCGGCTGCGTGACGAAGTGATCCAGGATCGCCTACGACGAACGACATCGTGATAGGATTATCTATCTACCTTGACCTACCTTCACACATCTCTGAGTGGCGTGACGAAACCAGCGCCGGGATCTCAGATCACTTGCGCCGATGACCACCGGGTGTCACGAACCTCGCACGACAGGCTCCTAAGCGCCGCGGCCGGGGCCGCCGTCACCCTTGCAGCCCTATGGCTCGCCCTCATCACAGCTGCCGCGGCCACGGTCATCCTTCGCGCTTAGCGCGCCTCGGCCGATCTCCGACATATCGCGCCGGTAGCGATATTCCCCGACCGCTGGCCGGTCCAGACCTCTTCCTTTGTTTCTTCTATGTTGCCTACGCGTCATTCTCGTCTTTGCCGTTTCCTATTGATATTGCTTACGCGTCCTTTCCCCTGTCCGCTACGTCTGTTGTCTCCCGTTGATTGAGCTTGCGCGTCCTTCTCCTTTATCGCTCCGAGTATTGTTTCCCCTTGATTAAGTTGTACGTCATTCTTCCTGTGTCCCTTACTGTTACTGCTTGCGCGTCCTTTCTCCTGTTGCCGCGAGTAGAGTGTTGGCCGCGCAGCGGCCGAGTGCGATCATGTGTTTTCCTTGGGCGCAGCGATTGAGTCATGATGAGCTACGGAGGAACTGTGTCAGTCTTGCGGGCGAGCTGTGATTCCACAGAGGGAAGGAAAAGTATAAAGGAAGGGCGCGGTAGCTAGTCTGGAGATTCTTTCTCCACGCAATCTATTATCTCTCTCCACAGACCTACCTCTCTATCCCCGTGACCGGCGCTGCGACCACCACTCCCGAGAACAACGAGCCCACGCAAAGGCGTGTGAGAAGAGCCGCGAAGAGACCACACCGGGCATGACGGATACCGCGAGAACAACGAGCCCACGCAAAGGCGTGTGAGAAGAGCCGCGAAGAGACCACGCCGGGCGTGACGGATACCGCAAGAACAACGAGCCCACGCAAAGGCGTGTGAGAAGAGCCGC
>Ga0307516_10010483_pt1 | contig 10179 bp, 8 predicted proteins | sample 19_EM_MG_FD_203310 | JGI IMG/M metagenome (GOLD analysis project Ga0307516, IMG submission 203310) | Populus trichocarpa ectomycorrhiza microbial communities from riparian zone in the Pacific Northwest, United States - 19_EM | ecosystem: Host-associated > Plants > Roots > Unclassified | place...
GAGCCACAGCTATCATCCTCCCTCCGGTGAGTGGCTTTGCATCAGTGGTGGGGATATCAAGTGTCAGCCGTCAAATAAGAGTGGGTGCTTGCGTGCCACGGCCATCATCCTCCCTCTGATGAGGGACTTCACATGAGCAGCAGGGATATCAAGTGGCGGCCGTCGAATAATAGCGGGTGCTTGTGAGCCACAGCTATCATCCTCCCTCCGGTGAGTGGCTTTGCATCAGTGGTGGGGATATCAAGTGTCAGCCGTCAAATAAGAGTGGGTGCTTGCGTGCCACGGCCATCATCCTCCCTCTGATGAGTGACTTCACATGAGCAGCAGGGATATCAAGTGGCGGCGGCGAATAATAGTGGGTGCTTGCGATGTAGTGTCGTGGATGGCGGTGGCGCGGCTGGTGGCCGTATCCCGTCCGGTCTGGCGACCCTCTTCACATTCACTTCGTGCTAGGTTAGCCGCCTAGGTATATCCCGTCTGCTCTGGCAACTTGCCGTTCTCTCACATTCACTTTGCGCTGGATTAGCTGTCTATGTAGTACTCTTGCAGTTTTGCTTTTATGGTTGTCATGGCTGGCAGCGGCAGCGCGGCTGGGCTTCTGGCTCTTCAGCATCTTATATTTCTGCATGGAGGTCCAGACTCCAGCCCACTGCTGGGCTTCTGCCCACTCTGGAGAGCAGAGCTCACCGGCGGTCAGCATCGGCAAGCTGAAAACTTGCGCAACGCCTTTCCGCGTTCACCCCCATGAGACCGAATGAAGATGACTGTAGCGGCTGGTAGGCGAGCTGTGGGTGACGCAGTCAGCAGGTAGGCAGGCAGAGGTGGGCACTGAGCGATGAGTGGCGGGTGGTGGACGGGCAAAAACCCAAGGTACTCAAATTCATGCAAATAGAATGCAGTAACCTTTTTCCCAACGGCTGCGATTCCACTGTATGCGAGCCTTATGATTATAAAAAAACGGTTGCGATTCCAAACATTCTCCAGACGAACGCCGCGACACCGTTCCAGACTAATCTTCTAGACATCGAGACCTGCGCCGTGATAATGGCGTGTGGGCAAGAGGCAATCTTAGGACATGTGATCCGACGACACGTAATCCAATGCCATTTAGTCTTAGGACACGTAACCCAACTCCAAGCGATCTTAGTTAATGTGATCCTACTACACGTGATCCGATACCATGTGATCTTAAGACATGTAATCCAACACCATGTGATCTTAGGACATGTAATCCAACGCCATGTGATCTTAGGACATGTGATCCAATGACATGTGATCCGGTGCCAGGTGAAAGTGATCTGACGACATTTAGCAGTAGATTCTGCCCGTGTGGGGTTATAAAATTATGTTAAAAAGACAACATAACTTAAATTCCCAAACACATCTATCACCGCCTGTCATCTGTAGTCATTCTTGCGGGGGGAGGACAGCCATGGCTTGCGGGCTGGCATGCGGCCTCTCTGCCTGGACCCTCCACTCGAGCTCACCCAGTCTTTATCAGATGACCGACCCTCGATATCCCGCCGCTGAAGTAAAGTCACTCACCGGAGGGAGGATGATGGCCGAGGCTTTCTAGCACCCACTATTATTCGACGTCCGACACTTGATATCCCCGCCGCTGATCAAAGCGATTCACCGGGGGGAGGATGATGGCCGAGGCTCACAAGCACCCACTATTATTTGACGGCCAACACTTGATATCCCCGCTGCTGATGCAAAGCCACTCAACAGAGGGAGGATAATGGCCGTGGCTTGCAAGCACCCACTCTTATTCGACAGCTGACACTTGATATCCCCACCACTCATGCAAAGCCACTCACTGGAGGGAGGGTGATGGCCGTGGCCTGCAAGCACCCACTGTTATTCGACGGCTGCCATTAAATATCCCCGCCGCTTATGTAAAGTCAAGAACACAGAGCCCAAAGATCGCGGCACTAATGTAAAGCCACTCACCAGAGGGAGGATGATGGCCGTAGCTCACAACCACCCACTATTATTCGACGGCCGACAGTTGATATCCCCACCGCTGATGCAAAACTAATCACCGGAGGGAGGATGATGGCCGTGGCCCGCAAGCACCCACTATTATTCGACAGCTGACACTTGACAAGCACCCACTATTATTCGACGGCTGGCACTTGATATCCCCCCCGCAGATGCAAAGCCACTCACCGGAGAGAGGGTGATGGCCGTGGCCCGCAAGCACCCACTTTTATTCGACAGCCGACACTTGATATCCCCACCGCTCATGTAAAATCATTTACCAGAGGGAGGAATATGGCCGTTGCTCGCAAGCACCCACTATTATTCGACGGCCAACACTTGATATCCCCACCGCTCATGATTTACTGGAGGGAGGATGATGGATGATGGCCGTGGCTCGCAAGTACCCACTATTGTTTGACGGCCACCACATCATACATGGTATCCCCGCCGCTGATGCAAAGCCACTCACCGGAGGGAGGATGATGGCTGCCACTCAACGATCATGGCGCTCATGTACAGACACTTGCTGGAGGGAGGACCATGGCCGTGGCTTGCAAGCACCCACCCTTTTTCAACAGCCGTGACTTGATATCCCCGCCGCTCATGTAAAGTCACTCATCAGAGTGAGGATGATGGCTGCAGTTCACAAGCACCCAGTCATCTTATTTTATTGACTCCGGTCATTCCATTTTCTTGACACGTCATTCTGTTTTGTTGGCTCGGGTCACCCTATTTTATTGACTACTGTCATATTTCATTGACTCCAGTCATTCGATTTTCTTGACTTATCATTCTACTTTATTGACTTGAGTCATTCTATTTTATTAACTTGAGTCATTCTATTTTATTGACCAGAGTCATTCCATTTTATTTACTCGAGTCATTGTATTTGATTGGCTCGCGTCATCAAATTTTGTTGACTCCAGTCATTCTATTTTATTGACTCGAGTCATTCCATGTTATTGAGTCGTCATTCCTTGTTATTGCCCCCAGTCATTCTGTTTTATTGACTCGAGTCATTCGATTTTATTAACTCGTGTCGTCAAATTTTGTTGAATTGAGTCATCTTATTTCATTGACTCGAGTTATTGCATTTTATTGACTCCAATCATTCAACTTTATTGACTTGAGTCATTCTATATGATTGACTTGAGTTATTCAATTGTATTCACTCGAGTCATTCCATTTATTGACTCGAATCATCTATTCTATTGACTCAAGTCAATTAACAAAATTGCTTGATTCAGGAAATTGAATGAATGAAGCCAATAAATAAAATTCCCAGACTCCCTAAATAGCGATTACAGAACACCAGCCTCTTCTGGTTGCCCTTAAGCCAAAGAAGCGTCTCTCGATTTAATTATTTCTGGTGCTTCTCATTGTCGAGGGGATTTAGACAACTGACTTGGCATGAAAAGTCAGGTGAAAACAAGTCGGCCCACCAGTCGGCTCGCCACGCAACGAAAACCCCCTTTTTTTTTTAAATCTGACTTTAGAAATTAAAAATCGAGATAGTTATCTAGTGTCCCTAATGTTGCAACAATTTTTAAATTATGCGGTTGTGGTTGGGGTAGGGGGCTGAAAAACATTTGGTGCAGGTATGGGCTACGGCCTGGCGAATTGAACCCAGTGTGGGCCGGATCCTTTCTGTCGAGATTTTTTTTTTTTTTTTTTGGTTTATTCAGTACTCGTGTGCGACCTATGGAGATCATGACGAGATTACAAATACCATTTCCCTGCCGCAGACCACACAGGGCGGCGCCGTGCAAGCATTCCTATTGCCCTCTGCCCAGGCCTGTCCTTTGGAAATAAAGTAAAGCGTACCAAAGAAACACAAAGGAGAGAGAAGATAGGAAACTCGTGACCGTCCCCTACTCCACCGCCGCCATGAAGGGGGGGGGTGGGCAGAAAGAGTGGGAGCTCCTCCACCTCCATTCCCAGCGCCACCACCTCCGCCCTCCTTTCCTCTTCCCGCTCCGCCCTCTCCCGGATCTCCCACTCTGACGCCTCACTCCTAGCGTCCTCTTCTACAGCTGGGACTGTTTTCCCCACCTCCATGGAGGCGAGGAAATCCAGCACTGCTCGGCTGCACCTCTGGTCGGCGAAGAGCTCGTGAGCCTTCCACTACTGTCTTCCCCTCCCCGTCTCCTTCTCCTTTCCACCAAGTGCAGACTGCAGATGGGGACCAGACTGTACATACCCTTGTCATGATCTACCTAGGTCGTACACGAGTAATGAATAAAGACAAAAAAAACCCAGCTGGCCGGATCCTCGATTGGCACGCCTTTGGTGAATACATCCTTGCTAGCTGCAAAGCTGCTCCGGAGCAACCAAAAATTGACATCAGGAGTTAGTAGACACGCGCCAAGCGGAAGTGAGAGCGACTGGGGAAGCTTCTGGTGAAGCACGGTTGAAGTAAGTTTCCTTTCGCTTTCCCTTCTTTCTGTGGAGGACGGCACTCTTTCGCCTAGTCCCAGGTTTCCGTTTTACATGGTTATTTATTTATTTTGATAGTTAAATTTATCCATCACGAGTAGAGTCTCGATACAATTCTAAAAGCATGAATTTTAATGATGCATCCCATGACGATATTATACCACCTGCCAGGATAGAAAATGGCTACAACTGCAAGAACCTGCCGGAGCTCCGGAAACAGATGCCCAGGCTGCATTTACATCGCGGGACGACGAGACAGTAACAGCAGAGCTGTAGAGATGAGAGCCTGGTGGGCCGCCAAATGGAGTAAGCGACAGCCGAATGACCTGAGTGACCGCCGAACATAGCCAGCTACCTCCGAATGAAGAGGGAGACCGCCAAACGTCACCAGCTACCACATATGAGACTGGGATGTCCAGTCAACATCGGAGTCACGGTAATATAATTCATGACGATGGGGTGCGCGCGGTCTTCTCCATCATTCAACCACCATACAAAGATAAAACCCCACATGGCCGTCCTTCCAATATCGCCCACCGTTAAAGGATTCACAGCAAAATAATCTAAGTCGCGCCACAGATTGTATTTGGTGGCTGAAGCCCAGAACTCGCTCGTCCTGGTCGGTTCAAGTGACAGGATACGTCTGCGGAGGAATGGTTTTGCCTCAAGCATAAACTCACACAGTTCTATTCTTTGTATGTATCTCGGTGTTAAGTATAAATGCGAGTCGATGTGCGAGCAGCGAGAATTATGTAGCGATTGGGTTACGTGACGGTTGCAACCTCTAGTTGTGTGGATATCTCAACAATTAATGCTCCCATCGAGGATCGGATAAAAGGAGGTAATTCTATGAGTGGTGGGGGCCGAAAGCTCCCAGTACAGGCCTAGCTGATAGCCAGCCACAAAGCACGAAATATCCACCAGATTTCGCTCACTGCTCCACCATCACTACTGCTATGGACAGAATTTTTTGATAACCTTGTTCTCCTACTCTTTCCGCTGCTCTCTGATGCGCGCACAATTTTCTGGCAGTTCTTGTGGTGGTGGCCGAAAGCTCCCAGTACAGGCCTCTCAGTCGCCTATGATCAGGTGACTTTAACAATTATATTACTAATTGCATTGATATTCTAGAACAACCGCCAGCCGAACCCTTCAACCACTACACCTCCACCCTCCAATAACTCTCCACCCTCACCCTCACGACCTGCTTACACCTTTCAACCTCACAACCCGCCCGCGGGGGCTGTCTCTCACCCTACCACTCGTTTCCTGTCCATCCCCCTAAACCTCTCCTACGGACGCCATAAAGTCGGGCATGGGGAGGAACAGTAGTAACTCCCCACTGCCCGCTCCTCAGCCCCCGCTCCATGCTTTTTCTCTCACTCCCGCACTTCTCCATGCTCCTTCTCCCACTCCTGCACTTCCGCCTCTGACACCTCGCTCACGGTGTCCCCCTGCTCGGCCGGTTACCGCCCCCTCGTAGGACCTCGGCACGATCATCACAGGTAGGTTCGTCGGTGTCTGCCAGCACGTTGATCAAGACCTTCTGCCGTTTGGAAGTCACTCTGTCGGGGGTCGTGCATCCCCTTTTGCGCCAACTTTGTGGCGAAGGTATGCCATAGATTTCTTGAAGATGCTTTTGAAGTTCATCGATCGAATATGACGCTTTCTGACATAACAGGTGAGGGCAATGTTGAATACAAGCATCCAAGAGCACTGGGTGTTCCTTCTGGATATGCCCCTGCAGCAGAAGGAGTGAATTAAACGGCGTGTATCGTTTGGAGGAAGGAAGACGCTCGTTGCCCAAACAAAATGGGCACCGCCCTGGCCTGAAAACCGATGGGGCACAGATAAAGTCCTGTAAAGATTTCAAGTGCCCCGAGCAGTGATCCTTCCCAGAAAATTCACATAGATGAGTCTCTGAACAACACAAAATCGGGGACATGCTTCTAACCCTGTCAACAATATTGTGGGCCATTTTCATGTGCTGCCGTAACTTCCAGCGACTATCAAATGGAAGCGCACACCACCCCTTCGAACACAGACAGACGAAAGCACAGGGGGAGGGCGGGGGCTGGTCGAAGCGGGGCGACGAGACAGTATTGTTGATATGACGACGAATATGGCAGGCAATCTTGGATTGCTGGTGACTGCCGTCAAAAAAAGGTGGAAAATATGCTGTGCGCCCACCCCACTTGCAATTTTGAAAGCGAGAAAGCAAGGCTCGGTTTCGGATTTGGTGGTGGCGGCTGATACAATGATTTGCGTGTGTCACCTGGTGTAATAGGTCCATGCTTGACAAATCGGAGTTGCAAAATAGACAATGCCCGTTTGAGGGATCGGCTCCCCGAAAAAATTGTTTTTCCGTATAATTGGTGGGAACTTTGGTGTTCGCTGTCAACTTGGCGGGAACTTAGGTGTTCGCTGTCGACTTGCCAATTTTCGCTGCTGACTTGCCGCAACAGATTGTTGCCAGATGTTTCACCAAGGCTACCTGGCTATCGGATTGAATGCTACCGAAAAGAGCTGCAGCTGCACGTCGTCGTTCCATTTCCAGGTCATGGAGGGGAATTTCCAGAACGTAGGTATCATCGCTGATCCGTCCATTTCCGCTGTCTCGTTGTTCAAACCAGCTCTTTCGATACAACTTCAGACGGTCTGTAAGGAGTTTACGCACTTTGTAGCGTCTAGCGTCCTTTACCTGAGCTGCAGTGGCATGGTCCTAAGAATCAAGGGTGGCCCTTAGGTCTTCGTTGAATTCTTTCAGCTCTTCTGACTGACACACTTTGGCAACTTCCTTGCCAGGCAGTTCGTTCGGCGCATTAACGTCCCTTCGTTAACTTGACCTTGCGAGAGAGCGAAGCAGGTCTAACCTCTCAGGTTGGTCTTGCGATAGGGCCTGAATATCCGAGAAGCTAGTGTACGCGATATAGTTTCTTTCAAAGGTTTTCGCCTGCTGGTGTCCCATCATCTGTCTGTGCCGTGCTGCTGGGATTTTCCCCTCCGTTATGTTGGCAGTGCCACCGCAGATGGAATACAGACTGAAATCCTCCTCAAATCCGGCCCTTTGAATGATTCTAGCAATATGCGAACGAAGAACGTCGTAACGAAGACCTCTTTCCGCACTGACTGCCCTACCTTCCTCTCGAACAATCTGCCTGAGCAGAGGCTGGCTGAGTACGGAGTGTTTCCATCTCAGGTGCAGAATTCCTTCGTTCGATGCTTTTTTGGCGAATAATTCTACAGGAGTCCTGACTGCTTCAAACGCATCATCTGCGAAGGCTAGTGCGAGTAAGAGCGTAATGGGACAGAGTCCATAGCCGTAGTCTTTGGGATCCTCAATCAGCGTGGATCTGAATGACTCTTTTTGACGATGGTTCTTAACATATCGATACGTGATTTCGGCCGTGACGACATTCTGACCAGTGTTCGCGACGATAGATAGCTTCACATCCTGGTTTCAATTAACGACCGACTAGATGATGGACGAGGGGACGACCAGGGATGGGCCCTTACACCATATGTCAAAACCTCATTCGAACCCTTGTGGCAGGACGACTCAACCACTACTCCCGGCCGACTGCACGAATAGAGAAGAATTTGTAGGAGAAGGGCAAACTGAACCCTATAGCGATCACCTTCGTACAGGTGCTGGCCCCGGCACCAGAGATATTGCAGAGTATTGAACAAATCAAGATGGTCGAATACCATCTAGGGCTTCCGTTTTCGGAACTGGAGGTACAAGGGTTAACCGGGGGAACCGAGGTCACCATCGGTGATACACTACCCCTTGGTCAGTATAGATACGTTGGACGGGTTGTGCTCTTACCGTAGATATCCTTTTGATCTCCACATTACTGTATAATTTGAGAGTGTTTCGGTAGAGCGCTCCTCTTAAATCGTGCCATATTTGTAGCATTGTTTCGCCCTGGATGACATCCACCGAGTGACCTTGTCTCGTGTAAACCATATACCTGACCCATTGGGCAATATCTCCCATGGGGGGAAGAGAATGAACTTGGTCAATGACGGGCGCTGCGCGTTGTTCATGTTTGTAGAAGTCGTCGAGATATCGCAGTGCCCTTTGCAGGTTCTCTTGGCTGGCCGGTTGTAGCCTTCTCAACCTCACAGGTTCGGGAACAGATTGACTCTTGGAGTATCCTCAAGCTTCCAGTCGTTGCTGCTCAGCTTCCTTCTACCTCCGAAGTTTATAGGCAGACATGATTGTTCGAAGCTGGGGAGTAGTTTTGGTTGAAATGGTAGCCCGGGTTGTGTGAAGATACACCAATGAATACTGATGCCGGAGGGAATAGGTATACATTCGGCGGGAGATGGCAGCTCTGCTGTTACTATCTCGTTGCCCTGCTTCGACCGGCACCTGCTGCCCCCCCCCCCCCTGCACCAGAGGGTGTGGGAAAGGTACATATATGAATTCCAGCACGATTATCCTCCTCCCTGCTCTTCTCATATGCCGGGGGGGGGAGGACGGGGGCCGGTCGAAGCGGGGCGACGACAGAGTAACAGCAGAGCTGGGAAGGGTGACCAGACCTGGGGCACCATTGGCCAGGCAAATGAGCTACAGCTGCTGGTCAACCAGGAAGCACGAGCCATGACAGGCTGCTTCCGAACAACAAAGCTCGGTGGTGTCTGGCTCCTCTGCCGCAATCTTTGCCCATTCATCAGTCTTCTCGTTGCCGGCGATTCCCTTGTGGGCGGGGCACCACCAGATCTCGATGGTGATACCCGGCCTTGCCTTCCGCAGCATAGCGATGTGCTTTCTTGTCTGAAGTGCGTACTGCTGGCCGGGGCCCGGCTTATCTGATGCCATCCGCTTGATGGCAGCCTGGGCGTCGGAGAAGATCGTAACCTGCTCCGGCGTCATGTTCCTCCTGGCTGCCTCCCCAACATACGGGCCAATAAGGCGCCTTCCGCGTCGTAATGTTGCCTTGGAGGTCGACTTTTTCCTATGGAACAGTGCAGCCTCAGTTTTGCCATGGTCGAAGGCTACACCGCTCCATGCTGCACACTCAATAGATGCTGCTGCCGCTGCCGAGAGTTTGGCTGTGACTTCCTCATCATTGCTGGGGCCCCCTTGTGTGCTGGGCACCATAGGATTTCGATGGTGATGTCCGGCCTGGCTTTCCACAGCACCACCATCTGCTTTCTGGGGGGACGGGGTGTCGGATGAAGTGGGACGGCGTCCATGGCCCCCCTGCTCTTCATGGGCAAGGTTCTTTCCAAACATGTTAAGCACCATGTGTTGGAGGCGCATACTATTTTGCAAAATAACCCCTTTCAGGGAATTTAGTTTCGCGCTAATTTAGACATTTCGCTAGTTTTCACATCGGGGGTGTGGTTTAGTGGTATAATTCCTCTTTAGCATAGAGGCGGTCCAGGGTTCGATTCCCTGCTCCTCCAATTTTTTCCACATTTTGTTTATGGTCTTCTGACAATGAAAGGAATCTCATGCCCGATGCAGCGCTGGCTCTGCGTTGCTACGAAAACCAAACCCGCCTGCGTCTCTTCAAGAAGTGCCCGGAATTACTAAACGGACAACAGGGAAACATCTGGCAAGAAGTATGTTGAGAATTGTTTTTTTATGTTTATGTTAGATATATCGATCGCCCAATGAGGCCCGCCGAGGCCTGCCTGGACCGCTGCGGGCAGATGCCCGTACGGAAGGTATCGGGTGGCGCAGGTGGCAAATGGCCACCGGCGACATCTAGGCCCGGCGACATCTAGGCCGCTGCGAGCAGA
>Ga0307516_10010485_pt1 | contig 10177 bp, 17 predicted proteins | sample 19_EM_MG_FD_203310 | JGI IMG/M metagenome (GOLD analysis project Ga0307516, IMG submission 203310) | Populus trichocarpa ectomycorrhiza microbial communities from riparian zone in the Pacific Northwest, United States - 19_EM | ecosystem: Host-associated > Plants > Roots > Unclassified | place...
CCCTTCGCAGTATCGGCGCCAGTGCTAGTAAGCATCAACGATTGCTAGAAGTTCCTTGTCATGGATTTCGTAGTTGATTTCTGCAGGTTGAAACTTCCTGGAGTGGAAGGCCACTGGGTGTAGCCTTCCTTTGTCATCACGCTGGCTGAGGATGGCCCCAATCGCAAAATCTGAGGCATCCGTTTCGATTAACACTGGTCGCTGCACATCAATGTGGGTGAGGAGCGGCGCCATTGTGAATCATTGCTTTAGTTCCTTGAAGGCCGATTCTGCGTCAGGATTCCTTCCCCAGTTCCTTCCTTCGCCCTTGGTTAATTCGGTTAGCGGGCGGGCTACTCGGGAGTAGTCTTGAATGAAGCGCTGATAGAAGTTGGCAAATCCAAGGAAGGACTGCGTGTCGGTGAGCGACTTTGGTGTTTCCCAACGGAGCACTGCCTCGACCTTTTCTGGGGCCATGTGGATACCGTTATGGCCTATGATGTACCCCAGAAATTCCACTTCCTAGAGCCGCCACACGCATTTGTCCGGGGATACTGCCAGCCCGTTTTCCTGGAGGTTCTGGAGGACCTGTCGTACCTTCTGGTCGTGTTCTTCTCGTGTTTTGGCATACACCTGGAGGTCGTCCTCGTAGACGAGGAGTCCTACATCTAACATATCCAAGAACACGTGGTTCCTCATTGCTTGGAATGTTGACTGGGCGTTGGTTAGTCCAAACGGCATTACCTGGAACTCGTACAGCCCGTAGTGCGTCCAGAACGCCGTTTTCCACTCATCTCCTTCTCGGATTCGGATGAGGTGGAATCCGTTTTTGGGATCCATTTTGGTAAACCACTGAGTGCCCTGTACCCGGTCTTGCAGCTCCTGCATGAGGGGTAGTGGGTATCGATTCGGGACAGTTATTTTGTTGAGTGCTTAGTAGTCTACACAACGCCGTAGTCCCCATCCGTGTGGTTTTGGGACGAAGAGGATTGGGGATCCTGCGGGAGATGTTGATCGCCGAATGTTTCCCGTTCGAAGCATCTCTTTCAACCATTCTTGGAGTGCTTCTAGTTATTTTTCCGACAGCGGGTAGATTGGTCCCCAGGGTGCCGTGGTCCCTGGTTTCAGGTCAATCTTGCAGTCGTAACTCCGATGTTCGGGGAGGGCCTCGGCCACTTCCTTCCCCATAATGGCCAGGTAGTCCCGGAATTCATCTGATACCTTTGCCATCTGGTCTCCGACTTCTGAGACGGTGGAGACGTACCCTATCGTTCGGACTTCGGGGTGGCTGATTATGGTTTCGTCCAGAGTCAGTAAAAAGTCGGCTGTTTCCCAGGATATACAGTGGCTCAAGCAGTTCGGGCTGCTGAACCGGAGCTCATTGGTGTCCCAGGCCCCTTGTGGTGGATGTTTCGCGATCCACCAAAACGCGAGGAACAGATCCACCTCTGGTTCGATGGGTGCCACATCGAATATTTCTCGGGTAAAGTGTTTTCGATGTTGGAGGAGGATTGGCTCGGTATATTCCACCCCTCCTCCTGGGACTTCTTCGCCGGAGCAGTTACGGAGTTTGTGCTGGTTTTGCGTGTCAAATCGTGGGGAGTTTGAGTGATTCGACGAGTCCCTTGCTGATGAGGGGAACAGTACATCCGGTGTCTAGGAGCGCTCGTACCGTTTTTTCGTTCGTTCCCCAATGGATTATCATCATGGTAATCGGTCAGTCACCGCAGATTGGTTTTGTTGAGGGTTTCCTTCGTTTATCCTATGAAGTTCCAGCACTTGGTTCCTCCGCGTTTTTCTGCTTCCTCGAAGTTCCACAGGTTATAGTATGGGCCTTGGGGTGCGGCTGGCCCCAGCCTTCTAAAAATCCGACTCGTCATCTGCTTACACTGCGGTGGCCTCCCGCATGTTGCTGTCTTCCACCTTTACTGTGGACAGGTGGGGTTTCGCAGCTGTAGGGGTTTCCGGGTCGTCGTCATTGGTCCATTTGCTTTTCGCACTAGAGGCTACTTTCCCAGGTGCGGAAGCGAGCGTGGTGCCCTTTTTTGTCGAGTTCGCGAAGTACTCGAAGGTGCGGTGTCCTGCTCGTCCGCACCTCCAGCAGTTTTCTTCACTGGCCCCGTATTCTTTTCTTACACCGGCCGGGAGTCTCACCAGGGCCTCTTCCTTGATTGCCCACTGACCAGACTGCCCAAACCCTGGCCTTGTGGCCTGACCTCCCTGGGCTGCTTTTCGAGGCGGCCTAGGGTCTTCCTTCCCTTGACCTTTGCGGTCCTTGCCCAATGCCTTCCCCTGGCTCGGGCATTCCTTTCCTTCTTTTTCCTTCTGGTGGCCCTGAATCTCTTCTAACGGCTTGCGCTGTTCGACGTGTACTCCTGCTTCGTAGGTGGTGGTGAGGATGTGCTCATAGTCTACGAATTCGCCCATGTGGTGGGCGAACCGCATATCGATGATGGCATGGGGCATTGCCCGGTTGATTTTCTCCTGGAGGCTTTCCCTGGTACACTGCGCGTAGACGTTGAGGCTCCGGAACTCCGTCAGGTAAGCCTTGATATCCCCCTTGTATTCGATCTCCCCCAGCTTTCTCTGGGTGTTCGCGGCTTCCTGCCGGTCGCGGTACTCGGTTAGCATGTTGGCCGAATACAACACCCAGATGTCCCGGTCACCCATGATTCATCGACGGTGTTGGTGCCAATCTCGCGCCATTCCGGTGAGGAGGGTTACAACCCATGCGATCCGTTACGCGTCCGTGGCCTGGGGGTAGGACCCGGAATACTCCTGTACGGATTCCCACCCCAAGGTAAAATGGGTGGTAGGTTTTCCGTCAAACTCTTTGGGGTCCTTCAGCTTGAGCATGGCCACGCTGGTACTGCCCAAGCCGAGGGTGGCTTGGGTGCCATGCACAGTCGTCTGGATGATGGCCTGCAATTCTTCATAGGTGAGTGCCACCATCCGTGCCCCGCGTAGGCTGGCTGAGCGAGAACGGGGCAGTGGTCCTGGTGAGGGAGGCAGTGGGGGAAGCGCAGAGGGTGGGTGCGAAGTGTGACCCCCTGCCGGTCCCGGTGGCGGTGGTGGGGGTGGTGCTCCGCCAGCACCGCCGGCGCCGGGAGGGGTTGGTCCTGGCGTTGGAGATCTTGGAGCCAATCCTACGAGACTGCTGATCGAGGGTGGCAGTGACAGTGGTCCTGATCCCATGGCTGCCGCCGACTGGAGGAAGGTTGGCTGTGCCTTGGCCTTCCCTTTCCCTTTTCCCTTTTTAGCAGTGTCCGTGATGAGGTCACTTTTCTGGGCCTGCAACGCCTGCTGCTGCTGAGCCAGCCTTGCGGTGGCTGCCTGCTGGTTGACTGCCCATGACTCGAAGCAATCATTCCACACTGCCTGCTCTTCCAGCCGTTGCTGGTTGGCCGTCTGGCGGAATTGTATGCCGTCCTGGATATGGAGGATCCTCGTATCCCAGTTGGTGTCCTCATTCACCTTATCTTGGTTCCGTCGGAAGATTTCACTCCATACATTGCTTGAGAACTGTCGTGAGGCATTGGCCACGTGCATTAGCTCGGTCCGTATCCATTCGTTGGAGGTGTGGGTGTTGTCCTTCATCCGGGCGTAGACATACTCGATGGCCTGTCGCATCTGGCCGTATGTCTGCTCGATTCGTCGGATTCTGCTGTTGGCCCTGTCGTAGGTGCTGCCACAGAGGGTATATAGTTGCTCCAGATCCCATTGTGCCTGCTGCTGCTGGGTGACAAGTATGTGCAGCCAGGCTGGGGGTTCCTGGATGTCGAGGGTTGGTTCAGGGGCCGTAACGCCATTGTAGATTTCGGTTACACTGGGTGGGTACTCGAGGCGCAGCATGTCCACGCTTGAGACGGGGTTTGGCGGGGCGGACATGGTGTAATTAGCACGTCGTTGTGAGAGGTGACTTACTGAACCAAGATTATAGTGTGACACCGGGGTAGTGGGATACTACCGCAGTGGGGTGTATGCGGTCAGGTCTCACAAGTAGGAGTGGACAGATGGGTTTGAGGGAGGAACTCGTAATTTCACAGTGGTATATTCTTAGGTTCGTTGTTCGGATCCTCACTGAGGTTTCTTTCTCTTTTTCTGGCGCCGACGCAGAATGGTTATATCTTTGTCGCCCGAGCCACGTGATCCCTCCAGTGATGGGGATCATCTAGCATGAGTGTCGAGCCATGGCAAGGGGGAGTTCAATGTCCGATCTTTCTCGCCCTTTGCTCTGGAGCAGCGATAGAGCTCTGGGAGCTGATTGGTCATAATCGGTACTGATGATAAGATTCTTTCATCGAGTGGTTGTGTCACAACCGTGTTTCCCTTGTAGGGATTATGCGGCCCAGATAAGACTCCATCAGAGATATGAGGGACTGCCTCGCTGCCTTCTGTCTTACTGGGATTTCCTCACTGCGATGCACGATCGTACGTCACCCATTCGATGGGTTTCCATACCCCGTGTCTTATCTCCCGTCTAGACTCTCTCAACCTCGAAGCCGTCATGAACCCCACTTATGGTGTGCGACTTGTATGAATAGAAGCGAGTCTGGCCTTTATGCGGCAGCTACCATTCTTGGTGTTTCTTTTTGGTCGTTTGTAGCCCGCACTAAGGCAGCTCGATGCGGTGAGGATTCAGGGACTTATTGATGCTTGCGCACGTGGCCCCCCACCGTTGGTGACTGCCCGGCTACTTTCCCCTCAAGACGTTGTGCCCGGCCGAACTGATATCGGGCCGAACTTGTTTTCTGTGAATGGGGTTCTGATCACGTGACTTATCTTGCTTCCGAACTCCTGTTACACTTTTTAAGGTGTAACATCTTCCATCCAATCCTGGCGGTCAGGGTAATCGAGCCACTTCACGAGGTACAGGACGCGGTGTCCTCGCTTGGTGCTGCCAAGGACCTCGTCGAAATCGTGTTCCTCACTCTGCTCTATCTCGTCCACCTTGCGAAGCACGTTGGAAGGATCGGGGGGTGCTCGGTGCTCACTAGTTCGGTAGGGTTCGAGTAGTGACACATGAAAGACACTATGAATCTTCCATTTCCGTGGTAGCGTAAGTTGGACGGCGAGAGGAGAAATGATTTTTTCCACTTCGAAGGGGTCATGATATTTGTGGTTCATCTTCCGGAAGGGCGTCTTGTCTGGATGTTGCGCCTGTTGAGCATAATCAGGTCCCCGACCTGGTATGCTGGAGCCTCCTTGTGGCTGAGGTTTGCGTACCGGCGCATTCACTCCTATGCTGTTCCGAGTCCCTTGCAGGCCTTGTCATGCACGGTGTGCATCCAATGTGCGTAGACCATGCTGGCGGAGTTGAGAGATTTTTCCGCCGCAGGGTTGGCGGCCGTTGCGTGAAATCCGTAGTTGACGTAGAACAGAGTTAGACCCGAGCCGGCTGTGACCGAGTTGTTGTAAGCGAACTCAGCCATCGGTAGCAGGGATACCCAGTCGTCTTGTTCGTAAGTGACGAAGACTCGGAGGTAGGCCTCGATGGTTTGGTTGAGGCGTTCGGTTTGGCCATCAGTTAGGGGTCAGAATACTGTCGACATTCACGGACGGTTGCCGGAGTATCTGAGGAACTCCTTCCATGTCTCCGACATGAAGCGCGAGTTCCGATCCGAGACGATATCCGATAGGAGCCCGTGGAGCCTTCAGATCTCGCGCGCGAAAATGATTGCAAGATCCTTTGCCGTTTTTCCTTCCTTTGTCAAGGGAAGGAAGTTCGCCATCTTGGTGTAGTGATCAACAACTACCCAGAGTTGGTCACAGTTGTCGGAAATCGGCAAGTCGGTGTTGAAATCCATGGTGATTGATTACCACCGAGAGTGCGGAAGCTCGAGGGGGCTAAGCAGTCTGTACGGGTGGTGCCGTGCTGCCTTGTTCTTCTGTCATTTGGGGCAGCTTCGGACGTAGTCGATGATTCGCCCGTCCATTTTTGGCCACCAGAAATTCCGTCGAATCAGCTCGAACATCATATCCTGTCCCATATGGCCAGTGACTTTCGAGTCGTGTTCTGATTTGAGGACCTGTCTGATGAGGTCCTTATCCTCCGGGATCCACAGCATACCCTTCCGGTAGAGTAGCCCTTCCTTGATCCCGAGGATTCCCTCGCTCCTGGCCTTTCGGACCGTCTGCTACGCCTCGCGAGGGATAGCGGCTACCTCCTCGGCATTGCTGCCATCTGACCGAGCCGCTAGCTGGGGCCACTTCCTTTTCCTTGTTCTTGACCGCCTCGAGTCCCTTCTGATACTTGGGGTCCGCCAATCCCGCCTTCCGCACCAGGTCCGCGAATTCTTCCGACCATTTTCTTTCCGGGATCGAAGCGAGTGATACGGCCAACATAATGTAGACCGTGTTGACTCTGCCCGTGCTGATCCTGCCTGAAAAATGTTTGGCGTGTAGGACCGTCGTGATTGGCTGGTCGTCCCTCCCCCCTTTTTCTGGGCGGTACTCCGAACGCCTTGATAGAGCATCGGGCTTACTGTTTTGGGATCTGGGTCAGTAAAAGATCTTGAAGTCGATACCCACGAGCTCCTGGGCCCAGCGAGCTTGACGCCAGTTGAGTACCTTAGTCATGGTAAAGTACTCAAGGTTTTGGTGATCTGAGAACACCTGCACCTGATGCAGCACGCCTTCGCAGTATCGTTGCCAATGTTTAAACGCGTCGACGATGGCGAGGAGTTCCTTGTCGTGGATTTCCTAATTGATCTCTGCGGGAGTGAACTTCCTCGAGTGGAAGGCGACCGGGTGTAGGCGGTTCTCATCGTCTCTTTGGGATAGGACAGCTCCCAAGGCAAAGTCCGATGTGTTGGTCTCGATTATCACTAGCCGTTGAAGATCGAAGTGGGAGAGTATTAGTGCAGTAGTGAATCGAAACTTGAGTTCGTCGAACGCGTGCTCTGCCTCTGCTGTCCATTTCCAGTCCTTCGCTTCACCCTTCATGAGCTCCGTCAAGGGACGGGCTACTCGCGAATAGTCTCGGATGAAGCATCGGTAAAAGTTAGGGAAGCCCAAGAAGGACTGGACTTCGGTCAGGATGGAGGGGTACTTCCAGTTTATCACCGCCTGGACTTTCTCTTGCGATATCTTATTCCCGTCTCGTCCAATAACGTACATCAGGAAAAAAAAATATGCGTTGCAACGCGGCGTCGCGTTAGCAACGTTGGGAGCGTTGCAACGTACTGCAGAAAGCAATTTACCGTTAAAACGCATTCAACGCATCATTTGTAGTCTGTACGCAACATCTTCATTCGAACGCTACATCTGGGGTGTCGTCCGCTATCCACGCAGAGTACGTTCTCAACTATCGTTCGAACGCTACGTATGGCATGGCGACTACTATCCACGTAAAGTACCTGCGCAACTTCCGTTCGAACGCTACCTCTGGCGGGTCGTCCACTATCCACGCAGATTACCCACACAACTTCCGTTCGTACGATACCTCTGACCAGGCGTCTACTATCCACGCGGAGCACAAACGCAACCTTCGTTCAAACGCTACCTCTGACGGGGCGTCTACTATCCACGCAAAGTACCCGCGCAACTTCCGTTCGACGCTACCTCTGACCGGGTGTCTACTATCCACGCAGAGTACCCTCGCAAATTCTGCTCGAACGCTACCTCTGGTGGGTCGTCTACTATCCACGCAGAGTACCCTCGCAACTTCCGTTCGTACGACACCTCCGGTGCAGTATCGACTATCCACGCAGAGTACAAACGCAACCTTCGTTCGAACGCTACCTCGGGCGGGGCATCTACTATCCACGCAGAGCACCCTCACAACTTCCGTTCGTACGATACCTCCGGCGCAGTATAGACTATCCACGCAGAGTACAAACGCAACCTTCGTTGAACGCTATTTCTAGCGGGGCATCTACTATCCATGCAAAGTACCCTCGCAACTTCCATTCAAACGCTACCTCTGGCGGGTCGTCTACTATCCACGCAGAGTACCCACGCAACTTCCGTTCGTACGATACCTCCGGCGCAGTATCGACTATCCACGCAGAGTACAAACGCAACCTTCGTTCAAACGCTACCACTGGCGGGGCGTCTACTATCCACGCAAAGTACCTTCGCAACTTCCCTTCGAACGCTACCTCTGGCGGGGTGTTTACTATCCACGCAAAGTACCTGCGCAACGTCCGTACGGAAAACATGTCTGCCGCGGCATCTACTATTCACGAAGTCTGAGGTTCACCACACAGTGTGAAATATATATTTTTAAACTATTCAGGACTAATAAACTTCAAACAAAAAACGACATAACAACATCAAGTGACAGCATGCAAAGAATACATTTGAAATGTACATCAAGCGGGAAATGAATTGTGAGCAAAGACGAAAAAACGAATTCGGCGGCACGATCCAGTACAAAACTTCAACAAGAGAATCCGGCAAGAGAATCAGCAACAGAATCACGGAAAGAATCCAGCGGGAGGATCCAGTGAGAGAATCAGGGAGAGAATCAGCAAGAGAATCCAGCAAGCAAATCGATGAAGCGAATCCAGCATGTGAATCCAGCGAGTGAGTCTAGCGAGAGAACCGGCGAGAGAATCCGCGAGAGAATCCGCGAGAGAATCCAATAAGCCGCGAGCGAATCTAGCAAGAGAATCAGCAAGACAATCCAGCAAGAGAATCGGCGAGAGAATCCAGCAAGAGAATCCAGCGAGCGAATTGAGCAAGAGAATCAGCGAGAGAATCGAGCGAGAGAATCCAGCGAGCGAAAGCAGCGAGGGAATCTAGTAAGAGTACCAGCGAGAGAATCAGCGAGGGAATCCGGCGAGCGAATCCAGTAAGAGACGTCATTTCCGTGTCTGCTGTGTTTGCTCGTAGTCGGCTTGGCTTACGAATCCGGAAACAAGAATCATGTTTTGCTGGACTACTGGATGAGTCACTAGCCAGCAGTGACGGATAGCCTTTTTATCCTGCATCCCCTCTTCTTCAAATTCTTCTTCTTTCTTCTTTACACAACAACGTATCCATGTTGCCGAGGAATACCAATAGTCGCCATCACTTTTTGCCACTTGCCTAACCCCGCATCCGGTCGACTGTCTTGTTGGATTCACTCGCTCTCGGTCCTCAGGATTTTCTCTCTGGTTTTCTGGCTGATTCTCTTGCCGGATTCTCTCACTGATTCTCTTGCTCGATTCGCTCGCTGGATTCTCTCGCTGATTCTCATGCTGATTCTCTTACTGATTCTCTTACTAGTTTCTCTCGCTGGACCCACTCGCTGGATTCGCTCGTCGATTCGCTCGTCGATTCTCTCGTCGATTCTCTCGTCGATTCTCTCGCTGATTCTCTCGCTGATTCTCTTGCTACATTCGCCCGCTGATTCTCTCGCTGATTCGCTTGCTGGATTCGCTCGCTGATTCTCTCGCCGATTCTCTCGCCGATTCTCTCGCCGATTCTCTCGCCGATTCTCTCGCTGATTCTCTCGTCGATTCGCTCGTCGATTCGCTCGTCGATTCTCTGGTCGATTCGCTGGTCGATTCTCTCGTCGATTCTCTCGTCGATTCGCTCGTCGATTCTCTTGTCGATTCTCTCGTCGATTCGCTCGTCGATTTTCTCGCTGATTCTCTCGCTGATTCTCATACTAGATTCGCCCGCTGATTCTCTCGCTGATTCTCTTGCTAGATTCGCTCGCTGGATTCTCTCGCTGATTCTCTCGCTGATTCTCTCACTGATTCTCTCGCTGATTCTCTTGCTAGATTCGCTCGCTGGATTCGCTCGCTTATTCTCTCGCTGATTCTCTCGCCGATTCTCTCGCCGATTCTCTCGTCCATTCGCTCGTCGATTCTCTCGTCGATCCTCTCGTCGATTCGCTCGTCGATTCTCTCGTCGATTCTCTCGCTGATTCTCTCGCGGATTCTCTTGCTAGATTCGCTCGGTGATTCTCTCGTCGATTCTCACGTCGATTCGCTCGTCGATTCTCTCGCTGATTCTCTCGCTGATTCTCATACTAGATTCGCCCGCTGATTCTCTCGCTAATTCTCTTGCTAGATTCGCTCGCTGGATTCGCTCGCTGATTCTCTCGCTGAATCTCTCGCCGATTCTCTCGCCGATTCTCTCGTCGATTCGCTCGTCGATTCTCACGTCGATTCGCTCGTCGATTCTCTCGCTGATTCTCTCGCTGATTCTCTTACTGGATTCACTCGCTGATTCTCTTGCTGATTCTCTTGCTAGATTAGTTCCG
>Ga0307516_10010486_pt1 | contig 10177 bp, 7 predicted proteins | sample 19_EM_MG_FD_203310 | JGI IMG/M metagenome (GOLD analysis project Ga0307516, IMG submission 203310) | Populus trichocarpa ectomycorrhiza microbial communities from riparian zone in the Pacific Northwest, United States - 19_EM | ecosystem: Host-associated > Plants > Roots > Unclassified | place...
TTTCGTGTCCGCCGATTGGGCAAATGACCAAGTGGTGCCGACCAGCGCCAAGGCCACCAACGTCCCACAGATCGTCCTGCATTTACGATTCATCTCTTTCTCCCTGTCAACATTGTTATCTTTCACTCGATTGATCCCCAGGCTGCAGTCCGCAGGCGTCGTATCACTCACGACCGAATCGCCTCGGATCCGTCGTCGATTTTCGAGTTGTTACGCCGCCACGGTCTTCTCGCGATTTGCAGCAATCCTTTCGTCCACGAGCAGGACGATAGCGTCGAGCACGGGATGGCTCATTCCGAGTTGTTGGGCGACGAGTTGCACCAGCTTGTCGGCACGTTCGATATTGGTCGCGCCATTGTCGAGCGCGCGCGCGGCCGAGGCAGGACGCGACAGGCTTTCTGCAGCCGAAGCGTATTTCTCGAACGGTACAAGTTCATCGCGGGAGGCGCCGAGCTTGACACATACGTCGACCACGAAGTCGTATATCGAACCCGATTCCTTGAGGTTGCTATGCACCGCTTCCTGTGCGGTTCGCATACCGTCCCGGGTGATACACCGATAGTTGCCGGCCATCAGCATGGCCCATTTGGCCAGCGGCACGAAAAGCGAGTCGTGAAAACGTAGCTTCACCGGCAGTTCGATCTTGCCTTCCGGAGCATCGAAACGAACCGCATCGATATCCTTCTCGATGTTGCGAAGCATTTCGTTGCTCTTCTCGCTGTCAAAGCGTGCAACCTTGAAGTTGGTCGGCAAAGTTACTTGCAGTATGTTGGCCTTCTCTTCCGGAGGCCGGATCGCCTGCGGATCCGGGCTGCACAATGTCAGCGTGCCGGGATCGAAGCCGTCCCACACCGCCGGCAAGGTGTATGCCGGCCCGAGCAATTCGCTGTTCAGGTTGCGGATGCGCTTCATGTAAGGCATCGGCGGCATGTTCATGATCGACATGCACGGCACGCGCGACTTCGCCACGGCATCGAGCAATTCGCGCACGCCGGGCGAGCCGTATTGCGGCTCCTGCATCGCCAGCCCGATCAGGTCATAGTCTTTGGGATTTACATCGGCCGGACCGGAAGCAGACACCTTGCCCGGCAACTTGCGAGAGTCGATCTCGATCTGCTCCTTGCGGCCCCGGATCGGCATCCGTACGCGAAAACCCTCGGAATTGATGAGGGCGGCCTCAGCCGGCAGACAAACAAGTTTCACGTTGTGGCCGCCGAACATCATTTTGGACGCAAGGAGCGAACCATACGACGCACCGAGAATGAGAATGTTGTAGTTGGGCATGGTTTGGCTCCGGTGTCGATTGGATATCGGCAAGGCGCGACATGTGGGCATTCCGGGATCGGGATAGTTGGGGTTCCTGGAGGTGATTTCGACACAATCGGAGAGTGACCCGATGAAACCTCGACCGCCCTTGCGGAGGTAAAAGATTCACTTTGTCTGCTGAGCGAATACACCTCGCTTGACCGGGTCCGCTTCCTCGGGTTCATCAAAGGGTTTTTCGGGATGCATCAGAAGCGCCGAAAACCCGCCAAGCAGCAGCAATCCCATCGACATCAGGAACGGCAAATACCAGTTGCCGGTCACGTCGATCACGTAACCCGCGACCAAGGGCGAAACGATCGCCGCCAACGCCGAGCCGGTATTCATCAGGCCCGCTGCCGTACCGGAATATTTGGCAGCGATATCCATCGGCACGGACCACATCGGGCCGATCACCAGTTCGGCAAAGAAAAAACCGCCGGACAGGCACAGGGCGACGATCGTGATATCGTGAATGAACAGGATCGGAAGCAGCGACAGGAAGGCGCCGGCGAAGCCAACAATCGTGACGCTCAAGCGCGCAAAGCGAACATTGCCTGTGTTCCGGTGAATGCGATCAGAGAGGATTCCGCCCAGGCTGTCGCCGACGACGCCGGCGAAGAAAACCCCCGAGGCGAACAGCGCCGAATTCTTGATATCCAGACTGTAGTTGTTCTTGAAGAACAGCGGCAACCAGTTCAGGTACAGCCACAGGCTCCAGCCGTAACAGAAATAGGTGAGCGTGACCGGCCACATCCGGCGCAAGAGCGGTCCCCACGGCACCTCAGGCCGCGTGACCGCCGGGCGCGGCGGAAGCGACGCCAGTTCGTCCGCCGTGATCGCGGGATGATCTCTGGGCTCGTTGCGGAAATACAGCACCCAGACCACGCCCCACAGCATGCTGACCAGTCCGAGTACGATGAACGAGCCGCGCCACGTCAGCCACGCCATCAGCACCGCGATCAATGGCGGGGTGACGGCATTTCCCAGTCGCGCAAAGGCGTGCGTGAGCCCTTGCGCGAAGCCGCGCCGGTCGGCGGGTGTCCAGTACTGCATCGCGCGCGTCGCGGTCGGGAAGGTCGCGCCCTCGCCGAAGCCCAGCGCCACGCGGGCGATGAACAGCGTCACGATGCCCGTGACGAAACCCGTCATGATGGTGGCGGCCGCCCAGATCAGGCCGCACCAGAACAGCGTGCGGCGCGGCCCGAAGTGATCGCCGACCCAGCCGCCGATTACCTGAAACAGAAGGTACGGATAGGCAAAGGCCGAGAACACCAGCCCGAGTTGCGTATTGCTGAGATGGAGCTCCTTCTGGATTTCGCTCGCGGCCGTACCGATATTCACTCGGTCGACATAGGTGATGAGATACATCGCGCAAAGCATCGCCAGCACGACGTGAGTAGCCTTCAACCGAAGCCGCATCTTGTTCTGCCTCCCGGGCACTCTTTTTTCGCTATTACGACGGCGCAGACCCCTCCGCACAAATCACGGCGCCGGTCGGCTCAGGTTTTGGCCACCTTCAGATGCGCGGCATTCGACGTGGTGGACTCTTCGAGTGCCTTCATCGCGGCGTCGACACCGCCGGCGCGATGCGGCACGCCGGCCGCCGACAGGCCCATTTCCACGCCGGAGAGCGCCCCGAGCAAAGTAAGTTCGTTGCACTCGCCGAGATGACCGATGCGGAACACCTTGCCGGCGACCTTCGACAGACCCGAGCCGAGCGACATGTTGTAATTCTCAAGCACGACTTTGCGAAACTTGTCGGCGTCGTGCCCTGACGGCATCAGCACCGCGGTCAGGACCGGCGAATATTCCGACGGCTCCTCACACAGCACTTCGAGGCCCCAATGGGTGACGGCGGCCCGCGTCGCCGCCGCAAGCCGCTTGTGGCGGGCGAACACGTGATCGAGCCCCTCCTCCAGCAGCATGGCAACGGCTTCGCGAAGCCCGTACAGCAGATTGATCGCGGGCGTATAGGGGAAGAAGCCGTTGGTGTTGGGCTTGAGCATTTCTTCCCAGTCCCAATACGACCGCGGCATCTTGTTGGTCCTGGCGGCGGCGCGCGCCTTCTCCGAGATTGCGTTGAAGCCGAGCCCTGGCGGCAGCATGAATCCCTTTTGCGAGCAACTCACGGTCACGTCGACTTTCCACTCGTCATGCCGGTAGTCGACCGACCCGAGCGAAGAAATCGTATCCACGAGCAGCAGCGCGGGGTGACCAACCCTGTCCATCGCGGCGCGGATCTCGCCGACCCGGCTTGTAACGCCGGTGGAGGTCTCGTTGTGCACCACCATGACCGCCTTGATGGCGTGCGCCTTGTCAGCAGCGAGCTTGGTCTCGATCGCCACGGGGTCGGCGCCGCGGCGCCAGTCGCCGGGCATGAAATCGACGTCGATGCCCCAGCGCGCGGCCATCTGCCGCCACAAGGTCGCAAAATGGCCGGTCTCCACCATCAGCACCTTGTCGCCCGGTGACAGCGTATTGACGATGGCGGCCTCCCAGGCGCCGGTGCCGGACGACGGGAAAACGATGACCGGGCCTGCCGTCTTGAAGACCGTCTGGCAACCCTCGAAGACCTTCTTGCCGAATTCGGCGAACTCGGCGCTGCGATGGTCGATGACCGGCATGTCCATGGCGCGGAGTACTCGGTCGGGCACCGGGCTCGGGCCGGGGATTTGCAAAAAATGGCGACCCTGATTCATGCATTCCTCCCAAGCTGGCCTTTTGATCTGTATTGCATTCAATTTATGAGATGTATACCAAAATTTTGCGTTCATTTTTGAGTCGACGATCTGCCCATCCAGGCGTATGTTTCGGTCATGAAACCTCTGATTCCCAATGACATCTCCTCGGAAGCCCTTGGCGGAGAGGCCCGGGAGGAGCAATCCCTGCACGACGAAATCCTGACCCGACTGCGCGACCATATCGTCGAGGGCAAAATTCCGGATGGCGATCGCGTGCCCGAGCGGCAACTGTGCGAGATGCTGAAAATCTCGCGCACACCGCTGCGCGAAGCGCTGAAGGTGTTGGCATCCGAAGGGCTCGTCGAATTGCTTCCCAACCGCGGTGCCCGCGTCCGCGCGCTCAGCGAGCAGGATCTCAGCGAATTGTTCGACGTCATGGGCGGGCTCGAAGGCCTCGCCGGACGTCTCGCCTGCGAGAACATCACAGATGCCGAAATCACCGAGATCGAGCGGCTGCATTACGAGATGTACGGCTTCTATCTGCACCGTGACATGCACGGCTATTTCCGTGTCAACCAGCTGATCCACCAGAAAATCGTCGAGGCCTCGCGCAACGCGACGCTCAAGAGCACCTACGCCAACCTCGCCGGGCGGATTCGCCGCGTACGCTACTCCGCCAATTTCGCCCGCAAGCGCGAACGCTGGGGCGAGGCCATGCGCGAACATGAGACGATCCTGGACGCACTCCGCCGTCGCGCCGGCAACGAGCTTAGCGACATCCTGTTTACGCACCTGCGCAACAAGCGGACGGCCGCCGTCGAACATCTCAAGGTCGGCGGCATGGCAGCTTCCGAGCCCGCCTGATAGTCTCGGCGGCAGCTTCTCCATTTTGAATTCGATGTTAAAGAACAGACCCGACAAATTGCATTTATTGTTGGGTCACGTACGAGACAAAGACGAGAAAAGCCATTTTTGGCAATCGCGGGGATGGAATGACCGACGGGAGTTCGACCAAGCTTGAACAGCGGCTGAAGCGTGAAGTCTCAGGCGACGTCTTCTTCGACGCCTTCAACCGCGGCCGCTACGCAACCGATGCCTCGTTCTACCAGATCGTACCGGCCGGCGTGGTGGTGCCCCGGACGATGGACGAGGCGCTGCGGGCGCTGGCCATAGCAGGGGATGCCGGCCGAATCGTCACCCCGCGCGGCGGGGGTACCTCGCAATGTGGCCAGACCGTCAGCGAGGGCATCGTCGTCGACTTTTCCAGGCACCTGAACCGGATACTCTCGCTCGATATCGCCAATCGCACCTGCGTGGTCGAGCCCGGTATCGTGCTCGACGATCTCAACCGCCAGCTCAGAAAGCACGGGCTGTGGTTTCCGGTCGATGTCTCGACGGCGTCGCGGGCCACCATCGGCGGCATGGCCGGCAATAATTCCTGCGGCGGACGTTCGCTCCGCTATGGCACTATGCGCGACAATACGCTCTCGATGGACGCGGCGCTGGCCGACGGCACGCGGCTGCATTTCGGCGAGGTGCCGCGCGATCTCGCGCGCGTGAATTCGCCTGACAACGGGCTTGCGCTGTTCCGCGACATGCTCGATCTCGGAGAACGCGAGGCTGCCGAGATCGCCGAGAGATTTCCGAAAGTGCAGCGCCGCGTCGGCGGCTATAATCTCGATGCGCTGGTGGCGCGCAACGCGCCGAACAATATGGCGCATCTTCTGGTCGGCTCCGAAGGTACGCTGGCGTTCACCACCGAGGTCGAACTCAAGCTGTGGCCGGTCATCCGCAACAAGGTGCTGGGCGTCTGTCATTTCGGCAGCTTCTATGAGGCGATGGACGCGGCCCAGCATCTGGTGAAACTGCGACCCATCGCGGTGGAACTGGTCGACCGCACCATGATCGCGCTCGGCCGCGAGATTGCGATGTTTCAGCCGATCATCGGCACGGCCGTGCGCGGCGATCCCGATGCAGTGCTGATCGTGGAATTCGCGGAGGAAGACCAGGCCGAAAACCTGCATCGCCTGAAACAGCTCGGCGAGTTGATGACCGATCTCGGTTTCGGCTGGGACAAACCCCAGCGCAAATGGGGCGGTGTGGTCGAAATATCAGAACCCGCGCTACAGACCGGCATCGCCGATTTCCGCGCCGCCGGCCTCAACGTCATGATGTCGATGAAGCAGGAAGGAAAGCCTGTTTCCTTCGTCGAGGATTGCGCCGTACCGCTGCCACATCTCGCCGATTACACCGAGCGGCTCAACGGCATCTTCGCCAGGCACGGCACCCGCGGCACCATGTATGCGCACGCCTCCGAGGGCTGCCTTCATGTGCGTCCCGTGCTCAATCTGAAGCTTGAGAAGGACGTCAAGGCGATGCGCGCCATCGCCGAGGAAGCCTTCGAGATGGTGCGCGAATACAAGGGGGCGCACTCCGGCGAGCATGGCGATGGCCTGGTCCGCTCCGAATTCCACGAGGCGATGTTCGGTTCGCGGATCGTTGCCGATTTCAGGGAGGTCAAGCAACGCTTCGACCCGGACAATGTCCTCAATCCCGGCAAGATCGTCGATCCGCCCAAAATGGACGACCGCTCGCTGTTTCGCTATCCGCCGGATTACCGTGTCACGGAGTTGAAAACCGCCCTCGACTGGTCGGCCTATCCCGGCGCCGGCGGCGGCTTCCAGGGCGCGGTCGAGATGTGCAACAACAATGGCGCCTGCCGGAAGCTCGAAGGCGGCGTGATGTGTCCGTCTTATCGGGCGACCCGCAATGAGAAAGACGTCACCCGGGGCCGCGCCAATACGTTGCGGCTGGCGATCTCGGGCCAGCTCGGCCCGGACGCATTGGCCTCCGATGAGATGATGGATACGCTCAAACTCTGCGTGTCCTGCAAGGCCTGTCGCAACGAATGCCCGACCGGCGTCGACATGGCCAAGATGAAGATCGAGGTATTGGCCGCACGCGCGGCCAAACACGGGCTTTCGCTGCGCGACCGGCTGGTCGGATATCTGCCCCGCTATGCCGGGCTCGCGTCCCGTTTCGCCCCGCTCGCCAACTGGCGCAACCGCAGTCCGTTGCTGCGCCAGCTGTTCGAACGATTTGCCGGCATCAGCGCGCAACGCGCCCTGCCCGCATTCCGGCGCGACGTGTTCCGGCCTGACGCCGAGGCGTTCGGGCCGGAAGGCGGCCGCGAGGTCGTGCTGTTTGCCGACACGTTCAACCATGTCTATGAGCGGGAAAACCTCGACGCCGCGCTGCGCGTGCTGGTCGAAGGCGGCTACCGGGTCCATATTCCAAAACCTGGGGATCACGCCCGGCCGCTGTGTTGCGGGCGGACGTTCCTCTCGGCCGGGCTGGTCGAGCAGGCGCGCGGGGAATTGGACCGGCTGGTCAGGACCTTCGCGCCGTTCGCCGCACGCGGCGTGCCGATCGTCGGATTGGAGCCGAGCTGCCTTTTGACGCTCCGCGACGAGCTGCTTTCGTTACGCTCCGACGACGACGCCAAAGGCGTCGGCGCGCATGCGCTGCTGTTCGAGGAATTTCTGGTGCGCGAGGCCGAGGCCGGCCGCCTGCGGCTGCCGCTCGGCGCGATCGCTGCCAAAGCGCTGGTGCACGGCCACTGCCATCAGAAATCCTTTGGCGCGTTCAAGCCGGTCGAACAGGTGCTCCGTCTCATTCCAGATCTGGCCGTCGAGACAATCGAATCCAGTTGCTGCGGCATGGCGGGCGCCTTCGGCTATGGCGCCGACACCTACCAGGCCTCGATGGAAATGGCCGAGCTTTCGCTGCTGCCGGCGGTCCGCCGCGCCGACCAGGACACGCTGATCGTCGCCGACGGAACCTCGTGCCGGCATCAGATCAAGGATGGCACCGAACGTTCTGCACTCCACGTCGCGCGCGTGCTGGCGATCAGCCTCGAGCATGCGCGATCCAGCCCTTGATCCCTGTTTCCTGGCCAAGGGCGTGGAGATGCTGTTGAAGGACGCAAGCCGTCAGCCGTGCCCCCAAGCCCTTCGTCTCGACCAAGTCCGCCGGCGAAATCCTGGAAAAGGTCGCTCGCGCGAAGCAACCGTCAGAGTGCACCTAGATAACGAATCGCCCAGCGCCGCGGCGCGCGTCGTTCATCTTTTTCACTGTTTCGTTAGCAGCGCGAACAGTGGGCGGGCGACCCCGGTCAGGAGCTCACGTTCCGAGCTCGTCCGCGCCAACACGCGGATGCCAAGCGTTGCGCCGAGGAAGAGGCGGGCCAGGTCGGCAGCCGGCAGTTTGGTTCGAATCGTCCCGTCCGACTGGCCCCTGACGATGCAATCGCGCAGGTACTTCTCGATTTGGTCGAAGACGTTCGTAACCAGATCACGGAAGTCCGCGTCATGCGGGGCGACTTCGAGCGCGGTGTTGACGACGAAGCATCCCTTCTGCAGCGCGTCGGCCAGCGCTTCCTCTATGAGAGCATCGAAGTAGCGCTCCAATGCTCGTAAGGGCGGGTCATCGCCTCCGAAGGTCGCCGAGCAGGTTTCGAGCGCCAGACGGATATACCGATCGAGCACGAGACGGTAGATGGCTCTCTTATCGCCGAACGCATTGTAGAGGCTTGGCGTAGTCATTCCGGTGTGGTCGGCGAGGTCGCGCATCGATGTCGCCTCATAGCCGTTATTCCAGAAACGTTGCGTTGCGGCTTCGAGCACCGTGTCTTCATCGAATTCCCTGGGTCTGGCCATCTGGATCCGCCGGTCAATGGTGAAAGCGAATAACTCACGACCCTGTTTTATCACGGTCGTCAAAAAAAGCTATTGCACATTTTCTGACGATCGTTATAAAACTCGTAGAGCCGATGCTGCGCCCGGCCTCGACCACCGATAGTCGGAGACTCGATCCCGGCTTCGGCACGGCTCTCTGCGTACTTACCGACCTCGATCTGCACAGGAGAAATTCGCATGATCAAGCAACTCAACCCCTCTCGCCGCGACTTTCTGAGCACGACCGCTATCGGCTTAGGCGCGGTGGCCGAATTCACACTAACGGGTGCGGCACGCGCCCAAACCAGGAGTAAACAGATGAGCGAGCATGTCCAAGTAGATGGGATTTATCCCTTCCCGGCCGTGATGCAGACGCGGACGATCGAAACCAACGGCGCCAAGATCCACGTACGGGTCGGCGGTCATGGCCCCGCAGTGGTCCTGCTGCACGGCTTCGGCACATCCGGCGACATGTGGGGTCATCTGACGAGCGCACTCATCGAAGGCCACACGATTATCGTGCCCGACCTGCGTGGGTCGGGCCTCTCGTCGAAGCCTGATGGCGGCTATGACAAGAAGAATCTGGCGGCGGACGTGGTGGGCGTCCTGGACGCCCTGGGTGTGCGTACGTTCGAATTGGTGACGCACGACATCGGCATCATGGTCGGCTACGCAATTGCCGCCACCCACCCCGAGCGCGTCAGCCGATGGGTGGCGATCGATGCGCCGCTTCCCGGCATCGGACCCTGGGAGAAGATCCTGCAGGAGCCGACCATGTGGCACTTTGGCTTTGGTGGTCGTGACATGGAGCGCCTGGTCGCCGGCCGCGAGCGCATCTATCTCGACCGCTTCTGGAACGAACTTTCCCGGCACCCGGAGCGGTTTGATGAAGCGAAGCGCCAGCATTATGCCGCGCTCTATGCGCAACCCGGCGCAATGCGCGCGGGCTTTGCCCAGTTCCTGTCATTCAGCCAGGATGCGATCGATAACAAGGCCTTCGTTGCGAAGGGCAAGCTTCAGATGCCGGTGCTGGCCTTGGGTGGCGAAGCTACATTCGCTCCTATGATCGGCGAGGTGATCCGGGGTGTCGCCAATAATGTCGAAGTCGCGACGATCCAGGATTGCGGGCACTGGATCACGGAAGAACAGCCGGCCGCGACGACAAAATTTGTCGTCGACTTCCTGCATCGTCGTTCGTGAGTTAGTGTTACGTCGTGCGGCGCCGCGCGGTTGGGTCCAACCGGCGCCGCAGCCCCTCCACCAGCAAGGGGATTTGCCGTGACTTCTGGCCGCTCCAGACGGATTCCGGTCACCGCTCAGGAGCAAGATATGGACGCGCCGCCAAGCACCGATCCGGTCCCCGTGCATTCCGACGGCGACATCGTGCGCTGGCTGACCAATGACAGCCGCGATGAGCGCTTCCTCGACAATATCTTCGCTGAGCTGTGTCTCCGG
>Ga0307516_10010487_pt1 | contig 10176 bp, 7 predicted proteins | sample 19_EM_MG_FD_203310 | JGI IMG/M metagenome (GOLD analysis project Ga0307516, IMG submission 203310) | Populus trichocarpa ectomycorrhiza microbial communities from riparian zone in the Pacific Northwest, United States - 19_EM | ecosystem: Host-associated > Plants > Roots > Unclassified | place...
TCTATCGCCCCGGGGGGCCCCCCCCCCCAACCCCCCGCCCCCCCCCCCGCTTCGCCGTTTTTTTGGGTCAAAACCCCCCCCCCCCCCGCGCCGCCCCCCCCCCCCCCCCCCCCCCCGCCGCTTGCTCCTCCGCCTTCCGCGAGAGATCCTCCCAAGCGCCCACCCCCTCCCGCACCCATGGCTCCGTCCCTTGCGCCGCCAATCACAGCCGGCGATGGGCGCACCCTTACCGCTGCGGCTGCATGTCACCAGCGTCGGCCCGGTAGCCTATCCGCCCGGCCCGCGCCCGCACTGCTGGCGAACCGCGCCGACTCCATTGCCGGCTCCAGCGGTCCCGAGCCGCCCGTCGACGGCGGCCATTCCCCCGACCCGGCCCACACCTGGAACCCCGACCCGCGCGTCTACTACTCGCGCCGCCTCCAGCTCCAGCGCGTAAAGCACAGCCGGCCGTCGGTCGCGCCCGCGCTGCCGCCGGGATTCCCTGCACGGATTGACCCCGCGTCGCCGCTGGTCTGGAGTGGCCACGATCTCGTCGAGCACGAGTATCTGCGCCACCTCAGCCGCCACGACGTCTCCGAGGTTGAGGGCGCTCTCGGGCTCTTCAAAGGTGTGTGCATGGCTTGCCCGCGGAGAGTCCAGCGCCGTCGTCGTCGCTTCCGTTGCCCTAACCCTGCGCCCGTAGGTCTCGATCTGCCCATCGCCGCCGTCGGACGCAAGACCTTTCCGCTTCCCACGCTGGGCCCCCGCATCGTCGCGCTCTCGGCCAAGCTCTACGGCGACAGCAGCGGACGCGGCTTCTTCATCCTGCGCGGCCTCGACCCAAAGAAGTACAGCGCCAGGGACAACGTCATCCTCTACGCCGGCATCGCCAGCTATGTCGCCCAGAGACGGGGCAGGCAGGACGAGAAGAACAACTATCTCCGTGGGTCCCCGCGTCGCCCCCCCCCCCGGCATGCTTCCCGCCGACTGACAGCTGGCCGCAGTCCACCTCACCGACCTCGGCGCGTCCGTGGCGCCCGACAACGTACGCCAGGCGCCGTACTCGAATGTTCCCCAAGTGAGCGGAGCCTCCCCTTCCCCCCTCGGCGTGCCGGAGCATTGCTCACGTGACGTCAATCCAGCCCTTCCACACCGACACGGCCGATATCCTGGCGCTGTACACGCTGCAGCCCGCGGCCTCCGGTGGCCGCAGCCTCCTCGCGTCCTCGTCCAAGATCTACAACTCGCTGCCGCCCGCGCACATCGCGACGTTGGCGGCGCCAAACTGGGCGTTCGACAGCTTCGGCCGCGTCCCGGCGTACACGATGCGTCCGCTGCTGCACGCGGTCCCGACCAGCTCCCGTCCACGCGTGCAGCTCTCGTTCTCGCGGCGGCCGCTGACCGGCTCGCCCGTCTCGCCGCGCACGCCGGCGATCCCGTCGCTGACGTCGGCGCAGTCGGCAGCGCTGGACACGGTCCACTTCAGCGCCGCTGCCCACGCAATCACGGTCGCCCAGCAGCCGGGGGACATGCTCTTCTGGAACAACTTTGCGCTGCTGCACGCGCGCGAGGGCTTCCACGACTCCGCCGACGCCGGCCAGCGCAGACATCTCCTGCGCCTGTGGCTGCGCGACGACTCGCGCGCGCAGGACTGGGGCCGCATCCCGGAGCCCCTCCTCCCGGCGTGGCGCGAGGCGTTCGAAGGCGACCTCGGCGAAGAGTGCTGGCCCGTCGAGCCGGTCCGCGAGTTCGCGTTCGTCACGGAGCAGAGGAGGAGCAGCGGCCACGCTTAGCGGCGGGGTGGCATATTCTATTCCCTCTTTTTGTCCCGTCATTTGTCATCGACTGCATATCTAGGGCGACCAGGTGGGAGGCTTGATATTGCGGGGTGTTCTTTCCTTCTTTCTTTCCTTCCTTGTTTCATTCCTGGAGTTTTTTTTTTTTCTTTTTTTCACGGCAGGACTTTTTGTTTGTTTGTTTGTCATTGCTTTCTCTTTCCTGTCGGGCATTTTTTTTAAAAAAAATATTTCCTTTGGGAGGCACAAAATGGCATACCCCTCCCCACGCATATCGGGTTCGGATGCGTGAAGATCCGTCAGTTGTTTTTAGTTGTTTTTTTTTTTTTAGTTTTTTTTTAGTTTTTTTTTGTGGTTTTTTTTTTCTTTCTCTGTTCTCCAGGCATGATTGCATTGTATGACATGATGGCCCCGATTTTGACGATTCGCTGGGGGGAGAGGAGGAGAGAGAGAGAGGGGGGGGGGTAACTCTGGGAGGAGGAAAGAACTCGACGCACGGTGCATAGTATGTAGGTACATACCTAGGTACTCGACATAACTTCGCATTCGCTCATCCCGTCAGTCGTGCGCACATTGTCTGACCCTCGCTGTGGCTGGGCTGTTGCTGCTTGGCGGGCTGTTGCTCGTTGGAGAAAAGGAGGTGCCATTACGTCTGGACGGCGCTACGACATCGACGGGTGATGGTTCGTGCTTACATACATACGTTACGGTGCTGGCCGATGACTAGACGCGGGGGCGGTGGTTCGCAAATCCCGTCCTCCGGTGAATAATGCACACGCTATCTATGCTACGAACTGGACAGACAACAGCCCAGACGGCCGCCTTGACTACAAATACATGCTGTCCCGGCGGAAAACAAAACAAAAACAAAACAAACCCCCCCACCACCGTGATCAGAACTCCTCGCCCCCTACACCCCATCCGCCGCAGCGATGGCCTGGGGGTGCCAGAACCTCTCCTCGGGATCGGCCTGGCGCTTGATCTCGGCCAGCCGCTGCAGCTGGCCGCCGTAGTAGCGCTGGTGGGCCTCGGCGGCGGGGAGCGTCGGGTCGGCGTAGTTCGGGTACGCGCCAAAGACTGTCTCGGGCTGGGCGTCGGTCAGGCTGCGGAGCATGGCGTGCATGAGCGGGATGGCGGCGTCGGGGAACGGCGGGAGGTGGTCGGCCGTGTGCGCGTACAGCTGGACGGTCCACAGGGCGTTGCGGTGCGCGTAGCTGGACCAGGCGGGCGGGAAGGCCGCGATGGCGGAGCCGGTGCCGCCGTAGAGGTCGAGCATCACCCACCACGCGACGGGGGCGTCGCGGGCCGCGCGGGACGACAGCGAGCCGAAGAAGGAGCGCAGCGCGGCCGCCGTCAGCTCTCCGGGGGCCACGACGGACTTGGCGAAGAACGTCTCGCGCTGCTGGTACGCCTCCGGCTGCGGCAGTTGGGCGCCGTCGTAGAAGCTGCGGAGAGACGCGAGCCAGTCGCCCTGCTCGAAGGACAGCTTGGCGTTCTGCGGCAGCTTTGCGAGCAGCGGGGCGATGGCGGCGAGGAAGTCGGAGTGCGTGCCCCAGAACGCGCCCCAGACCCCGAACACGTTGGGGTACGTCCAGACGCGCAGCGAGAGCTGCGGCGGAGCCTGCGTCGCGCCGAACGCCTGCACGGCGAGGAACAGATCCACCTTCGCTGCGACGTCGGCATCGCCGAGGCCCGGGAAGGCAATGGTGAACGAGATGCCGTTGGCCGGGGCGGCGTGCGTCTTCAGCCGGAACTCGGTGACGATGCCGAACGAGGGGCCGGCGCCGCGGAGCGCCTGGGCGTGTCAGCGCGCCGCCGAGCGTGAAAAGCGCGGAGGAAGCGGAACACCTACCCAGAACAGATCCGGCTGCGACGTCTCGGACGCAGTGACGATGCGGCCGTCGGCCAACACCACTTCCATCGAGACGATGCTGTCCAGCGTCGTGCCCCACATGCGGGAGGCGTGTCCGAACCCGCCGTGGAGAGCGTGTCCAGCGAATCCGACCCTGCCAGCCGCCCGTCAGTCACGATGTCCCGCAACGCAGGCTCGGTCACGGCGGCTCACCCTGGACAGTTCCCGTGCGGCAGCGCCCTGCGTCCCTGCTCGTACAGCGCCGTCGCGACGTCCCCCAGCCTGTTTCCGGCACCGATAGTGGCGATCTTGGTGTCGGCGTCGACGTGCAGCGTTCTGAACTCCTTCATGTCGATGGCCAAGCTGCCGTCCGCACCGCCGAGCCCATTGCCGGCATACGAGTGTCCGCCGCCGCGAGCCGCAACCTTGACGTCGTAGGCATTGGCACACTGGACCGCGAGCGAGACCTCCTGTGCGGTCCTGGGGACGACGAGGGCCAGCGGCCTCCAGGTGACACGCAGGTTGAAGTCCTGGGTGGCGGAGACGTACTCGGGGGAGGATTCGTCGATGGTGGCTAGCGAATGGGCCTTGAGACTCTCGGCGAGACTGCGGCGTTTTGCGACGGGCGAGGCCAGCAACAGCTTCTGGACGCAGAACATGAAGAACAGCAGGACAATGTTGGTGGCGAGCAGCGCGAGCGCCATCGTGGTGGAGGCGGGATTGCGGAGCGGGTGGGGAATGTGATATGGGGAGCGAGATGCGAGGAGTGCGCGAGAAAGAGAGAAAGAAGACTGTGCACGGCTCGGTCCGTGCCTACATTTGTACCCTGGGCTATCGGTCAGGGCCAGCCTGAAGTGGAAGGGTGCCCTTATCTGCCGTGCTCGTTCTTTGTCAGCGCATCGGATCTGCGGAGGGAAGCCCGGACAGCGGCACGACACGGGCCGACCGACATGCAGCTCCACGCTGATGGGAGAGGCACACTGCCGTTCGAGCCCGAACACAGCTGTGGCTATTTCTCGACAACAACGCACGATGTTTTCCGCGTTGGCAGACGGCAGCCGAGTGATGGGCTGTGAGCGCACCTCGCGACGTCACGTGTAGTCTCACCGCGCGCACGGTGAGCCACGACGTCATCCTGCCTGCATGTTGCAAAGGGTCTCTCGTCCCGCGTGTTCCCCAACAAATCTCATCCCAAAGAATGCTGGCTCCGATCCACGGGGAATATGCATCACACACACATAGTCTAGATACTCTACTCCGGCCCAAGTCGGCCCTGCGCCAGCGCGTCCCGAGTGGCTGGGAGTATCACACGACAAGGAGAGAGATACATACGATGACGACAGCGCACGGTCTCAATCAGACTGCAACCGAGGCGTGGTCTGTCCGTCCGAGCTGTGTAACTGAGGGCTGCGACGGGAAGAGGAAGGAGGGAAGAAAGGAAGAAAGGAAGAAAGGAAGAAAGGAAGAAAGGAAGAAAGAAAGAAAGAAAGAAAGAAAGAAACAATTTCCAGGGGTTCCGAATCTGCCGTTGGAGGGGAGTGCGTGGAACCGAACTCGCGGGATATCTACATAGATAGCTGCCCAGCGTCACACATACTCTGCATTGCGAAAACATCGCGTTGGATCCGGTCGTGGCGGTTGCGATGACCTCCCTGGTGGGGGCACGTTGACGTGAAGATGCGTCACGGATGCAGATGCTCAGAGCGAATAACTATCGACCAAGATGGAGCGACAACGTCATGTGAAGCGCGTGCTCCACTACGTATGTATCTACATACAGTACACGACTACATATGTCCAGCAGCGGACGATTCCCCCCGGGAACTGAGGACTGTCCCCGTGTGCACGCCCCCACCAATCCACCGATCCGAGGAGCAGCGTAGGGTGGGTTCAGATCGCTGGGATGTGGGCGTCTATAATTAATGTGTGCGGAGACGGAGAGCATGAGTATTAATGGGAATCGTCTTTTCGTGTTGGTTTTGCAGGTATGACGGAACCACACAAGAAGCCCCCCCCTAAGAAGAAAAAGAAAAAAAGACACCCCAAAAGGAATATACACCGCCGCGTGGAAGAGAAGAGAGAAGAAAAAAAAAAGAAGGAAGGAATCGATGCAGGTGCCATCCATGCCATTCAGCGACGTCATGCGGAGCCATCGCGACAGCGTTTACAGCACGCTCTTGACCTTGCTCTCGACCTGCTGGGCGGCGCCGCGGGCCTCGCCGGCCATTTCCTCCTTGACACCCTTCGCGCTGCCCTTCAGTTCCTCCGTGGCGCCCTTGGCGGCGCTCTCGGCCCTGCCGTTCGTCTTGTTGATGGACTGGTCGGCAACGTTCTTGGCGTCGCTCGAGAACTCCTTCGCGACCGTCTCGGCCTTGCCCGCCACCTTCTCGCCCACCTCGATGCCCTTGAGCGCTGCGTTCGCCGCCGCGCGGTCGACCGCCTTCGCCGTGTCCTTGAGCGCGTCCGTCACGGCCTTCGAGGCCGCCGGCGTCGTCGCGAACGCGCGGGAAGCAGCTGCAGTAGTAGTGGTGGTGGTGGTGGTGGTGGTGGTGGCGACAGGAGTGCGCAGCGAGCGCAGGAGGGTGCTGCGGAAGGCAGACATTTTGAGGATGGCGGTATCTAGTTGGTGGTTTGCGGTAGTGGATTGTGTTTTGTGTTTGGGTGGTGGTGGGTGGTGGGTGGTGGATTGTGGTGGAGAGAAAGGAAGCAACAGCGAGTCAGAGAGAGAACTTGAAATGTTTTTTTTTATAAGCCACCGTCCGTCGCCGCAAACAAGCGGGATCTGCTCGAACGGGGCTTGTTGTGGATGCTTGACGTCATAGATACGTACCTGGAGGGGGGGGTGGGGGGTTACGTGATGCCGGGCGGCGACCAAGCTGGCGCGGGCCGGGACAAGTCTCTGCCGTATCTACGCTACCGCAGCTGCTCTGGCACGGGCCGATCGGACAGAACAGTCCGCGAGCAAAGAGGTGGAAGAGAACCGCTCCGTGCGAAGGAGCGATGGGTATCTACATAGTTCGGTGCGAAAGCGCGGTAACGCGATGGGGAACTCCTAGCCTGCGAGAGAGAATTCATCTTATCACGTATTTGCAGATCACTGCCCCATTTTCCCGCGAGCGGTGGGCGATCCGCCGCCCAGTCAGTGTGTACATACTTGCTTAGGTGCATTGCGGCACCAACGGAAAAAAAACAAAACAAAAGTTACACCGTCTCCCGTTCCTCCACACTTGTCCTTCCAGGAGGATCCTCTTGCTCCTCCCCAGCCCGCGCCGCCACTTGGAGCCTGCCGTCCCGCGTCCGTCTTCCCCCAGATAGTCCAATACGACCTCACCGCCCCTCTCGTCCGCAGAGATCCGCCTCCGCACGTGTTTGCCCGTATTCTCCCCGGATCTCTGCCCGCAGATCGACTCGCGCACTGCGCACAAGCCGCGGGTCACTCGATGGTTCTGCGAGTGACCCGCAGTGATGGAACACGGTCTGGGCCCGATCCGACCAAGGAGTCACCAGGCAGGCAGGCAGGCAGGCAGCCCTGCTTCCGTGCCGATCGCCCGAGCGAGCTGTGACGAATCCGCCACCGTCGAGCCGCCGGCGGACGGTTGCCACCACCCTTTCGAACCCCTCCGATGGGCCACGTCCGGGTGCGGTTGCCTGGGTGGATGAAGCGACGGGTGACTAGGCAGCTACTCTAGCCACGCACGCCCCGGTCACCCTGGGCAGGTACGCTGCATGGCGGGCCAGACCGAGAGCGCCGCTGCGGCCGTGCCATTGGTCTCTCGCCTTCGCTAGCGACGGACAACACTGGCACTCCGCGATAACCATAACCGGGGCGCGGCGAACCGGAGCCGTTCCAAGATCCAACACGCGAGGTGGCTGCGGAAATGTACGGGCCACCGGGCAGCCACGACGCAACTTCCCGACAGATGGCGTTCCAGCGATGCACGTCACGGCGGTGAGCGAGTGGCCAGTGTCGGCTGCAAATGCACGGGATGGAAGTGGCGGGGCTCCAGTCACAGATACATGTATGTATGTATGTGTACTCGCGGAGCGGTCTGCGGGAGGCGAATCACGACGCACAGCCAGACACACGCAGCGACGGGATCGCGGTGGCTGCGTGGCGAGCCGTCCTTTCGAGGCTGCGGGTTGGCGGCGACGTCCGGCGGCCCGATTGGCACGGCTAAGCCAGATGTGCAGCGACCGTGCGGCCGTGGCTGTCGAGGGGGCTCACGTGCAGGCGAGCAGACACTGGCGCTGGGCACGGGATGCGCCACGACTGGCTCCGCGGCCACAGGGTAGGGGGGTGGAGCAGTGCGCAGCGCCTATTGGCCACGGCAGTTGCGCTACGAGCAATCGCCACTCGAAGAGCTCCAGCCTGGCGTCTCGATTGGACGACAGAGTGTCGCGGTGCTCCTTGCTCCTGGGCTGCCACCCAACAGCTGCCGTGCCCACACTGCGCGGCTCCCGTATCCGGGCTGCACTATTTCCTTTGGTGGGTGGTGGTTTGGGCGGACGCCTGCCTGCGCTCCGACATTCCGCAAGCTTCGACGGGCAGCGCAGGAGCCAGCACTGCGGAGGAACAGCCGCACGAGTGGTGGCGAATCCGGAAGACGCGTCCAGACGTCAGAAATCAAGCTTTGCCAGATACCGTCCATCCGTCCATCCGTCCATCCATCCATCCCGTGGCCAGCCGTCGTCCTGCACGGAGGGCAGCTCTGACGTGCCTGCGGGCCTGGAGTAATCTCCGACCGGCGCAGCTTGCTTCCGCCGCCGTCCCGCACGCGAGAGTGTGTGGGTAGGGCAGCATCGTACGAGGAGCGTATTCGTTTAGGCGTCTGCGCGTGCAGGGCAGGGCAGAGGCCGACGGCATGGAGCGATGTCAACGCTCGGGGGGGGGGGGTTTCTTCTTCTTCTTCCTTTCCTTCTCTTCTCCTGGCTCCTCTCGGCTCCATGTAGCCGCTGTCGATTGTCCATCTGTCCGTGCGGGGAGTGGTGTGGGTGTTGGCAGCCGCAGCGGATGGTAGTTACGCATCCGCACGAACGACAGCAGCAACGGCGGAGAATGAAATCGGGGGAGAACGGACGCTGGGGGGCACCGCGGCGGCAAGCACATCCACATCGTGTTTCAGCGTTCGCCAGCGCCAGTTGCCGCGGCAGCTGGCGATGTGTCTGTCGCGGGATTGAGTTGGGTTGAGTTCTGTCGCGAGATTGAGTTGAGTTGAGTTCCGTCGCGAGACTGAATTGAGTTCTGTCGCGCACAAGAGACACCCCGCCTCGACTACAGATCGGGATGCGGGGGCGAGCAGCCATGGGAGGGAGAGGAGCGCCCGCCGCCGATAGCAGTCGCAGCGCGCTATCGATTCGCCGTTGAATGTCTTTCGTCCGCCGGCTGGCATGCTGGGGCGATACTGCATCCAGCATCTGCGGTGTCTCATCTGACGTGGGCAGCACCCGCGGGCTCCGGCCGTGGCGATCCCGCTCTGCCGGGAATGGACTCCATCTATCTATGTAGGGTGTAGAGTGTGAAGACATTTCTCTGGCGCTGCCTGCCTGCCTGCTGGGGACAATGTCGGAGCGCGATCGACAATCTCACAGCCGTGTCAGGTAGACAGATGCGCAGCCATCAGGTGTTGATTTCCTTCTCTTTCCCTTCTCTTTCTTTCTTTTTTTTTTATAGCTTTTGTTCCCGATGCGGCGGGTGTGCGCACGCAACCGGACGTTCGCGAGTCGTTGTCGGAGCGGCGCGCGGCGGTGGCGATGGCTGGAGATGCCGCAACGGACTGGCGTGCGTCGATCGATGACGCTTGGAGATGTCGCCGCTGTGGCGGGTGGGCTGGCTGCGCCTCGCGCTTCCCATTCCGCAGCGCCTCCGACGTCTGCTCCAGCCGTCCCCCGCGGCCCCTGGCTCGCTCCCCCCTGCCGGACGAACCGCAGTTGGCCAATGGAGCACACACTCTATCGCTACATCTCTCTCTAGTGCGTCCTAGGTGTCTGTCTGCTCTGTGGTTCGGGTCGCCCCCAACCCCAGCCCGAATCTGTGTGTCCCTTCCGCACGCCCCCTCTCTCTCTTCCTCCCACCTGGTGCGACACGCCTCCTGCACAATGACGTCGCGGATGTCGTGACGAAAGCGACTGGTTCTTCCTGGTTCTGTTAAAACTCCCCCCACCCCCCCCCCCCGGCTGGCGTCCCTCGCTCACTCATATGTAGTCTGCCTCTCCCCACATGAACTGCGAGGCGGTAAAGGCCAACCTTTCGTTTCGTACCTAGGGCATCATCACCATCATCATCATCACCATCATCATCATCACCACCGCCACCACCACCACCACCACCACCACCACCACCTCCACCACCTCCATCTCCATCTCCACCCTCTTCACCACCATATCCCTCTTCCACCGCTGCCCTCCCCCCATCCCCCACCTGTCCGGAGTCCCCTTGGCGCATCCCCATCTCCTGGCGCTCTGGGCCCTGATTCGTTCTCTTTACCCGCTACGCGTATGTTCCTAGCGTGTGTCGCCGCCCCCCATATCCCGTCTCTATAGCACCGGACG
>Ga0307516_10010488_pt1 | contig 10174 bp, 7 predicted proteins | sample 19_EM_MG_FD_203310 | JGI IMG/M metagenome (GOLD analysis project Ga0307516, IMG submission 203310) | Populus trichocarpa ectomycorrhiza microbial communities from riparian zone in the Pacific Northwest, United States - 19_EM | ecosystem: Host-associated > Plants > Roots > Unclassified | place...
CTTCTACACGCCGGCGGTCCTGCCGCTGGTCTCGGTGGCCTCGATCTGGGGCTGGCTCTACAACCCGCAGTACGGCGCGATCAACGCCTTCCTGCGCTCGGCCGGCCTGGACAGCCTGGCCCAGCCGTGGCTGGGCCAGGACTCGACCGCGCTGGGCGCGACCATGGTGGCCGCGATCTGGCTGCGGGTCGGTTTCCCGATGCTGCTCTACCTGGCCGCGCTGCAAGGCATAGGCCAGGACCTGTACGAGGCGGCGACCGTCGACGGCGCGAGCCGGTGGCAGCGGTTCTGGCACATCACGATGCCCGGCCTACGCCCGGCGCACTACGTCGTCATCGCGTTGTCGGTCATCGACTCGTTCAAGGTCTTCGACCTCATCTATGCCATGACCTACGGCGGCCCGGGCACTGCCACCCAGGTCATGGGCACCTGGATGTACTTCAACGTCTTCCAGTACAACCAGGCCGGCTACGGCACCGCCATCGCTGTGGTGATCACCGTGGTGGCCGTGGCGGTCAGCATCCCGTACGTCCGCTCCCAGACGAAGGAGCACGCGACATGACCTCCGTCGCCCCCACCGCCGCCCTGCCCGACGCGACCGTCACCCCCGCGGACGACCGGGGACGCGCCCACCGGCCCCGGGGTGGCATCGGCGCGACCGTCCTCATGACGCTGGCCGCCCTGGTGTGGATCTCCCCGCTGGTGCTGCTGGTCGTCACCGCCCTGCGCCCGCTGTCCGACTTCGTCGCCAACGGCCCGCTGTCGTGGCCCGACACGTTCACGTTCGGCAACTTCGCCGACGCCTGGAGCATCGGCAACTTCGCCACGACCTACCGCAACAGCACCATCCTGCTGATCCTCAAGGTGCCCCTCGGCGTCTTCATGTCCGCGATGCTCGCGTACGCCCTGGCCAAGCTGCGGATCCGATTCGGCGCGGCCATCATGTACACGGTCTTTCTCGGCCTGACCATCCCGATCTACATCACCATCGTCCCGGTGTTCGTGATGGCGCGCAGCGCCGGCCTGACCGACAGCCTGATCGGTCTGATCGGCCCCTACCTGGCCTTCGGCATCCCGTTCGAGGTCCTGGTTCTGCAGTCATTCATCCGGCAGATCCCGGACGAGATCATCGAGGCCGCCCGGATCGACGGTGCCGGAGCGTGGCGGATCTTCCTCGCCGTCGTGCTGCCGCTGTCGGCACCCGCACTGGTCACCGTGCTGATCCTCGACGCGGTCGCCACCTGGAACGAGTTCCTGTTCGCGCTGATCCTGCTCAGTTCGGACGCGAACAAGACGATCCCGGTCGGACTGCTCAACTTCCAGGGTCAGTTCAGCAACAACAGCACCGGGCTGGCGGCCGGCATCCTCATCGCTGTGGTGCCGATCCTCATCGCCTACACCTTCCTGCAACGCTGGATCGTCGGTGGCCTGACCGCCGGCGCTTCCAAAGGCTGAGCCGCTGGTCGGCCCCCGCCCGCCGCGGGCGACAGCGCGGGCCGGCCCACGCCGACCCGCCGCCCTTCCAGCCCTCGGCCCCGGTCACCGAGGGCTGGCCGGGCGATCGGGTCGACGTGTACTTCCCCTCCTCCCACGACTACGACGTGGCCGGCTGCCGCCTGTACTGGGCGGAGGCCATGGAAAAGAAGGCAGACTGCGACCTGGCTTACCACGCCGTGATCGAGGTGCCGGATCTGCCGCCCGGGCAGGCCGTGCTCAGGTGGGAGATGGACTACCGACCGCCGGTGGTGGCGCAACTGCTGCCGTCAGGGAGCCCCAGCCCGGACGTCGTGCCGACGAGCGGTGAGATTCCGTTCACCGTCGATGGGGTGGTCGCGACCGCCGACCGCGCCGAGCCCGAGCCCGGCGGCCCGCTCGCCGTCACCTTCACGCCGATCGGCACCGGCGTCATCATCAACGACTGCGGCATCGACGAGGGGATCCGGGCGTCCTGTCCGAAAAACACGGACGTCTCGCAAGCGCGGATCACCGTGCCGGCGACCGCCGTCCCCGGCGACGACCTCAAGCTGCACTGGTACGCCGTATCAGGCCCGAAAGGCGAGCCGCGCCGGAACGAGGGCTACCTCCGAGTCAAGATTCGCCCGCTGCCGCCGGCCGAGTTCGACGTGCGGGGGCAGGCCGACACGCTCGGTCCCGGGCAGCCGTTCATCGCGATGTTCCGGAGCCTCACCTCCGGCGTCACCATCACCGGCTGCGGACTCACGCTCGGCGACCGCTCCGCCTGCGGCGCTTCCGACGCGGCCGTCGTCATGATCCCGCCGGACGCCCGGTCCGGCACGACACTCACGATTCCGTGGGACCTGACCTATTCCAGCACGCGACCAGGCGAGCCGACGGACACGGCGACGGGCGAACTGCACCTGGGAATCAGGGCGGAGGCCTCAGAGATGGCGGTGACCGTCCAGCCGGCGGAGGCGTACCCCGGCGACGAGGTCGTGCTCACCTTCGCCTCGCTGCGCCCCCGGGTGTCGATCGTCGAATGCCTGGCATTCTTCCCGAACGACCTCGGCGGCACCTGCCAGCGCTCGCCGCGGCGCTGGTTCGCCCGTACGCGCGTGCCGCCGAACGCCCCGCGGGGGCCCACCCTGCTGCGCTGGGGAGCCGCGTCGATCACCGATGGCGGGCAGCCGATCACCGACTCGGGCGCGTTCGTCTTCACCGTCCGGGCGCGCGCCGGGAAGCCGCTGGTGACGCGGCAGCGGCAGTTCGGGCCGCCGCGGGACGCCGACCCGCAGCCACCGACGTTCATGGCGACGTCCGACCCGGAAGCCACGGCGCCCGGCAAGGCGGTGACCGTGTCGGTCGCGCCGCTCACCCCGGGCGTCGCGGTCGTCGGCTGCACCGCCGGCTTCCGCGGCGCAGCCGGCTCTGCCTGCTCCGACAGCGGCGGCGGGACGTGGACGGCCCGGCCATCCGTCCCCGCCTCGGCCGGCCCCGGCGACCAGCCGCTCGACTGGCACGTCACCTGGCGCGACACCACCGGCCGGCAGGGCCGGGACGCCGGCACGATCACCTACCGGGTGTCCGAGCCGGACGCCCCGCCGCAGCCGGCCTTCCGGGTCCAGGCGACGCCCCCGAAGGCACGGCCCGGCGAGCACGTCACGGTGACACACAACGCCCTGGACGACGGCGTGACCATCACCGGATGCGAGGCAGGGTTCAGCGTGGGCGGCACGATGGCCGGCTGCCGCAACACCGGGCAGGGCTGGGTGGCCGACGTGACGGTGCCCGAGAACGCGCCGGCCGGCACCGGGACCGTGTTGTGGAACGTCGCGTATGACCGGGCTGGTCCCAGTACCGCCGACGGGTTCACCCGGCTCGAGGTGGTGGCGGCGATCACCGATCCGAGCTTCTGGAGCAAGCTGACCGGCATCGGCGGCCGCATCGCCCTCGGCGCCCTGGCATTCGCCGGCTTCATCGGATACCGCGTAGTCGGGCCCCGCGTGCTGGAGCGATGGAAGCAGCGCCGCGCTCGGGCCGCCGACCTACCGGACGACGTGGACGTCAGTCCGTTGCCGGACGCCGGGGTGTTCCGCACAGACCTCGGCGCACCTACCCGGGAGCCGCATCCGGTGATCCGGTTGTCCCCGATCGGCGGCACTCCCCGGGTGAGCCTCCGTGAGGAGCCACCATGACCGACGAGAGCACCACCGTTCGCACCATCTTCTTCGACAGCCCCGAGGACGCGGTGACCGCCCTCGGTGACGCCCTCCGCTCCGGAGCGGCCGCGGACGAGGTGCGCGGCCGGCTGGGCCGGATGCCCGGCGCCGCCAAGGCCGCCGTGCTGGGCGAGGTCGGCAAGGTGGCCGCCGGGGTCCTGGAAATGGACGTCACCGACATCTTCCGGTCCGCTTGGGCCAAACACACCGCGCTCTGCGAGGCGGCAGAGTCCAGCCTGCACGACCCGGCGGGCGAGCGGGTGGTCCCGCTGGCCACGCACAGCGTCTCGTTCGAGCAGGATCCGGGCGTCGCGATCCAGGTCGCGAGCCTGCCGGTCGCCACGGTCACCCTGCACGTCCAGCTGGACATCACGGTGCGTGGCCTGCTGGCGGTGCTCGAGGCGGGCCGGCTCACCCGCGTCCGGATCGGCGCGGCCGACTTCAGCGGCGCGCTCGAGATCGCCGGTCAGCCGGTGCTGGAGCGGCAGAAGTCCGTGGAACTCCGCCGCGCACTCCGCCTGGGCAGCGGCATCCAGCTGGCACGGAGAGCCTGAGCGGGCAGCGGCCAGCGCAGCCCGGGCCGCCCCGCACCCGGCGAAATCGGGCCCTGACCTCGGTCACAAGGATTCCACAGGGCTGTCATCCACGTCGGCTGCGAGACTCGCCGCGGTCAAAGCCACCGTGGGGCCGCACCTCTTTTCTCCCCATTAGGCGATCCATGAGTGTTTGGGGGAGCTTTTTATGTTTTTCCGTAGAGATTCGTTGGCGAGAAAGCCGCGACGGTGGTCAGCCGGGCGCGCCGCAGCCCCGCTCGTCGCCATCGCCGTGGCGGCGGCCGGAATGGCCTTCGGCGGCACGAGCGCCATGGCGGCCGCCGACGAGGGCTACAAGCTGCCGAGCCTCTCGGGTGGCGCGTGGGCTAGCGGGGTCTTCGTGCGAGGTTTCGACACCGAGCGCTACGCCGAGTTCGCCCGCTACCGCGGACGTCCGCTGGATGTCGTCACCACCTTCCCCGGGCGGTGGACCTGGGAGGACTTCACCGAGCCAGGTGAGGCGTACTCGTCGTTCACCGGCCAGCCGTACACGATGGCGTACAGCATCCCGCCGATCCCCGATGGCGATACGAGCACGACGATGGCCGGCTGTGCGGCCGGTCAGTACAACAGCAGGTGGACGACGTTCGGGCACACCCTCGTCGACGCCGACCTGGGGTCCTCCATCATCCGGCTGGGCTGGGAGATGAACGGCTCCTGGTTCCACTGGGGCGGCGAGGCGAAGGGAGCGAACGCCCAGCGGCACGCGGTGGAGTACCGGGACTGTTTCCGGCAGATCGTCACCACGGTGCGTCAGGTCGCGCCGGACCTGAAGTTCGACTGGAACGTCAACCGGGGAACCAGCGAGGGCATCCCGAACGGCGACGATGTCAAGAACCTGATGTATCCGGGCGATGACGTCGTCGACATCATCGGTGTCGACACGTATGACAGCTGGGTCGACTGGGACTGGGCGCTCAACGGCGACCAGGGCATGAACGAGTGGCTCGCGTTCGCCCGCCAGCACAACAAGAAGCTTTCCTTCCCCGAGTGGGGCCTCTACACGGACACGTGGGAGGACGGAACCCCGGCGCCGGGCCACGGCGACCAGCCGGACTACATCCAGCACATGTACGACTTCTTCGCCGCCAACGCGAGCGACATCGCTTATGAGTCGTATTTCAGCAACGACGACCCGGACGGTCGCAACTCGCTCTGGAACCCGGTCGAGATGCCCAACGGTTCGGCGAGGTACCAAGCGCTGTACAAGACCACGACGCCGCCGCCCGCGGGCACCTCGACGATCGAGGACACGGCGAAGGGTACGACGGTGGGCAAGGTCCAGTTCTCGGCGAACTGGAGTCAGTGCACCACGACGTGCACGAAGGTGCCGGACAACAGCTACGTATGGACCGCAACGGCCGGCTCGACCGCGACAGTGCGGTTCTCGGGCCGCCAGATGAAGTGGTTCGGGATGAAGGAACCCTTCTCCGTCATCGCGACGGTAGCGATCGACGGCGGCGCCGCAGTCGACGTCGATCCCTACGCGGCAACAGCAAGCGCGAGCAGCGTGCAGTTGTACGCCACACCGGTGCTGTCCGAGGGCACCCACACCGCAGTAATCACGATGACGAACCGCCGGAACCCGGCATCGACCGGCGGCAACTCGATCACCTTCGACCGGGCTGAGATCATCAGCGGCGGCTAGGCAGCGGGGCCTCCGGTAGATGGTTTCTCGACCAGGAGAAACCATCTACCGGCCGTTCATGACGGCGGCGGACCGCTTAGCGCAGGCCGTAGGCGCGGATGAGCGTCTCCGTCACGGCAGTCCCCTGGGCGTCGGCCGCGGTGGCCCGCAGCGAGACGAACGTCGCGCCGGCCGGGTGGTCGACGGTGACAGCCCGGGTGAGGCCGGTCCCGCTGACCCGGACCGTGGTCCAGGTCTTGCCGTCGTCGTACGACGCGTCGACGGCGAGCGTGGTGAGATTGCCGTGCCGTCCGGCGACGCGGAGAATCCGGTCTCGACGTTGGTGAAGACGGCCGCGTACTCGTCGGCGGGCGAGCCGTCCGATCCGATCGCCTTTACCGTCACGTTGTAGCTTTCCACCTCCCGGGTGAGCCCGACCGGCGTGTGGACCACCGTTCCCCCGCCGACAGCCACGACGTAGCCCTCGTAACGCCCGTCCGGCGCGTTCACCCGCGTGTCGGTGACGAGGTGAGCGGTCACCCTCCCGTGGGCCGGCACCGTGATGTCGGGTTGCGGCAGGCTGAACATGCCGTTGGGAGCGGCATTTCCCGCCGGATCCTTGACTCGGGCGTCGAGGCGCAGCGTCAGCGCCGCATCGCCGTCGTTGTGGTAGGTGAGCGCCGTGTCGACCGGCTGGTCATCGTCGTGCGGCCAGCTCGCCGTGCCACCGTTCACCTGGGACGGGGTCACGAACACCGGGCGTGCCGACGCTGCGCCCACGTCGATCCGGCCGGTTCCCTGGGCGTACACGCTGGTCCCGTCGTGCGGGACGGCCGTGCCCACCAGCACGGACTTCAGCTCGGTCGCCGTCCAGCCCGGATGCTCGCCGGCCAGGAGCGCCGCGGCGCCGGCCACGTGCGGCGTGGCCATCGAGGTGCCGGACAGTGCCACGTAACGACCGTCCACCGAGGGCTCGGAGCCGGCGATCTCCGAGCCCTCGGCGAGCGCCGACACGATGCCGACGCCCGGTGCGGTGACGTCAGGTTTGAGCCTGCCGTCCGGTTCCAGCGGACCACGACCGGAGAAGTCGGCGAGCACGTCGTTTCGGTCCACGGCGCCGACGGTGAGCGCGCGCTCTGCCGTGCCCGGGCTCCTGATCGAGCCAGGTTCCGGCCCGAAGTTGCCGGCGGCGGTCACGAACAGCGTGCCGGACTGCTCGGTGAGCCGGTCGACGGCCGCGGCCATCGGATCGTCGGACGACACGAACATCGCGCCGAGGCTCATGTTCACCACCCGGGCGCCCTGCTCCACCGCCCACTCCATGCCGGCGATGATCCACGATTCCTGGCCGGAGCCGTCGTCGCCGAGCACCTTCCCGTTCAGCAGGGTGGCGTCCGGCGCCACCCCGACGTACTTTCCGCCGGAGCCGGCACCGTCCCCGGTGATGATGCCTGCCACGTGCGTGCCGTGGCCGACCTTGTCGGCAGTGCCGGACGGGCTGCCGGTGAAGTCCCGCGCCCCCACAACCGCCCTGGCAAGGTCCGGGTGCCCGGCGTCGAGGCCGGTGTCCAACACCGCCACCTTGACACCCTTGCCGGTGTGGCCCGCCTTCCACGCCTGCGGGGCACCGATCTGCGGCACACTTTGGTCCAGCTGGGCTGCCACCTTGCCGTCCAGCCATATCCGGCTCGTGCCGGCGGTCAGGCGCGTCGCCGTGCCCGCCGTGACGGAGGTCCAAAAGCCGGTCGCGTCGACCTTCTTCAGCTGGGTCGACCCGCCCCCGACGCTGGTCAGCGACTTCGCGATCCGTACGCCGGTTGCGGCCGGCCCGGTCAGGATGAGCGGCAACGCGGTCCGGCTCCGGTCGTCGTACCCGGACCGCACCAGCAGCGAGACGTCGAACAATCTCCGGTCCACCCGGTTCTTGTCGACGAGGTCCGCGGCGTCGCTGGGTACCACGTACTCGTCGCCGTGCTCGATCCGGTGCCGGAACGAGACGCCCTCGCGTCCCGTGCCCGGTTCGACGGCGACGAACGTGACCGCTGTGCCGGTCACACGTGTCAGCACCCGGTCACCGGTGACGAGCGTGACCCACACCTGGTTCGGCGTCGAACCGCGTGTGGCCGCCTGAACCGCGATCGTCCTGGGTAGCGCTGTCAGCACCGCCGCGGCGAGCATCACGCCCACCACACACCGCCCAAGAGGTCGGCGCATCGTCAGCACTCACCAGGGCCGTGCGCGACCGCAGCCGGTGCGTTGGCCGACGGCGGCTCGTCGTTGGTCCAGCGCGCCGACTTCAGGACCCGGTAGTCGAGGACCGCGCCCTTCGGCACCCACGCCAGGTAGTCGGCCGGCTCGATGGCCCGGGTCTCCATCGCGAGCGTCTGCCCACTCCGCGGGTCGAAGACCAGACTCACCTGCGTCGACCCCCCGGAGTCGGCCCGCTGCTCCTCCACTGTGTCGTTGCGGGTGACCGTAACCGCGACACCGCTGCGCCCGTCGGCGTCCTTGACCGCGCCTCGCGACGTCACTCCCGGCATCCCGGCGAGCACTCGGTACGTGGCGGAACGGACCTGCGGCGTGATGGGATTCTCGAAGAGCAGGTTGACCACCCCGCTGAAAAGGGACTCGCCCAGCTCGACGTCGGTCTGGCGCGGCAAGTTCTGCTTCTTGATGACGTCGATCAGCCAGTTCTTCAGCGCGGCCGGGTCGGACGGCAGCGAACGAACCTGCGCTGCCGTCAGCTTCTCGCCGAGAACCTGGAACTGGCCGGTCTGCTTCACCACCGTGCCGGCGGCGGCCGCCGTGGCGGTGTAGACGTCGTCCGGATCCACCGGGCAGCCCGGCAGCGGGTCCTTCGGCCAGTTGCTCGGCGAGCCGGCCTTCTTCCAGGCCGCCTGGTCCGCGTCGGAGGCCGGTTTCGCACCCGCCCAGCGGCTGTCCAGCAGCACGTGGTCGTCGGCGGCCGGGACCCACCTGGTCTCGGTGTAGGCGCCCATGACGGCGTACCGGTTGTTCGGCTTGCCGACCTGGATGAGCTGTCCTTCCTCGAAGGTCGGTGTCCAGAACTTGCCCGCGCCGGGCTCGGGCTTGTCGAGCGTGCGCTCGGCGGCCGCGAGAAGCAGCTCCCGCGCCGGCCGGTTGTCGGGTTTCAGCGGACCCGTGTCCGGCCCGCCGCTCGCCTCGTTCAGGCTGCTCGTCGCACCGGGCGGGGGCGGCGGCGCCGGGCTCAGCGCTTGCGCCCCGAGCACGAGGCCGGTGGACACGGCGAGCGCACCGGCCGCGGCGGGCAGGAGGATGCGTGCTCTCCACCGCGACGTCGGCTTCGCGTAGATCTGCCGCGTGAGGCGGCGCCTGGCTTCGTCGACCGTCTGCGCCGATGGCGGATCGACCGGCCGGGCAGCGGCAAGCACTTCCAGTTCATCCATGGTAGGTCGTCACCTTTCGATCGGATTACCGTTCAGGGCGGCGCGCAGCCGTTTGCGGGCCCGGTGCAGCCGGGACCCGACGGTGCCGGCCGGAATGCCGAGCGCGGAGGCGACCTCGTCGTGCGCCAACTCGCCCCACACCACCAGCAGCAGCACGTCCCGGTCGGGTGGCGCCAGGTCGGCCAGCGCGGCGACGAGGCGGTCACGCGACGCTTCCGCCGTCACCCGCGAGTCGGCACGGTCGAGGTCTCCCGAGTACGCGGGCTCGGCAGCCACCCGGGCATTGGCGCGATAGCCGCGCTCCTCGGCGCGCCGGTGCTCACGGACGAGGTTGGTGGCGATCCCGTACAACCAGGCACGCACCGTCCCGCGCCCCGGGTCGAAGCTCTCCCGCCGGCGGAAGGCGATCAGGAAGGTCTCGGCCGCCACGTCGTCGCCTCCGGCACCGCCGAGCCGCCGCGCGGCGTACCCGTGCAACGCCGTGAAGTAGCGGTCGAACAGCGTGGCGAACCATTCCGCGTCGAGTCGTGAACGCCTCAACAGCTCGGCGTCGTCTATGTCCACTTCCACCTTCGGACCCACCCGGCTCCCCTCGTCGGTTGTGCACTCACTCCTCATTGACCGCAGGGAAGTTGATCTTCACGATCACGCCGAAGGATCTTGTTTCGTGTCCGGATGGTGCGGTCGGCCGACGACGTACGCCACCCTGAAGGGGCCATGACGGCCGGCTCAGGACGGACGAAGGACCTGACTGCGGATCAGCGACCGGGCGTTTGGCCGGAGTCCGGCTCGGGGTGCTCGGGGCCCAGGTCGCTGATGCTCCAGCCGTGGGGATAGACCGCCGCCACG
>Ga0307516_10010489_pt1 | contig 10174 bp, 8 predicted proteins | sample 19_EM_MG_FD_203310 | JGI IMG/M metagenome (GOLD analysis project Ga0307516, IMG submission 203310) | Populus trichocarpa ectomycorrhiza microbial communities from riparian zone in the Pacific Northwest, United States - 19_EM | ecosystem: Host-associated > Plants > Roots > Unclassified | place...
GCATTTGATTGAAAGCCATGGAATTGAATTGCAAACGTTCGATGAGCGGCTTCGACAACACCTCTAAGGTCGAGTCGACGATCGCCTCGGCGAACGCGTGGCACTCGTGCTGGCCAAGAATCCGCGGGCATTTCAGGCTATCGCCAGGGCCGAGCTCGCCCTGGAACACCTCCTCGCCCGTTGGCGCCAGCCGATACAAGCGAATCTTCCCGTCGATCACGAAATAGAGACTTTCGGTCGCCGCCTCCGGCCGCATGATCAAAGCTCCCGCAGAAACGCGCCTCCGCGGCAACGATCGCAAGTTCAGCTCAGCAAGCACGACCTCGCGAAGTGACACCGGCGAACTACCCGGCAAGCTTGCCACCGCCTCCAAGATCGCAACTCCATCGTCCTCGTGCATGATATCCTTCAACATGGCGTACCTCATTCGGCAGGCTCAGGAATCCGGGCTCTCACAACCGTCTCTTCTCGCCGGACTGGCGGTTGCGGCGCGCCGCCGTCGCCAGAAGGCAACCGGAAGCCATTGATCAGCCCATAAATCGCCGGAATCACGATGAGCGTCAGCAACGTTGAGGAGATCATGCCCCCGATCATCGGCACTGCGATGCGCTGCATGATTTCTGATCCCGTCCCCGTGCTCCACATGATCGGCAGCAGGCCGGCCATGATGGCGGTCACCGTCATCATCTTTGGACGCACGCGCTCGACCGCGCCCTCCATGATGGCTCCATGGAGGTCCTGGCGCGTCAGAGGACGGCCCTCCGCGCTTCGCTTCGCCTTCATGTCGGCCAGCGCGTGGTTGAGGTAGATCAGCATCACAACTCCCGTTTCCGCCGCGACGCCGGCGAGCGCGATGAAGCCGACCACGACGGCGACCGACAGATTGAAATCGAGCCACCACATCATCCACAGACCTCCGACCAGCGCGAACGGCAGCGACAGCATGACGATGGCCGTTTCCATGATCGAGCGGAAGTTGAGGTAGAGCAGCAGGAAGATGATGGTCAGGGTGACCGGGACGACGATCTTGAGACGTGCGGCCGCTCGCTGCATATACTCATACTGCCCGCTCCAGACCACATAGTAGCCCGGCGAGAACCGGATGCTCGCTTCCACGGCCGCCTGCGCGTCGGCGACGTAGCCGCCGAGATCGCGGTCGCGGATATCGACGTAGATGTAGGTGGCCAGCTGTCCGTTCTCGGTTCGGATCGATGTCGGGCCGCGCGCCGGCTCGACCTTGGCCACTTCGCCGAGCGGGACGGCGCCGCCGGCCGGCATCGGGACCAGGACGTCGTTGGCGATGGCCTGCGGATTGTCGCGCAGGTCGCGCGGATAACGCATGTTGACGCTGAAGCGCTGCCGGCCCTCGACCGTCGTCGTCACCGTCTGGCCGCCGAGCGCGGTGGCGATGACGTCCTGCACGTCCTGAACCATGATGCCGTAGCGCGCCAGGGCTTCGCGGTCGGGCGTCACGTCGAGATAGTAGCCGCCGATGCCGCGCTCGGCGTAGGCGGAGGAGGTGCCGGGAACGGCCTTCAGTACCTGTTCGATCTGCTTCGCGAGCCTGTCGATCTCGACGAGATCGGTCCCGATGACCTTGACGCCGACCGGCGTGCGAATGCCGGTCGACAGCATGTCGATGCGTGCCTTGATCGGCATGGTCCAGGCGTTGGAAACGCCGGGAAACTGCAGCGCCTTGTCCATCTCGGCGATCAGGCTGTCGACGGTCACGCCGGAACGCCATTGCTCCTTTGGCTTCAGGTTGACGATGGTCTCAAACATCTCCGAAGGCGCCGGGTCGGTTGCCGTAGACGCGCGCCCGGCCTTGCCGAAAACCGATGCCACTTCGGGAAACGACCGGATGATCCGGTCCTGCATCTGGAGGAGTTCAGCGGCCTTCGTCACCGAGATGCCGGGCAACGTTGTCGGCATGTAGAGCAGCGTGCCTTCGTTCAGATTCGGCATGAATTCGGTGCCGAGCTGACGCGCCGGCCAGATCGTCACTGCCAGCACCGCGAGCGACAACAAGATGACAACCGTTTTCGCGCGCAGCACGCCCTTGATCACCGGGCGATAGATCCAGATAAGGAATCGATTGATGGGGTTCCGGTGCTCTGGAACGATTTTTCCACGGACGAACATCACCATCAGCGCTGGCACGAAGGTCACCGACAACGCGCAGCTGCGGCCATCGAGAAGGTCTTCGTGAATGCGAGTGGACTGAATAGCCGCCCTTCCTGCGACTCCAGCGTGAAGATCGGCATAAATGAGACCGTAATGATCAGCAAGCTGAAGAACAGCGCAGGTCCGACTTCCGAAGCAGCGTCGATCAGGAGCGCGACGCGCGATTGCCTCGGTTCGCCGCGTTCCAAATGCTTGTGTGCGTTCTCGATCATGACGATGGCGGCGTCGACCATGGCGCCGATCGCAATCGCGATGCCGCCGAGGCTCATGATGTTGGACCCGAGACCGAGCAGCTTCATCGCGCCGAACGCCATCAGCACGCCGACTGGGAGCATCAGGATCGCGACCAGAGCACTGCGAACGTGCAACAGGAACACGATGCAGACCAGAGCGACGACCACGCTCTCCTCGAATAGCGTATGCTTGAGCGTGTCGATCGCCGCCTTGATCAGATTCGAGCGGTCGTAGACCGGCACGATCTCGACCGATTTCGGCAGGCTGCTCGCGATCTCCTTGAAGCGCTTCTTGACGTTCTCGATGACGTCGAGCGCGTTGACGCCGAAGCGCTGCAGCACGATACCGCTGGCGACTTCCCCTTCGCCATTCAGTTCGGTGATCCCCAGCCTTTCGTCGGGCCCGAGCTCAACGCGGGCGACATCGCGCAGCAGCACCGGCGTGCCATGTTGGTCTTGAGCACGATATTGCCGAGGTCGTCGATGCTCTTGATGTAGCCCTTACCCCGGATGACGTATTCGAATTCGGATAGTTCAACAGTCCGACCGCCGACATCGGCATTGGAGGCCCGGATCGCGTCGCGCATCTTCTGCATGGTGATGCCGAGATCGCGCATGCGTTGCGGATCAAGGATTACGTTGTACTGCTTGACGAAGCCGCCGACGCTTGCGACCTCCGCGACCCCTTCGGCCTTGGCGAGCGCGAACTTCAGATTCCAGTCCTGGATCGTCCGCGTATCGGCCAGGTTCAGTTCCTTGGACATGACGGCGTATTGGTAGACCCAACCTACACCCGTCGCGTCAGGACCAATGGTCGGCGTGACACCTGCGGGCAGCCGCGAGGCTGCGCTGTTGAGAAATTCCAGCACACGCGACCGCGCCCAGTAGATGTCGGTGCCGTCCTCGAAGATCGCGTAGACAAACGACACGCCGAAGAAGGAGAAACCGCGGACGACCTTCGATTTCGGCACCGTCAGCATCGCCGTCGTCAGGGGATAGGTGACCTGGTCCTCGATCACCTGCGGCGCCTGGCCCGGATATTCCGTGTAGACGATTACTTGCGTGTCGGAGAAGTCGGGGATGGCGTCGAGCGGAAGATGCACGAGCGCGTAGAGGCCGGCCGCGGCCGCGAAGCCGGTGCCGAACAAGACCAGCAGGAGATTGCGGGCCGACCAGGCAATGACGCGGGCGATCATTGATGTTCTCCCATGTCCTTGCCGGAACTCGCAGGCGCGGTTGCCTCCACAGCGCCGGCTTCCGCAAAACTCTTCAGTGCCGCCTTCAGGTTGCTCTCGGCGTCGATCAGGAAGTTGGCGGACGTGACAACCGCTTCGCCCTCGTTGATGCCATCTCTCACTTCGACATAGCCGCCACCGCGATGTCCGAGCTTGACGGCCCTTGGTTCATATCGTCCTTCGCCCTTATCGACGAGAACGGCCTGGCGGCTGCCCGTATCGAGCACCGCGCTGTCGGGTACGGCCAGGACCGGAGCCGGATCCCCGGTGTGGATTTCGGCGTCGACGTACATATCCGGCAGCAGCGCCAAATCCGGATTGCCGAGTTCAATGCGGACGCGCGCGGTTCGTGTCTCCCGGTTCACCTGCGGGTAGATCACGCCTATCGCGCCGGAGAATGTCCGGCCGGGAAAGCTGCGCACCCGTATCGTCACGGGCTGGCCAACGGCGATGCTGCCGAGATCACGCTCAGCCACGTCGACCAGGGCCCAGACGACCGAGGTGTCTGCGATCCGGAACAGCACGTCGCCTGGGTTGGCGCGCATGCCCTCGATCACATTGCGCTCGAGCACGATGCCGTCACGCGGCGCTGACCATTGGACCGTGACTGGAACGATTCGCGTCGCCTCCATCGCGGCGATGGCCGGCTCAGGAACGTCGAGGTTCATCAGCCGCTGCTTTGAGCCGCGGCCGTAGAGCGCGTCCTCGCCGATCGTCTTTGAATTGATCGTTGCGAGATAATTCGCGGCGGCCGCTGCGATGGCCGAGCTGTAGATTTCCATCAGCGGCTGACCGGCCTTCACCCGCGTGCCGGTCGTGACGTCGGCCACCTTTTGCACAAAGCTTTCGGAGCGCATCGCAATCACCGATACGCGGCGCTCGTCCAGCTGGATCGTGCCGGGAGCCTTCACGGCCATGCGGATCGTGCGCCGCTCGGCCGGCTCCGATTTCACGCCGGTGCGCTGGATCTTGCCGGGCGAGAGCTTGACCGAACCCTTGTCGTTCTCGTCGCCTTCGTAAACCGGGACATAATCCATCCCCATCGGGTCCTTCTTCGGGACTGGTGACGTATCCGGCAAACCCATCGGATTGCGGTAGTAAAGAATTTTCCGCGACGCTTCGTCTGCTTTCGGCTTTAACTCGGGCTGGCCGAGCGACGGTTCCTCGTCGTCGTAGACCGGCAGATAGTCGTGCCCCTGCGCGTCCTTCTTGGGGCCGGCCGACCAGAACGGCGCCCCGCCTGGATCTCTGTAGTAGATCACTGTCCGCTCAGCCGCGGCCACTGGCGTGGCGACATGTGAGCGGACAAGCCAAAGCGGCTGTTGCGTTGACCAATAGCCGGCGGCGCACAGCCCAACGCCGAGCAGAAGTGTCGTGAGGATTCGGAGCGTGTTCATGGTGTTCACCGCGGATCGCGCACAGCCGTGCGTCAGTTGTGCTTTGCACTTGGAGGTCGGGAGCGCTCCCGAAAAGAGCGCTCCCGGACTTCACTTGCTTGCCTTGATCACCACTTTGCCGGTCACAGTCTCCGGCTCGCCCTGTACCTTGGCGGAGAGGCTGAGCTGGTAGCGTCCGGCCATCGGCAGATCCGTCTTGAAGACGTAGACGCCCGGCTCCTTCGCGGGCAGCGGACTGACCGGCGATTCCATCTCGGCCATCCCGTCAGGCGCCATGTCGACGCGCGTGCGGATGATCACCGCATCGGCCACCGGCTTTCCTGTCACCTTGTTGGTCAGGCGAACCGCCACCTTCACGTCGTCGCCCTTCTTCATTTCGGCATTCACCGGCTCGAACGCATAATCGCTCGCTGCCGCGAAGGCCGCGGAACCGGCGATAGTCATCGTCGCGGCAAGGGCTGCAACGCGCATGAACTTCAAAGTCATGGATCTTCTCCTCGTGGGTCTGGTCTCAGCCGCGGCTTCGAGGCAGCCGAAGGCGCGCGGCAATCATCGCGCGCGAGCACTAAGGCTCACGCGTTGGCAGCGTTTGAGAGAGACGTCAGACTCGAGGAGGCCGGAAGGGTGGACTGCCGCTGTGCAAGGAAACGACCTGATCCACGGGGATGGGAAGCGGATTTCCCACCAGAATCGGAAAATCGAAATGAAAAACGGTAGGAGAGGCAATACTCACTAGCTGGGCCGCGCAAAAGGCCATTGGACATCGATCACTTAGCGGGTCACAAGGTTTAGTCTTGGCATGGTCCGGGCAGCAATCGTCCATTGCCGCGGACATTTCGGACATCATGGCCATGTCCATTGATGCGACTTGAGATGCACCCTGCGCCGTCGAACTGATCATGGACACAGCCGATCCGGCCGTCGGCAGCATAGCCACCGACAGGGCGATCAACATGGCCAGAATCGTGCGAACGAAGTGCATTACCGTTCTACCCACCTCCCCGCGTATATCGGATGTGCGGGTCAAGCCGTCAAGTTCCCTCCGCAGGAACAAGTTACCTTTTATGCCTAATCACGAGTTCATCTCGTTGATTTGGCGCAAACTGTTGGAGTGATCTTCCCTCGGAGTTAGACTTTTTTCGGACCAAATAGTCGCATCGCGACGTTACGACCGCCCGATGACTATCAGCTTGGCAGTCGATTATGGTGCTATCAGTCATCTGCCGCGTCGTTCGACCAATTGAATCGACTGCGCCGGAACGCCTCATTCAAGAATATGACGGCGTGATCCCCTCAGTCGCCAAACGCCGAAACATCGCATCGATGCGATTCGGCGGCAGCTTCGCCCCACCGTCGAGCCACCATGTCATCACGGCCATGAATGCACCAACAAGATACTGCACGGCGAGTTCGCGCGGGATGGCGTCCGCGGAATTCTTGTCGATGGTTGCTGCAAGTTCGTCGCGAACCAGATCGGAAAATATCTGTCTAATACGGCCAAGGCTGACGGCCCCGCCGCGGCCGCCGACGAGAGCCCGATAGTGGTCCACATGGTCATGCGCATGTTCGAACATGGTCAGGCTGAAGCCCAAACTTCGGTCCCTATCATCTGCCGCCGTTGTCAAAGCTTCCCTCTGCCGGTCGACGAGTTCTTTGCGCAACTTGTCGAAGCCCTTCCGCTTCAAATCGTCCTTGCTCGTGTAGTGGGCATAGAACGTTGATCGACCGACATTGGCTGCGTCGCAGATATCCTTGATGGTGATCGCCTCGTAGTCCTTTTTCTGGATCAAGGAATTCAAGGCGTGTTGCAGCGTCGCCCTGGTGCGGAGGCTGCGGCGGTCTATCGCGTCTTTTGCCATTTCTATCGCCATTCGCGTTCAGTTCGTCCGGTACGGGACATTCCGACTGGTTGTTCGTTGACATAATTCGATCGCTAGTCACCTTGCTGTCCCCGAAAACTGTCCGAGCAAAGAACCAATCGATGAGCCGCTTCCGTCCACTCACTCTTGTTGTCCTATTGCTCGCCACACTGTCGAATCCGTTGTTCGCCCAGAACATGCACACCGTACTATCCAATTGCACGGCCGAGGTGCAGAGATTTTGTTCCAGCGCCAAGCATAACACGGAAGAGATCAAGCAGTGTCTGCTGTCGCAACAAGACAAGCTATCGGCCGGCTGCAAAGCGATATTTCCGAAGCGCTGACACTGACTGCACGGGCCACGTTCCAATGCCGAGCCACCTTTATCATCATCATTCACCATTCACCGGCAAGCCGCGCCGATCGCCCAGTACCGGACATTCCAGCCGGTTTGTTCAGCAAAAACAATTTGAACCCTGGGGCTCTTAATCTTACGCTTGGTTTACTTCGGCAACTGCTTCAATGGGGAAGACGCACATGGCAGACCCGCCGCCCTATCCCGGAACGCCACGCTGGGTGAAGGCATCTGGGATAGTCGTCGGCGTCCTGGTCCTGCTGATTGCCATCCTGATCCACGTTGGCGGGGGCCCTCATCACAACATACCCGATGACGCTGGTGGTCATACTCTGCCCGAGCGTGGCCGCTGATGACCATGGGGCCTCGCCTTCGCAAGTTGGCGCTCACGACGCATCTTACTGCCTCCGTCGGCTTGCTCGGCGCGATCGCCGGCTTCCTGGCTCTAGCCCTCGCCGGTCTGACCAGCCGGGAGGGGCAGATGGTGCGTTGTGCCTATCTCGCGATGGAGTTGACCGCCTGGTGCGTCATCGTCCCGTTAGCCATTGCCTCGCTGCTAACCGGTCTTGTCCAGTCGCTGGGCACCACGTGGGGGTTGTTCCGGCATTATTGGGTCATGGCGAAGCTTTCGCTCACCGTCCTTGCTACCGTCGTCTTGCTGCTGAAGATGAAGCTGATCAGCTACGTCGCGGGCGTAGCCGCAGAGAGGACGTTATCCAGCGCCGATCTCCGCGCGGCGAGAACCGAACTCGTGATCCACGCCGCCGGCGGCCTGTTGGTGCTGCTCGTGCCGGCTGTGCTGTCAGTGTACAAGCCGCGGGGCATTACCCGCTACGGGGCGCATAAGCAGCATGAGCAATACCTTGATGTCACAACGCCATATCGCGCTCTCTCCAGGTCCGAGTGGCGCAGGCAGCACGGGCGGCACCTCGACTCCAGCGGCAGCGCCGACGACATCGCGGGCGCAAGGCCCGACCACGCATCGCTACGGTGGATAAAGGTGTCTGGGACGACGACCGCGATTTTCCTGGTCCTACTGTTTGTCGTCTGGCATCTCATGGGTGGTAGCTTTGGGGCCCACGCGCCGTGGTGACCATGGCAATCCGCCTCGGCAGGTTCGCGTTCACCCCGCGCGGGATCCGAAACCGTTGATCATGCGTCATCCCGTCATTGCCGTGACCGGCTTGAGTTTTGACGCGCTGATCGCCTCCGGGCCCGGCGTCATCGCACTTCGCAGCAGCGATCAACATCAACTCGACATCGCAATTTTCGATCGAGGTCTCGCGCGGCTGCCGCGGTATCGTCAGCTTCGGCATCGCGGGGGACTATGTCCCAATCTTGCACCGGGCACCTACGTCGTGGCGCGCTCGATCGTCACGCCGCAGCAACGCTTCGCGGCTAACGATCTATGGTCCCAGTATCTGTTGCGGTCCATTCCCAGCACCGTTCACGCCGACATCGCAGGCGGTCATGTGCTGATTTCTCACCCCGCAACCAAAAGCTCGCCGGGCGACGCCACCGGAGCGGTCGCGGTTGACATGGAATCATCGCTCTCAGCCGCGGCGGCGGCTCGGCACAATGTTCCGTTCGCGGCAGTCCGCGTTATAGCTGATCCATCCCGTCGAGCATTGCCGCATGTCGCGCAAGTCGCGGTTCTCGGAAACGGCCGTCTCGATTTTGGGCGATCGCGCGATCGCTGGCGACGCAGCTGCGGCAATGGGGCGATATCATTCGTACCGCCTTCGACACCCGAAAGCCACGACTCGTTCTGCGGCAAAGCCGTGTGCTGATTGGTCTGCAATTTGGGCTCGTCGGGGAAGTTGAGGAGATGGCTGAGTCTGGAGTAGCACCGTGAAACACTACACAATTCGAGATTTTGGTCCCGGTGTGAGACTCTTGCTTACCGCCTTAGCGACCATCGTGATGCGCGGGAGGAGGCGAAAAGGCCCATGCCGCAATCTGCAGTATGTCCCCTGTGGGCGTCATTGTGTTTCGGTGAACAGCCGCGCGGGGGTCGCCTCTCTCGAGACCACCCTCAGGTCTGGATCCAGATTGCTTCGGTGCTGTAATAACACGGTCGCGATCAAGCGACGCGGAGGGCGGGAAGGCGTGGAGGTACCATCGAGGCTTTGACGGGGGGTCATGGGCGCCATCGCGATGGCAGCAGCGGGATCTCTACTGCAACGAAAAGCTGCCAAAGAATAATTCGAAGCGTAGGTTTGCTTCGCGCACGTCACCAACCAGATGGGTCGATTCGAGGGAGATTTTGAAACGGGCATCGGGGACGGAGCCGAGGAATCGCTCAAAGTCATAGCCTTGTCCGCGGCGAGCTGGCGAGTGAAAAGGAACGGCAAATAAATCTCTATGAGCATCACTAAATCACGATGCATAGCCCCGCTTGAGCAGCATGCTTGCTGCACGGTCGAATTCGTCTGACGTCGGCATCGCGAAATTAAGTGCATCGGCATATCGAGCGACGATATTGAACAGCGCCCCAACCCCGACTGCATCGGTCAGAGCTTCGGAACTTACGCCGGCGCGAAACACCGCTTTTGCATCCTCTGCTGTCAGAGTAACCGGCCGCAGTGTCATGATCTCAAGAAATGCCAGTGTTGCTTTGAGGGCGTCGGATATGGGTGCTGTACGAAAATCTGCCAGCGCGGAATCAACTTGCGGCCGTTGCATCTCCTTCGCTGCAACGGCACCGTGAGCATTCATGCAGAAGGCGCATGAGTTCCATTTCGCGACCATGGCCGCCATCAATTCGCGCTCGCCGACGCTCCATGGACTTGGTCCACGCATCGCCGCCTGCGTCCAGGAGCCCATCGGGGCGCCGAAGAATTCCTTGTGGTAGAAGGCGACGCGCGCAGCATCCGGCAGCCGCATTCTCGAAACCATTGAGATGAAACCG
>Ga0307516_10010490_pt1 | contig 10174 bp, 10 predicted proteins | sample 19_EM_MG_FD_203310 | JGI IMG/M metagenome (GOLD analysis project Ga0307516, IMG submission 203310) | Populus trichocarpa ectomycorrhiza microbial communities from riparian zone in the Pacific Northwest, United States - 19_EM | ecosystem: Host-associated > Plants > Roots > Unclassified | place...
ATGATCGCCAGCAGCCCGCGCCGGGGCCGCCGCGCGTCGCGCCGCCGGGGCGGCAGCGGCGGCCCGCTCTCGAACCTGCTGGTCCGGTTGTACGGGTCCCCTGCCTCGTCGTCCTCGTTGACCGGCAGCGGACGCGGCACGGTCAGCGAGCGCGGGATCACACTCGTACGGTTCTCGGAATCGGGATGTTCCGAGGTCAGCGCCTGCGGCGGCACCGCGTCCAACTGCTCGTCGCTCAGCCCCGCCCGCGCTTCGCGGACAAGACCGAACAGCGAGACCGCGTCGTACGGCCGGATGTCCGGCGTGCGCGCGGTGGCCGTGGCGACCAGCTCGTCCAGCTCGTACGCCAGCCCGGGGACGACGGCCGAGGGCGGCGGGACGTCCTCGTGCAGGTGCTTGTAGAGCACGATCGCCGGGGAGTCCCCGTCGTGCGGCTTCTGGCCGGTGAGCATCTCGTACAGGACGACACCGCACGCGTACACGTCGACCCGGGGGGACGCCGTGCCGCCCTCGATCTGCTCCGGCGCGAGATAGGAGACCGTGCCGAGCACGTTCTCCGTGGTACTGGTGACCGTGTCCACGGACCGGACCAGCCCGAAGTCGGCGACCTTGACCCGGCCGTCGTCCCCTATGAGCACGTTCTCCGGCTTCATGTCCCGGTGCACGAACCCGGCCCGGTGCGCGGCACCGAGCGCGGCCAGCACCGGCTCCAGGATGTCCAGCGCGGCCCGCGGCTGCAGCGCCCCGCGCTCGCGCAGCACGTCCCGCAGGGTGCAGCCGGCGATGTACTCCATCGCCAGATAGACGTACGCCCCCTGGGCGCCCTGGTCGAAGACCTGCACCACGTTCGGGTGCGCCAGCCGCGCCACCGACTTGGCCTCGCGGATGAACCGGTCGACGAAGGAGGTGTCGGCCGCCAGCGTCGGGTGCATCACCTTGAGCGCGAGAACCCGGTCCAAGCGGGTGTCCACGGCCCGGTAGACCGTGGCCATCCCGCCGACGGCGATCCGCGCGTCGACGCGATAGCGGCCGTCGAGCAACTGCCCGACGAGAGGGTCATGAAGGGTCGTATCCACGCAGGTGAGTGTACGAGCCGAGGCTGACAGCACCGCGTTTTCGGCCAGGATCGGGGCTTTACTGCAGCGGACCTGTGACGGATCGCACGCACGGGCGGCCGCACCCGCAGCCGCCGATGTCGAGGAAGCCCCACAGGAAAGGTTCACTTTTCGGCCGACTGGAAACGGGTGGTGCATGGGTGGGAGACGGAACGGGAGTGCGGCCCGGGGTGCCTAAAAAGCGGGCCGTTCAGGATCCAGCGCGGCGAGGCCCTCCGCAGGAGACGACGCCGAGGCGAAGTGCCTACGGGGGATACGCCCCGCCCGGAAGGCCAACCTTCCCGCCTCCACAGCCGCCCGCATGCCGGAGGCCATGAGCACCGGTTCCTGTGCCCGCGTCACCGCCGAGGCGAGCATCACACCCGCGCACCCCAGCTCCATCGCGAACGCTGCGTCGGACGCCGTACCGGCCCCCGCGTCCAGAATCACCGGCACGCGCGCGTGCTCGGTGATCAGCTGGAAGTTGTGCGGGTTGCGGATCCCGAGCCCGGAGCCGATCGGCGACCCCAGCGGCATGATCGCCGCGCACCCGACGTCCTCCAGCTTCCGCGCCAGCACGGGATCGTCGTTCGTGTACGGCAGCACCGTGAACCCGTCGTCGACCAGGGTCTCGGCGGCGTCGAGCAGTTCGATGGGATCAGGGAGCAACGTGCGCTCGTCCGCGATCACCTCAAGTTTGACCAGCGCCGTCCCGAGCGCCTCTCGCGCCAGCCGCGCCGTCAGCACCGCCTCGCCCGCCGTGAAGCAGCCCGCGGTGTTGGGCAGCACCCGGATGCCGAGCCGCTCAAGGACGGACAGCACCGAACCGTGCACGGAAGCGTTCACGCGCCGCATCGCGACGGTCGTGAGCTCCGTTCCGGAGGCCACCAGCGCGCGCTCCAGGACGTCGAGGCTGGGCGCGCCCCCGGTGCCCATGATCAGCCGGGACGTGAAGGACGTACCACCGAGGACGAAGGGGTCGTCGGCCATGGGTCAGCCTCCTTGGACGGCGGTGAGGACCTCGACGCGGTCCCCCTCGGAGAGGGAGGTCGAGGGCCACTCCGCGCGCGGGACGACGGTTTCGTTGAGGGCGGCGGCCACCCCGGAGGGCGACGGGGCCAGGGTGAGTACGAGGGTGTCGAGAGCCGTGCCGGGCGCGACCACCCGGGGCTCCCCGTTGACGGAGACGTTCATGCGGGCTGCTCCACGAGTGCCGTGCGTTCCGCGCGGGCGAACCGCTTCGGGGTGAACGGGCGTGCCTCGTCCGGGAGTTCACCGGTGCTCAGGGCGTGCGCGAGGGCGTCGCCGGTGACCGGCGTGAGCAGCACGCCGTTGCGGTAGTGCCCGGTGGCCAGCAGCAGTCCGGGCAGGTCGGTCGGGCCGAGCAGCGGCGCGTTGTCCGGGGAGCCGGGGCGCAGTCCGGCCCGGGTCTCGGTGAGCGGCAGTTCGGTGATCCCGGGGACCAACTCGTGGGCGTCGCGCAGCAGTTCGTAGACACCGCCGGCGGTCACCGTGGTGTCCCAGCCCAGTTCCTCGCTGGTCGCGCCGACGACCAGCTCGCCGTTCTCTCGCGGCACCAGATAGACGTGGCTGCCGCGCACCACGGCCCGCACGGTCCGGCTCAGGAACGGCGCGTACCGCTCCGGCACGGTCAGCCGCAGCACCTGCCCCTTCACTGGCCGTACGGGCGGCAGGACGTCGTCCGGGACCCCGGCCAGCCGCCCGCTGAGGCTGCCGCCCGCGAGCACCACCTGGTCAGCGCCCAGCGCTTCCCCCTCGCGCGTGACGACCCCCGTGGCGCGGTCCTGTCCGACCGTGAGCCGCTCGGCCCACGTCCGGTGGAAGGCGACCCCGGCGCGCTCGCACGCTGCCACCAGCGCCCGCGTGAGCCGCCGCGGGTCGATCTGGTGGTCCCCGTCGACCCGGAGCCCCCCGCGCACGCCCGGTGCGAGCATCGGCTCCAGGCGCCGGCACTCGCGCCCGGACAGCCACTCGGAGTCCAGCCCCGACCGGTGCTGCAGGGCGTGCAGTTCACGGAGGTGGGCACGGTCGTCGGCGTCCAGGGCGACGGCGAGGGTGCCGCAGCGCCGGTAGCCGAGGCCGAGGCCGGTGAGGTCGGTCAGCTCGGCAACGAAGTCCGGATAGCGCTGCGCCGAGGCCAGGTTGAGGGCGAGCAGGGTCTGTTCGCCGTAGTGCAGTTCCGTGACGGCGGCCAGCATCCCGGCGGCCACCTGGGCGGCCCCGCCGCCCGGCTCGGGGTCCACGACGGCGGTCGCGAACCCGCGTTGGGCCGCGCGCCAGGCCGTGACCAGGCCGATGATTCCGCCCCCGACGACGAGGACGTCTGACGTACGTGTAGGCATGGGCGTCCAGCCCCTCCCTTCGCCGGCATGACCCGGATCAGGTTCGTACGGTCGGAGGCCGCCAGCCTCCCTCTCAGCCCGGTGCGTCCGGACTCCCGCGAGTGCTTGTACGTTGGCCACCCTAGCCCGTACCCCATGTCCCAGTAAGGGAGCCTCCGTCCATGACCCGCTCGCTCGACGGCCTCGTGTTCGCCCCCGTAGCGGACCAGGCACCGGGGCAGGTCGGCACCCGCACCCGGTTCGCGTACCACGAGAAGGACGGCGAGATCTGGGCCGAGTACGAGGGCGGCGACGTCGTCCGCGGGCATCTCGTCGGCACGCGCGCGGGGGACCGCCTCGACTTCCGGTACGTACAACTGAAGACGGACGGGACGACGTCCTCCGGGCACTGCGTGTCCGAAGTGGTCGAGTTGTCCGACGGCCGTGTCCGTCTCGACGAGACCTGGGAGTGGGAGTCGCAGTCGGGGAGCGGGACGAGTGTTGTGGAACAGGTCGCTGAACGCGCCCCCTGACTGACGATTTGTCCGGTGTCTATGGTGATCGCAGGTGTCTATGGTGATCGGATGAGCGAGCAGACACGGGGACAGGGCGCGGGGGCAGGGCGGCGCGTGGTCGTCGTCGGCGCGGGCATGGCCGGGGTGCAGACCGCGGTCGCCCTGCGCGAACAGGGCTTCACCGGCACCGTCACCCTTCTGGGCGCCGAACCCCATCAGCCGTACGACCGGCCGCCGCTGTCCAAGGCCGTCCTGCTCGGCAAGGCCGAGGGCTCCGCCTTCGACGTCGACTTCGAGGCACTCGGCATCGAACTCCGGCTCGGGCGCGAGGTGTCGGGGCTGCGCCCCGGAGACCACGAACTGGACACCGCCGAGGGCCCGGTGCCCTACGACGTGCTCGTCCTGGCCACAGGCGCCGAACCGATCCGACTGCCGGGCGCCGACGGCATCCCCGGGGTGCATCTGCTGCGCACCCTGGACGACGCCGAGCGGCTGCGGCCGGTGCTCGCGCGGCAGCACGACATCGTGGTCGTCGGCGCGGGCTGGATCGGAGCGGAGTTCGCCACGGCCGCGCGCGAGGCGGGCTGCGCGGTGACCGTCGTGGAGGCCGCCGACCGGCCGCTCGCCGGCGCGCTGCCGGCCGAGGTGGCCGCTCCGATGGCCGCCTGGTACGCGGACGCAGGAGCCGTGCTGCGCACGCACACGCGCGTGGAGCACGTCGAGCCCGGCGCGGTGGTCCTCGACGACGGCACCCGGCTGCCCGCCGGGGCCGTCGTGGTCGGCATCGGCGCCCGCCCCGCCACCGGCTGGCTCGCGGACTCCGGCATCGAGCTGGGCGCCCACCGCGAGGTCGTGGCCGACGACCGGCTGCGCACCTCGGTGCCGGACGTGTACGCGGTCGGCGACTGCGCCTCCTTCCCTTCGGGAAGGTATGGCGAGCGCCTTCTCGTCCACCACTGGGACAACGCCCTCCAGGGCCCGCGCACGGTCGCCGCGAACATCGTCGGCCAGACCCCGGCGGTCTACGATCCGGTGCCGTACTTCTGGTCCGAGCAGTTCGGCCGCTTCGTCCAGTACGTCGGCCATCACGCGTCCGCCGACACGACCCTGTGGCGCGGCGACCCGGCCACCCCGGCCTGGACCGTCTGCTGGCTGCGCGGGGACCGCCTGGTGGCCCTTCTCGCGGTCGGCCGGCCCCGTGACCTGGCCCAGGGCCGCCGCCTGATCGAGTCGGGCACCCCGATGAATCCCGGGCCGCTGGCGGACCCTTCTCTGCCGATGAAGGCCGCTATCGCCTAGTTCGTGACCCCGGTCGGACCGGCCCGGCTTCCGACTGTCAGTCCGGGATGGCACGCTGTTTACGTGACCGAGATTGACGCAAAGATCGATGCTCTCGTCCCCGCCTGGCTCACGCTGCCCGACATCGCAGAGATGCTCGATGTCGAGGTGACACGCGTGCGGCAGCTGGTCAGGGAGGGCCAAGTCATCGCCGTACGCCGTGGTGAGAACCGCGCGCTGCACGTCCCCGCCGCCTTCATCGACGGGGCCGAGCAGAAGGTCGTCAAGGGCCTCACCGGGACCCTGACGCTCCTGCGGGACGACGGCTTCTCCGACGAAGAGATGCTGGAATGGCTCTTCACCCCCGACCCCAGCCTGCCCGGCACCCCCGCGCAGGCCCTGAGCGAGAATCGCGGCACGGAGGTGAAGCGCCGCGCCCAGGCGCTCGCCGTCTGACCCGGGCGACCGACCGACCCGGGACGACCGACCGGTGTACGGGCCGCGGCACGCTCGCCCGCGGCCCGTACGGGCACCACCACGCAGAGCGACGACGAACGACAACGGGGGACACCGTCATGCCCGACACCGACACCGCAGCCGCCGTACGCGCGGAACTCGCCGACGCCCGGGTCTACCTCTGCACGGACGCCCGCAGACGCCAGGGTGACCTCGCCGAGTTCCTGGACGCGGTCCTGGCCGGCGGGGTCGACATCGTGCAGCTGCGCGACAAGGGCATGGAGGCCGCCGAGGAGCTGGAGCACCTCCAGGTGTTCGCCGACGCCTGCGCCCGGCACGGCAGACTGCTCGCGGTCAACGACCGCGCGGACGTCGCCCACGCCGCCGGCGCCGACGTACTGCACCTGGGACAGGGCGACCTCCCGGTCCCCGCGGCCCGCGCGATCCTCGGCGACGAGGTCCTGATCGGCCGGTCCACGCACGCGGAGGCGGAGGCCGCCGCAGCCGCCGTCCAGGAGGGCGTGGACTACTTCTGCACCGGCCCGTGCTGGCCGACCCCCACCAAGCCGGGACGCCCCGCCCCGGGCCTCGACCTGGTCCGGTACACGGCCGCCCTGGGCATCGACCGCCCCTGGTTCGCCATCGGCGGCATCGACCTCGGCAACCTCGACGAGGTGCTCGAAGCGGGCGCCCGCCGGGTCGTCGTCGTACGGGCGATCACGGAGGCCGACGACCCGGGCGCTTCGGCGGCCGAGTTCGCGAAGCGGCTCCGGCAGCTCTGAGAGCGGTCAGGGTGTCGCGCTGTTGTCCGGTGGGTGGACAACAGGACGACAAATCAGGCAAATTTCCGGTTCCGGTTGGGTGACCGCCGTCCCCTGACTAACCTGCGGGTATGGCCTTCGGAATCGCATCCACCAGGACCGATCGTGCACGGACGGTGCGCGACATGCTCGCGACCGGCAAGAACACGTACTCGTTCGAGTTCTCCGCGCCGAAGACCCCCAAGGGTGAGCGAAGCCTGTGGAGCGCGCTGCGGAGGGTCGAGGCGGTCGCCCCCGACTTCGTCTCCGTGACCTACGGCGCCGGCGGCTCGACCCGCGCGGGCACCGTCAAGGAGACCGAGCAGATCGTCGCCGACACCACGCTCACCCCGGTCGCCCACCTCACCGCGGTCGACCACTCCGTCGCCGAACTGCGCAACATCATCGGCCAGTACGCCGACGCCGGGATCCGCAACATCCTCGCCGTGCGCGGCGACCCGCCCGGCGACCCCATGGCCGACTGGGTGGCGCACCCGCAAGGCCTGACGTACGCGGCCGAACTGGTCCGGCTCATCAAGGAGTCGGGCGATTTCTGCGTCGGCGTCGCCGCCTTCCCGGAGCTGCACCCGCGCTCCCCGGACTGGGACACGGACGTGCGGCACTTCGTCGACAAGTGCCGGGCCGGCGCCGACTACGCGATCACCCAGATGTTCTTCCGCCCGGAGTCCTATCTTCGCCTGCGCGACCGCGTCGGGGCCGCGGGCTGCGCCACCCCGGTCATCCCCGAGGTCATGCCGGTGACCAGCGTGCGGATGCTGGAGCGGTTGCCGCAGCTCAGCAACGCCGTCATCCCGGACGCTCTGAAAGAGCGAATCCTCACAGCCAAAGACGATCCGGCGGCTGTACGCTCGATCGGGATCGACTTCGCCACGGAGTTCTGCGCCCGGCTGCTGGCCGAGGGAGTGCCCGGACTGCACTTCATCACGCTCAACAACTCCACGGCGACGCTGGAAATCTACGAGAACCTGGGCCTGCACCACCCACCGCGGGCCTAGACCGGCCGCCCGGACATACGACACACTGCGTAGCGGCCACTGGGAGAGGGGCGTACATGGGCTGGACGGTCCTCTACATCGCGTTCGGCATCGTCGCACTGTGGTTGCTCGGTGAGGTGCTGCTGCAGTACAAGGCGCGACTGCGCTGGCGACTGCTCGCCTTCGTCGGCTTCCTGGGCGTCGTGCTCGGCGTACTGATGCCCTCCGTAGTCGTGATCGGACTGGGTGCGGTGGCCTTCGCCATCGGCCAGACCTACGTCACCCTGTCGTTCCGCCGCGGCTTCGAAGCCGGCTGGGCGGTCTCCGGGCGACCGGGCGCCGGCGGCTTCATGCGCCGCGGCGGCGAACCGGACGAGCAGGACCTGGGCCTCGATGCCTCCGGCCTCGACTCGACCGGCGCCCAGCCCGCCTTCCAGGAGTACGGCCAGAACAAGTCCGACTTCGGCCAGAACGACGACTACGACCGCGACGACGTCTTCACCCCGAACCGGCCGCTCGACCCCACAGCCGCCGAGACCACCTCGGTCTACGAGCCGCAGCCCCTGCCGGACGACACCGGCTCCTACGGCGTCTACAGCGCCACCGCCTACGCGAACGCCGCCGACCCGAACTACCCGGGCGCGGACCAGGCCTACGCGGCAGCGGCGGCCGGCCAGACCCAGGACCAGGCCTACGCGGCGGCCGACCAGCAGCAGTACGGCTACGACAACAACTACTCGGGCTACGACCAGCAGCAGTACGGCTACGACACGACCGGCCAGCAGCAGTACGCGGCCTACTCCGACCCGTACATCGGCACCCAGACCTACGGCGGCGCCACGTACGACACCGGCTACGACGGCCAGCAGCAGTATCCCCAGCAGGGCTACACGCAGGACCAGTACGGCAACGGCGGCTATGTCGCCGAGACCCCGGCCGGCGGGGTGTGGGTCCCGCAGCAGCGCAACGACGAGACCTACGGTGGCGAACTCCCGCCGGATCAGCAGTACTACCAGGGCGACGGCCAGCAGCAACAGCAGCAGCCGCAGTCGGGCCCCGGCTACGACGAGCAGTACCGTTTCTGAAGCCTACTGAGACCCTCTGAACTGCGGTCCCTCCACGATCAGTCCAGCAACCAGCGCCCCCGACATACCGGCATGCGCGAGCCCACCACCGGGGTGGGACCAGCCGCCGACCCGGTAGAGACCGGGCAGGCGCGTGGTGTTCGCGGGGTGCAGGAAACGGCCCCGGCCGGCGGCGAGCGACGGGGCGGGCACAGCACCGAAGTGGGCACCCGTCTCGTCCTCCGTGTGATCGGGGGTGCGCACCTCGTGCCAGAGCAGGCGCTCCCGCAGACCCGGTACGGCGGACTCGGCGGCCTTGAGGAGGAAGTCGGTGTACCTCCGGACCGTGCCCTCTTCCCCCCAGCCGGCCTCGCTCGACAGCACCGCGGACACCACCGCCGACTCGTGCTCGCCGTCCGGCCGCAGCGCGGGGTCGTCCGGGCGCAGCACCGTCACCGTGGGGCTGCGGGGCTCGTCGCCGCCCGGGGAGGCCAGGAAGTCCAACTCGGCCTCGCGGTCCGGGGCGTGGACCACCGTCCGGTGGACGGCTCCGGCCTCACGCGCACCGCGCAGGGCCAACAGGAGTGTCAACCGCACCGGTCGGGGCGATTCGGGGTCGGCCCGCACATCACCGTCCCCGTCCAGCGGACGATCCGTCAGGGCCCGCAGCCGCGCGGGGTCCACATCCGCTACGACATGGTCCGCGTCGACCACAGTCCCTCCCCCAGAGCCAAAAGCCTGGGAGGTGCCCCCAGCCAGCTCGACTCCCGCCGCCCGCCCGTCCCTCTCCAGGACCCGGGTGACCTCGGCCCCGAAGACGAACTCGACCTTCCGCGCCAGACACCGCTCGTACACCGCACGCGCCAACTCCCGTATGCCGCCCCGCACATACCAGGTACCGAAGGCGTGCTCCATGTAGGGCAGCACGGCCGCGCTGGCCGGAGCGGACCGGGGGTGGAGGCCGTACGCGAGGGCGTGGCTCCCCAGGAGGGCCGTCAGACGGTCGTCGCGCAGCTCCCAGGCGCCGATCTCAGAAAGGGTGCTCGCACGGCGGGTGCGCAGCAGCTTCTTGTGCGGGACCGCCGGATAGGGCTCCTGCTCGGCCAGCACCGACCAGTTGGGCCACAGGGGTTCCTCCAGGAGGGGCCTGCGGGTGCGGTCCCAGGCCTCGCGGGCCCGGATCAGGAAGTCGCCCCAGCGCTGTCCCGCACCGGCGCCCAGCGCCTCGTCGAGGGCGGTGACGACGCCCGCGCGGGAGGCGTTCGGCAGCGACACCTCCGTGCCGTCCGCGAAGACGTGCAGCGAGGACGGGTCGACCTGGACCAGCTCGACCAGGTCCTCCAGCGGCTCCTTGCCGGTCTTGATGAACAGGTCGCGGTAGACCGCGGGCACGGGAAGCAGCCCCGGGCCGGTGTCGAAGGAGAAGCCCTCCCGCTCGAAGCGGCGCACCGCACCGCCGTACGTCTCCGTACGCTCGTACACCGCCACCCGGTGGCCCGCGACGGCCAGCCGGGCAGCGGCCGCCATCGCGCCCATGCCGGCGCCGATCACCGCAATCCGTGCCATGCCTGCGACTTTATCGGCCGCCACTGACAGTCCGGCCACGGGCTGTCACCACGGTGGCGGGTCC
>Ga0307516_10010491_pt1 | contig 10173 bp, 12 predicted proteins | sample 19_EM_MG_FD_203310 | JGI IMG/M metagenome (GOLD analysis project Ga0307516, IMG submission 203310) | Populus trichocarpa ectomycorrhiza microbial communities from riparian zone in the Pacific Northwest, United States - 19_EM | ecosystem: Host-associated > Plants > Roots > Unclassified | place...
TCCTTCCGGCCACGTGAGCTTGGCGGAGCGTTTTTTAACAGCAGTGTCTTGCATGCTTGCAATGGAGCTATGCGCTGTGCATAGTAGGAAATCAGGTGACGGTTCCAATTGGTAAGACCTATGAAGTATTCCAATTGGGCTAACATCGCTGGGTAAGGAATATTCTGCACCGCATCTGCCTTTGATTCCGCAGTGGTCAAACCCAGGCGGTCAACGAGATAGCCCAGTATCTCTAGAGTGTGAAAACCCAAAAAACACTTTTTCGCTTTTAGGGTGATGCCCAAATTCCCAAGGATGCTGAAAACCTCTTCCACTATTCCAAGAAACTTTGCAAACGATGGGGCGTACATGACGATATCATCAACCTAGCACGAAGTGCCTCGCCAGGATAGATGCTGGATTAACCGGGTATCCATCAAGCGCTGCTGATGCTGGACGGATGTCTTTCCTCCCATAATGGAAACATTGAAAACCTCACGACCCATGAGGGTTGTGATAGCAGTACGGTAGTGATGCGCGGGGTGGATCAGTCGCTGGTAGAAAGCAGAGGTGATGTCTGCTGAACCTAACCATCGCATACCCTGCACTGCTTGTGTCACATCCTCCTGTCGAGGAAGTGGATAGGCATCGCCAATCATTGCTGCGTTCAGCTTACGCATATCGACGACAGGACGTGCCTTTGTTCCTCAGTAAACCACAAAAACCTTCAAATCCCAAGGGCTTGGCTGCTCGAGTGCGGCCATACGACCATACTCTCAATTGAGATCAAATTGCTCATCAAGTGCTTTCCGACCACGGGCTGTCAACCAGTAAAGACCAGTAGGTTTGAGCTTAACTTCCAGTTCTGCAGGTACGTCTATATGCAACCAATCTTCTTCAGGTTCTCTAACACATCCCATGATATCGTTGAATATGCCCTGATGACGGCGGATCAAGCACTCCAAGGCTTTGATCTGTCAGTCAGAGATGTTGTCCTCCCTGTTGATTACGACTTGCTCCCAGGTTGACCAGGTAATGTCGGGAACCTTGATGTATGGTGGGAGGACATGGTCGTAGCGTGGTATGTATTCTTCTTGAAGCCATTGTGGGCTCTTGAATATTTCACTAGCACAAGGCTGTATGTCGCCAGGTAATGGAAATTTCGACTGCGCTGGCAATGGGCGAGGACGAGTCTTATTGTTAAAGAGCTCGTCAGGGACCTCATTCGGATTGACCGTATCCACCTGATGAGAATTAAAAATTTCAGTAGCGGTCATGGCTAACGCGACATCACGTGTGGTTCCAAATAGAGCCTTTATATCCGTTGATGCTCCTTCCCAGGAGAGGCTAGTTGAGGATTCCAAGGAAGGGACGTGTCCGAGCACTGTACCTTTGAAAATTGTCAACGGATTATCTGCAAAATTGGTGTATAGCAGCTCTTTCTGATTGTGGCGTAGCACTGAATGGGGCCCCTGCGCCCGATATCGCAGAGCGAGTCTGGATTGGAGTAAATTGATAGTCTTGGTTTGGTTCGAGGGCACGACCAAACTTGACGCCCACGACTGTTGTAGTACCTGAAGGGATGGTGACAGGTGCCGCACAACGCACTGGAATCCTGGTGAAACAGTGGCCGTCATGCACTGTGATTTGCACTGGAATGCCGTCACAAGTGCCGATACGCAAGCGGTTTGATGAGTAGAGAAGATCGAACTTCTCAGTCTTCATGATATCATTTCCGACAAGCAACGGGACGGATAGATCCTTGAAAACATGAAACGGTCTGACTAGCTCAGCGAAACAACCGTCCATTCCTTTCATGAAAATTCGCATGACCACCACATGGGTGGCCGTACATTTTGCACCTCCGAGGCCCTCCACTACTCGGGGTTTCGGTAGCGGTAAGCGCTCTGCATCTGGATGAAGCCGGCACTGGAGCTTGTCATCGACTGCTGAATTCCCGAAGCCGGAATCGATGCACGCGAAATGTGGGCTACTATTCGGAGAGGTGTACCAAAAGGTCTTGGCATAGTGGAAATTGGCAAGGCCCTCTACGATATTCGAAGATGCTGGAGCAGCCTTCGCGGCTTGCGTTCTGCGCAAAATCGACGCGCTGGATACCCTGCACGCCCTGTCTGCTCCGACCACCACGGTTCGCTAGGTCCCCTCGAGGGCGTCGGGGGGAGTGCTAGCGGGTGTGGAACGAGTTGGCACTCGCTAGGTTCCCTCGGTGGTGGTGGAACGGGAGCGAGCGGGTGTGTCTGCGGTCAGGTGAGGGTGAGCGCCGGGTGTGGAACGGATTGGCACTCCGGGCTGTCTGACGGTTGCCGATGTAGGTATCCCAACCAAGTATGGACGGGGAGCGGTTCCGGGCGTCAGGCAAGGTTCCAGAGTCCTCGGTTGGCGGTTCCTGTGGGGTGACGGGACGGTAGGGGGTGGGAGGAGTCCTTGGGTGGGCAGCGGAGGCAGGAGGCGTCCGCCATCTGTAATTCGTGTACGGGGGGAGGGGACTGGGAACGTTGTGCAGGGGGGTGAGGACGGTAAGGAGCAGGGGAGCGGGAACGGGAACGGTGCAAAGGGTGGGCGGATTGATGGCTTCGCTGGAGCTCGTTGAAAGCATCGAGCTGTGTTCGTGCAAGGTTGAGGAAATCCTGATTGACCTCCGGCAAATGGTTGGCAAGTAGGTTAAGCTGGGTGGAGACACGCCTCTGCTGGCGTTTGGAGCGGGATGGGCGGGAATGACGCTCTTGACGGCGCCCGCTAATGGAGTGGGAAACCGGAGGCTTCGAAGCGCTGAGCGGCGTTGCTGGAAAACGGGCAGCGAGAGACGGAATGGTGGAAGAAAGCTGAGAGGTCAGGCCGGAAACGAGGAAGATGTGGTTGTCGAGACGCCGAGCAGCGTTGGTGTGAGAGGTGCTGAGCCGAAGTGCTTCTCTCGGAAGCGGTGAGCAGCGTCTGGTATCGGAGGGCCGAGAGGTCAGGCCGGGGACGAGGAGAAAGTGGTTTCTTCAGCGGCGGCGGGGAGCAGCGGAAGAAGGGTGGTGTGGGAGGGCCAAGAGGTCAGGCCGGGGACGAGGAGGAAGTGGTTTTCGTGACGCCGAGCAGCGTTGGTGTGAGAGGTGCCGAGCAGAGGTGCTTCTCTCGGAAGTGCTGAGCAGCGTCTGGTGTGGGAGGGCCGAGAGGTCAGGCTGGGGATGAGGAGAAAGTTGTTTCTTCACCGGCGGCGGGGGGCAGCTGAAGAATGGTGGTGTGGGAGGGCCGAGAGGTCAGGCCGGTGACAAGGAGAAAGTGGTTTGTCTGACAGCAGCGGGGGCAGCGGAAGACTGGTTGGCTCGTCGGGAGGACGAAGGCCTCCGACTGGTGTTGGTGTTGCTACCAATTGTTACGGTACCGCAACAAGAGGAGGCACGAGAGGAGAGAGGAGAAATAATTAAGAGAAGAGAGTTGTTGTTTTATGAGCAGAGGAGCTATCTGTTTATATATCCGGCTCGCCCTCCTGCTTACTCATCCTAATCCTGAGTCATGTCCTCAGAGTATGAAACTCCGTCAAACTTCCCTTTAACCTTCCGGGCCACCTCAGGCCGGACTTGTCGGCTTGGCACTGGCACCGCTAGGAGTGCGGCAAGTGACAAACAGTCTCACGTGCAGTGGGTACCCGCGCAGTGCTGTTCCGAGGTTATTGCCTGAGGGCGGTAACCGAGGATGATGCCAGCGTAACCGGGTTAGGGTCACATTCTCTCCTTCTCTTGCCTGGCAGAGGGCCTTCTTTTTTTCGACCTGGATGGCTGCTTGGTACGTCGTCTGCAGGAATCCCTCGTCGTCAGCGAAGTCTTCCAGGTATTGGGCGAACCTCATGTCAAGCACTAAGTTGGGCATCGCGATGTTCTCTTTCTCCTGGAGGCCTTGTCGCGTAGCTCGTGCGTAGTTGTTTAGCGCCCAGAATTCCATCATGTAGGCCCGGATGTTGCCCTGGTATTTGAGCTGCCCCAGTTTCAACTGGGCATCTGCCGCTTCTCGCTCATTGCAGTACTCGGTTCTGATAGCGGCCGAGTAGGTGACCCAGGTGTCGTTATCCCGCAGCTCTCGATGATACACCTGAAATATCTTGAGTATGTAGCCAGAGCTAGAGAAGGGTACGGATGACAGAACGCACTCGGAGAGTCTAGGCGGGAGATAAGGAGCCAGAGTTAGCTGGCAGCCGAGAGGATCGGTCGTAAAAAAAATAGCTCCGAGATGAGGGGTCAAAGTGCAAACGAGCAAAAGAAGAATCTTGGCAGACACTGGTTTGGCTCCTTATGGAGGGGTCTCGTACGAGAGATCCAAGTCCTTACGGGGGAACCATGTACGAAGAGGTCTAGGCCCTGCGGGGGATGCCACATACGAGTCTGGAGCAAGAAAGTTCCCCACTCAGCTGCATGAAGAGCTCATCTCCCTTATCTACACCCGGCCAGGACCAATGAGTCGTCCACATGGTCCATGCACCTCGGGGGAATCCAAATCCGAGTCACCACCTCGCATGCCAGCGTCACTCAGGTATAAGACGGAGGTTTTCTGCCCCGACGGAAGCAAAATCAGCACAAACATCCTCACCAACACTACCACTGAACCCACACGCAAGATCTAAGATTATTCCGTTGTGAATTATCAAAAGTAGCCTGATTACCTTTGATTCTACCTGCACTCCGGTTACTCCACAACCCCAGTGTCACACTATAATCTTGATCTCAAAATCACCCTACTTTCATGACCTACTTCGACAACACCTACTTCGAAGACCACCTTTACCTACTTGAACTATCTACGTTCTTGGAGCCTAAGTCTCAATCTCCTTCGACTACACCTTCCAGTCAATCGACAACGAAATCTCAAAGTACGAGCAGTGGGAAGAATTCTTCGATGGACCTAAGCCAATCCACGAAAAAATCGAGTGCGCTCCATACCATTGGTATACCCAGCAGTGGTGGAACTGCGCGCTACTATGCCAACCAGCCGATTTCGACAAAGATAAACTCTTCGACCTATTCGATTACCACTTCTACTACGATTCAACCATACCCAGCGGAGATTTCCTTGACCTATATTGAGCATTGTCTACCTCGTCCGTCTATAACAGGCACCGTTTGGAAGCGCCTGTGGGCTGCTCCAGATCACCAACGACAAAGAACCTCAGGAGGAAACCCTAGAAATCGCCAACCCGGTCGGGTGGATGCGGGCAATGGCCAACCACCAGCAGCAGGCCGAGCAAGACCTACGCCAGCTAATGGACGTCTGTGGCAATATGTTGGACCATACGGACCGACGCATCAGGAGGATTGAAGCAGCCTACAACTGACTGACACAAGGAGCCCAATACGTCTACGAGCAGATGGAAGCCAAGGAACAGATCTCAGGAGACTGGGTAAGAAACAAGCTTATGGTAGCCGCTAATGCGTACCAGGCATTCACTAGACAGGTCTGGAAAGCCATTATCGAGCACTCCAAGACGAGTGATCTACATCGGGTATACGAGGTGACACAAGTAGCCCAAATGCACGATGCGGTGGCTTTCCTGTCAGAAGCAAACCTGGCCAGAAACATCCACCTGATGGAATTCCAGGATGACGTGGAAAAATGGGCTGCTGACCACCAACAGCAGGTAGAAACGCTCGAGCAACAACGAAACGAGGACCGAGATCGAATGGCCAGCCTAGAGCAACGCCTGGCCCAAGCCCAGGACAAATTGTTGTGGGTAGCTACTACAGTCCCCCTGCCCACAACACCGGTTGGACAGACCCAGCCCAGTCGAAGCCCAGGGGCCCCGCCAACCCAACTGATGCTGGGGAGCTCCTTGCTCAGAGGAACCCAACAACGGCGACACAGAACCCCGGCAGTCCTGGCTACGGACCCACTGCAGAGACCCCAAGGCACAGGAGGGGCAGGAAGGGGTGGGCCCCCACCGAGGCCTCCGCGAAGGGCAGCATCGCCCTCGCCTTCACCCCCGCCTAGCGAGGACGACAACGACCTGTACGAACGGAACCTTCCTACAGGGAGGCCCCCACCAGGAACAAGGGAACCTACCCAGGGCCAGCTGGCAACCATGCTTACACTGGGAGAAATAGCCCAGCTAGTGGGCGCCGGAATCGCAGTGGCACAAGCTGTAGGACAGCCAGCGAGAGAAGACCGGGTACACACCTCAATGCTCAAAATGGAAAATCCGGAGAAATTCGATGGGAAAAGTTCATCCACCTTCAACCAATTGTGGGAATCGGTCACAATGTATCTGGGATTCTACCCAGAAATGGTCGACCGCCAGAAAATCGCCTGGGTCAGAACCCTTCTAACCGACACCGCCCTGGTATGGCACCTCCACCAGTACTGAGAACTGGGAGAAAATGACACCTGGATCAACTACTCCGCGGCTATCCGAACAGAGAATCGGAACGAACAGGCGGCGGCCGATGCCCAACTCAAGTTAGGGCAGCTCAAATACCAAGGGTCCATCCGTGCCTACCTAATGGAGTTTCGAGCGCTCAGTAACTTCGCGCATGTAACCGGGGAAGTACTAAGAGAGAAAGTGGACCTGGCTATGCCCGACACGGTATTGGACATGCGATTCGCTCACTACCTCAAGGACTTCATGGACGACAAGGGCTTCCTGCAGGCCACCCACCAAGCTGGCCTACAGATGGAAAAGAAAAAGGTGCTCAGGGTGGCCAAGGAAGCGATGCGAAGTGGGGCAACACCCAACAAGGACGGCACGAAAAACGACCGCCCTAAGAACAACGGGAAGAAAAGTGACACACGATCTAGTTCCAAGGAAGGACCTTTGCAACCCAGGTCAAGCAACACTAGGCCACTGAAAAAGAACACCTGGCCGTCGCAAGATGCGGCCCTCAAAGGGATACCAAGTAAAGAGACAAAGGAATACCGAAAGAGCCGGGAAGACTGCTGGCGATGTGGCCAACCAGGCCACAGGACCTACGACTGCTTCTCCTTCCAGACGATACAGGGAACAGCCTTGCCACTGGTACTATGGAAGGTCGCGGCCGTGGACACAACGAAACGAAAGAGGGAAGATGAGCCTGAGGAACCCACGGCAGCAAAGCAGCAGAAGGGGGCGGCGGTCGAGGCAATGGCCATGGATCTACTGCTTTGGGTGGATTCCGAGGACTCGGATTTTTGAGGTACTCCACCCTGCCGCGAAACGGAGTAAGACACCTTGTATACGGCACCTCGAAAAGGGAAGGAGAGGAGCTGGGCCCGGAAGACTCGGCGCCAAGGAAGAAAAAGAAGAAGAGCGATCGACCAATAATCTCCATGTTGCTCCACTGGAATGAAAGACAGCACCCGGTAAAGGCACTACTAGACACAGGGTGCTCAGTCACCCTGATCAACCAACAAACAATTGAGCAACTAGGAATTCAGACCAAAACACACAAAAACCCTTGAACCATCGAGAATTTCATCGGGGAAGTTGTCGAAGGAGCCGGGCAGAGCTACACGGGGATAATGCGCCTGCAACACCAGAAGCACTTCTCATAGGAAACCTTCGAAGTAACTCCAATGGAAGCAGCTATCAACATCTTCCTTCCGTTCAGTTGGATAGAGCAACACCCACCACAAGGAGCATGGACTTCGGAGGAAATCAGATTCAACAGCACTGGCTGCTTAAACGCCTGCACCAAATACGAAACCAACGAATTCTCCTTAAGTTGGGATGAGTCAGTAGCGACCAACGATAACGCCCGCATTATTGGGTACGTATCTGGGGTATCAGACAACCCACGGGAAAATGTAACGATGGAATTTCGCCAATACCTCAGAATCATGAGCCAAGAGGCAGGCGACCAGCTCCCAGAATACAGGCTGTACGACTGCAAGATTGATCTCAAGGAAGGAACCACGGCGCCCTGGGGCCCAATTTACCCGCTATCGGAAGTAGAGCTCCAAACACTCCAGGATTGGCTAAATGAAATGGAGAAAACAGGGAAAATAAGGAAATCCACATCTCCAGCAGGCTCTCCTATCCTGTTCGTCCCCAAACCCAACGGACAAGGGTTGCAACTGTGTGTTGACTATCGAGGGCTAAACGCCATTACAATCCCCAACAGATACCCGCTCCCGTTAATGCAAGAACTGCAGGATCGAGTACAAAGCATGCAATGGTTCACAAAATTGAACATCAAAAACGGGTTTAACCTCATCTGAATCCAGGAGGGAGACGAATGGAAAACGGCATTCTGAATGCACTACGGACTTTACGAATTACAGGTAATGCCATTCGGACTCACTAACGCACCGTCGACCTGTCCAACATACTAGACATCAGAGTACTGGCATACATGGACAACATTTTGATGTATGCCAAAACAGAAGAAGAGCATGATCAGCTCGTCAAGGAAGTGCTGGACCGACTGCAACAAAACGGATTGGCAGTCTCCCCCGAAAAATGTGTCTGGAAAACCCACGAGGTAGAATTCCTAGTGTATGTCATTGGACGAAACGGTATCCGAATGAACCAGGACAAGGTGGAAGCGATACTGTCATGGCAGCCCCCGACGTCGCTCACAGAAATACAGGCCTTCTTAGGATTCGCCAACTTCTACAGGCACTTCGTCAAAGACTACTCCAAGGTCGCCAGACCATTAACAAAGTTAACCAAGAAAACCAGAAAGTGGTCTTGGAATGAGGACGCGGGGAGAGCCTTCGAGGAATTAAAAAAGCGATTTACCGTGGCACCCATACTGGCCCATTTCGACCCCGCAAAACCAGTAATCATCGAAACGGACGCCTCAGATTTTGCAATTGGGGCAGTCCTGTCCCAACGGGACTACTAATATCGCCTGCACCCAGTGGCGTTCCACTCCAGAAAGTTCCAGCCAGTGGAAATCAACTTCGAAATCCACGATAAGGAGCTCCTGGCAATAGTGGACGACTTCAAACACTGGAGACGCTACTGCGAAGGAGCAACACATCAAATCCAGCTTTTCTCAGACCACCAGAATGAGGAATACTTTACGACCACGAAAGTATTAAATCGCCGGGAAGCACGCTGGGCTCAGGAATTAGCCGGTATCAACGTTAGGATCTACTACCGACCAGGGACGCAAAATGGGAAACTGGATGCATTGTCGAGACGTTCGGAGCACCGTCCAGAAAAGGGGGGGTAGAAAACCAGCCGATAACAACAGTTTTAGGAGAAAAACACTTCGAAAGAAGAACCAGCTCCTTCATCTGCTCAGCAGCAAGGTTGGCATCACTCCCAACGAGAAAATGGTTGAAGGAATTCCTAGCGACAGTGGAACAGCAGGGGAAAAAGGATCCCCAATACCAGCAAACTCGGGAGGGAATGAGAGAGGAAGAAACACTCGAAGGTCGAAAAACTAAGGAACGGGAATCAACAAAGTGAGGGAATAGAAACCCAAGGCAAGCTTCCGTACAGAAAAGGGAAGCTATGGATCCCAGCAAGAACCGTCCAGCATGTCATCAAATCAGAACACGACACAAAGGTAGCCGGACACATGGGGCAAGATAAAACCATCGAGTTGATCCGACATAACTTCTGGTGGCCCAAAATGACTGAGCGAATCATCGATTTCATCAGAAGCTGCCCGGAATGCCAAACGAATAAGGTATCCTGACACCAACCCTACGGGCTGTCCTCCCCGCTAGAATTGCCGTACGCCCCGTGGCAATCCATAGCAATGGACTTCATCACAGAACTCCCAGTCTCAGAAGGCTATGACCAGCTATGGGTGATCATCGACCGATTCACCAAGATGGCGCACTTTCTCCCCTTGAGAACGGAGGGAAAGACAGCTGCAGATCTGGCCGTCATCTTTGCCCGAGAAGTATGGAAGTATCACGGCCTCCCCACTGATATTGTGTCAGACCGCGACTCCTGGTTAACCTCGGAGACCTGGAAGTAGTTCCTACGAATCTTGAGAATCCGGCCCCGAATGTCAACCGCGTTCCATCCGCAGACCAACGGCCAGACGGAGCGGCTCAACCTGTTACACCTTAGTAGTTAGCTAGAGCACGTAGCAGGAGAGACTCATCACGGGCCTTCAAGACGGGCACTAGTGCCCTCCGAAGCACGGGTAATGATGTCAGAGAGTCTAGGTAGGAGATCGAGGAGACGGAGATTAGCTGTCGGCCGAGAAAAACCGGACCTAGGCTAACTCCGGAGATGAGGGGGTGAGTGCAAACGAACGGATC
>Ga0307516_10010492_pt1 | contig 10172 bp, 8 predicted proteins | sample 19_EM_MG_FD_203310 | JGI IMG/M metagenome (GOLD analysis project Ga0307516, IMG submission 203310) | Populus trichocarpa ectomycorrhiza microbial communities from riparian zone in the Pacific Northwest, United States - 19_EM | ecosystem: Host-associated > Plants > Roots > Unclassified | place...
GGTCGGCGCGCACCTGGAACCGGCCGATCGTCGATTCCGGCAGCGTCCGGTGGTCGTCGTCGGTGACCCGTACGCGATAGCCCGGGGTGGGTCCGCCCATGCTGAGGAACTCGATGCAGTCGTCGTCGGCCGTCTCCGGCCCGGCGAACTCGAGCCGACCGTCCAGGCTCGCCTTGCGGACCCGCCGGTGGCTGCCCGGGCTGGCCAGGAACTTGGCCGTGGCGGCGGTGGCGGTCTCCGCCATCCCCCACATGTGGACCATGGTCTCGGTCCGTACGCCGAACGCGGCGGTGCGGGCCAGGAACTCCCGGATGACCGGCGGCGTGCACTGCTCACCGGCGTTCAGCATGGTACGTACGCCGGACAGGTCCCACTGCCGGTGCGGCACGTCCCGCAGCGCGTCGGCGACCAGGCGATAGCCGAAGTTCGCCGTCCAGGTGTGTGCCACCGAGTAGCGCTCCAGGGCATCGAGCCAGCGCAGCGGCGACTCGGCGATCCATCCGGTCGAAGCGTGCAGGCTGTCGCAGCCGAGCACGGCGTCGCGCAGCAGGAACATCACCACCGGGGCGACGTGGTCAAACGGAAGCCAGTTCAGACTTGCCTCGCCCGGCCGGATCAGGTCGACCTGCCGGCTGGAGAGCGCGTTGCCGACGATCGCCCGGTGCGTCACCTGGATGATCTTTGGTTGGCCGGTGCTGCCCGAGGAAAGCGCACACATCGCCACGTCCGGCGGCTCCGCGGCGTGCACCGCGTACTCGGGCGCGTGTCCCAGCAGCTCGGAGACGGCCACGGTGACCGGCCCGGTCTCCTGATAGAGCTCGCCGACCGTGGCCAGGGCCGGCGCGGTGCCGTCGTCGCCGATCACCAGCGGCCGGTCCAGCGCGCGCCAGGCGCCGATCAGCTTGTCCAGCCCCGGGCCGGGCTGCCGGACGCTGTCCGGGGCGCCGACCGTCACAAACGTGATGCCGCCGAGCAGACACGCCCAGACCGCGACCACGTAGTCGGCGAGGTCGGTGGTGACCAGCACGGCGTACGAGCCGGGCCGCAGGCCGCGGGCCTGCAACCCGCCGAGCGCCCGGCGGCCGCGGTCGAGCAGTTCCGGATAGGCGACGAAGGTGTCGCCGGCCGGGCCCAGCGTCCGCACGCCCAGAGTCGGGAAACGCTCGGCCGCCGCGACGATGGCCTGCGTGACGGTGCGCGGATCGTCCGGGCGTACCAGCAGCTCGCCACCGTCCGCGTAGGACGGCGGGCCGGTCCGCGAAGCTCGATCCCCCGGGTCCACCTCAGCGGCGGCTTCGGATCCGACCGCGGTGGGCCCGGCGGGTGCGTCCGCGTCGGCCAGCGCGATCGCCGGCACCGTACGCCGAGCCGGGCGCAGGGCCAGGTCCGGCGGCAACGCGTCCGCGGCGAGCACCGGAATCGCGGCGAGCGCCGCCTGTGACGGCCGGCCCGACGGGTCGTACGGGATCCGCCGCACCGCGCACGCGGTGGCGTCGCCGGGCACCCCGGCGGACAGCACCGCGGTCGCCGCCGCCCGCGCCGATCCGGGATGACGCCCGTCGGCGGGCACCACGTAGGCAACCGTCCAGGCGCCGCGGACCAGTATCGCCGCATCCTCGATCTCGGGCTGCGCGAGCAGCGCCGCGCGAACGTGCGCGAGCCGGTCGCCTCGGATCTCGGTCATCGAACAACCTCCCTATTCGCCGGCGCCTGCGGCTCCTGAAGCGGTGGACGGATCGCGGTGGCGAACGAGCGGGCCTGCCAGGCCTGTCGGATCCGGTCCCACAGCGCGGTGCGGCCGGCCGCGTCGAGCTGGGGCATGGTGATCCCGAAGACGTCGGACAACGCGGCGTACCACTCGTCTTCGCCGGTCACGGTGGTGGACCGGCGTCCGGCGGTGGTGACGTGGCTGAGCTGGCACCCGATCAGCTCGTCGTATCCGTGCGCGTGGTGCCGCTTGACCCAGCCGTACTCGAAGAAGATCGCCATGTGGGTGCCGGCCTGTTCGGCGTACGGCGACGCGAATTCGTCCGGCACCGATACGCGTTCGGTGAAGTCGAGACCGCGGCAGGACTCCCGGCGGTCGTAGTCGAGCCGCCAGCGAGCCGCGCCGTCCGGGCCGGGTGCGGCGGCGCGCAGCGTGTACTGGAAACCGTCGCGTTCGTAGGTGCCCTCGACCAGCGGCAACGGCCGGTGGAAGCCCTCACCCGAACCGACGTCGAGCAGCCATCGGCCGCCCGGATTCGGATGCGTCGGGAGATGCCGGACCAGCGCGACATTGTGGGTGCCGTTCGGGCCTTGGGGCGCCGCCGCGAACCGGCTCTGCACCCCGGCCGCGTGCAGGCTGACCGCGTAGCCGAGTGCGTCGAGCAGTCGCGCGAACGCGCCGTTGAGGTGATAGCAGACGCCGCCGCGACCAGTGGTGACGATGCGGCGCACCGAGTCGACCGGATCGACCCCGGGCAGTTGCTCGATGGTCTCGAAGGGAATCCGCTCCACGTGCGCGGCATGCAGGTCGCCCAGGTTCTCCGCCGAAGGCGGCTGCGCCGGCAGGTCAAGCCGGTCAAGGTACGCGTCGACATCGATCGGGTTCATGCCGCGAGGCTAGGAACGGCGGATGGAGCCCCGACCGAACGCAGCTCAAGTGCGCCCCCCGGGCGGTTTCGACCGCGATTCGATCCCGGGCGCGCAGCCTCGAACGCACGTACGCCGCGCAGTGGACCGATGAAGGAGATCCCGATGGTCACGCTTTCCCACGAGGAGCCGGAGCGCTTCCCATTCGCCGAGGCCGGTGCCGAGCTCGGCCGCGGCCTGCTCAACGGCCTGGCATACACCGGAATGATCTGGGCAACGGTGCCTCCGATCGTCCCGCTGACCCGTTCCCCGAAGAACCTCCGCCCGGACACGGCTCCGGCCGAGTTCACGCCGGCGCCCGCCCGGTCCGGGCGGCTGCGGCTGCTCCTGCAGCGTTTCGCCGGCTGACCCGCAGTTCGCGGCCGTCGTTCCGGCGCTTTTCGTACAGAGGCGCTCCGCCAGGTTGGCGGAGCGCCTCTGCCGTGGGCCGGCGGCGGATCAACTCGCGATCTGCATCATCGGGTGCTGCGAGACGTTCGGCACGTCCCCGTTCAGCACGTCCTGTTGCAGGTGGCGCAGTTCGCTGGACGGCTCCAGGCCGAGTTCCTCGTCCAGGATCTTGCGGACCGACTGGTACGCGAGCAACGCCTCGCCGCGCCGGCCGCTGCAGTGCAGAGCCTCGATCAGCCGCGCGTGCAGCCATTCGTTCAGCGGGTACGCCGACACCAGCGTGCGCAGCTCGGGCAGGAGCTGACGGTACATGCCGCGGTACAGGTCGGCCTGGATGCGCAGCTCCAACGTGCGGATCCGGCCCTCCTCCAGGTGCGCCGCGTGTCCTTCCAGCAGCCGGCCGAGCGGTACGTCGGCCAGCGCCGGCCCGCGCCACAACGCCAAGGCCTCGCGCAGCATCTGTGCCGACTCCTCGACGTGACCGTCCTCCAGCAGTTGGCGCCCCCGGTCACTGAGCTTCTGGAAGCGAACCGCATCGACCTGGTCGTCGTCGATCCGCAGGATGTAGCCGGGCGCGCTGGTGACCACCACGGACTCGACGTCGTCGATCACGCCGGCCGCCATCATGCGTTGGCGCAGGTGATAAATGTACGTTTGCGCCGTGGTCACCGAGCTGCGCGGCGGCTCGGCACCCCACAGCTCCTCGATGATCGAGTCGATCCCAACCAGATAGTTCGAGCGCGCCAGCAGCAGCGCGAGCACGCTGCGGACCTTCGGCGCACTCGGCCGGCACGCCCGGTCGCCGTGCCGCACTTCAAGGGAACCCAGGATGTTGAACCGGAGCATCTCATTGGTGGTCATTTCCGTTCCTTCCTGAACGAATGTCTAAGCGCCGGCGTAAACCGCCCCGGCCGCGGTCACGGCCGATTGCCGAAATACATCGAATAGGAATGCGGGGTCATCAGGACCTGAACCTGGTAATCCTGGGGTTCGGTCCGCACCCGAAAGACCACCGCGATCTCCGGATAGGCGGCGGCCACGCCCAGGCCCGCGAAATAGTGGTCGCTATCGAAGACGATGCGGTACGGGCCACGCGGTAGCGCCGCCGGCGCGAAATGCGCGATATTGCCGTCCACGTCGGTCTCCGCGTCGGCGATGGACGTCCATACCCCGTCTGCGGGTCGCTCGAGGCGTGCCCGGACGCCAGCGGCCGGGCGGCCGTAGACACCGTCGAGCGCCTGCGCAGAGACGATCATCTGAGTTCACCTGCCTGTCTAGGGTCCGCCGCAACGGAACTCCACCGTGGTTCACATCGATCCGCCGGGGTTCCGGCTACTTTCCGATGCTGCGGCATCCCGCTATCGCGGGGCCTTCGAACCGCTATCGGCGGCTTGGATCTCTTATCGAAAGCACATTCGGCGGAGTCGGTCGCGACGATGTCGAAAAGCATGGCGCAGTGATAACGCGGCGATGGGAACGGCCCATAGCGTTTGTCTCAGCACCGGCAAGCAGCAAACGCCAAAGCCGGAAATCAGCCACTCCTTTAAGAATGAGGTATCGCCATGCGTAAGAACACCAGCACCGTTTCGCTCAAGGCCCGCATTGCTCTCGTTCTCGCCGCCGCGGCGGCCTCGGTGTTCATCGGCGCGACGGCCGCCCAGGCCGACTCGTCCGGCTCGTCCGGCTCGGCGACCCCGACGCCCACGCCGACCATCAGCACGACGGCGACCACCGACGAAGGCCCGTGGGACTGATTCCCCGATACCGCGCAAGTCGGCAGTACCGCATAACTCACGAGCCCGGACCGGCCGGCCGGGATCCTGAGCGAACGCCTCGAACCGAAATACCTTTCCAGAAACGCCTTTGTTACAGCCTCGTCATTTCCACCGCGCCAGCGCGACCGGGCACCGGCATCAAAATGTTCTCCTCCGGATTGCCGGCCGCGGCGTACGCGTCACTCAGCAGTAGCAGCGCACGCGACTCGAACGCATTCGCCCGCAGCGCCCGGAACAGCCCAAGCGCCCGGTGCAGGTGGACCACCGCCTGCGGCGGGTTTTTCAATGCCAGCGCCAGCTCGCCGAGGGCCAGCGACACTCGCGCCTCGACCAGCCGCTGATTGGTCACCGCGGAGAGGCGCATGGCCTCCTGCAGCGCCTCGGCCGAGCCGGTCAGATCACCCGCGCGCATCCGGGCGACACCCAGCCCGTGCAAGGCGAACGCCTCGCCGACCTGGTCACCGAGCTCGCGCACCACGACCAGGGCTTGACTCAGCGTCTCGATGGCCTCGCGCTCCCGGCCCGCATGCCGGTGCATCTCGCCAAGCCGGTGCAGCACTTGGGCCTCGCTCCGGCGGCTGCCGGCCCGACGGCTCAGCACCAGCGCCTCATCCAGCAGCTCGCGGGCCGAATCCGGCTCGCCGCGCTCGATCCGCACGTGCGCGAGGCTCTGCAAGCCGTACACCATGGCGACCAGGTCGCCGGTGCGCCGGTGCGTCTCGATGGCCCGCGAGTAGCGGTCGGTCGCCTCCGCGTAGCGTCCGCTGATCCGCTCGATGACCCCGACGTGCTGGTTGACCATGGCCATGCCCTTGTCATTGCCGTTGCGCTCGAACAGCTCGGCTGCGGTATCGAAGCTCTGCCGCGCATCGTCGTAGCGCTGCTCGACGATATACAGCGAACCGTTGGAGTAGTGCATGGCCGCCTGACCTGCCTCGTCGCCGGCCTGCTGGGACGCGGCCAGCGCCAACTGGTTGGCGTCGCGCCAGTCGCTCAGATAGACCTTCGACTCAAAGAGCGTGACCGCGTTCATGGTCAGACTCCAGCAGTGCTCCACCAGGCCGGCCTGGGCCGCCTGGCGGACCGCGGCGACGATAGTCGGGCGCTCCCGCTCGAACCACGGCATCGGCGGGTTGACCAGTTGCCGGACCTGCCGGTCGGGCAGCGGATAGACGTCCTCCGAGACCGGCACCTTCATGTAATTGCCGCCGTAGAAGGCGCGGCTCGCGGCACCGGATAGGAACAGCAGCGCGCCGAGCACCCGCTCCAGCGCGGCCCGCCGCTCGCTCTCGCTGTCGTCGGCGACCAACTGCTCGCGGGCGTAAACCCGGATCAGATCGTGGAAGCGGTACTGGGTGTGCACGCCCCGGCCGGCGCCGATCGTCTCGATGAGCTGCGCGTCGGCCAGGTCGTCGAGCAGGTCCTGCGCGTCGGGGAACGGCTCGTCCAGCAGCGCGGCCGCTACCCAGCTGGAGAAATGCGGAAAGTTCAGCACGGTGAGCAGCCGGAACAGCCGCCGCGCGTCATCCTCCAGGTGGTCGTAGGTCAACGAGATGCTGGCCCGGATCCCCAACCCGCTGTGCTTGAGCTCGTCCAGCCGGCGGGCCTCGTTCTCCAGCCGCTCGACCAGGTGGTCGACGCTCCAGTGCGGCCGCGCGGCCAGCCGCGCGCCGGCGATCCGCAGCGCCAGCGGCAGATGCCCGCAGAGATCGGCGAGTTGGGCGCTGGCCTCGGGCTCGGCCTCGACCCGCTCGGCACCGGCGATCCGGGCGAGCAACTCCAACGAATGGGGCTCGTCGAACACGTCCACCCCGACGTGCACCGCACCGGGCAACCCGCCGAGCCGGCCCCGGCTGGTGACCAGCACGGCAGACTGGGAGGAGCCGGGCAGCAGCGGGCGGATCTGACTCTCACCGGCCGCGTTGTCCAGCACCACCAGCATCCGCCGGTCGGACAGCAGCGCGCGATATAGCTCGGCGCGCTCCTCCAGTCCGTCCGGCAGGGCGGTGCCGGGCACCCCGAGCGAGCGCAGGAAGCGCTCCAGCACCTGGGCCGGTCCGATCTGATCGGTCTGGCGTCCGTGCAGGTCGGCGAAGAGCTGCCCGTCGGGATAGCGCCCGGCCAACCGATGGGAAACGTGCACCGCGAGGGTGGTCTTGCCGATGCCGGGCTTGCCGGCCATCACCACCACCGGTACGGCGTAGCTGGTCATGCTCTCCGCGGCGAGCTCGACCTGCTGCTCGATCGTGTCGATCTGCTTGCTCCGCCCGGTGAAGTCGGCGATGTCGGTCGGCAGCAGGCGCGGGATCGTCGCGACCGGCGTGCCCTGGCTCTCCGTGGCGGCCGCGATCGCGGCGGCGGCCGGGGTGATCGAGACCGTGCCCGGAGCCGTCGCCGACTCGACGAGGGCCGGCGGCACCGGAGCCCGCGGCAGCTCGACCTCCGCCTCCACCAGGGCGGGGGCCGGTGTCGCGGCCTGCTGCGGGGGCGGAGGCGGAGCTTGCGGCTCGGACGCCGGCGGCGGCACCACGATCCGGTCGGGCAGCGCCAGCTTGGGGTCGGAGGTCAGGATCGCGTGTTCGAGCTCCTGTAGCTTCTCGTTCGGCTCCAAGCCGAGTTCGTCGATCAGGCGGCGGCGGGCTGCCCGATACGTGTCCAGCGCCTCGGCCTGCCGCCCGGCGCGATATAGGGCGAGCATCAACTGGCCGCGCAGGCGCTCACGCAGCGGGTGCTCGGCGACCAGGGCGGTGATCTCGTCCACCGCCTCGTGGTGCCGACCGAGGCCGAGCTCCAGCTCGATGCACTCCTCATGTGCGGTGATCCGGCGGTCGGCCAGCCGGTCGGCGGCGCCCCGGACCACCTGGCTCTCGATGCCGTCCAGCGCCGGCCCGCGCCACAACCCCAGCGCCGAGCGGAACTGGGTCACTGCCTCGGCCGGCTGGCGGGAGTCGCGCAGGTGCCGGGCCGCTGCCAGCGAACTCTCGTAGCGGTGTAGGTCGAGGCTGCCCTCGGGGATCAGCAGGGAGTAGCCCTGCGGCCGGGTCGCGATGGCGTCGGGCATGCCCGCGGCGGTGAACAGCCGGCGCAACGCGGAGATGCAGATCTGCACCTGAACTCGTGAACTCGACGGCAGATCCTGACCGTACATCGCCTCCATGAGCCGTGGTGTCCGCACGTTGCGGTTGGACTCGAGCAACAGCACCGCGAGCACGATCTGCTGCCGGAGTCCGCCGACATCGACCCGTTCCTCCCCGACGATGAAGTCCAGGGCCCCGAGAATATAGAAAATCAACGACGCCTCCCCCGTGGACACCGCACCCGGATACACCAGTATGGCGTTGACGACGCTGGCGTAAAACGGCCCTCAATCCGACAGATTGTAGGACTGCTTGCGCACCCGACCCGCCTTCCGAGGACGCCACAAAGATCGATCATCAGATCGACCGGTGGCGCACCTCCACACGAATTCGAGGCTATGCAATCCGAGGTATCCCGGCCACCCGATCTCACGTGGCTCGATGGCCCCATCGGGCAGGAAAGGTTGGTCGCTCCGGTGATTGCGGAAGGCGCCGTCCAGTGCTAGCTGCCGCCGGAACCGGTTCCACCAGCTTGATCGGCATGCCAGGTCGACGAACAGTGATCACTCCCGCACAGTCCCTGAAGTGCCCGATGGTGCTTCCCGCCTTGGCGATCCGGACCGCTTCACACAGTTTCGAGCCGCCCAGCATTCTCCTAGCTATTACACAGATCAGCAACCTCAACCCGTGCTCGATATTTACGACATTACCCCCGACGTCGGTTATCCGATACCGCTCGAACCGACCTCGACCACCGGCTGCCAGATTCGCACCCATCACACGAAAGGGAGCACCGATGTCCAACCTCCCGCAGGAACTTCCCCTGCACGGTCCGTACGACCCGGTGCGCACCACGGATGCCGCCCACCTGGTCCACGAACTCATCCGATACCTCAATTATGCGACCCGGCACGCCGCCGCGCTGCCCGGTGCGCTGGAGGCCCACGAGACGGTCGGCGCCCTGCGCCTGGCCGCCGCCCAGCTCCCGCAGGCGCTCAACCAGATGAGCCGGCAGCTCCCCCACGCGACCACGGCCACCGAGGCACTGCGCGACGCGGGCACCGTAGCCACCGTCCTGGCCACCAAGCTGGCCGCGGTGCAGGCCGCCCTGCACGGCCTGGCGATGGGCGAGACCCCCGACCATTACCCGGCCCCGATCGCCGCCTGATCCGGCATTCGCCATTTCACGATGTTTTGTGCGTTTGTTCGGAGTTCTAGCAGGTCAGAAGCCTGCCGGAATGGACCATCAGGATCCGCCAGGCGCATCAAACAATCCGCGCCCACAAGCATTCAGGTGTGGATCACGCCCAATCAGGCGTGGAACTTCACGACCTATTGCTTTCCGCGCGCCAGCGATCACCGTCCCGCCGCACCCGCCGCACCCCGCCCCTTCGCAATCACCGACGTCGGTCCAAGTCTGGGGCAGTTTAGCAAGCTTCGTGGCATTTGCCCGCAGAGAACTCCGGGCCTGGAACTCCGGGCCCGCGAGCCTCAGGGGATGAGTCGGTCGAGCAGTTCAAATTTCTCGTACGGCTGGTCGTAGTCGCCGAAGTGCCCGTCATCGCGCACGATCTGGGTGCCGCCCAGCCGCTCGAACATGGCTCGTCCCTGTCGATCGTCGCACCCGTACGGATCCTCGCGGGAGTTGATGAAATAGATGTCGCGCACGCCCGACCGGATCGCGGTCCAGTCGTAGCTTTGCTTGAGCACCGGCTCCGCTGCCGTGTTGGGTGGGGTGCAGTAGCCGGCGACCAGGACCGCCTGGGCGACCGGCACGTCCACCTGCTCCAAGATCGCCAACAGCAGGGCGGCGCCGCCGGAGTGCCCCACCAGGACCGTCTCTTCGTCAAAGCTGCACGCGCTGCGTACGGTGGGCAGGAAATCGGCGATGGGCTCGACGTTGATGCCCGGCAGGTGCGGCACCTCGACGCCGTATCCGCGAGCGGCGAGGCGCCCGGCCAGCCACGGGTACCAGCAATTGTTCGGGCTGCCGCCGGTCCCGTGAAAGATGATCGCTCGACGCACCAGCACATACTCCTTCGGATCGACCCCGCCCGGCAAAGCATCCGCCGCGCGCACACGTCGGGCAAATCCGGCGGCGCTAGGTTTCGATGGTGTCCGTCTCCGGGCCGGTGAGTCCGGGCCGCTCGATCAGCGTGCCGACCACGGCCAGTGGCATCCGGTCGACGCGGGTGGCGTGTCCCTCGTCGGCGATCGCGCGGTAAGCCAGCGACGCCGCCCGCAACGCGGCGAGCACGGCCGCCAGCGGGTGCAGCACCAGGCGTACACCCAGGTC
>Ga0307516_10010494_pt1 | contig 10171 bp, 13 predicted proteins | sample 19_EM_MG_FD_203310 | JGI IMG/M metagenome (GOLD analysis project Ga0307516, IMG submission 203310) | Populus trichocarpa ectomycorrhiza microbial communities from riparian zone in the Pacific Northwest, United States - 19_EM | ecosystem: Host-associated > Plants > Roots > Unclassified | place...
ATACTAGTCCAGGCTTATCATCCAATAGAATATCCTCCAGATATCCTCCAATGGGATATGATCCTGCTATCAGATGAGTCAGAGATACAAGCAGATAAGAAGATAAGTAGATAAGTAATCTTATCAGCCAATAGAAACAGAGATGGATATCATCCAATCAGAGTAAGGGATAAGGTGTGAAAAGATAACCATATGGGGAAGTGTCTGATTGGTGTGGTAAACATATGTTAGACATGTGCCCACCCTTGAACTTTATAATATCGTCCACAAGGCCAAACAATGATAGGATGGAAAAGGATAGATAGTTTGTTTAATAAGATGAGAGAGGCATAGTTGATAAGATCAAAGAGATAAGATAAGGGGCTGAGAGGCTGTTCCATAACAGCTACGTACACCGTGTCAGATGGTCATGGTTAAACAGAATTGAAGTTTTTGAAAAACCACTGTTAACTGGTTATAACTGGTTAATGGTGGTCAAATTGGCACCAAGCCAAAGGCTGGTGTATTTTTTGATAATGGTGTTTGCAAAAATACTCAGCCTTTGGACACTAAGCCAAAGGCTGGAGTATTTTGGTGATATCTATGTGGTTCAGACTTGGTTCAGACCAGTTCAAACCAGTTAGAACTTAGTTACAACATAACCAGTCCTGACAGGATAAGCATGGTCATGACCCACTGGCTAACCCACTCATAACCAGTTACTGACAGTGTGGTCCAGTTTTTAGCTGATCATCAAAATTTGTTAACTGGTCATGGTCCTGGTCTAACAGTTTTGGTCACAATAACCAGACCTTTCCAGACCTTTCCAGACTAGCCATGACTAAATGTTTTGTGCTGCTGATCTGATGGCTTCTGAGATTGGTAGTTATGGATCTTGAGTATCAAGATCCTGATCTGTACTCATATCTGTTATGGAATGGCACTGGTGTTGCTCTAACAATATCCGTGATGAGTAGAGATCCACAATCCTTATGGATAACTCATATCCATGCTATTGCCTATTGGTGACTGGTCCAAGTGTGGTAGCGGCAGAATGGAAAGAGGATGAGCCTGAAGGCTGAGGGGAAGTGGCTGGAGTGGAGATTGTCTCCCTGATAGGAGCCAGCTTGGTGTAGGTCCCAATTACATAGGACCATACTTTGATAGCCATCAGGAATTGAGACATCCCGGCAGACCAGAAGAGCCAGTTGGAACTGTCAAAGACAGGGATATCAGTGAATCCATTCTTGAAAGACATTCTGATAGAGAGGCTAGAAAGAAGCATAATCAGTGATGATCGCTATATAAAAATGCGAGGCAAAATCAAAGAAAATGCCAGAGCCTTCGAATCAGAAGTGATTTGTTATGTATTGCTTAATCATAGACACTGTCCATGGCAATAGCCAATGAAGGCTAGTGGTTTAACCGGGAAGGAGCCAGTTATCGATCACTATAGTGTTCATTGTCTGTACAGGCAATGAGCAGCAACGATGGCACCACTATGTACAACCAGGCAAGGCCTGCCAACACCACCAGTATTTGCACCAAAGCACATAAGCCAGTGTGGGCAGGGCCTATAACCTATTGAAGGTACACTATGGAAGGGTGTGACTACCTTACCTGATTGTAGAGGGTACTCAGGAGTAGACTATAGGGGTAACTCACAAGTTAAATTGCAGAGACAAACTGAGCGCCCTTATATACATCCAAGGTATCTAGATATAGTAAGGTGTGTAATCTAATCTATACATGGCATCATCAGTATGTAACAATATACCAATGTCATGTGGTATGTCATGTGATGATGTCATATGTGTGTCTTGGACATTTGTCTTTCAACAACCCGCCTCGCATTCAACAAAGTTAGGGTTGATGACTATACCCTCATGACAGCACACCCTATGTCCAACTTACATCTGCCACTAGTAGGGTACAGGTAAGGGTTGGGTCATGGATACTCATGGGTTACTCATGCATTTCACTCAATTTTTATTGCACTCAGAAAGACTGGCTTTGTATATTATTGCATTACAATAGGATTTCACATACTCTAATACTGATATATCTAAATCATAATCTATCAGTGTGCTAGACAAGGTATCAGCATATGATCATTGAATACAATACTTTCAGGCAGTTGTAATCTCTTGTCATGCCTTGTTTAGTCCTTGCAGAGTTCCAAATGCTTACCATATTCATCTAGTCATACCAGGTGCCTTGCCAAAATCCTGATGTATGATATCATATTATAATCCAATATCACCTTATCTACTACTGATCTAATTTGATCATACTCTGCTATTCTGCAAGACAAAGTGTCAGAGAATGATCCTCAAATATAATGCTTGCAGCCAGTTGTAATCCCTTGTAATCTCTTGTTTTGATGTCACAGAGTGCTAACTGACAGGTCAGCTAAACTAATCTCTATGTAATTAGTTCATAACACATTGGTCTGCCTGACCAAGCATTAGCCAATGATCATTCTCTACAATATTTCTAAATGGATTGTCAGCCTTTATCACACTCAGCAAGACTGACTTTGTAAATTATTGCATTATAATAGGATTTCACATACTCAAATACTGATATACCTAAATCATAATCTATCAGTGTGCTGGACAGAGCATCAGCATCTGATCATTGGATACAATACTTTCAGGCAGTTGTAATCTATTGTCATGCCTTGTTTAGTCCTTGCAAAGTTGCAAGTGCTTATCTTATCCATCTAGTCATATCAGGCTCCTGCCAAACCCCTGATGCTGAGACCATACTGGAAACCAGGTATCATATTGAATACCTTAACAAGGGCTACATACTATGTTGTGTAGCTCCTGTAGTGAATTGGTGATTTGCTGATGAAAAATGGTTGGTACATGGAATTAGGCACATTGGGCTCATGGAATCTTGCTAAATTCCAACAGTATTCTTTGCCGATGGCCAATAGGCTCACAAACCACACTCAAAAATAGCTCAAAAACAATCACGTGGCAACCAGCTATAAATTCCTCTAATAGCAGTCTAATAGTATTCTCATAGACAGTTGATTATTGCCCAGACATTGTTGTCTATTATTGATCTTAATTGGATGCTAGCATAGAGTGGGCAGCCATTAATAACTGACCAAGAGTGTGACGATCAATGTATACAGCAGGGTCTCGTTCAAGCATGACACAGCCACTCTGACAGGCGGAACATTCACACTAGGGTCAGGGTTACCTCGATGTGGTGGTGGGCTGTCACGAGGCCATCCCATGTTCGTGGTCCGGATTCAACGTTCAAGGGTCTCTTCAACCCTTGCCGCGGAAACAATTCTCTTGCAGCACGAAAAGTAAAGTCCAGCTCGGTGTCGCAAATATTCTCTCGGCGGCTTGCAGACTCCAGAGTGCCCCATCCAGGGTTGCCGGCGCTTTCCGCTACCTTGGGTGCCTCACCCACGAGTCTATGGTGTTATCTCCAAATCGGAGAAAGAGCGCGTGAGAGTGTCCGATTCGGAACTCACGTTGATGGGAATAGATACCGTAAGGATGACAGTGGCAGCTCGAGTTGGAAGGGTAACACCTTTCGTCAGCGTGAAAAGCAAGGGGTTCTGAGGAGCAGAGCTGACGGTTGGGTGCGAAACCAACAGCGCGACGAGAAACTTACAACCGGTGGCTTAATCTTGGCGCCCGAACAGGGTTGATGTTGGTCATGGCGACCCTCGGTAAGACACGAGCGAGAGGGTTCTTTTTCGCATCCATGTCCGGCGATGAATGAAAGTGGTGCTTCTGTAATATATGCCATCATCCGCAACCGGTTCCGTAAAGAAGAAGAGGACGAAAGAGTACTAGCGCCGATTTGGATTGAAATACCGCCCATAGAGAAGTGATCGGCGTTCATCAAGGAGGGGTACTAACGGGGATGGGGTGGCAGACGAAAATTTACGTGTAGGACGGCGGAAGATTGGCGTGAAGCACATGATGAGGGTTACGTACGTGGGGAAAACGAACATAAGTGGGCAGGGTTCAGATATAGGTACGCCCGTTGTTGTCCCTTTTTCATCCCTCAACATGCCCCGTGCCGATTCGAAACAGTCATCTGCCCAGTACTACTCCGACGACGACAGTCCCTCACCCACAAATCAGAAGAAAAAACATGTCTGCTCCGTATGCGATCGCCCCTTCAGCACCAGCGGCCACCTCGCTCGCCATTCCCGCGTCCACACCGGCGAAAGGAACCATAAATGTCCCTTCCCCGGCTGCGAGACACGATGTTCGCGACAGGACAATCTCCAGCAGCAGTCAGTCCCGCTTCTCCACCATCCACATCCCGTCATCTGACCTCCCCCAGCTACCGCATCCATCTCTCCCCGGGCTCACGACGAAGTTCCACCCGCTCCGCCGTTTCTCGCGCCATGAACAGCTCAGCCGGTCCTAAGCGCTCCAGCGCTCCTTCCTCCGCCGTCGACCCCCCAATGTCCCCTCCTCCCCTCTCCGCACCCCCTGCACTCGAACCTGCCCGCGTGTATAATCACCACTCCCCAACCCCGGATTCCCCACCACCTCTCGCCCAAGCAACCCTTCCTGCCACTGCCCATCTCCCGTCCACCAGTTCCAGCAGATCTTCGTCGTCCCCCGAACTTAGCTATCCCTCGGGTAGCCATAACCTCATCCCGATCTCATCCCAGGGTCCCAGTCAGGGTTCCCAGTCCTATTCTTACAGGGGCAATACATCTACCTATCAGGATCAGTCCCATGGCGCGGGATACACCTACGTCCACACGACCCCGCTCCCGCATCACTCGTCCGGCTCAAACACCAACTCGTTCTCATCCTATTCCAGTTCACACGCTAATTATGGTGCCCATTCCCTTCCTCACATCAACACTTCCTCTCCCGTCCTCCACCCGCAGCACTCGCATGACAGTCCCAATCCCACACCCATCTCGTCACGCCATTCCATCTCCCACATTTCCCATCCCCAGTCGTATCCCCAAAACCACTCGTCCAGCGCAGAGCCCCCCTCTCCTGCCTCTTCTCACTCCCATCCTTCAGGTCCCACAACCCCGTCCTATGTCTACCACGACGACGGGCATGGCTATCACCACAGCAATGGAATCGTCAACGACCAGTCCAGCCTCTCCAACGGACATCTTTCTCATCATCAGACGAGCTATCATCATCCTTCCTCTGTCGGCGTCCACAGTCATCACCGCTTTGATTCTCCCCCTCCAATCCTTGCTCCAATTCAGGAGCATCGTTACAGCCGCCGAGACGACCGACATTCGGACTCACACCCCTCTGGGTCTTACCTCCATCACAATAGTCATTCCATGCCGAATGACTTTCATTATCATCAATCAATGTCCCTTGGTCACGGCGCCTGGAAGTCCGAGAGTGGTATCCGTAAAGGTGTGGGTGCCCTCGTCTAATAGAACATGTACACAATCGGCAGTGCTACTATATCTTTCCTTTCTGATCTTTGCCTCGTAATAATCACGCCTTGTAATTTGTATTTGACCCGCCGTCGTCGCGTATCCTGTTATACCACCATGGTTCGCTTATCGTGTCAACTATCCCCGGACATAATAAAATATTGCATTGAAATACAAACCCCATTTGTTATCATCACCATCAGGTGACGCACCTTCTTGGCCATGTGCGCTTTGAATCTCTCCACCACCCTTCCTGTCCCCAATGCCCGGCGATCTTGACAGGTAAGCCATTTCGGAAAAGAAAGCAAGAGCAATGTTCATCTCTTCTCTCCCCCAACCACGCTCATTTTCATTCCGGGTTTACCTGCAGACAGATCGAACAGCTAACACGTTGCGAACCCATTTCGGAAGAGCAAGTCAAAAGATTATGCCTGAAAGCACGAGAAATCTTGATTGAGGAGGGCAACGTTCAGGTGGTCGACTCCCCAGTGACAGTGCGGATACCCCACACCCTCACGTTTCGTCCGTGATTTGCTTACCCTTCTTCCCATCCGTGGCGTCTCATCTAGATATGTGGAGACATCCACGGCCAGTTCTTCGACCTCATGGAACTATTCAAAGTGGGAGGATTCTGTCCAGACACAAACTATCTCTTCATGGGTACGTTCTCAAGCTTCCCGACACGCTGCCAAGACGACTCTCATCATTCGTATCTATCCCCACGGGTACGACATGGATAGGCGACTTCGTTGATCGGGGTTTTTACAGTGTCGAAACATTCCTCCTGTTGTTGGCCTTGAAAGTCCGCTACCCCGAACGTATCACGCTTATTCGAGGAAACCACGAATCCCGGCAGATCACACAGGTGTATGGGTTCTACGATGAGTGCCAGCGGAAATATGGAAGCTCGAATGTGTGGAGGTGGTGTTGCGAAGTGTTTGATTATCTCTCCTTGGGCGCCATCGTTGACGGGCGTGTCTTTTGTGTACATGGCGGTCTGAGTCCCAATCTCCACAGCATTGACGAGGTCCTTGCCTTTCCACCTTACGTGAATTCAGCTGACGCCTCAATCCCTTTTCCTCCACCGCTTTAGATCCGCGCTATTGATCGAAAACAGGAAGTCCCTCACGACGGGCCGATGTGCGATCTCCTTTGGTCAGATCCAGATGGTAAAGTAGCTCCCCCCTGCCGTCAGTCAAGAAAAGTTCTGATCTCTCCAACCCGCATTTCACCAGATATAGCCGGTTGGGGCCTCTCACCTCGCGGTGCTGGCTTTTTGTTTGGTGCAGATATCACCAAAACGTTCGCACATCACAACGCTATCGATCTCATTGCGCGAGCCCATCAGCTTGCCATGGAAGGTTACAAGCTCATGTTTGATCGGACTATTGTCACCGTTTGGAGTGCACCCAATTACTGCTATCGGTGAGTTTCTGGACCCTATTACCTTGCCCTTCAGGGAGGAAGCGTGCTTTCAATGCGCTCATCGGGCATCTTCCCCCGTCGTTGGAACATGTCAAACCCTTGTTCTCACACGTGTGGAAGTCGTGCCAGTTTTCTTATTGGCCCGCATTCCTCTATTGAATCGTTAATCTCCGTCTTCTTGTCTTCCTGTCAGATGCGGAAACGTGGCGTCAATCCTCCAACTAGACGAACACCTCACCCAAGATTACAAGGTTTTTCAACATGCTCCGTTGGTATGCCACCTACCTCCCTACCCCCCTTTCAGCCTTACCTTTATTAACCTGTTGGATTGTCCGACAGGATGTACAGTCAATCCCAGCGAAGCGGCCGCCAGCGGACTACTTTCTATAGCCGCAGCGTCTCTTCCAGATACGGTATTGTAGTCCTTAGACGCATGGATTCCTCGACAGCCTTGTAGCCACGCCACTAGCTTCACACGCAATATGATACTTTCCCTGCAAAACGTTACTTGGGGAAAGATCCATGCAAATCTATCCAGTGAATAAGATTGGGATCTATGTGTAGGTGAAAACATGAAATTGTGTGATGGGAACGGTTACTATGTATGTGTTGAAGGATAGTATATGAATACCTGAGTACTTAGCCATATGTGGGTACACGGACCACAGAGTGGCAACCGCCACAGAGGAGACATACTCTTGACAGGCGCAGACCCGTAGGTTCTATGTCTTCTCTATGTCTTGCCTTTTGGCGCAGTCTTGGAGAACAATTTCGCCTTTTCGATCGCAGAATAGCCTGCACCAAGCCCGTAAATGCTCGGCTGCACAGTTGGCTCGCTCAAGAAACAACGCACTTTGTTTGATCAGATTCTTCTTATAATCAATGATACTGATCTCCCGCTTCGTCAAATTCTTGATCGTCTTATCCGCCACTTCCCAAAGCTCTTCTGCGACTTGTGAGATGAGGCCTGGTTGCGGAGATGACATGAGGTTGAAAGGTACGATGATGAACAACAACAGCAAACGTACGAAAGTCGTGCGAGACGATGACAACACCACCCTCAAACTCCTTTATAGCCAGAGCCAAAGCATCGATAGATGCCATGTCCAAGTGATTTGTAGGCTCATCTGACAGTAGGAGGTAAGTCAAGCAGTCGATGCTCACTCATATTCTGTGACGAACCGAGCAGGAGGATATGCGGGTGCTCCATTGCCAACTGAGCAAAGACGACACTAGAACGAAGAGTGAGTTGCACAACGCCAATTAAATTGACCTCCATTCCCACCGATTCCGTAGACCATCAGATAGCTGTTTTATGGGAGAAGTCTGATGAGCTCCAGACAGACCGAATCGCCCGAGCTGCGAGCGCCATGCCTAGGAAGAGTGGGACTATAATTACTACCTGCGACTCTCATGTACATAGGAAGCGCACCTGGATATCTTTTTCGGGATACTTCATGGAGAAAAGAGTCTGGAAGTACTCGATTGGGCTGGAATCGTAGGGGAGCTGATCGGCAGAATGTTGGGAGTACTTTGCGAGCTTGAGAGCGGCATGCTTGGAGATCGTGCCCTCAGAAGGCTGAAGGGCTCCAGTGATTAAGTGGAGAAGTGTAGATTTACCTGTCCCGTTGGCACCGAGAATAGCGATACGGGAGTCCATACTGGAATACCTATGAGGGTGCCCATTATAGATATAGATCGAGACTTACTCGATACCAAAAGACAGATGTTGGTACAGATAATCCTGTTTTTTACCAGAGTAAGCAAAGGCAACATCGTCAAAGGCGATTATCGGAGGAGGAAGCTTCCGTATGTCTTCAAAATTAAACCTAGGATACACATTAAATGCCTTCTAGGTCCAACGATAATGAGATCTCATACCGTAAAGGCTTTGGCGTTTCCACTTTCTCGATCAAGCCAGCAGCTTCCATTTTATCGATGATCTTTTGTTTTGATTTGGCTTGGCGAACGAGGTTGGCGTATGTCCCAGCTGAGGCAATGAATCTGCGTACGAAGATGAACGGTTGAAGATCATGTTGATGAGACAATATGCGTACTTTTTAATATGCGCGATCTCTTCTTGTTGCTTGTGATAAGCCTTCATCTGGTTCACCTCGTTCTCTTGCTTGGTTTTGACGTATGTGGAGTAATTACCGTGATAGTAAATCAGTTTCTTCTTCATCGTCAGATCCATAACGTTCGTGCAAACAGAGTCCATAAAATCTTGTGAATGCGATGTGATGACCAGGATATGGTTGTAAGTTGATAGATACGCCTCCAACCAGACAACGGCTCCGAGGTCCAGATGGTTGGTGGGTTCGTCGAGGAGGAGAACGTGAGGCTTTACGAAAAGAGCTCGTGCAAGGGCTACACGCATCCGCCATCCACCACTCATGTCCTTAGTGGGCTTCTTCATCATCGTCTGAGAGAATCCGAGACCGTGGAGGATGCTTCCGGCCTTGGCCTCGAACGTACTCGGATCCATCTCCTCAAGTTCCTCGTACGCGGCATCCAATGCCAATTCGTCTACATCCTCGGAAACGGAAAGCTCCTCGATATAAGCCTCAAGTCGAGCTACCTTCTCCTTGGCAGAAGCGACGATGAAGTCGACGGCATTGATATCCGATGGCTCTGCCTCTCCGCTGACGAGATAGATGTCAATGTGAGGTGGGATTTCGATGTCACGCTCGGCAATAGACGTGAGGAAAGTCGACTGGGAGGATCGGTTCAAGTTCGTTCGCAGAAACGAGATGGGAGATCAGACCTTTCCGGACCCGTTTTCGCCAAGCAGTCCATACCTTTGTCCATAATTCAAGGCTATCTCCGCTCCTTCGATTAGAAGGCGGCCGTGGAAAGAGAGCGTGAATGACTCGATCTTGATGTCTCTGGCTTTGACATCTGATACCAAGACCCCTGCTGCACTCCTGTTGCGATTGTCAAACTCGAAAATGTAGGCGATTTGATTGGATGCAAACCTGTCCGTGGCGACGTTGAGCTTTGCCATCGACGTTGTGAGGTCCTCGGTGCTGTTGACGGCGCTCATGCTGGTGATGGGAGTATTCGCCTCGCTGACATTGCCCGATCCGGTGGGTGTAGTGGTGGATGATGAAGGCAGGCCAGCATTCTTTTTTGCAGCCTTCTCTGCGAGACGTTTTTGTTTCGACGCAGACGGGGCCATGATGGATGCTGATTTCACACAAAATTTTGTGGAGTCAGTCGGAGCCTTAATCACTTATCGGTGGCTGTGTTACCGAGATAATCTCTCAAAGTCATGGCTCAAGTCCAGAAAAATGCCCGAGGCAGGAATAAACGTGGAGGTACAATAAATCTTTTTTTTTTTTTTTTTTTTTTTTTTAT
>Ga0307516_10010495_pt1 | contig 10171 bp, 6 predicted proteins | sample 19_EM_MG_FD_203310 | JGI IMG/M metagenome (GOLD analysis project Ga0307516, IMG submission 203310) | Populus trichocarpa ectomycorrhiza microbial communities from riparian zone in the Pacific Northwest, United States - 19_EM | ecosystem: Host-associated > Plants > Roots > Unclassified | place...
CCAGGCTTACCTCGGACTGAAGGTGCATTTGCTCATGATATGCTTAGCAACGCTCTTTCTAATGAGAGGACGAGGATCTTCCAAAAGAAGCTCCCGTAGCAATGTGTTGCTGGCGAGATGTGAAGCAAAGTGACCCCAAAGCTCTGGATTATGAATAGAAGCTTCTAGGATTGCTTCAAATGATCTCCAGGTCAGATGTACCGAATTCTGTGACGATTGAATCCCCTTTGCATCTTGCAATAATTGTAAGAGGCGTTGAAGAAGAATTTCGTTGAGATAGGGCGCAATGGATGCTGGTGGTATGGGTTCTGCACATGATTAGCATACTGTAATGAAGTATTGCTGGATTCATGTACCCTTCAGAAAGTGGACAAAGCAGTCAATAAGGTGCAGGGCAAGACAATCCCTCAAGTCGTCACTGGCACAATGATCTAAGACATCTCGATCTGAGAGTGCGGCAACAATCAGGGAGACCGCTCTCGTAAGAGCAGTCTCATTCACACTTCCCTATTTGAAATCAGCCAGTTGTCCTAGTCGACGCAAGTATGCAGAACTAACCTTTTGTGTCTGACCAACAATATACTCCTTTAGCGCATGGATTGCATAGAGAGACTTGAACGGTTGGCCGAGCGGGAAGATTTCAGAGTGTGGTGTGTCGGTGTCAAAATCTCTCAGTAATCGTTCGTAGACTGGGAATTTGACCAAGAAGTAGTAAATCTTCGGCAAAGAGTTAGTATGTTATAGGAGGGGTGGAAGACATAACCGTACCTCTTGAGCTACCTTTTCATGCATACTGAGATAGCCCCATAAGTCATCAAAGTGCTTCATAATCTCACTTTCGAGAGTTGGCTTGGCCCCATTAAGATGGATTGGAATTCCATCCGAGTCTTCGCGGCGCTGGATAAGGACGAGACCGTTCAAGTTGAGATCATCCAAAGACTTGCATACTTCGATTTCGTCGGGATCAAATTCCTTGCCACCGCAGTATACTTTGTAGTTCTTGAATCCGGTGACCTTTTGGAGACTAGCGAATAGAGCTGCAGCGGTATTCAACTTTCCGAGTGTCAAACTCTTGACCTCTGTGTGTTTGTTGCCATCAAAGGATTGATACTTAACAGTCAGAGGATCGCCTGCCACGTCGGTCGTCGTAATTGTCGTCAGCGATCTTGCTTTGGGAGTAGCAAACTGCGGCTTGGATTGGTAGGCACGTAAAAACTCTCGCAATACGGCCAATGATCGGGCAAAAATCTTCTCCTGCTCCTGAAATTGGTCCTCTGATGCCACAATCACCATTCCCTCATCTGATCCACTCGATGCACCATCACTGAAAGTCTTCAACTTAGAAGCAGCTGTCTTTAACTGGTCCAAACAACGATCAACCAACGCTAGATGGATGCTTCTTGCTTTTGCTCGTGGCATTGTCAAAATGAGTGAATGGTCGACATAGACTTCCACAAGAATGTTGATGGCAGTCGCATCAATTGTGTTTGGTGGAGCGGTCAAGATCATGCGCCAAAGTTGCTCGAGTGCCTGAGACTCAAAGGTCCGGTCTTCTGCAATAAAGTCAGGTCGGATCTCATCTAGCCAGGCAACTATGGCTTCTCTTGCAAAATCCAGAGCTCCGTTGGTAAAGCAATGTGGAGGGAGTTTTGGAAGGTAGTCCCGGTAGCACGACGCAATGAAGACGTTTTTGGTCGAGGATTTCTTCGTCGCGCTATTGAGAATCAACCAAGATGAATTGCGCTCGATAGTAGATTTCGATCCGCTGCCGACGAGAACGTTCCAAAGTCGTTTGCCAAGATCTGGATTAATTGTGGCTGGTTCGTGAATAATGAGAGACATCAGTAATTCACGGCGGGCATTGCCAGCAGGGCTGTTTCTCGCAGTAGAATGACGATCTGCAGCAACAGCAGATTCCAATTCCTCAACCACTAGCTGTGTTAGGCTATGGTCATTGCACAGTCTTCGCAGGTCGGGATTGTTTTGCCGGAGAAGTGCATTGATAACGCATATGCTTCCCGGTGCTGTAGGGGTTCTACTGGAGATATCCTCTAGGCAGCTGAGGTAGATAGCAGTGCGAGCTTCAGGTCCTGGACCCTGCTGAAGCAGCTCTCGCAATCGGCTAGCTGCAAAGGTTTGTATCTCAGGATATCCTGCGGGGCATTCGGGGGAGATAATTGAGGACTCGCGGATGAGTCGTACACACAAATCGTATGGCGGAGCTCCAAGATAATGAACTTGATCGGACATCGCTTTAACCACAAGATCTTTGAATAGGTTTTGACTAAACTCCCGCATCGGAACAGTGAAGGACTCGATGGGGACATCGCACACCTTCTTGCAAAGGTAGAGGAGAGAGCGATAATCGTACAAGTTCAGGCAACGCATGACCATTCGCAGGATAGCCTCTACCACTCTAGGATCCTGACTGGTCATGACAGTCTGCCAGATCTTATCGGTCTGAGCCGACTTGTAGGTCTTTGTGACAATCAAGAACCCGAGGATGTTGTTACTCTCATTGATGATTTCTGGGTGAGATCCAATGCCAACGATGTAGTCAACAAGTTGATTGTCAAGGACAAATTCGGCAAAATACAGGAGTATTGGGCTGGAAGTTGGATCGTTTCCCTTGTTGCGTTGGTAGAGCTCGAGCAAATCCGAACACATTGTTGTGACCCCAATCACACGCAACTGCATTTGCGCTGAAGTGATAAGCTTCTTCAATATGGTGAACTTCCATTCTTTGGATATGACCGTTGGAAATTGTTTTCGAACTAGCATAGTATGCTGACGTCGCTTGGTCTCAAGGAGGTCGCGGGCTGCGGAAATTTCCTGGCCTATGGCAACCTTCAAGAAGAGTGGTAGACTATACAAGTGAGCAGCCGCAGCATCTTGGCTCAGGAAGGTAACGTGTTTATCAATTATGGTCTCCAGACCAGCGGACATAAGGGTGTAAAAGTCGTACCCTTGGGATATCTTTTGCCGAGCAGCTTGGATGATTTGCGGGTGTTGTTGATCTCCATCCTCGATATTCGCAGCTGCATCAATAAAAAGTTTGCAAGCGATTCGACAAGGATCGGTGAAGGTGTCGACCACCTTTGGATTGCGAGACAGAAAGTTCAACTGCCCTCGGACGAGCTTAGTCAGAGCCAAGATGGTGCCTCCTTCGGTCTGAAAGCTGTCGGACATCAGAGCGGCATCATCATCCCAATTCCACGAGTAATGCGTCTCGAGATTGCGGCCAATGTGCGAATGTTCCTCTTTTCGGAGCAGAAAGCTGAAGGCGCAAAGGTAGACACGAGATCCAAGATCCGGCTCCTGATCGTTGTTTGCCCGCGCATAGTACTCCAATGTTCGGACATCCATGGCCAAAAATTTACCAGCAAGTCGAGCAAATTGGCAGAGCATTTCGGTCAGCGCCTGGCGACTTTCGCGACTCTTACGAAGGAAGTCTCCAAAGAAGCGGCTTAAGAAGTCAGCAAGAGATTCCGGAAGGCTAGGGGAGGGAGGCTCACCTGCGATAACTCAAAGCCCATATTAAATCCGGAAGGACACCCCAAAATTCCCGATTCTTAGCATACGTTCGATAGAACGACTCGAGATCTTGGTTCGCAAGTAGGTATTGCTCAATCCAATCACGGATCTTGCAAAAGGCTATATCGTCATCAATCGCATCTGCGGAAGTCAGTAATTGTAAGTTACATATTGATTTTGGATCCGCATACCATATTGAAGAAATCTAGCAAGTCTACCGATCGTATTGGCCAGTGTTTCTCCTTCAGCATTGTATGGGAAGTTTAACATAGGATCGAGATAGACAGAATCATCGTTGATGATGGCCACCGGCGGATCATCGTTAATGAACTCCAAATCATCGACAAGCTCAACTTGTGGACTTCCTATTGGGGACGCAGAAGATGAGGGGGTTTCTATTGGTGGGATAGTGGACAGTGCATCGCTCTCTGATTCAACGCTGATGCGGGTACCAGCATCGTCTGCCGCATGTACCATCTTGGAGGGAGTCGACGGAGATGGCGGAGAGGAGGGTATGTCTTCAAGAGGTCGGTTGGTTCGCAGGTTTATGGTGACTCGACTTGAGGTTGGCTCTGTAGGTGGTTGTTCGGAAGGCTCTCGCGTAGGGGTGGAAGGAGGAGGGTCGGCTTCAGCCCTGGGATTTTCTTCTCGCAGCAACATTGAATCCGGCACAACGTCCGTATCCCGAGCTGTGTCCACCGACCGACTCCGTGATCCTCCACTGGAGACTCGCTGTCGTTTTCGCGAAACTTGCTCGGTGACGTCGTCGAAGGGGTTTGGGCGTCCTGAGCAAGGCTCTGAGGAAATCGCACGTTCTCGCCGAGCCTCATCCATTTGGCAGGTACGCTAGGCAACTGCTTCGGGGAGTGTCGTGAGCGGTAATAGCCCTGCAGCTGAAGAGCTCAGAAGCTGATCAAGAGGGATGGCATAAGGTGAGGAAGCCCATGAGGTTGACGGGTTTTAGGCGAGAGGGAAAAGGTCGGAAAGCTCTTGGAGGGGTATCTGGTGTCAGAGGACCCCCTTAATAGGTGTGCAGATGGCAGATGCAGTTCAACAAGTAATTCTGAGGGTGTGGCCAGACCAGCTGCATGGAAGCATCCAGGACAATTTTGAAGATGGGTTGTGAAGCTCTCGACTTTAGAATTGCTTATCGAAGAGCTTCCCCCTCCACGACCTCTACGCGTTAGCGACTAACATCAACGCTAACGCAAAGGGGCAAGGCGGGGCTGTCAAACTGGTAAGCGAACCAACCAGACGGGAGACTTCCAGGCTGCAGCAAAGCAGCATTGATCAGCAAAGTTGGACATTTATCCATTGTACTTGGGCAGAGGGCTTTAATATTTTAGAATATGCATGACCTTTAAAGAGAGCAGAGTTCCATTGACATGTGTGATAATGCAGAGGAATATTAAGATAGGGAGTATTTGAAATGTCTAGCTTGGCTTGGGACATTGACGAGTGCCGCTTGGTGGAGGTGATGCCGAGACGATCAATGGATGCACCGAATCACCATAAATTATTGGCGGATGTTATCGGATGTCGTGCCAGGGCAAACATAAGAAAGCGACACACCATCGAAGACTACACTCTCAATTCTTTAAGAGGAAATCAATTGAAGTCTGGCCTGATACTTCGTGATGCCCTGGTCCCATTTACCTGGGGTCCACTCCACAAACGAAAGCCTGCCGAAAATAAATTTCCCCGATCGGCACCCTGCTGCCTGCGTCATCCAGCCATGGCCACTAAACCAAAGACCATCTATCAGTCAGAATCCCCTTTCACAGAGATAAAATGGTATGTTGACACAAATAGTTGATTCTAGAACGTGAAATTAACGCGTTTTAGGCCCGAAATCTCGCCCCAGAACCAGGACATGATCCTAGAGCTTCTCTGCAGGTACATAGAACATTCCACCCCCAGCATCGACCCACAATGATACAGTCATTCTTTATTCATCCATCAAAGAAGACCAGATAGTCTGACCAGTGTTTCACAGCCTCTTAGCACCTATTGGCCAATACCGAGCAGCCAACATCACGCCAGCGAAGGGCAAGAGAAGCAAGAAGCGGAAGAGAAAGGAAGACAAGTCGAAAGGGGAGGAAACGGATTTTCCGAGACCTCCACCACTGGAAATTTCTTCATTTGTTGTGGTTGGCTTGAACAGCATTACTCGAAGTCTAGAAACCTTGTCGCAGAAGTCAAAGGCGTTGAGAAGCGTTGACTGCGAGAAGAATGATGCTGGTCGAGGTCCACAGTCTCCGAGGCCAGCAGCTGAGAGCAAGAGCGATGCTGGTCAAGTCTCCCAGCGTCCCGCATCTGAAGCAAATGCCGAGGGAGTAAATATCTCTGAAAAGCCCCTCAATGGTGCTGGCCAATATATATCGCCTGGCTCTGCAGAAAAGAGTGAAAAGAGTGAAAAGAGGACTGGTGGCCAAACTTCGCACTCTCTGGCGTCGGGAGCGAAGCATCAAGCTTTGAACAACGCTGAAAAGCCTCCGGAACTTGCTGCTCAAAACACGCAATCTTCCATCTCTGAAGAAAAGAGCGAGAAGAGCGACACTGCGCAGCTTCCAGCTTCTGACGATACAGGCGACACTGCAAAGGAGCTTCTCGTTGAGGATGTTCATCGTCATTTCTCTGCCATTTTCGTCACTCAAGCATCGCAGCCACCAATTTTGCGTGCGCATCTGCCTCAACTCGTTACCACCGCATCTCTTGCAAATCCGGAGCTACCGGCTACGAGACTTGTCCAACTCCCAAAGGGCTGCGAGGCCCGACTCTCCGAAGCTCTTGCTCTTCCCAGAGTCTCTTTCATTGGTATACTGGATGGTGCTCCACATTCTAAGTCGCTTGTAGATCTCGCTCGAGAGTGTGTGCCTGTTATAGAGATACCTTGGCTAGAAGAGGCAAAGAAGTCTGTGTATCTCCCTCTGAAGATCAATGCCATCGAGAGCTTTGTACATGTAGTAGCAAAGAAAGTTGAGAAGTCAGCTTGAGGGGCTTTCTCAAGCATCACTGAACAATCTGGAGTAACAGAAATCGGCTCCCCTTTTCTTGAATCTCTTCCTGCAGTCACATTGTACATTGGCTATAAGGTGTCAGCCAAAAGTAAAGCAATCCCGTGACTTGCACGTGCGAGGCACGTGTTCACCTTTGAATTGACACTTCGGTGCGTTGAGAGACTGATCGAGATCAAAGATGAATGTCAATTGGTCTTTGCCATCGTAGAGGCCTTTCCGTTTTGCTTTGCCTTGCCTTTGTTGTGCTGCCCCAATCGTGCTGAGGTGCTGATAGTCTCAACTAAGAGGCAAGTTGGCATTGTCAACAACAGCCCATCAGACCGTTTTGACCAAACATCCCCGCTAGCCTCAATTACCCCTCTTTGATATCGGCAAATAAGATCACTCGAATTCAGGTTTAGTCAGAAGAGCAAATTCCATTGTTCTGAAGCCATTCGGAGGACCTGGCCGTTCACTGTTTTGTCACATCAAGCCGCCAACATCACCCTTCCACGCTTTCCTTTCAATTACAAAATTTCCCCCGCTACATCCCTTCCATCCCAACACCTTCCTCCATCAACCCTCTTTTTTCAACGCTCCACCCTCCCTTCTTCGCATCTTCTGCATCCCCTGAATTACGTCCAACACTACATCACTTTCAATCCACGCATCCACGCGTCTTGATCAATCTACGCCACCATGGCTTCATTCAGCGGTGGAGGTGGTGGCTTTGGCGGCCCTAGAGGTCTTCCCCAAGGGGTGACCCAGGCACAATTGGATGAAATCAAGTCCTTCAATGCAGGTTTGACTCAGGCTGGGAACAAGTCCCGTCCCCCTCGTTCTCGCGGCAGTGGTCTCAACCGTGGCCTTGGATCTGGTATTTCACCAGGTCGCGGTGGAAGCTATAGCGCGTCGAGCACTCCTCGCTCTGGCAGCGGTGCTGGATATGGTGGCGGAGCATCTTACGGCGTTGGACCAAGCACTCCATTGCCAATTACAAAGCCAACTGCTCGAGAAGCAGCTCCAACTCATCTTCGAGGCCGCGTCGATGTCTCCAAGACCCGATGGGCCAATTTGGACGACAGTGGAGCTGGTACTTTGGGTAGCCATACTATCGGCCCCTTGAACTCTGCAGCAACTCCTCCCAAGTCTCGCAGCAGATCTCCGACTCGTAACTCCATCTTGACCACCCAACGTCCTCTGCCAAGTCCGCCAAAGCTCCAGGAGCTGCGAGCTTCTACCTTCCAACCATTGCAAAATGTCGATCAAGGCCAGGTTTCGCAATATCCTCAACCGAGCCCACCAACGTTCCAGCAACAGCAAGGTCCAGTTTTTCAAACTTCGCAGACTGTCGAGCCAGGTCAGAATTCAGTCAGTCGCATTCCGACTCCACCAGGCCGTGTACGCATTGTCACCAACTGGACCCCTGATGATCCTTCGAAGCCATTCATTCCGGCACACCTTCGTCAGGATTCCTGCCGCAAGGCTCTCGAGGATATCTCCAAGATGACAGGTCGTCGTAAGTTTGTCCTCCAACCTGGATCCTATTTCTTCTAACAACCTCCAGCATACTTTGAGATCACTTCCGATGGCATGTCGATTCCTGCTCATCCTTCTCATCTTACTAACAGTATGTTGAAGATCTTGTCTTGCCATCCATTCTGTACTGACTTGATACAGTTACAATTCCTCGCTCTACCTTCGCCCCTGTTCCCGTATATCGTCAGGCGGATGTCGATCAACATAACACAAGCATGACCAATAATACCGCAAATGCGCAGCCAATGCTCTTCATGTCTCGATGGGCACCTGCTGCTGACACGGCTCCATTAAACGGTTTTGCTTCCGCGTTCTCTGCTACTCCAGCACCTACAGCACCGACAAATCCTGGATGGGGTGCTACTTCTCAAGGACTCCAACACCAGCCTGCACAGGGTCGGCCTTCTACTCAACATCCCGGATGGGGTGTAGCTTCTACAGCTCCTGTCGTGAATATTCAGCCTTCCCAGTCTCAATCTTCTGGATGGGGAGCCTCTGTTCAGCAGACTGCGTTTCAATCTCAACTCACTCCTGCTGAGAATGGCAGTCGATGGGATACTGCGGGCACAACTCGATGGGCTCAATTGCAACTGGATGCTGGTTCTGGCAGCGGAACTATGACTCCGGCTACTGGCTTCGGATCGGGCCTAGTTCCACCATCCAACACGGGTGATTTTAGTAACACAACAACTCCGACTCAAGGTAGCTTTGGTTGGGGTACGGCTCCTACTGCTCCTGTTCAGAAGGCTCAGGCTGCTTCTGGATGGGGTCAGCAAACTATAGCTGCGGCTCAACCTATTCCTGCGAACAACGGTGGTTGGGATAGTGGAGTTCCTGCCCATAATCCTGATACTCTTGCCCCCACCTCTGGCCATACTCGGATTCCATCACAATCTATGTCGGATGTTGAGATGACTGGCGACATTTCCTTACTAGACACACCCGTGGGTGACCTCAATCTCTCAAATGATCCTATGAACCAGGTGTTGAAGGCAATGCCATCTCTGGCGGATTCTCAATGGGCTACGCAGAGTTGGAATTCACCAAATGCACCTGCTACTGCCTCTGATCGTCACTCGCAGGGCCACGCTCAGATTTCTGCCTCCAACCGCCCATTCGAGACTGGCAGACAACCGTTGTCCGAGACCGCTCCAGGTGGCTTCTCGTACATCAACACGCAAATCAACCAAACCCATGCGACTCCAGGCAATGGCTGGCCAAACTCCACTGTTCCTCCACAAGCTCAGTCTTTTGCTGTCCCCTTCAATGTCGCTGAGTTCAACAATCGTGTGACACAGGAGCTCCTGCAGACTACTAGGAGTGGTAGCACTCCTGCTCAACCTGCTCAACCTTTGCAACCTGCTCAGCGACCTCAACCTACTGGCTATGGTCCACCACACCTCCAGAATGCTCCACAGGGTGTCAACCGAACCATTCTAGGCCGGCCAACTGAAAACGCTCCACCAAAAAAGGAGAACAAGGTCCAATATCTGAAGGACTCTCGGTGGGCTCACTGAAAGCAAGTTCTTCTGCCATTCCGCGGAAGAATTTACTGACAAGCAAAAGTAGGGTTTGCAAGGGGGAGATCGAGCATCGTCTCAGCCTTTCCTTTCATCAGCGACTGATACTTTCGAGCTCGACAACTCTTCTTGTACAGTACCAACACACATATTTTGTCGATGCAGATCGGATACGACTAAGACAGTGCCGCAGTGAAAACTTTTGGTGTTCTCGCGGTCACTATTATTAGTTTCTGATCTTCTGGCAACTTTTCATTCTGCAACAAATGCATCTTGTGCGTTGCTGACCGATCAATAAGTGGTGTTTATCTTCGTTTTGTTTTTCATTCATGGGCATGTCGTTGCGGACACCAAAAGCTTGCATACTTTCACGCATTGGCCAGCGTTCGGTATTCATCATGGATGCATGTTCACGCATGTCACGGAGGATCTGCAGGTTTTCTCTCTACCAATTGCATGCATTTATGGGAGTCCGGTCACGGGTGCAATGTTCACGCATGATGTGGCGGAATTGCTTGCAAATTTCCCGTCGATTGCACGCACATGCTGCGAATACCCTGCTGCCTTTTCTTTCTTCTC
>Ga0307516_10010496_pt1 | contig 10170 bp, 17 predicted proteins | sample 19_EM_MG_FD_203310 | JGI IMG/M metagenome (GOLD analysis project Ga0307516, IMG submission 203310) | Populus trichocarpa ectomycorrhiza microbial communities from riparian zone in the Pacific Northwest, United States - 19_EM | ecosystem: Host-associated > Plants > Roots > Unclassified | place...
CAAACGTCTCGCCTTTCACTCGACCACCACATGCTCGATGGAGGCAGCTGCGTACGGAAAATGTATTCTTGCAACGTACACGGACGTCCGCAAAAACTCATGTCAACAGGAATTTGAAAACTTTGGCCGGTGCTTGCGACAGGCGGTAGGCCAAAAAATCGTATCACTAGTCTGTCTTAACGTTCCGTATCCTGCAGATGAAGCGTAAATGATCATATGGCCGTTTATCCCTCGAAGCATCGACATTGGCTGAACGCACGGGAGTCGTAAAATAAACAATTGGCCATTGAAATAATCACTATTAGATATCATCCACTCCCATGCCCCCTGGCAGGCCTCTACCGGGGTTTTCTGTATCTACCATAACATCCTCCCGATGAACCCGTCGCCTCATGATAGCACGTAAATGGAAGGGTATAGGTAAGGGTGTGGTATTCGGGAGGGGTAGTGTTGCGTGTGTTTCAGGAGTTGGAGGTGCTGGTTCATGCAAGCGATTGATGATATGTCTCAGACGGAGATCTATGATCCATGGTGATTCGTGATGACTGCGTTTTGCTGTTTCATTTTCCATGGAGGACCCTGACAATGGGAAGGCAACCGGTGATGCCGGTGCTGGGAGTAGGGCATCAGGGACCGTAGAGGGTGACGATAAATGCAGTGACTTCTCATAGGAGATTGTCGTGAGGATAATCTGAAGGAGGAGGATGAAGGCGTCCAAGAGGAGGAGATGCAATTTAGTCGGTGGATACCCTGTAGGGTATTAATGGTTGAAACCCATGTATCTTTAGTTCTGTGATCACCTACCCACACCGACAAAGTCAAGTACAATGGCCCGTCCTTCCGTTGGGCTACCCCTCGTGTGCGACCAAAAACTTGGAAGATTGGATGCACACAACAAGAGAAACCAGACGCGTAAGGACAACTTGGAGTCGACTTCCCTGGGTTTGTAAGATACGAACTGGCCGGCCACCCTACAAAGCAGTGGCAGCAACGCTGGTGCCAAAAAGAATGAGAGGGTATACAACTGGAATATGAGATTGTCGAGCTGCACCACCACAACAGTATTATCAATGTGGACACTCCGAGCGGATGATTGCTACGCACGGAGTCGATGATACTTTGCCTTTGGGCATCATACCGCTGGTGCATGACATCTAGTCTATCCGGTGTCGTTGGACAAGGCTGGTGTCAAAGTGCTGTAGTAATACATATTTGGCTGTGTTGGTGTTTCGGCTATCTTGCGTCTTGACCTGGTCATTACACTGGTAAGTTACATGGTGCGAGGCTACGGTAGGCGAGCAAAGTCGCACGCGGGATATGAAGTACATCGTCCAAGTAAAATACGTCCATGTCTATCGAACTAAGTCCACTTCAGGGTCGTTTCCCGAGGCGTAGCCGCTGGAGTGGACCAGAATACGGTGGCGGGGCACCGGGTGCAGGACGATCACCAGCTGACGAAGAGAACACGGGACGCATATACGCCGCATGGTCCATGAGTGCCGAATGCGCTGTCGTGGACAACTCTGCCGTGTACAGTGATTCAGGACCGTCTTCTCTTGGTGACACCATCTCCTGATCCAATGACCGGTTGGAATGAGCCCTTTGTGGCTGGGTCTCTGCAACAACATCTGTAGAGTTGGTGTTTGGTCGCGGGGGCAGTGCACGAATCTGCTGGGATGAACCGTCTGATGAGGCAGTTAACTGTGAAGGTCGTGCACCGTGTCCACGCGGGTTGCGAATATCGATCGTTAGTGGTGAGTCATCCATCGCGGTGGGGTCCTCGAGGTCGTAAGGATCAATATATGGAACCGTAGAATATGATGTATCAATGCTGCCGCGGGGGTGAAGGAGCTCAATGCTATCCGATGGCTGGCGAGTGTGCTTGGAAGGAGGCATGGACAAAGCATGGAAGTAACCAAGGCGCCGAGAGCGGTCCTCTTTCTTCTGAATTCGCAGACGATATACATACCGCGTGGCGATCACCGTCCCATCTTTAAGAAAGAAGGCTAGTCGATACAAGCAAGGCGGACTTATGGAATGTACTCACACAGTTCAAGAAGTAGCAACACCACAACAATGGTTATAAAAACGTAGGTAGAGATGCTCGTGAGGCGTGTACAGTTCGATTCTGCCGAAGTGCCCGCAAAGACCGATGCGCAGTAGTCCACGAACTGCTGACGATTACCCTGGCGGATAGTGACGAGGAAATATATGCCAACGATCACATTAAGGACGAGATGACCGTAGAGGAAATAGGTGTAAAGCATAACGAATAACTGCTTGCGTGCGACGACGCCCACGAAACTGTAGCAACAGCATTGAGAGGCGGACCATGCACATAACGACTGATTTACACACCCAGCAATAGAGAAGAGAAACAGGGTAGTTTCAGTTATACCCGTAAGTAGGAATGCGACCCGTTCATTGGATGTAAGCTGATATGAATCTGATAGATGGAGGTCTGGTTTGACTTGTGAAAACAAAAAAAAACTACGCCCACTCACGTGAAATCTCAAACCAGATAATGACGGATATTGCACCGGAAACAAGGAAAGTCAATATAGTGATCAATGTGAACCCGATGCGAACGGGTATGCAATAACAGAATGAGTTCGAATGAAGTATGCGCGCTTTCAACTGGGTTAGTTGCATGGCGCTGGGTGACGGTGATTTTGGACGGGCAGGTTACGTGCGAGTAAATTCTCGAGAGGATCTGAACTGAATGGCTTGTGGACAGGACGGGCTTGGAAAGACGCAATTAGAGGGTGCAAGGCTAGGCTGTGCAGGGGAGACTTGAATTATGCACAGCGTTGAGATTCGTGCGATGTCTTTCGGTCGAAATCAGTGCTGTCGGGAGCGTGACGGTGAGGAATCATGTAGCATCCCCCTCACACATTGGTCGTACATAAGGAACACTGACATGTTCATGAGTCTGTACCTGTAAGGTTTGTACGGAGTTTGAACTCCCTGAGGGCCTACTACTACTAGTCACTACAAAACCTGGGCAGCCAGCTCACAGAATATTTCAAGCTTCATCTATGAATGGTCCCAGCCAGGTCGCACCTTCATCCATGAGCGTGAATGGTAATGACAAGCAACTATCTCAGGACCTCCATCCCTCACGAGACCATCAAACTCTACGAGCCCAATCCGAACCATACCAGACACTGCCAGCATATATAGTTGGCTATGTGTACTCCTCTGAAATGCTCCTCCATTCTTCCCTTCACGGACATCCCGAGCAGCCAGAGCGTATATCTCGAATACGCAAGGCTATCCAAGATGCAAAGTTGCTTTCTAAAATGAAGCAGATTCCCATCCGTCCGGTTTACCGTGGCGAAGCACTCCTTGCTCATACCCAGGAACACTGGGACAAGGTGCTTGCTATTCAAGGTGAGTATACCTCACGTGCAACCTTCATCACTCACAATGTGCGCGGACACTGTAGCAATGACGGAGCAAGAAATAATTGATTCTGAAAGCTATTACGAATCATTATCATTGTATGTCATGAATGGCACTACTCGCGCTGCAAGGTTGAGTTGTGGAGGCGTCATCGAGGCATGTCTCACGGTGGCACAGGGTCAACTCCAAAAGACTCTTGCCATCGTGCGACCCCCTGGCCACCATGCTGAACCAGACGAACACATGGGTTTTTGCTTCTTTAACAATGTTGCCGTTGCAGCCAAGGTTGTTCAGCTTCAATCCTCGATTAAGCGGATCTTGATATTGGACTGGTAGGTCATTACTTTGTCACCGTTTGGGAACTAAGTTCATGTTCTCAAGGGATGTGCATCATGGTGGGACGGATTTATGCTTGTTATTATCAGAGTTACATATCTTCTCCAGGGAATGGAACCCAACGGGCTTTCAATGACGACCCTTCAGTGCTATATGTCTCATTACATCGCTATGAACGAGGCCAATTTTATCCTTGTGGCCCATTTGGTGGCCTGGAGTCTTGCGGTGAAGGACCAGGTCTCGGCTAGTGGGTCAACCTGATTGCATCTTGCTAATCTTCTAACATAGACCAGCTCTGTCAATATCCCCTGGCCTACAAAAGGCATGACGGACGCTGACTATATTCATGCATTCCAACAAATTGTGATGCCAATAGCTCTGGAGTTTGCGCCCGAGTTAGTAATTAGTAGGTTACTCCTTCAGTGCAGCTTTTCGTTAAAGCTGTTTTCTATTTTCATAGTTTCTGCGGGCTTTGATGCTGCAGAAGGTGATGATCTCGGTGAATGTCATGTCACCCCTACGGGGTATGCTCACATGACGTATATGCTTTCAAGTCTAGCTGGTGGCAAACTGGTTGTGGCATTGGAGGTAGTGTACATTTCTTCCAAACGTCACTGATCTGACCTGTAGGCTAGGGTGGTTACAATCTTGATTCGATATCAAATTCTGCTTTAGCTGTCGCTCGAGTGTTACTGGGTGAAGCCCCTCCGGAGTTACCACCAATGATAGCTTCAGAGGCTGGTACAGAAACAGTGTGGCAAGTAGCTCTGGAGCAGAGCAAGTATTGGAAGTCTGTCAATCCAAAGGCTTGTGAACCTCGTGATGGTATCACTCCCCTTTGGCGATCTCGGAGTTATTTACTAAACAAAGTATTGGCAGATGTGGATGACATTACCTTCTCAATACCAGGTACAGCCATCGTTACTTACTATTGCGTTCTTATCTTACACACAGCAGAGATCTTGAAGGGCCACCGGCAGCACTTCTTGTATGCCCAATACCAAATGTTGCAAATCCCGATGATCCCCGCTTATGAAGAACGTTATGGATCTCAAGCAATGTGCACGTACGAGAGCAGCTGATACTGTCTAAATCTCTGATAACGGCTATCCAGGGGGGATCTGTTGGAAAATGATACTATCGTCGTGTTTGTACATGAATTGTGGGTGTGTTCTCTCGGGATGTACACGTGCGCTAAGAGGTCAATTAGTGGAAATCTTCGAGCAGAGCTGGATGGAAAGGCCATGTGTGATGTCAACCTGGAACATTCATACCTTGTATGTTATTCTGTCTGATTTACTACATCCTGGAATTGACGTCGTTCGAGATTGATTTCTCCAAAGAACTTATCGCTTGGGTCAAGACTGAGAACTACGCTCTTCTGGATGTAAATTTGTTTCCGAGGCCATTTGTTACGCTACCCATCCCGATGAATATGGTATGTTGGCTTCATGCTGAGTCGGTGCTTCACCATACAGCGTCCCCAGCGTTCAAAAGCAACCATAGAGAGTCCTGGGAGGGACCTTCTGGTGTATCTTTGGGATAATTACGTTCAGTGGGTTGGCCCTTGTCTTTTCAGGATTTCTCCAATCTCAATCACTCCGGAGGCTCTCAAATGCACGTAATATAGTTCTTATTGGGCATGGCCCGGGCTGCCAGGCCTTGATGGAGTTCCTGCAAAGGAGGCGTAAGTAAGGTTCTGGTTCTAAGATGGGCTCGCATTGACAATGGACCAGCGGCAAATATGATCAAATATGTGAATCTAGTTGTCCAGGTGGTTGGAATCGCAAAACTACCTCTATTAGCTAAGGACTCGGATGAACTCCGGGTTTGGTACTCCAAGGTAACAAAAGACAGTTCTCTATATTGAATCTCTTCAACGACTTCAACGACTTTTGCACAGAACTCGATCGTTATTGTTCACCCCCAACATCCCGCACTGGCACCTGAGGGTAAGATCCTCAAACGCCACGGGCGAGTCATGAAGATTGGTATGTATTTACTTATATCATCTCATTCCCTCGACCATCCTGTGTGATTCGTACAGATGAAGTGAAGCCCATCAAAATCATGATGACCGCTTTGCCTATAATCCGGGACTACGTGAAGCAAATCCTAGCTCAGCCGGTGTCGTAGCACGCAACGAATCTGCAGTACCATCTATCTCTGTCTTTCTCCAGCGGTCCCTTTATGTTATGTACAGATCTGCTGGACCAAAGTTTTACGTGGTGAAATAGAAATTCAGGATGATTTGACCATGAGTTGCTATCAAGTCCACGAGCATCTGCAGGCTAACACTTGGAAGTCTTAGAAGTTATTCTCAACAGCTACCTACAAATAGTATGGCGACTGAAATTTTACCCGAAGTGGAGGGACACTGAAGGTGATCAAGAGACGTAACGCGTAATAGAGCACATGCGATTGAGAACAACGTATACATATTGTACAAGGGACACTGGAAGAGAGACAGACGGATCGCACATGCATGGCAGTATCCATATAAATTTGTGGAGAGAACAAGCAAACACAGAAGGCAAAGATGGCCCATGCTGAATTACAGTAATGATAGCGGAGGACATGTGTATAAGTCACCCCAATCAAAACCTCAAAGTGCATGTTTGGAGTTGGCCATTCAATATAGGGAGTTGGACCAAGTGTATTGTTTACAAGATATCAACAGATTGTTGAAGAGGTGAGATCACTGCAACCACTTTACTTTCTGAGTCAAAAATCCCACCTCCTTCGAGAGCAACAAGGTCCACAGTGTTAACGGGTGCAACCGATCCTGTCAGCAATTTTTCGATATTGGAAGAAACAAGCGCTGTCGCCCGACTGTGAGTTATTTCACCATTTCCCTCGAGCATAGCCTGAGCGAGAATGGATTACCCGACACAACCAACGGGCTTGGAAATCACTCACCCAAATCATGTTAAACCGCAAATTACGTGCGTCCCATGCTTCCATGACCCCAATGCCCACCGTGACGTTATGCGCCAACAACTTCGAGATCGCAGTGTCCTCTGAGAGTGGAGGTCCTGCTAATCTATCGAACAGGAAGGGTTATCACTGTCCCTGTGACAATGATGAAGGTGTACATACATCCTCCGATCTTCCCATGCAAGGGGGAAGGGGCGTGTAGGTGTGACGATAACACCCACGCCAGCCTGGGAGAGTTCCGCAGAGAGAAGATGCGCCTCGGAAGCACCAGTGATGGTCATTTTAATGGTGCTCCCTATTTTCGCTTCCACTTCAGTCTTTAAGCGGATCAAGGCCGCGATAATGTCGGCGCTATGCGCCTCCACTACCAATGGAATGTGGCCCTATTGAAGACGGACATCAAATTCTCACTCAAGATATTGACGAGGAATAATCCCACCTTGGTGACCTCAGCGAAATAACTCTCATCTATGCCTGCACCAGGTTGCAATAGGTGTCGCAACGCAGCGATTTGAGTGCTTATGCTTGGCCCTCTTACGGAGTGAGACACAGAAACATGAAGCCCGGCAATGTCCCGAACAATAGCGCCTGGGCTTAAAGGGTGTGCAGCACCAAGAGAGAAGTGCACACTCAGACCTCCGATAAATCCTGCATGACTTGGTGCGGTTATGGCGGTCGTCACGCCAGATCGATATGCAATGCTAACGACGTGGAAATCAAGACATTTTCAAACTGGTGCAAGCCACTCACAGTGCATCTCGGCCTCCAAATTGAAGGCCATCGACGGCGCGTACCATGCCATGGCTGCCTAATACTGAGGGGACCTTCTTCGCAAATGGGTCGGGTCCCTCACTATCGTTCGTTGACTCTTCTGCTAGGATCTGCGTAGTTCCAAGAGGTGAGCCAAACGAAATAAGGCCAGGAGACACTGTGCCTCCTTTGAGATCAACCATATCGAGATCGTCGCTGGACACGGGACACGAGGACTTCGTTCCAACACACTGAACATGTCCATTCTTTACGAGAACGACAATCCGTGCTTGCCTGGCTTCGGTCAACGAGATTTTCGAGATTTCATCTCCTTGACGTGAAAAGAAAGCTGAGACATTGGTGAAGAGGACTTGACCGCTGATCTTTTTCCGAGGTTCAAGTGGCGGCAATCCGTTATATTCCACAACCGCCGCAGCTTCATCATCAAAGTTCGGCACCGAAGGTGCTTGCTGATAAGATGATGGCTTTACCGTCACACGCACACCCATCAATTGGGAGATCCCGTCGATGAAGACATGGATGGGGGTGGCTCCGATGGCAAGGGGATGGCTGTCCCAGACAACGAGATCTAGAAAAATCCAAGGAGGTCACCTGCTGTAATTAAATGGAAAGCCTGAACCGTACCTGCATCCCAACCTGAAAAATGATCTACTCAGCAAAAGGATTAAGGCACCAAATACTTTCTACGTTACCACGCCTGATGTATCCAATGCGGTGGGAGAGACCAAGTACACGGGCTGGGGTGCTGGTAACGGAAGCGATGGCAAGATTTTGGGGTAATCCAAAGTGATAAGCTTGCTGCGCCTCAAACAGTAAATAACGAGAGTTCATCACTGGGTGGTCACTCTGGTGTCATTTAGTATCCCTCAGGATTTTGAATATCGATTAGCGAACCTTCATCACAACATCGAAGCCGTGCTGAGCTAAGATTCGTGGGGCATACTCCGAGCCACGAAATGCTTCTCGCTTGTATCTGTGGTACAAGGGCTCATTAGACTAGACTCAACAGAGATCCCAAGTAAAATACCTTGCTTGAGTCGCAAACAATGCAACCGCGGGTATGGAACCTGAGTATCGTGGCACAGTGAGTGGACTTAATAAAGGGGGGGAGGAGCAACTGACCAAATGCTTGCTTCAGCAACTCAGGGACAAGGTAAGATTCGCTTGCATGATGCACAGAAGCGATAGAGAAACGAAACTCTTCCGACAACTACTAATGAATCAGCCAACAATCTAGGGAGATAAGGCATGAACATTACGCGGATTAACTGATCGAGATCAACTGCTTCGTAACAGTGAGTGTGGACCTAGGCACGCTGCTGATTAAACATGGGATGTTGTAAATTCAATCAAAAGACGCTCAACCTTGGCCCTGCCACGAAGAACGTCAACTAGCATTTCCCATTGCAGGTCTTCTGGGAATTCGCCCAGGTCATTTTCACCACGGAGAACCTTTGAACAAAATTCGTCTTGAGATGCTTTCAGTTTGCGTGCGTTGTTGTATCTATTCGTGTGTATTTGAGTTGACTCCTTATGTATTGCTAATATACCTACGCTTCACGAAATGCCCATGCAATGTCCATGCGTGTCATTCCAAACCAGTTCGCTGTAAAAAATGTAATGACACGCTATATGACCAACAACGCACGCGAGCTCACCTGGATTTTCTCCTGTAATCAGCTTAGATGAGAAGCTCAAGATAGTAATTTGGGCAGCGTACCGCATGCCTGTCTAATTAATGTTAGGTTACGTACAGTACTGAAACATGAAGTAACTTACTTTAAGTGGCGCCATCTGGGTTTAGGATCGTCTGGGAAAGAGGTGTTGATGTTAATTGGGGGTTCAAGAAGCATCGAAGTTGGGGTCCTCTCCTTCGTCTTCCGTAACTTGATTGGAAAGGCCTGTCCACCTACAGAAGTGATTGAAAACATGAAGCTGGATGTACCATAGGAGTGACGGGTAGGCACCTATGGCTCCAGCAGAGCCAGGAAGAATAATTGCTGTTGTGACACCTCCAGCAATAGATAGTTCATATGAGAGATCGTGGGTGTTCAAGCCGTCCAAGGTACGTGCCCACGGTGCGATGACTGCCTTACGAGAGTAATAATCCTCAGATCCGTTCAATTCAGGGAGCGAATCGTCACCCATGTGGGAGTGCATATCAACAATTCCGGGGGTAACCCACGCACTGTGCACATCGATCACCTCCAAGAATTTGTGAGTCTGTATCAAAGATTCATCAACGTGTCCGACGGCTGTGATAAGACCATTCTCCAGGAGGATGTCGCCATCTATGATTTCTGTTCCATTCTGCATGCCCGTCCATATGTGGGCGTGTCTGATGAGAGTGGCAGGTGTATCAGGTTCCAAGCGATCCGAGTGGGTGCGACGGTGAAAGTGAGGTGGTGGACCTGGTTTCTGAACTACAGAAGCACACCGAGCAGATGCCTTGAGGAGCTGTTCGTCGGAGAAGGGGACCCTCTGGAATGGCAACTGGACATGCCAAAGTGCGATTTGTAACAGAAGTGCAGCTGCTATGGCGAGCAGAAGCAGCCTTCCCTGTACAAAGGTAGATGATGGGTCTACCATATACCTCAACATGATTGGCGGAGACGAGGAAAGTAATTATGTAATTCAACCCACGCGTCGCGAATTTCTGTTCTCTTTCGCGTCTGGCGTCGACCTACAGAAAACGTTTCCTGAAGATGCCCAAAGTCACTC
>Ga0307516_10010497_pt1 | contig 10170 bp, 8 predicted proteins | sample 19_EM_MG_FD_203310 | JGI IMG/M metagenome (GOLD analysis project Ga0307516, IMG submission 203310) | Populus trichocarpa ectomycorrhiza microbial communities from riparian zone in the Pacific Northwest, United States - 19_EM | ecosystem: Host-associated > Plants > Roots > Unclassified | place...
TCCTCGTTGACCCGGCGATCGGATTGCGTGGCGGCCAGCGAGAGCAGCCGGGTCGTCAGGTTCCGCAGTCGCGCGGCGCCGGCCTGCTCGTCGGAGGAGTGCGATGGGTCGGACGTGCTCGTGGTCACGCCCCGAGCATACCCGTTGCGTTAGTCGGACTAACGAAGTAGGTTCGATCGCACAGAACGTTAGTGTGACGAACGATTCGGAGGTGGCACCGTGCCACTGACAGACGTGCTCGATTCGACGATGTACTACGAGGAGACCGGCGAGGGTCCTGCCGTGGTGTTCCTGCACGGCAACCCCGGCTCGTCGCACCTGTGGCGCAAAGTTCTGCCCGCCGTCGACCTACCCGCCCGATTGCTGGCCCCCGACCTGATCGGCATGGGCCGCTCCGGCAAGCCCGACCTGCCATACCGATTCGCCGACCACGCCCGCTACCTGGATGCCTTCTTCGACCGGCTGGGCCTCACCGACACACTCCTCGTCGGCCATGACTGGGGTGGCGCTCTCGCCTTCGACTGGGCGGCGCGCCACCCGGACCGGGTCCGCGGCGTGGCGTTCCTCGAGACCATCGTGCGGCCCATGTCATGGAGCGAGTTGGGTGACGGGCCGCGTGCGCGCGCGGAGGCCATGCGCGGACCGCAGGGTGAGGAACTGGTGCTCGACCGGACCTTCTTCGTGGAGTCGGCGTTCACCGGCGGCGTGCTCAGCCCGGTGGGGGAGCAAGACATGCAGACCTACCTGGCGCCGTACCCCACGCGGGAAAGCCGCCGCCCGATACTGCAGTGGGCCCGTTCTCTGCCGCTGGACGGCGAGCCCGCCGACGTCACCGAACGGGTCGAGCAGTACGGGAAATGGCTGGCTACCAGCGACGGCACTCCCAAGCTCCTGCTCACGTTCGACTCCTCGCCCACCTTGCTGATCGGTGAAGCGATGGCCGACTGGTGCGCGGCCAACATCACCGCCCTGGAAACCCGGCACTGCGGCGCGGCCGGTCACCACGCGCCCGAGGACCAGCCCGATGCCATCGCCCGGGCCATCACAACGTGGGCGCGACGGCACAACCTGACCGACCAGAGCTCGACACCAGCTCCTTGAGGAGGAACCCAGCCGGCTGATTGCCCACACAACCCCGTCCCTTCTGCCCCCTATGCGAGTATTGGGACTAACGTGTTCCAGGCGCGCGATTCGGTCTGACTGTTTTGTCCGGTGAATCCCGGCAGCGAGATAAATCTTGGTCGATATTCGCCCACAGGGAGGCGAAGCGCGTCCAAGATCCCCCAAACACGCCGCAATAACCGGACAAAACGGACTCCCGCTGTCCGGCAAGGGCCGACCGGCACCCCGGCGCGCCGCGCGGGGGTGGTAGCGGGCGACGTCAGTGGAAGGCGATCGCTGCCCAGCAGACGGGTGGGAGCACGGCGGTCAACCGGCCGTCCTCGACGTTCGCGGCCTTCAGCACGCGGGGCGCAACGCGTTCCGGATCGGCGAGTGTGTTCGCCGCGTGGTGGTTTTCGTCGGCCAGGACGATGGCCTCGGTGACCGTGGAAGCGGCGAACGCTCGGAGGTCGACTGTGATTGTGCGGGCGTTGAGTTGGTCGCGGTTGATGAGAAAGACCGCGCCTGCGGCGTCTTCTTCCGCGTACGTGATCACGCTGTCGATGTGGTCGGCGTCGCCGTGGCGTTCGGTCTCGTATGTGGTGGTGGTGATCGAGGGACGATATGCCGTGCCGCGGGCGAGGCGGGCCGTCGTGGCGAAGGGAAAGAAGGTTGTCTGGCGCCAGGACGGTCCCTGCGGCTCGGTCATGATGGGCGCGATGACGTTGACGAGTTGGGCCAGCGACGCGCTGGTGACCCGGTCGCAGTTCTTGAGCAGTGTGATGAGCAGACTGCCGACGGTAACGGCGTCGGCGACGGTGTAGACGTCCTCGATGATGCGGGGAGCGGTGGGCCAGGCCTGTGGGTCTCGCTCCGCGCCGGCGTGTTCGTCGATGTACCAGATGTTCCACTCGTCGAAGGAGATGTTGATCGTCTTCTTGCTGCGTCGCTTGTTGCGGACGTGGTCGGCGGTCGCTTTCGCGGTGTCGATGAACAGCTGCATGTCCATTGAGGATGCTAGAAGGGAGCCCAGGTCCTGCTGGCGCTCTTGGTAGTAGGCGTGGCAGGAGATGTAGTCGACCCATTCGAAGCTGTGTTCGAGCACCGTGCGCTCCCAGTCTCCAAAGGTCGGCATGCCCGTCCATGACGAGCCGCATGCCACCAGTTCAAGACCGGGATCGAACATCTTCATCGCAGCCGCCGTGCGGGCGGCGAGTTTGCCGTAGTCGTCGGCGGACAGGTGGCCGATCTGCCAGGGGCCGTCCATCTCGTTGCCGAGACACCACATGCGAACGCCGTGCGGCGTGGCGGCTCCGTTGGCGACGCGCTGGTCGGACAGGGTCGTGCCGGCCGGGTGGTTGGTGTACTCGAGCAGGTCGAGCGCCTCTTGTATGCCGCGGGTGCCCAGGTTGACGGCCATCATGAGTTCCACACCGGCGCGGCGGCACCAGGTGGCGAACTCGTCCACGCCGATCTGGTTGGTTTCGACGCTGTGCCAGGCGAGTTCGAGTCGGCGGGGGCGCTTGTCCCGGGGGCCGATGCCGTCTTCCCACCGGTAGCCGGAGACGAAATTGCCGCCCGGGTAGCGGACTGTTGTCACACCCAACTCCCGGACGAGGTCCAGCACGTCGGTGCGGAACCCGTCGTCGTCGGCGAGCGGGTGGCCCGGCTCGTAGAGTCCATCGTAGACGCTGCGGCCGCCGTGCTCGACGAAAGCGCCGAACAGTCGCCGGTTGATGGGTCCGACCGCGGCGGAGTGGTCGACCGTCACGGAATCGATGTGCATGACGCCCCCTGGGGTGCCCTCGATACTGTATCGATACATGATCACAGCACGACGGTCCGGTGCGCAAGAGGCCGCCTGGGCAGGTCGGCGCCGGACTCAGCTGGCAACTTTTCCTTGACACGGGCTCGGCCGATTGTGTATCGATACAACTCCAAGACACGAGAGTGACACCGTCGCGTCACGTAACCGAAAGAAGTCAGATGTCAAGAAGCAGCGGCACGGCGCCGCGGCCGGCGGCTCGCGGTCGACTCTCGCTCCACCACCGCGACAGGGCTGACGAACTCCCGCGGCTGCAGCGGAGCCTCCCTGTCGTTGATGCGCTCGACGAGCATGCCGACTGCCGCGCGGGCCATCAAATCGTGATCGGGATCGATCGTCGACAGCGACGGAACGCTGTACGCGCCCTCTTCGATGTTGTCGAAGCCGATCACCTTCACCTTGCCGGGCACGTCGACGCCCGCGTCCGCGAGAGCGCGCAGCACGCCGAGCGCGACCGTATCGGTGACGCAGAAGATCCCGTCGATTCCGCGACCGGTGTCAATGAGTTCACGCCCGATCTTCCGGCCCTGCGCCAGAGTGAAGGGGGCGATGTCGAAGGTCAGTTCGGGGTCGTATTCGAGCCCCGCCTCCTGCAGGGCCGCGCGGTAGCCCTCCGACCGCAGGCTCGACACCGTAGTCTCGCCGGTGTCCGCGCCGTCGATGATGGCGATGGTGCGGCAGCCGCGGTCGATGAGGTGCCGCGTCGCCGCCTTGGCGCCCTCGACGTTCCCCATTGCCACGTGATCGACCGGCCCGTCGAAGATGCGCTCGCCGAGGATGACGATCGGGTAGTCGACGCGCAACACTTCCGCGTCGGCGGGGCCCAGTCCGACCGTGCTGAGGATGAGCCCGTCGTACATGCGTTTGCGCGACAGGGCCAACGCGTCCACCTCGTTCGCCCGCGACGCGCCGGTCTGCTCGACGAGCACGTGGAGGTTGTGGCGCTCGGCATTGGCGATGATGCGCGCCGCCAGTTGCCCGTAATACGGCCGATCGATCTCGGCCACGGCCAGCCCGATGGTGTACGTGCGCCCGGCACGCAGGTTGCGCGCGGCGACGTTCACCCGGTAGTCGAGCTGCGTCATCGCCTCCACGACCCGCTGGCGCGTCGACTCGCGAACGTGCGGCCGGCCGTTGATGACGTTCGAGACCGTCATCGGCGAGACGCCGGCCGCCCGCGCCACGTCCTGGATCGTCGCCATTGCCGTCCCCTCAAAGGAGCCTACTGAAGCCGTGGAAGCCAACCCGCCCGCCATCCCCGGCTTTTACGCCGACCCTAACCTAGTCATCTTCGACAATAGGTATTACCTGTACCCGACCACTGACGGGTCGGAAGGCTGGGCCTCGAAGTCCTTCAAGGTATTCTCCTCGACCGATCTGCTCGACTGGACCGATCACGGCGTGATCCTCGACCTGCCGCGGGACACGACCTGGGCAACCGGGCACGCATGGGCCCCGGCGGTCGCCCGCAGAGACGGCCGGTATTTCCTCTACTACACCGCCAACCAGAGCATCGGCGTCGCCGTCGGCACATCTGCGATGGGACCTTTCACCGACAGCGGCCGGCCGCTGATCGGGCCGGACGAGTACCCGGGCATGGCAATCGACCCCTCGGTCTTCGAGGACGAGGACGGCACGTTCTATCTCTACTGGGGCAACACGGTCGCACACGGCGTGCCGTTGAACGAGGACATGGTCTCCTTCGACCGCGACCGCGTCGTCTCCTTCGAGCCGCCGGGCTTCCGTGAGGCCGCTTCCGTGCACCGCCGGCGCGGCACCTACTACCTGACCTGGTCGGAGAACGACACCCGGGAAGAGGACTACCGGGTGCGCTACGCGACCTCCACCGGCCCGTTCGGGCCGTGGACCGACCACGGCGTGCTGCTGGCCAAGCGGCCGCAGCGCGGAATCCTCGCCACCGGACACCACTCGATCGTGCAGATCCCCGGCGCGGACGAGTGGTTGATCGCCTATCACCGTTTCGCCATCCCCGACGGCAACGGCTACCGCCGAGAGGTCGTCATCGATCGGCTGGTGCATCGCGCCGACAGCCGCCTCGAGCCGGTCGAACCCGCACCTGCCCAACTCGTTTTGCAGCTACCCGCCTCCTGAACTCTTCCCTCGCCCAAGAAGGATCAACAATGTTGCGATCACTGAGCACCACCTTCGGCGCCCGGCGCCGCAAAGCTCTCGGTTTCGGCCTCGCGGTCGCCATCGCCGCCACCGGCCTGGCCGCCTGCGGTGGCGGCACGAGCAGCGCCGACGACAGCGGCACGGTCAGCTTCTTCTCCTGGGACCCCCAGAAGACGATGCAGCCGCTCATCGACGAGTTCCAGAAGGAGAATCCCACGATCAAAGTACAGTTCTCCTGGGCGCCGCCCGTCGCGCAATACATCTCCGCGCTACAGACGCGACTGCGCAGCGGCACCGCGGCCGACGTGTTCATCATCACCGCCGAGAACAAGGTCCAGATCATGGACGGCAAGCTGGCCAAGGACCTGAGCAAAGAATCGTTCATGCCGAACCTCGCCCAGGCCGCGAAGGACACGTACACAAAGGATGGTGCTGTCTACGGCGTGGCGACCTCGTCGTGGGGTGGCGGCATTCTTTACAACAAGGACCTGCTCGCGAAGGTGGGCTTCAGCCAGCCGCCGCAGACCTGGGACGAGTTCCTGGCCCTGTGCAAGAAGCTGAAGGATGCCGGCATCACCCCGTTCCTCGAGGCCGTCGACGGCATCCCGGTCACGGTCGCGGCCCTCGTCGGCCTGCAGAACAAGCAGCTCGGCGGCACCATGGACGCCCAGATCTGGGCAGGGAAACAAAGCTTCTCGAGCACCTGGACCCAGCCGCTGACCATGTGGGACCAGCTCTTCAGCCAGGGTATCGAGACGCGATCGGCCGCGGGTCTTACCGGCGACCAGGTCAGCCAGGAATTCGAGAAGGGCACCGTGGCGATGACGTCCACCGGCTCCTGGGCGCTCGGCGGCATCAAGACGGCCGCGCCGAAGCTCAACATCGGCTTCATGGCCGTGCCGGGACAGTCCGGCACCTACTGGGCCGGTGCCGTATCGCCCGGATACGCGATCAACGCGAAGACCAAGCACCAGGCCGCGGCGGAGAAATTCGTGACGTTCCTGCAGAGCCGCACCGCGGTCGAGACGTACCAGAAGACGACCGCCTCGATCACGACCACCGCCGACTACACGCCCACGCTCGACCCGGCCTTGTCCGACATGGCGACCGCGGTCCGGGCCGGCAACTTCTATCTGCCGCAGACCTCCTGGGTCAACAACTCCGACGCGCTCAACACCGAGGCGATCGCGTTGCTGCAGCAACTGGCGCAGGGCAAGTCCAGTCCTCAGCAGGCGGCGGCCGGCCTGGACGCGAAGCTGAAGTCGCTCAACGGCTGAGAGATGATCCGACACATATCGATGGACCGGCTTCGGGAGCGGGGCGCGATCTCGCTGTTCCTGCTCCCGATCGCCGCCGTCCTGGTCCTGCTCTTCCTGATACCGCTTGCCCAGTCGGTCTACTACAGCTTCACCGACTATGACGGCTACAGCGCGACCGCTCACTATGTCGGCCTCCGCAACTACGCGACCGCTTTCACCGACTCGTCCATGTTCGGGTCCCTGACCTTCACAATGATCTACGCCGTGAGCACCACGCTGGTCATCACGGTTTTGGCGATTCCCCTCGCCGTCGTACTCAACCGTCGCTTCGCCGGGCGTAACTTCGTCCGGTCCGTGTTCTTCTTCCCGGCCGTGCCCAGCGCGGCGATCCTGGGCCTGGTATGGACCTTCATCCTGAACCCCCTCGGCTCGGGCGTGGTCAACTCCGTCCTGCACGCGATCGCCGGGATCGGTCCGGTGCCGTGGCTTTCCGATGATCGACTGGCGCAAATGTCGGTGATCGGCGTTGCCGTGTGGGCGGGGACAGGCTGGCACGCGGTCCTCTACCTGGCGTACCTCCAATCCATCCCGGCCGAGTACTACGAGGTGGCCACCATCGACGGCGCGTCCTCGGCGCAGATGTTCCGCTCGATCACACTGCCGCTGCTGACCCCCGCGATGACGGTCAGCACGCTGCTCCTGCTGACCGGCGGCCTCAAGGTCTACGACTTGCCGTTCACTCTCACCAAGGGCGGCCCGGGGTTCGCCACCCACACCATCACACAATCGATCATCGAGAACGGCATCGCCCAGGGGCGGGTCGGTCAGGCCTCGGCGCTCGCGGTGTTGTTTCTGATCGTCGTCGGGCTGGTCGTGCTGGCCCAGTTGTTCATCGCCCGCCGCGTGGAAGGACGCTACTCGTGAAACCGCGCCGTGGCATCGCGACCAGCCTGGTCATGGTTCCGCTGGGCTGTCTGATCGCGGTGCCGTTCTACTACATCGTCGTCAACACCTTCAAAACCCAGGCCCAGACCACACAATCACCGCTCGGACTGCCGCAGCGGCCGTACTTCGGCAACTACTCGGCGGTCTTCCACAACACCCCGCTCGTCACGAGTTTTCTCAACACCTTGTACGTCACCGCCTTGTCCATCGCCGTCATGTTGATCGTCGGATCGATGGCCGCGTTCGGCATCATCCTCAGCAAAGGCTGGCTGACCAAGGGCCTCGGTGTCGTCCTGATCGTGGCATTCCTCGTCCCCGGCCAGTCGACGCTGATCCCGGTCTACCAGATGCTCGTCAAGGTCCACCTCGTCGACTCCCTGACCGGGCTGGTCTTCGTCTACAGCGCCGGGGCGATCTTCTGCTATTTCCTCATCGTCGGCTACATGAGGACGGTGCCCAGCGAGATCATCGAGGCCGCCCGCATCGACGGAGCCGGGCCGTTTCGTATCTTCTGGTCTCTGATGCTTCCGCTCATCCGCCCGATACTCGTCACCGTCGGGGTGTTCCAGACGATGTGGGTGTGGAACGACTTCATCACGCCGAACGTCTTCATCAGCTCGCCCGGGAAGCAGACACTCGTGCTTCAGGTCTACACCGCGATCGGCCAGTTCACGACCGACTGGCCGGCCTTCATCACCCTGTCGGTCATCGTACTGACACCCACGGTCATCTTCTTCATTCTCATGCAGCGACACATCGTGAGCGGTCTGGTCAAAGGAAGCATCAAGTGATGAGCGGCATTTCCCCGGCACCTTTCGGATATCTCATGGTGCACTTCGTCGAGGATCCCGACGGGTACGCCGAAAAGATCTACCTGTCGTTGAGCCGGGGCGAGGACCCGACACGCTGGTATCGGCTGCACGGAGGCGAACCGGTCCTGACCTCCGAGCAGGGCACCACCGGGCTGCGCGACCCGCACCTCGTACGCTCACCCGCCGGCGACCGGTTCCACCTTGTCGCGACCGACCTTCGGGTGTTCGGTGGTGACGACGCCGGCTGGCACTCCTGGTCGCACCACGGCAGCCGGTCAATTATGATCTGGGAGACGGCGGACCTGGTGACCTGGTCGCAAGGACGGCTCGTGGAGGTCGCGCCCGAGAGCGCCGGGATGGCGTGGGCGCCCGAGTCCATCTACGACGACGAGCGAGGAGAATATGTCGTCTTCTGGTCCTCCCACCTGTTCGAGGACAACGACCGCGACCACGCGGGTCCAACCCACAGCCGCATCCTGTACGCGACGACGCGCGACTTTGTGACGTTCAGCCCGGCACAGGTGTATATGGACACCGGAAGCACGACGATCGACACGACGATGATCCGGCACGGTGGGAAGGTCTTCCGTTTCCACAAAGACGGCGGACCTGCAGGGCGGCAGCTTTACGCAGACGTGGTGTCGTCGCTGTTCGCGGATGACGCTGTCGTCCTGCAGGAGCGGATCGGCCTGGAGTTCGGGGACGTCGAGGGTCCGCTCGTGTTCAAAGACAGCTATGCCAAGCGATGGTTCCTGTTCGTTGACCACTACGGCGCCGGTGGCGTGGGATACCGGCCGTTCGTGACCACTGACCTCGAGGCGGGGGACTGGGCTGGGTTCGACGGCGAGTTCGAGCTCCCGACCAGCACGAAGCACGGCGTGGTGGTGCCGCTGCGGGGCGGTGAGTGGGAGCGCTTGGCGCTCGTGACGACGTCGTCGGTCCCGGCCCTCTCGGTCGAGACGACGGCGGGGACAGCGCCAAGGCTTCCGGAGCGGGTGACCGTGCGGCTCAGCGACGGGAGCAGCCAGCAGCGACCGGTCGTCTGGCAGCAGCCGGAGCCTGCGACCTGGTCGATACCCGGCAGGGTCGAGGTGGCCGGCGCCGTAGCGGGCACCGAGATGAAGGCCACGGCGACCGTGGCCGTGCAAGCGTGATCACAGCCAAAGGGAGGAGCTCACTATGAGCCGGCAGGTAGTTCGTCATGCGCCCATCGTCAGGAGCTTTCCCCACATCCTGCACGGCGGGGACTACAACCCCGATCAGTGGCTCAGGTGGAAGGACACCATCTGGAAGGAAGACATGCGCCTGGCGAGGCTCGCCGGGATCAACACCCTTTCGGTGGGCATCTTCTCGTGGACGGCGCTGGAGCGGGAGGAGGGGGTTTACCGCTTCGACTGGCTCGACGAGGTCATGGACATGCTGGCGGAGAACGAGATCGTCGCCGTCCTTGCCACGCCGTCGGGGGCGCGGCCGGCGTGGATGAGCCAGAAGTATCCCGAGGTGCTGCGAGTCACCAATGACCGCCGGCGGATCCTGCACGGCGCGCGGCACAATCACTGCCTCACCTCGCCGGTGTATCGCGAGAAGACCCTCGCCATCAACACAGCCCTGGCGCAGCGGTACCGCAATCATCCCGCGCTGGGAGTCTGGCACGTCTCCAACGAATACGGCGGCGAATGCCACTGCGATCTGTGCCAGGAACGGTTCCGTGGTTATCTCGAGGAGCGATACGGCACGCTCGACGCACTGAACGAGGCCTATTGGACGGGCTTCTGGGCCAAGACATACACCAGCTGGTCCCAGCTCGTGAGCCCGAGCCCGCTGGGCGAGACGGAAATTCACGGTCTCAACCTCGACTGGATGCGCTTCACGACAGAGCAGTTCGTAGACTTCTACCTGCACGAGACCAAGCCTCTCAAGGCGCTGACGCCAGAAATCCCCTGCACGACCAACCTCATGGGTCTCTATCCGGGCATCGACTACGTCCGGCTCGCCGAGGTGCTCGACGTGGTCTCCTGGGACTGCTACCCCCAGTGGACCGGTACGGAAAGAGATATCCGGGTCGGTGCCGAAGCGGCGATGAGCCACGACCTGA
>Ga0307516_10010498_pt1 | contig 10170 bp, 6 predicted proteins | sample 19_EM_MG_FD_203310 | JGI IMG/M metagenome (GOLD analysis project Ga0307516, IMG submission 203310) | Populus trichocarpa ectomycorrhiza microbial communities from riparian zone in the Pacific Northwest, United States - 19_EM | ecosystem: Host-associated > Plants > Roots > Unclassified | place...
GGCGGCTGCCAGAGCGCTGGGCATCACGCGCGAGGGCTTGCACAAGAAGCTGAAAGGCTTCGGGATGTAGGCCTGGCCTGCGCGGGCACCCCTCCGGGCTCGCGCTTTGCCCGCGGCGCGCGCGGGCAGGCCCGCGCCAGGAACCGCGGCCTCCCCCCTCGGCTACTGAATGCCGTATTCGCGCAGTCGTCGGTAAAAGGTTCTGCGCGGGATGCCGGAAAGCTCCGCCGCCTTGACGCGGTTCCAGTTGCAGGAACGCAGGGCTTCGATGATGCGCTCGCGTTCGTCGCGACGGTGTTGCGAGGTGGTGCCCTTCTTGGCTGGGCGCAGCACGCTGGGCGAGCGATCGCTCACGGGGCGAAAGCCGTCCGGAATCTCGAAGTCTTCGGGCAGAAGCTCTTGGTCCTCGCTCATGACCCAGGCATTCAAGAGCACGTGCTCGAGCTGCCGCACGTTGCCGGGCCAGCCGTACGACTGCAGCCGGCGCAGCGCCTCGCGTGACACGGTCTTCTTCTCACGCTTGTAACGCGCCGCGAACAACCCCAAAAAGTAGTCGACCAGCTGCGGCACGTCGTCGCCGCGCTCACGCAAAGCCGGCAGGTGAATCTCGACGACGTGGATGCGATAGTACAAATCTTCGCGGAATTTGCCGTCTTGCACCATGCGCTCGAGATCGCGATTGGTGGCGAACAAGACGCGCACGTCGACCAGCTCTTCTTGCGTGCCGCCTACGGGCCTGACGCGCTTTTCTTGGAGCACGCGCAATAGGCCGGCCTGCATCTTGACCGGCATCTCGCCGATCTCGTCGAGCAGCAGGCTACCGCCTTCGGCTTCGCGGAACAGCCCCTTGCGATCGCGGTCGGCGCCGGTGAACGCACCACGCACGTGCCCGAACAGCTCGCTCTCCAGCAGGTTCTCGGGAATGGCGCCGCAATTGACGCCGAGCATCTTGGCTTTGCCGCGCGCCGAGGCGTTGTGAATGGCGCGCGCCACGACCTCTTTGCCGGTGCCGGACTCGCCCGTGATCAAGACCGGGACGTCGGTGTCTTTGACGCGATCGACCAGCGCGTAGACCTTGCGCATGCTGCCGCTGGTGCCGACCAGCCCCTGGTAGCCGAAGTGGCTGTACAGGGTTTCGCGAGCGTCGCGCAGCTTTTGGCGCGTGCGCTTGAGTTGCTCGGTGCGACCGTCGAGCAGGTCGCGCAGGCGCTCTTGCGCTTCGGCCAGGTCTTCGTTGGCTGCCGCGAGCTCGTCGGCGCGCTTGCGATTTTCTCCGACCAAACGCGCGTTTTCGAGGGCAATGGCTACTTGGTCGGCGAACGCGCGTAAGGTCGGCAGCTCGCGCTCGAAGTGCTGTCCGGGTCGACCTCGCGTCTCGAGGTACAGTGCGCCGATGGCCGCGCCGGCGGGCGCCAGGATCGGCACGCAAGCCACCGATTCGAGCAGCAGCTGATGCACCGACGCAAAGGACTTGAGCCGCGAGTCACCGCGCGCGTCGAGCGTTACCACCGGCTCGCGCGTCGCCATCACGCCTTCGGCGATCGAGCGCGAAAATTCGGCGCGCGCTTCGTCCGCCACGCCGCGCGCCGCGTGCACACTGAGCGAACCGTCCGGCTGCGACAAGAGCACGTAGCCGCGCTCCGCCCGCAGCAGCTCCACCGCGTGACCTATGATTTTGGCCGTCAGCCGCTCGACATCGAGCTCGCCTGCCAAATCGCTGTTCACCTCCAGAATCCGCGACAGCCTCTGTTCCAGCGGGGTCAGCCCACCTAGCTGCGACATCGATGACGTCGTGCCCGACGCGCGCCGCGCGGCCTTCAGGGTCGGGCTGGCCGCCGGCAAAGCGCTGAGCGGCGCGAAGGGCAGAAACTCGGTCGCGGCGCTGCCGACGGCGCCCGAGACGCTACCGCGCAGCGATTTGCGCCGTGGATCGTTCCAATACACTTCGCGCAGATCGCGCGGCAGGCGCGCGCCGATCTCCTCGAGCACGGCCAAGGCCTCTTCGCGATCGCGGCGGGCCAGCATCGGCTGACCACTCTGCTCTTCGAGCTCGGCGCGGGCCTCGAGGGCGAGCCACAACCATTCCCGTTGGTGGGCGCCGCGCGCCGCTTCGATCGACGCATCGAGCTTCTCTCGCGCCACGCGCTCGTCACCCAGCAGCATGGCCACGCGACCTTGAGCGAAGAGCAGCAGGTGTCGATGCGCCGGCGAATCCCTCAGCAGCTCTTCAGCTTGCTCGAGATCCCGGTACAGACCGGCAGCGGTGTAGCCGGGTGCGCGCGTGGCCACCAAGACGCCGACGAGCCGTGCCTCGGCGGCATCCAGCTTACGGCCCAACTCCACGTAGGCATCTGCACAGGCCGCGAAATGTGCCGCTGCTTCTGCATATTGGCCATGCCGCGCGAGCAGATCCGCCTCTAGCCCGAGCAGCTGAGCGAGCATCATTTTCGACAGCTGCGCGCTTTGCTCGCGCAGCGTGGTGAGGCTGTTTTGAGCCCGAGATACTCGCCCGAGGTACAGGTCGTTGTTGGCCAGGTTGAGCAACGCTTGCCGCGTCGTCAGACGGCGACCACTGCGCCGTCCCATGTCGACCGCAGCTTCGTAGAGCTCGATCGCCCCTGCAATGTCACCGCGGACCTTGAGCAGCCCGGCCAAGCTGGTTTGCACGGTGGCTAGCGTGCCGGCGTCGCCCGCGCGCTCACAAGCCGCCAGCGCCGTGCGGTACGTATCGCGCGCCTCGTCAATGCGATCGGCGCGCTGGAGCACGAAGCCGAGCGAAGCCAGCGCCAGTGCTTCGAGACGCAGTTGTTGCTCCGCGCGCGCCCGCTCGATAACAGCCGAAATCTCCTGCCGCGCCTCGTCGTGATTGCCGGCTAGCGACTGCGCCAAGCCGTGATAGGTCAAGGCTTCGGTGCCGATAGCGTCGCGATCGGCAGTGAGCGGCGCGAGGTCGTTCAGCGCCTCCGTGTATTCGCCAAGCCCCAAGCGCGCCCGCGCGCGAAACAACGTGACGCTACGCCGGTCGGTATCGGTCAACTTGGGCCGTTTGGCCAAAAGCTCTAGACGGTCGAACGCTTCCCGCTCCTCGCCCAGGCCCAGCTCGAGCCGAGCCTTGGCGATGCCGAGCGGCACCGAGCTCTCGAGCTCTCGGGCCGGCACCGTGGCGAGCGCTGCCGACGCGTCGATCAGACGACCTCGGTCCAAAAAGTACAGCGCGCGCTCCAGCGGCAGCTCCGGCACCGAAATGTCGCTCAGCGGCGCGTTGCCGACCACGCGATCGAAGTCGGCGGCGGACGCCACGGCTTCCGACGCGATCAGCCGTACCAGCCGGCGTAGCGCGCCCGGACGACCGTCAGCGACGGCACGGCACGCCGCACGAGATCGAGGCAGACGGGCTCGGCCAGCGCCGGAATGACGAACGCCCGCGCGCCCTCGAAGCGCGCGCCGCCCACCGCGACGAGCCGTGCACCAGCCGCCAGCGCCGCCTGCACCGCTGCGAGACCGGCGTCGTCGAGACCGTCGGCGTCATCGACGAGCACGAACGCCTCACGCAAACTCGCGTGCGCCGAGAGCTCGCCAGTGACTGTGGCCATGCTGGTCGCGTCGTCAATCCAGGCCACCGCGCGGCCGAGCACGCCGAGCCACCACGCCAAACGGCGAATCAACGCGCTCCGCCCGGAGCCCGAAGGCCCTTCCAGCCGGAGCACCTGGCCCGGCTCGAGCGCCTGCGCCGCCTCGAGCAATTGGCTCGACACCGCGTCGATGCCCGAAATCGGCCACAGCACGCTGCCGGACGCGGCGCCGCCATCGACTGCCGGTGAGCCCAGCACGCGCCGCACCTCGCTCGCAAACTCGTCAACCGACGGGAAGCGGTCTTCTTGCGCGCGGGCCATGGCCATTTCGGCGACCACGCCGAGCCGCGCCTGGACGTCCGAGCCAACCGCTAGGCCGCCCGCTTCCAAGATCTCGGCCAAAATAACACCCAACGCGAACACCTCGGCGCGCACGGTGATCGGCTTGCCCTCGAACAACTCGGGCGCCGCATAGCGGGGCGTGAGGCCTTCGGCCAACGCGCCACCCTCACGCCAAGGTGCCGCGAGCCCCAAATCCACGAACACCACGGAGCCTTCGGGCTCGACGATGATATTGGCTGGCTTCACGTCGCCGTGCAGCAGGCCCGCGCGGTGCAGCACGGTGAGCTGGTCGGCGGCGCGCGCCAGAATCTCTAGCGCCGTGCGCGGATCGGTGCCGCGCGTAAGCACGGCCTCCAGACTTTCGCCTTCGACGATCTCACGCACCAGGTAGGGCCGGCCCGAGCTGGGCAACCGCCCGAAGCGCACCACGTGCGGCACGCCCAAACCTTCGAGGCCGCTCAGCGCCACGGCTTCGCGAACGAGCGCAGCCATTTCGCGCTCACTGGCTTCCTCGGCCAAGAGCTTCAGCGCGTAGCTGCGTCCGGTGGCGCGGTCGCGAACCGCCCACACTTCGCCGCCGCCTCCTCTGCCGAGCCGGCGCACCGGCTCGTATCGCTGCGGCAGTTCGGGGTCGTTCAAATCAGACAAAACCAGCGTGCCCCGCGGCCTTTTCAGAGTCCGTAGTCGAGACCCAGGCCGAGGAAGAACCCGCTCGTGCCGAAGCCCATGTCGAGGCGCGCCGCGAAGTTTTTGTGCGGCTTGTAGCGCAGGCCCGTTTGCAGCACGAACCAGGGAAACAAGATCGGCTTCGAGCCACCGTTGGCCCAGCTCGGCTCGGTATAGCCGTTGTAGTGTTTGTTCGTGTCGTCGCAGAAGTTGCCGTCGACCGTGGTGCACTTGACGAGGCCCGCGCCAGTGTTGCCGTCGTAGCCCGCGCCCGGCTTGGCCTGAGTTCGATACAGGTCGCCGAAGATGATGCCGAAGCCGCCAGCCAAACCGTAGTTGAGCGCGAACTCCGGGCTGAAGTCCTGGCTCCACAAGAAGTCCGAAGTGATGAAGAGCGACTTCAGCTGGCTGTTGACGAGCTCCCAAGCTTTCTCGCCGTCTGATTTGGACTTGAACGGCGTGTCGTCCATGCTGTAGCCGGCGTACCAAATCGACAGGTTGTACTCGAAGGCGTTTTTACGAAACGCGAACTCCGGACCAAAGCCGTGCACGACCACGGTTTTTCCGCCGTCGCCGAACAGGTTCATCATGAACTTCGGCAGAATGATCGCGCGGTAGCGCGCGCCGACGAACATGTACGTCTTGCCCGGCAGCTCCACCGGCGAGCTGCCAGCCTCCGCGTCGGCAACGAGCCCCGAGTCTTTGTCCGGCGCCGTTGCGCCAGGTGCGGCGGCCGCGGGCTCCCCTGCCGCATCCGCGGGCGCGGTGCCCGCGGGCGCGGCCTCGGCGCCTGACGCGGGCTTGGCGTCGCCGGCGGCAGGCGCCGTGTCATTGCCGGCCCAGGCCGAAGAAGACCACACGCTGAATAGCCCAAGCACGAGCGACGAAAAGACCTTGCGCATCACAGTCCTCCTCCAAAAACCGGCGACGAGTAAGCGCACGCATCGTGCCATGGCACTGTGCCAAGTGGCAATTCCCCTTTGATTTCCCGATCAAAAAGTGTGTCAACTTCTGACTCGGCCTGGGCAGAGGCCGCCCTCGCCTCGGCGGCAGCGACTCCAACCGTCGTCTCGGGTAGGGGCGGGTGGGATGTTCCGACGTCGACCGAGGCTCGAGCACGAGCCTTCGGCCCAAAGCCCGTGTACCCTGTGAATAAATGTGCAGCGTCGCCGTCAGCTCGGCCCTTCGGCTCGGCGCGTTCACGCTCCTCGCGTGCGCGCTCGGCCTGACGAGCGCCTGCGGAGCGCACTACGTCACGCACGGCACCGAGCTTTACGATGACGGGCACTACGTCGAAGCCGCAGAGGTCTTCGAGAAGACCGAGCAGCGACTCGCTAGCTCTTCGAGCAGCGAACGCGCCCGCTTCGGTCTCTATCGAGGCGCGACGTTTCTCAAGCTAGGTGACGTCCAGCGGGCAGCGCGCTGGCTGGGCTACGCGCGCGGCATCGTCAACAGCGATCCAGATGCGCTCGATCGCGACGAGACGGCCTTGCTCGGCGCATCGCTGAAGGCGCTCGGCAGCGCCGGCCCGAGCGCCCCCGAGCGCAGCAACTCCGAAGTAGCAACGGCGCCATCGTCTGCGCTCGACGGAGCGGCACCAGCGCAGTGAGCTGAGCGCGCTCGGCTACTTGCTCTGGGCGATGTCGCCGAGCTTGCTCACGTCGAACGAGAAGGCGTGCTTCGGACCGGTGATGGTTACCTTGATGGTGTCGTCGTCGACGCGACTAAAAGCCATGCTCACGGTCTTGTCGAACGGCGTCGTGAGCGTGTAACTGCCGGCTTGCGGCACCGGATCGGTCCAGCGCAGCTGCACGCCGTCGATGGCCAAGTCCCAATGGCCCTTGTCGCCGTCCCAGCTACGACTGCCGTCGACCTGAATGCCTTCCGCGAGGCCGCCGGGCAACAGCGACTGCAAGCGGTCACCGCTGCCGGTGCCGGTGCGGCCGCTCTTGAGCTGCGTCCAGTGCGACTCGTGCACGACGCGGCGCGTCTTGTCCGTCAAATTCCAGGTTACGTCGGCCGTACCGGTGAGCGAGACCACCCCGTTGCTGAAGTCGGTCCAGGCATGATGGACCTTCACTTCGGCGTCCTCGTTGCGCTCGATGCTGATGGTCTGCGTCCCCGCGAAGGTGTGACCGTTGTAGGTGCAGTTGCCGGCGTTGACGCCGTAAACGACCGTTAACGTAGCCTCCTGGAGGGTGATGTCGGCGCACGGCAGCTGGCTGCCGATGAAGGCCTTGAGCTCGGCCGCGCCGTCTTTGACCGCTTTGCCGATGCTGAAGTTGGTCGAAATATCGACGCTGGCCGACGTGAGCCCCTCGGCCTGCCCCGCGTCGCTCGCCTGCTCGAGCGCCGACGTGGCCTCTCCCAGCGTCAGCGGATCTTCGTTCTTTTTAGGGCAGCCCGTGAGAACCAAGAGAGGCAAAACGAGAACGGCGGTTAACACTTTCATCGCGATTCAGCTCCTTGCCCAACGTTGTGCAGGAGCCGTGCCGAACCGTACGGCTAGGAATGCAACAGGAAGGCGCGAAGGCGCGAAGATCGGAATGGGGGCGCCAAAACGAGTATGGACTCGCGTCGACCTTTACGGATCCATACATGCGACGCGGGAGACGCGCGGTTTTGGCGCCAACCAAACCTTCGCGTCTTCCTGTTGCATCCCCTCGCTCAGGTCTTGGCGTCGCCGCGGGCGAAGATGCTCGCGACGTAGTTCAAGACGTCGGTCGCGCTGACTTCGTTGTAGCCGAAGTAGCGGATCAGGCGCGCCTTGATGATGTCGATCTTTTCTTGCGTTTCGCGATCGACGACGGCGCTGACCAGCGTCTTGAGCTTGATGCTGTCTTTTTGGTCTTCGAACAGCTTGAGCTCGAGCGCGCGGCGCAGACGTTCGTTGGTTTGCCAGTCGAACTTTTTGCCTTCGACGGCCTTGGCGCCGATGAAGTTCATGATCTCGCGCCGGAAGTCGTCTTTGCGATTTTCCGGGATCTCGATCTTCTCTTCGATCGAGCGCATCAGCCGTTCGTCGGAGTCTTCGTCTTGGCCGGTGTACTTGTTTTTGACCTTCTCGCGCAGCGTGTAGGCCTTGATGTTGTCGATGTAGTTGGCGGCCAGCTTGGAGATGGCTTCTTCGTCGGCGCTGATCGCGCGCTGCACTTCGTTCTTGACGATTTCTTCGTACTCGCGCTTCACGACGCCGATTAGATCGCGGTAACGCTTTTTGCCGTCTTCGCTGGTGATGAGCGAGTGGTGCGACAGGCCCTTTTCGAGCTCGTTCAACACCATGAACGGGTTGATGGTGCCCTCACCCGAGTCGCTGACCAGCGCGTTCGAGATCTTGTCCTGCACGTAGCGCGGGCTGATGCCTTCCATGCCCTCGCGCTTCGATTCCTTGCGCAGCTCTTTCACGGTGTCTTGCGTGTAGCCGGGCAACACCTTGCCGTCGTACAGCTTCATCTTCTGTAAGAGGTGCAGGTTGTGCTTCTTTGGCTCTTCGAGCCGCGACAAGACGGCCCACATCGACGCGACCTCGAGCGTGTGCGGCGCGATGTGACGGCCGCGCACGCGCTCGTGATTGAAGTCCTTTTCGTAGATGCGAATCTCGTCGGACAAACGCGTGATGTACGGCACGTCAATCTTGATCGTGCGGTCGCGCAAGGCCTCCATGAACTCGTTGTTCAACAGGCGCTTGTACTCGGCCTCGTTGGTGTGACCGATGATGACTTCGTCGATGTCGGTCTGGGCGAACTTCTTGGGCTTGATGCGGTGCTCTTGCGAGGCGCCGAGCAAATCGTAGAGGAACGCCACGTCGAGCTTCAGCACCTCGACGAACTCGACGATGCCGCGGTTGGCGATGTTGAACTCGCCGTCGAAGTTGAAGGCGCGCGGATCGGAATCCGAGCCGTACTCGGCGATCTTTCGGTAGTTGATGTCGCCGGTCAGCTCGGTCGAATCTTGATTCTTCTCGTCTTTAGGCTGAAACGTACCGATGCCGACGCGGTCTTTCTCCGACAACACCAGGCGCTTCACGCGGATGTGGTTGTGAACGACCTTGCCCCAGTCACCCTGGTACTTGAGGAGCAGGCCGTTGAAGATGAAGCGGCTCGCTGGATCCAGATCGCCCTCGACCTTGACGCGGAACTTGTCGTTCGAAAGCCCCAGCTTGCCGATGGATTTCTCGCGCCATTCTTGCGGGATCAGTCGCAGCGGCTCTTCGTGCATCGGCGAGTCGAAGGAATCTGCCTCGCTGCCTGCTAGGCCCATGCCCGCAAGGCCCACCCACTTGAACGTGAACAAGCCGCCCTCGGGCGTGCTCGAGTAGCGCTCGACACCCTTCTTCAACAGCCGCGCAATGGTGCTCTTGCTCGAGCCCACCGGCCCGTGCAGCAAGATCACGCGACGCTCGGGACCATAGCCCTCGGAGGCCGCCTTGAGCACGTTCATCAGCCGCATCAGCGGGATGTCGAGGCCGAAGATGGCGTCTTTGCCTTCGTCGATCTCGTCGCGGAAGAAGTTGTAGCGGATGAGCTTCTTCTTGTTGTCGATGTACTCTTCGGTGCCGTACGAGATGACCATGTCGTACATGCGCTGAAACGCGTTGCGCGTGACCTGCGGCCGGTCGCGCACCATGGCCAGGTATTCTTCGAAGCTGCCTTCCCAGGCGAGATCGCGGTAGCGGTCGTAGTCCTGCATAGCCGCGATCTGCGCGACCATGCTCGTGTCAGGCGGCGAGGCGAACGTCTCCGTCATCTTGCGTCCCTATCTCCTCTTGCGAGTGAAGCGCAGCACTCGGACAAGCCCTAAGTAAACCACACATTTGCGCGGTCGTCCCGGACGCTACCGGTAGCGAGAAACAGCGGCAACCACGGAGGGCCAGGCGAGCTTGTCGGTGGTCAGCGGCGGATCGGCTGTTTCGGCCCGGAGACCCATCGAGCAACGCACGACGGCGCGCTGGGCTTGCTCGGCTGGCGTGCCGCCGAAGTCTGCGGCCTCGAGCTCACAATCGGCCGCCGCGCGATCGCCCAGGCCGAACGCGCCGACGAACGCGACGCCCTGCCGGCTCGCGTCGAGCACGCCGAACAGCGCGTCGTAGTACCTCTTCTGCGCCTTTTCACTCGATCCCGCGTCCCGAGCGCTCGGATAGCCGACCTCGAACAACGTGAGCGCGCGCGTGGCGCCCGGCGCCGCAGCCAGCGTTCGAAGCGCAGTCGCGACTTCGTCCGCCACGGACTCTGGCGGCTTGAGGGTGGCGGTCGCGTCGAGCGGGTCGTAAACTGCCACGACTTCGTCCCCCAGCAGCAGCTTGTCGACGGCGGCGCTCGTGCCCGAAAGGGCGCTCAGCGTGATGGCCGTGCCGATGGCCGTGCGCGCCGTGCGCAGCGGATGGTGACTGGCATAGTCGACTGCGTGGGCCAGGAAGCTGAGCAGGCGCTTTTGTCCTGAGCTGCTCGCTTTCGCCAGGTAGCGATCGACCTCGTAGCCAAAGCACAGATGCGAAAGATGCGTCGCGTAGCGCAGGTAGACCTCGTCGATGGTGCGCTCGATCGCCGAGCTTGCCGCGTCGGTAGCCAGATCGACACCCTCAGGCCACGCG